>Ga0209093_1000113_pt1 | contig 41235 bp, 40 predicted proteins | sample SidtaG_4_FD_187450 | JGI IMG/M metagenome (GOLD analysis project Ga0209093, IMG submission 187450) | Marine algal microbial communities from Sidmouth, United Kingdom - Sidmouth_Male1 metaG (SPAdes) (version 2) | ecosystem: Host-associated > Algae > Red algae > Unclassified | place: Sidmouth...
AAAAATCAAATAATTACAAAGATTATTTTAATGAATAAAAATAATTATAATTCATTTTATAAAAACCCTAAATCGCAATAAAACGAAAATACACTGTCGCCTGACATTTTGAAAATGTCTGCCGACTCAAGCCAGCGAAAAGATATAAAAGCATAAAAAACCAAAAAGCAACCGTCTTGCTGAATTTATTTCAGCATCTCCCGAACGATGGAAAACCAATGTCGGTTATCATGCAAATGTACTTGGTTTATACTGCTACAAAGTTAGGGCAGTTCGATTACTTCGAAGGCATTGAAAACGACATCAAAAAATTCTTGAATTTTCCACTTCAAGCGGCTGTTTGGGACGAAATTAAAGAGTTCCATGATAGGGAATTTGTTGAATATATTGAGGAACTTCAAGACGATTAAATTAAAATATTTTCAATGCGACTAACAGGGCTTTTTATCATGATTAGCCCTTTTTCATTCATCTGATTAACAACAAAACAATGAAAAGGTATCACACATTTATCCTTATTATTACGTTTTTATTTTCTTCATTTACAACGAATCATAAACACATTATTCAGCCACCAAATGACCCTAATTTGGACTCTATGCTTGAAGCGGGTATTGCTCCGAGTGACTTAGCATGGTTGGAGAAAAATCCTGAATATATCGCTCCGGTTATTGGATTTTTGGAAGCAAAAAACTTTGATAAACACTCACTTGATGCAACTACAACTACACTTCGTTTGGCAGCAAATGACCTTCTATTTACGAGACGTAATTATTCTGAAAGGGAAGTGAATCTGGTGTCTAAAATTTACGGAAAAACCCAAAGTGAATGCTGCCCGATGACTTTAGACCCGACAATCGGACTCTATCACTACGCAAATATCTCAGAGGAATACGCCTTGCTAAAACAGCAATGAAGAATCGACAATCCGAGCTATGCCTTAACCAAAATTGGAAAAATTGGCTTATATTTGAAGGCACAATGGAACGCATCGGTTGGGGCATTGCATACGGCATTGGATGTTTGTGGGTTGATTGTTGCGCTCGGTGAGCCTTGTGATTTGGTCAACGGTGTGTTGTACACTATCGAAGGTGACGGTGTAAATGCGACATTCAGCTTTGGGGCGATGATTCCGGTTTATGGTTGGTCGAGTACGGGAGCGAAATATGCGGTTTTAATCGGTAAAAATCTGAACAATAATGTCAAATATGCCTTACGTTATAAGCGGGTCAACGGTACAATTGAGTTTAGAATCAGAGGTAAAACGACATTCCGTTAGATTGTAGGTGTAACGGATGACGCTTACGAGGCGCATCATTTGATACCGCAGGGATTAGCTGGGAATGACTTGGTACAACAAGCGGCGAAAGCGAAAAATAATCATTGGCATTTACACATGCTGGATAATGGTGTGCCTGCGGAAAAGTTCACTTACAATTATGCGCCGGATGGGATTCATGCAAATCACCCGCAATATAACCGTCGGGTAGCGGAAAAATTGGAGCAATTGAAAAAGCATTAATCAGTGATTTTGAAGCGGACGATATTGAAGATGTACCTGCGGACGTGGTGAGTGCGGCTTTACAAGGTTTTCAAAATCAACTGAGAACATTGATAAAAAACAATCCCACGACTAAAATTAATGACTTAATCATTCCATGAATATGAAATTATATCATCTAAAAAATGCTGCCGATACTTCTACTGTTGGAACGTATCCGCAACTGAAATTTTCCAATGAGCATAATCCTAATTATCATGTGGATGCCGATTATTCTGTTCGTAAAATTTCCGGGAAAAGGAGAATTACGGACAATATTAAACTACCGATATTACAGACTGTAAAGTACGCAAGACTCACCGATTATTTATCATACTCCGGACCGGGCAGCGGCGAATTACTCATATTTAATGGTAAAATTGATTTGCAAAATAGCGGTTTGAATATTGATGAATTTGAAAAATTGCCAATTCAAATAATCGGAAAAGAGCAACAACATCAATATAATGCTATGCAATTTGGCACTGTACGAGATATTATCCATTGGTCTAATTCGGTATTTTCTATCGTTCCGAAGGAAGGCTATACTTTTGAAGGTCAACATCAAATTTGGCATGAATTGAGTGAGATTCAATTTGAGTCAAAAGACAGCTACCTTCAATGGAGAAGGGAAAACCGAGAAACGGATGTAACTGTCATCAAAAAGCACCTCGCGCTCAACACGGCTCAATGGGATGTATTCCGTGTATCAAGTCCCGTTTTTGGTGTTTTGTGTACAGATAAATTTATGAATTGGGTTAAAAGTCAGGGCTTTACGGGATTTGATTTTGAGGCAGTGCAGCTTGATTTTCGCAAAGTGTTTGTTGCTGCAAAAGTAAATTGACGGATAAAAAAGCCCCGAAAAATCAGGGCTTCATCACATCACTTGTGATATAAAATAACTCAATAAATGACTGCGTTGTTCTTCGGGAATCATCTCTAATTGTGTCTGTATGACATTGGAATCTGTGGGCGAATAATCAAAATCAGTTGCCAAGCTATTCGCTGATACACAGACGGAATTTGCAAGTGTAGTTCCGGTATGTTCCTCAATTTCGCGCTTGGCAATTTTGAGAATGTAATCGTATGCAAGTCCAATAATATCCATATTGAATGGGTCAACACTCTGGCTTTCAGCTTGCGATTTTATGAAGTCTGCAAAGTCGTTTGTGTTGACATCACATTCGGATAAAATTTCACTACATCGTTGCAAATCCAATATGCCGATACCAAACAGGTTTTTCAGTAGTACTCTCATAATTATGAATTGAATTGTGAAAAGAATTTGATTGAAAAGAAAGGTCCGTTTGATAGTGTTACATTATTGTTTATCAAGGCTTTCTGTAATCATCTGGTAATATTCAGGATGAATTTCGCAAGAAATAAAATTACGTTTCAAATCTCTGCAAAGTGTCAATTCCTTACCACTTCCACCGAACAAAATAAAGCAATCATCACCGGGCTGTGTGCAAGATTTGATGAGCATTTCAGCCAAACCAAGCGGTATTTGGCAAGGATGCTTGGTCTTGTCTTTTGACCTGTTTTTTACCAAATTAAAATAGAACCAACTGTACGGCATCCGCCCTTTACGACCTTCCGCAATAAGTTTTTGAATCCGCTTGTCATTCAACTTTTTGTAGGGAAGAGCAACATTGTCTTTGTAGAAATGATTGTCCTTCGATTTGGTCGCATGAAGAATGCTACGATGCGCTCTTGTAAATTTACGTGGACTATGACCGATATTCGTATTGTACACCCATGCATAATCCCTCACGTCGTATGCGTTCTCTTCCAAATATCTCACTCGCAAATGTGCGTTTTGCTTCGGGTAATTTATCATAAATAAATTGCCCGTAGGCTTTAGTACACGCATACACTCTCATGTCAGTTCGATGTACCAATTCAGGTATTCAGTCCATTTTGTAATATATTTTTTGCCGGAATAATTCACGCCCACACCATAGTCCGGGTCACCATAAACCATATCCAAACAATCATCGGGAAGGGAACGCAAAACCTCTAACACATCCTTGTTAAAGACCTGATTACGAAAGTTTTGAAGCATTGAAAAAGGAAAGGAAAATTAGGAAATGATTAATTCCTTTGATGCCGCTTGACTGGCCTGATTATCTGATTTTTATTGTTGGTCTTTGCGTTGGTTCAATGTTTCCAAAAAGATGTAAGTGCTGTTCTTCGTAGGTCAATTCTACCACAAAAGACATAAATAAAACAAGAGATTAAATCAACTCGTAAGCAGCCCACCAGCAAGAGCAGCAAGTTCTGTCAAGGGCGATTGTGAAGAGACTTGAAGGAGAGCCAACTCGTTTATATACCCTCTACTGAACTTGCTGCGATGCTAACTTTGATTGCGAGTTGATTTCATTTCTTTTTAAAAACACCAATTTTCAAAAAAGAAAAAACGTGTTATTCTTTGCATCGGTAGTGCCATTTAACCAATGGCATCATGCAACAACCCAATCAATATCAACTGACCAATTCTACGAAAAAAGGTAGTCGAAAAGGTATTGTAAAAGGTTATTCCAATCGTTCATTGCTCTGTTATCCCGGTGGGAAAACGAGAGCGAGAAAAGAAATTATCCGGTACTTTCCGAAGGGTATCACTCAAATGCTTTCGCCGTTTCTCGGTGGAGGTTCTATTGAATTGGAAATGGCAGCGAAGGGCGTAGAAATTTTCGCTTACGATGTTTTCAAGTCGCTTGTCGAATTTTGGCAATGCCTCACCAAAAATCCTAAACGACTTGCCGACCACATTCAAAAATATCATCCGCTATCCAAAAACAAATTTCGTGAACTGAAAAGGACGCACCCAACATTTACCTCGAAATATGAAAGAGCCGCGATATTCTACGCGCTGAACCGCTCGTCATTTTCGGGTACAACTTTTTCGGGCGGCATGTCGGCAGGACATCCGCGATTTACACTTTCTTCGATTGGGCGAGTCCGGCAATTTTATAATCCGAATATCTACGTTCAACAAGCGGATTTTAAAATTTCGCTCAAAAATCATCCTGATACTTTCGCATACCTTGCCCCACCTTATATAATTGACACTTACCTCTATGGAAATCGTGGTAGCACTCACAAAAACTTTGACTATGAAGGACTTTCTCGAATATTGAAACAGCGCAAAAACTGGGTTTTATCCTATAATGATTGCCCCAAAGTACGAATATTATACGCAGGTCATAAAATGATGGAATTGACTTGGAGGTATAGTATGGGAAAACGTAAACGGGGGAGGGAGTTGTTGATTTTTAGTCAATAGATTTTACATAGTTTTACAACAGATATAAAGTCCTCTACACTATAATGTAAGATTTTTTTTGAATTAAAATTTGGATTATTGAAAAGATAATAATACCTTAGTTGAGATATTTAACTCATTCACCCAATTATAAAGCATAATAGTTGCTCTAAATCTAACATCATCTTAATAGATTTATAGTTCTCATCGTCCTGAACTTATACATTGAAATTATCTAGCACATCACTTTAATGGTCGTGCTAAAATACTTGCAGCTTAAATTCAAGTACCTAACGCCTTGTTTAGTGACCTGAACAAAATAGCTCCGCATATCTATACATAAACATAAAAATTATTTTAGAACCTCTAATATGTATACAACAGAATACCTTCTAAATGATACTTCTAAAAAAGTATTAAAACTCTCGCAAAGCATAGCTCATGAGCATGTTCAAGGAAGCTATGGTGCGGCTCATATACTATGGGCAGTTATGGATGAAGATATTGGGCTTCATGCTTTTCTACAACAAATCAATGTGAAACCTTCATCTATTCGACAATGGGCGATTAATCAAGTGGTTAAAGGTTCGAAAAGCGTGAAATATGTAGATAGTCCCAATGCCAATCCTTCCGCTGTAAACGTACTAAAGGAGACACAAAAACTATGTATTAGATATGGTGAAACTGAGATAAGTCCATTGACTATTCTTGAAGCACTCGTTACCCCCGATGTTGGATTTGAACAGGCTTTATTACGACGCTTACCTATTGCACTTTATGAAATCATTGAATGGAGGTCTAAAAATATCAATCAAATAAATGTAAGTGCTGAAAATGGAAAAAGTACCACAAGTAATGGTATTGCAAATTCCGCAGCATCCAATCAGACAATCTTAGAAAAGTATTGCGACAATATCAATAATCTTGGGTTAGAAGAACGAATTGACCCGGTTTTAGGAAGGGATAGAGAACTAAAACAGCTGATAGAAATTTTGGGTAAACGCTTGTCACCCAATGTTTTAATTGTCGGTGAGCCGGGAGTTGGCAAGACATCTATTGTGGGTGGATTGGCTTTGAAAATTATTGCCGAGAAAGTACCTGAAAAACTGAAAACAGCCACAATCTTTTCTCTGGATGTAAGTGGTCGCCTTGTTGCAGGAGCTTACAAAGGAGAAGTTGAGGAACGTTTAAAATCAATTCTCAAAGCTATAAAAGAATATGGACAGAAAGCCATTCTCTTTATTGATGAGATACATATATTGTTAGACGAAAAAGGACCTGTCGGTTCGGGCGTAGTCAATTTATTAAAACCCGAATTAGCACGAGGGGAAATTACACTAATTGGAGTAACTACGCAGACAGAATACCAAAAATATATTGAGAAAGATTCGGCATTTAGTAGAAGATTTTCACAGCTAACTATTGATGAACCCAATGAAATAATTGCAATGGAAATGCTGCAAGGTTTAGCCAATAAATATGAGGATTTTCATGGATTAAAAATTGATAATGAGGCGATTACTACTGCCGTTCAACTATCTAAAAAATATATAAGAGACAAATTTTTGCCCGCATCTGCCATAGAACTTATGGATTTTACTTTGGCTTGTGCTGTTCAAATGAATGCGACATCCAAAGAAGTCTTAGCGGATATTGAAAAAATGTGGCAGCAAGATGCCGAACCTAGCTATAATAAATACAAAACTCAATTAAAAAATCAATTAAGTGAATTGCTTGTCGGGCGACTAATAGAAGACGAAGATGAGGAAAAACAAGAAGATTTAGCGACAATTTTTACTAATCTGAAAACGTGGACAGAAGACCCCAAAGATGTGATCAATGGAGAAGACATTGAAGCTATTGCTGCCTACAAATCAGGTATTCCGATAGGAAGAATGCGCTCCAACGAACAAGAGAAATTAAAAAATATAGAGGAGATTTTAAGGAAAAGAGTTGTCGGGCAAGACCATGTTATTGAGGCTGTAGGGCGAGGGCTGAAAGCCTTCAGAACAAATCTAAAAGACCCGAAAGACCCCGGCGCAATATTCTTTTTCACAGGACCAACGGGTACAGGAAAAACAGAACTGGCAAAGGCTATCGCCGAACTTCTTTTTGACGATGAAGATGCTATGTTGCGCTTTGATATGTCGGAGTTTCAAGAATCACATTCGGTGGCAACTTTACTCGGTGCGCCTCCCGGATATGCAGGTTATGACGAGGGCGGAATTCTTGTAAATAACGTCCGCAAAAAACCTTATTCAGTCGTCTTATTCGACGAGATTGAAAAGGCACATAAAGACATTTACGGTATATTTCTCCAAATGTTGACCGATAGCCGATTGCAGGATAAACAGGGCAAATTAGCCGATTTTTCCAATACTATTATAATTTTCACCTCAAATGCAGGAGCGCATGAGGTCGTGGATATGTTTGAACGTGGCGAACATCCGACACCCGAACAACTGAAAGAGATTTTACGAGCCACCAATCATTTCAAGGATGAATTTTTGGGCAGAGTAGATTCTCAAATACTACCCTTTGCACCAATTTCAGAACCGGTGGCTAAGTTGATACTAAATATTCATTTCAACAAATTCGTCAAGCTATTACAGAAGCAGCATAACATAAAATTATCTGCAACAGAGCAGGTAAAAAATCACTTGGTAAGTATCGGGTTTTCTCCGATATACGGTGCGCGACCACTTAAAAATGCCATAAAATCATTCTTGATTCCTCCTATGGCAGATAAGATAATCATGGGAGAAGTCAATAAAGGTGATACGGTAGAATTGGATATTGACGACCAAGAAAACTTAGTTTGGAATATCACATAAAACAGAATAATACGAATAGTTTTTGTTCGCGGCAACTAACATATAAGAAAAATTAGAATTAAAAAATAAATTAGAATGAAAAAGATATTAATAATAATATTTGGGATTATTATTTTCCAAAATTGTTCGCAGCCAAATACGTTGGATGAAACAAAGAAAACAACCACTATTGAGAAAGAAATATTGAATTTCGCTTTAAAGGATGATGTTTCCAATGAAAATCTGATTAAATCACATTTGCTTCTTTCTAATTTAATTCTTACTGAAACCCAAATTGGAGAATTGAAAGATAAATTACCACAAAGAAAAGATGATAATATAAAATATATGCTAACAAATTACTTACTTTGGATGCAAACCCAAGAATCTACATTTAAAAATGAATTTATTAAAAGTTACCCAACTTCTAATGATTTGCTTTCTCTTAATAAAGCAATAATCAACTCTGATTACAGAATTGCTACCTCGCCTTTCCAAAAAAATCTTGCATTTTTTGCTGTTGATAATGAGGATGCACTCATGAAATTATTGAAATCTATTGAGTATTCAGATGGTGCAAATGCTGACGAGTTAAACAGCCAATTAAGTGAAATTTATAGGATAAATGAAAGCCGAATATTAGAAGCTTCAAATGAATCAGGAATAAATATCGACGAAATAATAATTCAAAAATAATCACTTTATGAGCAAATTAGTTTTTTCGAAGGCGATGAATGAAATCACATGGGGAACTCATTCATATAAAGCAATTACTGGTGGATTTGGAAAAGGTCCGTTACCGTCAGGAAATTATAATGTTAAAGTTAGACATGTGGTCGTAAACCCACCGGGTAGTGGATTTAAAGACGCCCTAACTGGTAAATCATGGTTTATCCCAATTAAACCCTCTTTCTCCACACCAAGGGATGGGTTTGGAATTCACCCTGATGGTGCACCAAAAGGTACAAAAGGGTGCATTGGTTTACAGGGAGGGGATTCAGAAAAGTTTTGGAAAAAATGGAATGATACTTCAATGAGCGAAAGACCTGTTTCCTTAGTTGTACAATAAAAAATATAATGAGTAATCTATAGACGGTCATGCTCCCTATGTGGTCACACATCGCATATGCGAAACCGAACAAATTAATTTTTCATCATGGAAATATTAAACCGAAATCAAAGAAGAAGTGCAATGTGGCGACTCCTATTCTTGGGGTTGATTATAGTCGGACTTACCGTTGCTGCGATAGCCTCCATGCAAAGAGACTACGGATCTGGTGATGTGGATGAAATCGAAAAATTAGAAAAGAAACTCGAAGAACGTGAGCAATATTGGAAAGGCATAGACCAAAATCATAGAAACGAAAGCAGAAGATTAGAAAGAGAAATAAGTGATTTACGAGAAGAAATAAATTCACCTAATGAGGTAATAAAAGACCTTAATAGAGAAATAAAAATACAAGAGAAAACTATAAAATCATTAGAAACGGAGTTAGCAAACCGTAACAATAACTAAATTCATAAATATAAATCATAAACGACTGTAACTATGGGACAAGTACGATATGACATGATAGGTCCGGTTGATGTGCCGGAAGAAACAAATTCAGGTTTGGTCTTATTGCCAACCAACACAACACTGATAGCCATGCCCTTAAAGGGCGATAAAGGACCAAGAAAGCCCGAAGAAATCCCCGCTGAATTTACAAAGTCAGTAGAAACGGTTATGGATTATACACAGCCGGAAATAAAAGTAAAAATCAAAACCGGAAATCCCGACAATGCGGAAGTGGCGGAAACTATCAAATTCCGAGACGGCATACAAGCCTTCTCCCCAAAGACCATTAAGAAAAATTCGCCCGGGCTACGAAAACTCGAAGCCGAATTTCAAGCAAGCGAGGCAATCGTAGATAGAATTGACAAAAATGCTCAATTGCGAAAAGCACTCGACGATGCTGATGCAAGAGAGGCAGTAATAGCGGCGTTGAAGCAAGTCATCAACGAAATCTCCGGCAGTCTGCCGACCGATGACGAGTAGAGAATGTGTAATAGACACATGTTTTTAAACAAATTTTAAAAAATCCAAAACGTATATATGTTATGGCAGAAGAATTAGAACAAAATGTAAGTCAACAGGAAGCAAAAGAACGCACTCAGGCAAAACCCACAGAGGTTGCCGGATTATCCGAACAAGAAATCAATGACCGCTTGGACAGATTTGACGGTTTTGAGGAATTGCTCGCACCTTTAGCCGAAAATCTTAACCGATTCGCACCCGATGCAAAAAGTAAGAAAAACCGTTTTTTGCAAGATGATGATTTGGTGCAGGAAAGACAAGAATTACTCGACAGACTACAAGCCTATGTCAGTTTTTTGGATAATTCGGAAGTCTCAAATCACAAACAAGTCCGTGAGAAAGCACAAGAAAAACTGGATAAAAATGAGGACTTAATCAATGAAAACCTAAGTGCAATACTCAAGGAAACACGCGACATGGAGCGCACTTACAGAGAGCTCGAACTCTTCTACACAAATGCTGCGCCCACAAAAGTGAAAAATATCACCATACTAAATGTACATCCCGAAGCATTACTGGATCCGGACAGCAATTTGGTCTATAATGCCGTTGAGACAAAACTCATGGATGAGGCGCGTTCTGTTGACCAGCGTAAAGCCTACTCGCTACTCGTCATACCCGGACTTTGGCGAAGCAAACGCCCAAAAAATATTATCGAAAAATACACCAAACTCGCGGGAAGTTCCAGAGTCAGCTTCCTCACCGATTTTGCCGATTGTGAAAGTGTAGAGGAAACAATCAACGAAAGTGAATCTAAAAAGTGGCAGGGCTTCAAAGGACCCGAACTACATCACAGCAAACTAATCGTCTTTGCCAACCACTTAGTGTTGAGAGGTATGGATGAAGACTTGGGTGAAGTAAACGATATGAAAGGTTCGATAGCTATGGCTGTCGCAGGTAAAATGTATTCCGAGAAAATTTCTCAACCAATCATGGGAGAAATGAACGGTTCGATATCAGGCTGTCAGGGTTTAGCCTTCCGAACCGTACAGGATGAAGTCACAGACCTTTCAGAAGCCGGCATGAACTCCACCATGAACGCTTACGACAAAGACCTCGTATATGACTCCTGTACCGCCTTTGACGGAGCAGAGTACCCACTCAAACGCTATCCCGTAGTGCGTACTTTTGATTATGTCAACAGAGTACTGCGCCACTATCTCGGTAAAGTAACCGGACAGCAATTAGACCAAAAAAGAGCCAATCATGTAAGAGATACTATTCAGGATTTCCTGAATCAACTGACCGAGCAGAAGATTATAAATGGAGGTATGGTCAAAACCTTTGAATGGGACAAACGCATTCCGGACAGAATTAATGTCAACATAGACATTACGCCATTATGGGCAGTGCGGACTTTCGTCTATAAACTCTCAGCAGCTAAAAATGAAACACCCGAATCCTCGCTTGAATAAACCATTGATTTAAAGCCCTTTAAACGTAAAGGGAATTTTTAACTATTATATTTTTTTAATGAGTAAGTGAATAAAATTAAGTGCTTATTAAAAGTTTCGTAATTCGCCGAAAGCGAATTCATCATTTGAACTTGTACTTGTCCCGATAACTATCGGGATGAACTTGCACTTACTCGATTTTTTAACCTAATTAATTTAATACATTATGGCAGCAGCAGCGCATACCGCCGTATTGGACCTTGAAGGAGCTAAGGCGCAAGTCATTGACTTGAGCTACTCCTTTTCAAGATCCACAGACCCGGAAAAGGGTCAACCTGTAAAGGTCGTTAAAAACGGGCTAATCAGTATAACTATCCGCTCCGATGAAAAAGAAATGAACGGAAAAATCATCAAGTGGATGGCTACACAGGATTTGGCTAAAACAGGCTCAATCATCATCTACAAAGATGCCGACCAAAGTGTAGAACTCAAGAAAATTGAGTTTGAAAATGCTTATGTGGTAGGCTACCGCGAGAGTTTTAACTCGCAGGGACTTTCTACCAATACCACAGAGACATTTGAGATTACCGCTGAAATCATAAAAGTCAGCGATGCCGAATTCAAAATGAGATGGCCTGATAGCTGATAAACAGCAATTAGTCCGTGAGTGAAGAGCGCGATTTATACGCTCTTCACTCAACATTAATCAACCATTTGATACCAAAATACAAAACAAAAAGAATAATCTGAGTACGACTAAATGGATTTCGACCCGTTCAAGTCAACTCGCAACCCAACAACTTGTCATGTTTCATTCCAAAAGATATCAGGTACAAAGCGGCGATACATTGACAGCTATCGCCAAAAAATTCGGTTTACCCTCATGGAGAATCATATATGATGCTCCTGCCAATACTCAATGGAGAAAGCTGAGAGGTTCGCCCGACAATATATGGGCAGGTGACATCATTCAAATTCCGCCACACCCTGTACGAGTACTCGAACACCGACTCGAAACATTTATTCGGCTACGACAGGAAAGCGAAGACATGCACAACGAATTATTACAAAATGCTAATCGTGACTATCAAAAAGTCAGCCATGTAACATCTACTATGGACGTAGTAAGTATGATGGCTCAACTCGGGATGGGCTATGCCAAAATGGTACAAAAAATGATAATCTTTGTAGTCAAATAAATAATGTTAATATAAAACTAAAATTATGCATTTATCCTCTACACGTTTTGCCTCCGCCAGAAAATTTGTCAGAATTGCAAATGAAACCTCCTCACTTCGAATCGGGGAAAGAGGTAGAGTCGTACAAATCGTTCAGCAAGGGCTGATTGATATTGGGTTTTCTCTTGGATCATCAGACAGTATCTTCGGAAGAAATACTGAATTTTGCGTCAAACAATTTCAAAAAAGATATCAACTCTTAGAAGACGGTATTATTGGCAGCAAAACCCTTGCGAAACTTGATAACTTGTTATCTGGTTACCAGCATCAGATTCGAGTTCATTTCCGATCAATAAATCTAACTAATGTAGGCTTTGGTCAAATTATAGAAAGTACAAAAAACGTATATGCCCAGTATGGCATTAAGGTAGAAATGGCATCAGGAAGAAGCCTTTATCTGACTTCTGAACAAACCAAAAAGTATTTTTCGATTAAGACCGGATGTGAATGGACAATTAGTTCAGGAGAAGTCTTTGAATTGCAGGGCTTAGGTGGAAGTGTACCATCCAATGAAATACTTGTATACTTTGTAAATAAGTTCGATGATGTTACTTTGTTGGGTTGTGGAGGACATGCTAGGAACAGACCTGCCGCAACAGTAGCTTCAAACGCTTCCCAATGGGATACCGCCCATGAAATCGGTCATGTATTGTTAACTTCCGCTTTTTCCCCTGTTCACAGTACTGCATCCTCAAACCTGATGTATGCTTATAGTAACTCTAGTAGCAGCATCCCAACATTGAATAACAGGCAACTTACTCAAATTCGACAAAGTGTTTGTTGCCTTTCTATATAGTAACCGAATGTATTTCAAAGTTTCGGTACTGATTTTATAAATTATTACAAATGGTTTTTTGTTAATTCATTTAAAACCAGTAAAATTACAACGGTCATTTGCACACTTAGATAGAAAGATTGAGGAAGCAAGAAAAACTATTTTGATGGCAAGATAAAATGATAAAATTATGGCAAAAAAAAGATGGTGGCACAGACTCAGAAGCTTTGATCCTTGCGACAGTGATTATGCAGGTACTGACTTTTTCATTTCCGCAGGAAAGAGACATTTTTACACCCCCAAAACCGAGCGCACAATAACAAATATTGTAATTCATATTACAGGTGGACCAGCCCAAGACGAAAGCGGAGCAGTTAATACTTTTCTAAGCAGAAAAAAGAGAACCAGCGCACACTATATTATTAACCGAGAAGGAAAAGTAATCCAAATGGTTAGAGAGGATAGCGTAGCTTCTCATCTTCGAGGTGGTTTACGAGGTGATTTAAACCTTAGAACTATTGGTATAGAACATGTAAATACTTATCACAAAAGAAATAAAAGAAAAAGACAAAAACCGACTGAGGTTCAGTATGAAGCATCTGCCAAACTCGTTGCTTATCTGTGTCTCAAATATGATGTTCCGATAGTACATAGTACGAATCCCGGTGTAAAAGGAATTATCGGACATTCTGAAATGGATTTAAAAACCGGACATAAAAACTGCGTTAATCCTGCGTGGGACTGGGATGCATACATTCCACAAGTCAAACAGTCTACAGGAGTGATGGGTATGAAATTAACCTATCAACAAACGAAGAGAAATATCTACTGTTTCAGCAAAAAAGCTTTAATACAATAAAATTAACAAAATTAATTATCCAATACTATGGTAAGAACTTCAATAACAATAGGCGGTAGTGAAATATCTAACAACGAATTCACAAGCGTATCTATCTCACAATCAGTGGGAGGGCATCACTCTTTTATGATAAGCCTAAAGCAAGATGCTGTTCGCGGTGTACTGAAAGAAAAAGTGGAGTCTTGGATAGGGCAGCCCGTTGTTATAGGTGTTGCCTATAAAAAAGAAAAAGAAATTGGGAAGTCCACTGTAGCGAAAACATTTCAAGGAGTTGTTACCGCGATGGGCTTATCTCGCCAAAGAGGTACAGCCGAACTCGTTGTCAGAGGTGAAAGCCCCACTATCATCCTTGACGACGGACCGCATACTCGCTCTTTTACCAAAAAAGGTTTGCAAGAAATAGTAGATGAAGTTATGAAACCTTACACGGATGATAAGTTATTACCACGCGAAACCGAGCCTAAAAATTTCAAAGACCCCTTAGATTATTGTGTGCAATACAAAGAAAGCAACTTTACTTTCTTGGCTCGTCTGGCGAACCGTTACGGAGAATGGTTTTATTATGACGGCTTAAAGATGTACTTCGGCAAACCGCCTGAAGAAGATGCTATATCATTGGATTTTGGGGAAGATAGTCTCAATCATTTTGATATTTCTGTGGCTGCCTTGCCTGCCAAATTTGAAATGCGCGGCTACGATTATCTCAAACCGAAAGACAATTCCTCCTTGAGTGCAGAGGCACCACAAAGCACAAAAAGCAGTGATTTGGGCAAACAAGTAATAGACCTCGCCAAGCAAAAACTATATACACAGATGATGCCCTCCGTCTCTCTGCAAACAGCCTTTGAAAAAGGAGAGTTTGTCAATATCGTAGAGCGCAGAGAACAAATCAATCTTGATGAAACGGTCATACTTACTGGATTTAGCCGAAATCCCAAACTCAAAATCGGAGCAAAAATAAAAGTCAAAGATAATGTTATCGGAGAATCCTATGGCGAATTTATCATCACCGATATTTCGCATGATATAGGACAAGGCGGAGATTATAACAACTCCTTCAAAGCGGTACCTACCGAAGTAACCACACCGCCTCTTACGGCTATGCCCAATCCGCCATTTTGCGAAATGCAACTTGCGAAAGTCACCAATGTAAAGGATGAAAAGAGTTTAGGCAGAATCAAGGTGAAATTCCTTTGGCAGGTGGGCAGCGAAGAAGAATCCCCTTGGCTACGGGTAGCCTCTCCCTACACCGGAAAAAACAAAGGATTTTATATCATTCCCGAAGTGGACGACCATGTGCTCGTAGCCTTTGAAAACAACAACCCAAATAAACCCTACGTACTCACAGGCATGTATAGTGAGGAAGCCAAACCCGAGTGGTTTGACGCTGAAAATAATATCAAAGGCTTTAAATCCAAAGGAAAAAATCAGTGGAAATTTGACGATAAAAATAAGAGTATTCTCATTGATGCACCAAGTACAATCACGATGAGTGCAGGTGACAAAATTAACCTTAAAACAGGCGGAGGAGAGGATAGTGAAATAAATATTGATGCAGGTGACGGTACAATCAACGTCAATGCAAAAAGCATCAATATAGTAGCGGGTAAAGATATTAGTGCAGAAGCAGCTGAATTAATTAATCTCATTTCACAAGATGCCGCTAATTTGCACGGAGCAAACAGTGCAACAGTCAATTCAAATCAAGAAACAACTGTAAAAGCTAAGACCAAAACCGTTGTTTCAAGTGATGCAGAAATAAGTGTTGAAGGCGCAAAAATAGCCATAAACGGGTCTGCCTTAGTGGAAATAGTAGCGGCAATGGTCAAAATTAACTGATATGGAGTATTATAATATTCCTTTGAAAGTTGATAAAATTTTAAAGGGAAAAAACATAGATAATGAGGTCGATATTCGAGAAGCAATTCACCAAAATATCCGGCTCATAATCAAGTCTTTATTTTTGGAATACCGTTTTGACCCTACATTTGGTTCTTTGATAAATAAAAAACAAGGCGTTTCTGCCCCTCAAAAAGAATCTACAAGAAAATGGAAAGACAAAATAAGAGAGGACGTTCAAAAAAACTTGAAAGATATGCTCCAACGATACGAACAACGCATTAAAGTAAATGATGTCATGGTAAATATAAATCTTGGAGGCAAATATGTATCAGATCCCATAGCAAGGGTTGAGGTAAAAGTACACGGACAATTGACTATCGGAAAAAGAGAAGATTTCTACTACCCGGATAGTGAAGTAGAAGGACAGGAACAGGGAGTATTTCCTCTGAATATTTTTTAATTTTTAACCAATTTAAATCAAAAAAAATGGCACAACCCGCAGCAAGAGTAGGAGATATGCACATCTGTCCGATGGTTACACCCGGACTGCCACCTATACCTCATGTGGGTGGTCCGATACTACCTCCGGGCGTACCTACTGTTTTGATTGGAGGAATGCCCGCAGCAACGGTTACAAGCCAGTGTACTTGTGTAGGTCCGCCTGATATAATCGTGAAAGGTTCTATGATAGTACTTATTGGTGGAAAACCTGCGGCACGTATGGGAGACACTACTGCCCACGGAGGTTCAGTTATTATAGGGTGTCCTACCGTTTTAATTGGCGATGTGTTTTCACTAGCTCTTATAAATGCGCTCAGAATGATTGAAAGCAAATTAAAAGAGTTAGAAACTTGGGATGAAAATGCAAAAGAGAATTTAAAAAAATGGATGGGAGATGACTCAGAAGCTACACGAGACGCAGTAAAAGAAAAAATTGAAAAAATTCGTGATGCGATTCTTGATATGGATGAGACAAATTTTCAGCCCGCAGAGGAAGGAGAAGAAGATTGCTTTGCATATGTCTATCCAAATGACTCAACCCATACAGTTTACATTGGTGACGATTTTGGACCCGCTCCAAACACTGGAACGAACTCCAAAGCAGGAACAGTCATTCATGAGGCTTCTCACTTCAATGACGTAGTCGGAACAGACGATCATACCTATGGTACAACTAAAACTCAAAATTTAGCATCATCATCGCCCAGCACTGCGCAAGATAATGCTGATAACTTTGAATATTACATGGAACATTAAACTTATTTCTTTACTATGAGCAAATTATACATTATAATAGCTTTATCAATTTTTGTTTCAAATCAAAATATCAATTGTTCAGAAAAAAACAATAAAAATATGATATATGTATCTTTGACTACCCAACTACTTAACGAAGAATTATTTTGCAATTTAAAATTCACCAATAATACGAAAAGTATCTTTTTCTTAGATAAGAAAGAAATCGGAATGACCGAAAAAGTCAGGAGCAAACTCTTTCTTATCCACAAAAACAATGATGTCATACCGTACAGTGGTATGATGAAAAAACGTAAAACTCCGGGAGTCAATGATTATTTAGCTATTCAACCCGGTGATAGTGTAAATACTAAAATTAGGATAGATAATATCTACGAATTTGAGGAGGGCAACCATGAATACACAATACAATATTCACGCTATCATGGTTCTCCTAAAGATGAGGCAGTACTCAACAAAGTCGAATCTGATGTAATTAGATTTTTTTACAATAAAAAAACAGTGAATAGTAAGTAAATAATATCTATATCATGATAAGGCGACTCCACAGCGACAATCCCCAAATCGGCTACCCTTATGCTTCTTCACATGAGGAGATGCGATACTATGGAGATGTCTTCAAAAAAATATACTCCAAAAAATCAATAGCAGAACACTGGCAACCCACAATGATATGCCAACTCCACAACGTAGATATTGGCAGGATAGTACAAAGCGGTCAGGAATTTTGGGTATTCACCAAAAAAGCAAAATCTGTATTAGAGCCATTACTGGGACAATCAGTAGAGTATTTGCCTACTTTACCAAGAGGAAAAAGTCACGAAAAAATATCGCGATTCAGGCAATGGACTCAAAAGAAAATATATCGCCCCATTTTAGAAACAGTACATGAAGAACAGCAATACCTTGTAAACATACTTGACATAAAAACAACAGATAGTATAGATTTTGAACAATCAAAATGTAATCATAATAAACACAATGGAGCGATAAACATGGTAGAACACTTGACTTTTCGCCCCGAATCAATCGCCAATAGTCATCTGTTCAAAATTGATAACATTGGCACTTATTTTCAGTTAGCCACATTTGTCTCTGATGAATTTAAAAACATCGTGGAGGCAAATTATTTACAGGGAGCAACCTTTTTGGAATAACTGGAAATAATAACAGTAAGAAAGTAGACCTAAGCAGTCCGACAATAAAACAAAACATTAATCTAAATTTCAAAAACAAAAAACATGATACAATACGGTTTAGACATATCAATATCACTTCGTGGGTATTTCACCTTAGAAAAGCACCTCATTGATTTAAATCTATCTCAGATAGAAGACAAACTCGGCTATGAAAAAGGAAGATTAAAACAAGGCGCAGACTTCTATATACTGTCTCCTCCCAATCATCCGTCCGACTTTGAGGTCTTGGGTACGAGTGTATTTCCCGGGCATAGGTTTGAAGATTCCAACTTACAAAAAACCATTAATAGCCAAGATAGAAAAAGCCAAGACTTGAACCTATTTCGACGCAAACGAATCATCAAAGTAGTTCCCCTGCAAATACACATAGAAGCCATGCGTAAATATTTGAAGGAGGAAGAATACAACTTAATAAAAGATGTAAGCACCTACGGATATAGCATAAATGAATTTATACAAAATATACAAGCAAGATATCGAAACAACACAACTTTAGTCCGCCAAATACAGGAAAATTTCGCTAAAGCAAGCGACATCTATAAACACAGAACAGACATAAATGACACGATGTATCCCTCTGCCACGGGCGGTGGCGTACCACAATGGAGACTAAATCGCACACTACCCGGAAGATGCGTTTGCCGACTGACTGATTACTACGAAGACATATATCAACGTGTATTTTAAGAAAAAACAGGTAACCGATAGCATATAAACGAATAGTGAATCAACGAATAACAAGTCAACGAGTCAACGAATTACGACACCATGAGCATCACTGCCGACCACATATACAGTTCTATCCTCTATCGCGCTGCGGACATCTACGAAGTAGAAACCGACGACGTACAGCGTGATATTGGAGAAAAATTTGACCCGATAGTCAAGTTTATGGCAGGAGCATTGGCATCTGAGTTAGAGCAAGTCTATCGTCGGGTGGACGATACGGAAAGTCGCTTGCAGCGGAGGTTGGCAAAAGTATTATTGCCCGAGTATTTTCATCTGCCACAGTCGGCACATGCTTTGGCTACGGCGGTGCCTTCAGACACCTTAGTCATAGATGAAACCGCTATGTTCGCAACAGAACTCAGCGAAGATGAAGCAGAAATAGAAAAAGACATCGCTTTTTCTCCCGTATTTCCGAGCCGTTTACTACCTGCAAATATTAAAGTAATAGCAACGGAAACCACGATATTGGACCCCAAAGCCCGTATTTCTCTACGCCAAAAAAAAGAAAAAGAAAGTGCCGGAAGAATCATCATCGGTATCGAAGCAAAGGAAGATTTGCAAGAGTGGAACGATGCGAGTTTGTTCTTTGATTTACGGGGCAGCAAAAAAAACGAATCCGAGCGCGCCCTCTTTTTTGCGGCAGTTGCAAACAGTCAGTGTCGCTTCAATGGTCATTTGCTCAACACCACAAATGGTTTGCCACAAAACGACCTCATTATAGAAGATTATCTGAATGGCAATGAACGCTTACAATCTCACATAAGAGCGAGATACGAAAGACAGTTCCTGACATTCAACAACAAAAAAATCCCGGAAACAACACCCGGGCTTCCCGAAGAAGTATTGCGTCGATGGTTCAGCACTTCCATGAAAACCGAAGACGTTGAGACACAGCTATCTAAATTGGATAAAGATTTAGACAAGCCGCTACACTGGCTGGAAATAGAACTTTCACGCCCCATAGAAGTCGAGCAATTGTCATCAAGACTGACTATCAGTTTTAATGTTTTTCCTGTGGTTAATCGAAGATTAAATGGACATAAAGACCACCATTATTTTCCGAGCAAAAACTCAATCAAATGGGTTTCATTAGAACCCGAAGAAGATTTTGTGGCAATGAGAAGGGTGTACACCAAAAGGGCACCTTATACGACTTATGTTTTCAAGCCTTTCTCCGATTTTAGGGAAGACGGAAAACCTGCCTACACGCTAAGACACGGCGGCGTAGGACGGTGGGATGATTTTAATGCCTGGCAACGTTTGGCTTATGTTGTCAGTATTTTGCAAGATGACTACAAAGCGAATGATTTGGTACAAGAGGCTGCGGCTTCATTGTCCTTAGAGGATGTACACAGCCTACTCGGAAAAAAAATATCCCAAACAGCAAGAGCGCAAAAGCCTACTCGTGATGTATATGTTTTGCTGCACAATCGCAGTATGAGAGGCACGGGCGACCAAGTTATGGTCGAATACTGGACCTCACAAGGCGCATCCGGCAATGAAGTTGCTGCCAAGACCGCCCTGATATGTACTTCTGTCGAAAAGTCATCACTTGAAAAAGAAAGTATCGAATTAGTCACAGAAAGCACAGGCGGACGCGACCCGCTCAATGCCACCCAACAATTGAGTGCCATGAAAAGTGCTTTATTGAGCAGAGGCAGAATCGTAACACGAGAGGATGTAAAGGTTTTTTGCAAAGAATTTTTACAAGATAAATTAGAACGTATCGTCGTCAAAGACGGCGTAGGCACCGACCCCCGATATGATTTTGGAATGACCCGATTACTTGACATCATCTTGATACCCGCTAAAAAATCGAAAAGACAAGATGACTGGGAAGGCTTATGTCATCAGGTACAAATATTACTGGAACAAAAATCGACTTCGAGCATTCCGATTCGGGTGCAAGTCGGCGAATAAAACGAGAGTAGTTTGATGAAGAAAGCCTTGAGCGATGACATACTTGATATTGCCGCCATTTTTGATATTCGTGCTGAAACACTGGCTGCCAATCTCCTGACCCGTGAAAGCGGTAACGAAAATTTTGGTATCGACCAGATTATTATTTCGCCGATAGGTAGCGCACGTAGGCGGGTTGCCGAAGATGTCGCAGAAATCAAACGCAAGTATTACGAAGGTCAGGACAATGCTTTGATGATAGAAATAAACCGAAAGGGTTTATTTGATACGCTGCCGGAGCGTCTTTTTATCAAATTAGAGAAAGAATACGATACGCCCAAAAAACGCACAAAAGCCATTGAACGGCAAATCAAAGATGCCCGAAAATTCTTTTTGCCCTTTGAGCAGGCAATGTATCATCCGCGTATCGAAACGGAGCGACTGGAGGAAAAATGGACAGAAGGATTTCCTGATTTTATCCACCGGATATGGGGCTTGAATGAATTTGGAAAGGCACTGGACGACAGACAAAAATTCCTGTTGTGCTATCTGATACCGGAGGCGTATCGGGTAGTCGGCAATTGGAAATTGACCAGCCTTTGCTTTAAAGCGGTTTTGAAGAAACCCGTCAAACTGACCTTTGCCAAACCCTTAACGCTGGAAAATCCAAATGGAGACATTCCGGCAAATGAATTGGTACTTGGAGAAAATGCAGTTATGGGGACTCATTTTCAGGACGATATACCTTCTTTGGAAGTAGAAGTAAGCGAGGTGACACTGGACGAACTACCTGATTATTTGGAAGGCGGAGATAGTTTGAAGGTTTTGGAAGATTTACTGTACAGCTATTTTTTGCCCTTAGATGTGACAGTAGTGACCAAAATTAAGGTAACAGAAGATGCTTGGGGATTTACTTTTGGTGAAACTTATTTGAATTATAATACTCAAATTTGAAGAACAGAAAAAATCATATCCTCATTTTGTAGGGACAGGGCATGCCTATCCCTACAAAATGAGGACGGAAAGAATTTTAAAAATACGTTTTTTATAAAATGCGAGAACTTGTAGTCATAATATGGGCGATACTCATTTTACTTTGCGGTATGTTATTGGCGTGGAGTTTAAAGAGAAACAAAAGGAAGGCAGGGAAGTATGTGATGTATCACAAATTGATTCTGATTGTAATTTCCTTTCTGACAAGTCTATTATTGTATTATTTCTTATATGAATCACCACATTTGGTGTGGAGTGTGCGGTTAATGGTCATTTGCTTGGGAGCTTTAAATGTTTGGGTAATTTTCAAACAAAAGTGGACAGTAAGAAACAAATTTAAATACGAAGAAGACAGTTTTATGCCGGAGTTCATGTTTATGTTGCTCTCCGGTTTGGTATGTGCCACTGCGCTTGTTGCTTCGCCGCAAGTATTTGAGATAGTACCTTATTCAAAAGATTTGAGCAGGACATTATGGGATTTGCCCTTGATGTTCATACTGCCTTTTTTGATATTAAAAATAACGGACTTTGCATCACAAATACCTTACCGGACAGTAGAGAATCCATGGTTATATCCCATAGAACCAACAAGTGCCGAAAACTGGCCCTGGCGGGATTTGATGCAAGTCAATTTTAAAGTCAGAAGAAGTTTGAAAGATGAATATAATATGTTTCGTTGGTCGGCGAGTCCGTGGATAGAAGCACCGAAAGAGATAGGATTGGGCAAAATATTCGCGCTGATGATGCAGGAACGCCGCAAAAATCCGCAACTGGATTCGATTCAGGATATGGGTATTGAATATGATGGCACTCCGCAGTTTTGGTGGATATTTTCCATTAAAAAAACGTGGTATCGACCTTCTACATGGTTCAGAAAACCTCGCTATCTCAATCCTGATTTGTCACTTATTCAAAATAAAGTAAGAGAACGCGATGTCATTATTGCCAAAAGAATACCGGGAGATGGTGCAAAACCCGCTTTAACGGGGTATAGACATTACGATACCAACGATACAGAGAAAACAGTACTGATACAGCGATAATGTAGGCATCTGTATTCGTGATTCTTTTTAATTTTTCATAAAAAACTAATTATGAGTCCTTTAGAATTCAAGAAAGCATATTTAAATATTTCTGTTCCAATCATATGTGCGACAGATATTGTAGGCAAGAGAATCAATCCGCGAGTTGCTATTAAAGAATATCGCAATCGAAGTATTAATTTCAAAGCTTCCGCAAAAAATAAGCTAATTAGTTTTATGCGTCGGAATCACTACCCAAGGTCTGACAGAACAGCCGTAGCAAGAGCATTTAATGGGAAGGCGAACCTTGCTGAATGTAAAAGAGCATTAAGAGCAATTTGGCATTCAGGACATGCGGGAATCAACTTACAAAATTATTGTAAGGCAAATTTGGGTATAGATTGTTCAGGTTTTGTAAACAATTATTTTTTACGTGAGTATGGTATGAGAAAAACCAGCATACCCGGCTATTATCAAAATGGAAGGGCGAATGTAAGAACAAATTTTAATGAATTTGAAGCCGAAGATGTTTTGATATGGTGTCATCCTAGTGGTCGTTTGAAAACAAAAGGGCATGGACGGCATATAGCAATCATAGATAGTGTTCAAGAAGATTATGCAGGTAATGAACTACGAGCGACAGTAGTCGAATCCACCGGAAAGTTAGGTTTAATAGACTCTGTTTATACTTTTATCAAAACATCAAGATCTGACGTTTATGAAGTCAATCGTCCTAAAAAACCCTCACCGAGAAAAAACTATGTTCGGGTAGTTCCTGTGGTTTCATGTTAAAAAAACGATAATTTATTCACTCATTCACAATTCATAATTCACTCATTGTACTTAATATGATATTTCCTAAAATTGAGTCATTTCCCACCTACTGGGAAAACGGGATGAAACTCTCGGCTTCGCATTTCCGGCACTTGGAGGATAGCATTGAGGATTCGGTAAGAGATGCAAGGGCGGCGAGTCTGATGACACTTTCCGGTTTTGGCTTAATTCCGCGTAGTCAGTTTAGTATTCAAAATGCACAGGGCGAAAGCCCCAATTCGGTTCGGGTCATCTTGAATGCTTGTCAGGCTTTAATGCCCGGCGGGTATCGGGTCGAGATTTTGCCCGAAAATATTCAGGCACTGAAAATTCCCTCACAAGCTCCTTACGTAGAGTTTGTACCAAGCCCTGATACAGACTATCATATATACCTGACTGTCAGCCAAAAAAAAAGAATCCCCGCAGGACATCCCGAATCAAGACCCATAAGATACCCGCATTTGGCACATGACTACAAGTTGGAATGTGTATCAACCAAATCAACTATACAAACACTGGCAGCCAACCGAATGAAAATTGCTCAATGGAAAAACGGAAAAATAGAAGAAGGATACATCCCGCCTTCAATGACAATAAGCGGCTATGAGTTGCTGCACAAGTGGCATCAGTTTTTGATGAATCAACTGGAGAATATGGTTCGTATCTCTTTGCAAGTCATCAATGAGCATCGAAACAAAGACAGAGCACGTGCCGCTTTTTGTACACCGATAGTCAATTACATCAGAAGTACACAAAGCTATTACAAATGGCAGTTGCCCAATCAATCTCCGACAACCTTGGCTGTTTATTTCGGCAATTTAGCCGGGCTTGTAGAAGGTCTGATAGAAACAATGGACAGAGACTTTGTAAGAAATCAATTAAAAAATGGGCAAATTAATGGGCTGTTTCAAAACATTCAGGCATTACTAAAAATAGAGGTTTTGCCACTGGAAGAAATGGCTGTTATCATAGGAAGAATCAAAATATTTTGCGATTCACTTTTTCAAACTTTGTTAGGGCTTGGAACAAATAGAGGACCCGACCTCAAAACAGGGGAACGCAATATATCAAGCGGTTGATAAAGATGATGAAATTTTAAATTAAAAACATTTGCATGAATTTTAAAAATATTTAAAATATACAATGTCTAACAGAATCAAGTGCGAAAACCCCTCATGTGGAACGGTGATTGACGTACCTATTGGAGTCTTGCAGGTGGTTTGTCCGCAGTGCAATACTTGGCATTTCCCTGATAGTGCTAATGCTAATGACTACAGTAACGAACCTGTCAGCGCACCGGAAATACCACCTTTGAGTAATAGTGTGCAGGAGTACGGCGAACCGATAATTCCAATACCAAGTCTAAGCGATTTGGAAGAACCAGAACCTAAGCGCGGTGCCAGCAGACAGGTCGGAACAATCGGTTATCTAATGGCACCCGATGGCTTAAAATTGCATCTAAGACAGGGAAAAAATGTGTTAGGCAGGAAAAATTCTGACTTAATCATCAATGATAGGACCGTCAGTCGAAGGCATTGTGTAATAGAGGTCAATATGAGGCAAGGACAGGGCGGTTGGGATTTCACGATTTATGACATAGGGCATTTGGAAGGTACATCGAGCACCAATGGCGTTTTTATCAGTGGCAGAAGTCTCCGTTTGCAAGATTATGAAAGAATATCAATTGTACACGACAGCAATATTCAGTTAGGAAATGTAACACTGACACTCAAATGCAATTAGTAGTAAGGGAAGAGGAAGAAAATAATCGTCATTTTTGAGCAAGGTATTTTTTTGTCAGACGAAGCTCATTTTGAGGATTATAGCCGAGCTACATGACGAAAAATAGATGAAGTATGACCCAAAAAGACACGCTCAAAAATAACGATTATTTGATACTTACTACTCAACAAACCACAATATGAGAATAACGTTATTTCCTACTCATTGCTTCAGTGAATCCGGGCAAAGACCGAATAACGAAGATAGTATTTTTCCTCTTCAGGAAGATGCACCGCAAGATAGTGAAGCGAAGTTATTTATCGTTTGCGACGGAGTTGGTGGGGCAGAAAAAGGAGAAGAAGCCAGTAGGATTGTATGTGAGATTTTTGCAGAGTGTCTGCGAAATAAAAAAACAGTTAGTAAGCAAGATTTATCGGAAGCACTGCGAGAAGCCGAAGGTGCTATTGACGATTATACCGAAGCATATCCGAATGCTAAAGGGATGGCTACGACACTATCATTATTAGCTGTACATCAGCAAGGATTTGCAATCGCACATGTAGGAGATAGCAGAGTATATCAAATAAGGAATGGAAAAATTATTTTCAAAACGATTGACCATTCCTTCGTCAATGAACTTGTTGCCCAACAACTCATAACAGAGGAAGAAGCACTTAATCATCCCAAGAAAAATATAGTTACGAGAGCGATTGTTGGCAGAGATACACCGCAGGAAATTGATGTTGTAACACTTTATGCCCAATCTGACGATTACTTTTTCCTGTGTTCGGATGGCGTATTAGAGGCAATAAACGACCAAAAGCTTGTCGAAATTTTAAGAGAGAAAACAGTTTCGGATTCGGAGAAAATGGAAACAATCAAATCAATTTGCCGACAACATTCAAGAGATAATTTTTCGGCTCATTTGATACGAATATCGCGTGTAGAGAAAGTTAGTACAGCGGAGCAGCAATTAAAAAAACAGGTACATAAAAAAAATGATAGCCCATCTAACAATATGATTTTATACGGGCTTATTGTATTGATAATAGTAGTATCCATTATCAATTTATACATGATTGTCAGTAGAAACTAAACCAATGAATATCAATGTTTTTTAGCACGAAAATCAAACAAAAAAGGATAAATGTCTGCAAAATTAACATATAAGGACTTCGAGAGTAAGTATAGAGATAAATCCTATATCGGTTCGGGAGGATTTGCTAAGGTATTCAAGGTTTTTGACCATGCCAAAAACCACTATGTAGCCTTGAAAGTCGCGGATGTAAAACCCGAATGGAATAAATTTACACTAAGGAAAGAGGTAGAACTCGTCAACAGTCTGCCCGAACATCGCAATATTGCCCGTTATGACGCTTGCTACCGCTTTGACAGAGGACTGGACGGAGAAATAGATTATGCCATTTTACGGTTTTATGAATATGGTAATTTAGAGCAATTTCTGACCAAAGAAAAACAACAACTCACAAAGGAGGATAAACGACTTATCATACGTGGTATTCTCAATGGCATTGCATTTTTACATGAAAAAAACGTCATCCACCGCGACCTGAAATCACAAAACATCCTCATGCACCGCGAGGATGGTGTATGGACACCTAAAATTACCGATTTCGGACTTAGCCGACAGACAAGCGGAAATTCCGACATTACTAATTCAGCCATCGGCTTATCGTATGCCTATGCTGCCCCTGAACAAATAAAAAATCATAAAATATATAAAAATGTTGACTTATGGGCAGTCGGCGTACTGATATATCGAATCATTGTAGATGAATTGCCCTTCAAAGGCAGAGATGGTGGCGACGAAAAGAGTACACAATCACAATTGGTACTCAGCAGGAAAATCGTCCATCTGGAATTACCCGAAAAATTATCTGCCCTTGAAGAGCCTTATCAGTCTATGGTGAAAAAATGCCTCGTTCTATCTCCTGTTGAGCGTGTGCAGTCTGCCTACGACCTCATCAAGATATTGGAAGGCGGAGAGATAGAAGCACCCGCCCAAATGTCTGCCCCAAGTACGGTAGAAGATACATCCGACCAAACGCAGATATTCACTCCACCACCTTTAGCTTCCGAAACTCCGGTAGCAGTGCCACAGCCGTCGCCACAGCCCATTGATGAACATACACAAATAATACCACCTCAAACACCGAAGCCTAAAGCAACACCGCCAAGTACCACTTCGACCTTTCCCGATAAAAAAAGCAGTGCTGCGCCAAAGAGTAGTTCGCCACCGCCACCCTCTTACCCCTCCATTACTCAAACACCCCAATATGAATCTATTCCACCCAACCCCACTCAAATTATTTCAGCCCAAAAACAAACGGAAGAAGTCATTACGAATACTTATGAACCCAAAACCGGAGACCCCAGAAAATCCGGTAAATGGTTACTGATTTTTTTGCCGATTTTTTTGTTGGGATTGATAGGTGGGGCAGGTTATTATTTTCAGGAGGAGATTCAAAAATTATTCGAACCAAAGACCTCTACTGAAATCTCTCCAACTCCCCAAAAACCAAAAAATATTAAGGAGAAAATGCTGAACCCAACATTCAATGATTTAAACAGAGATAATGAAAAAGCGAGAAGAGAAAACACTTTAAAAGAAATGAGAAGTACAATCCTCACTCAAATCAATGAATATAAAAATAAATATCGTCCTCTGTACATCATGGCAAAAAATAAGGCTTATAACAATGAGATGACAGAAGCCTTTGATTACTTAGAGAAATCAGCCAATGTTGCCATTGCCAATCAAAGCCATAAAAAATTACTGACCGAAATGGAAAAAGATGAATATAGAAGATTAAAAAGTATGGTCGAAAATTCTCCCGAAAATTGGAAGAAGATTGTCAATAAACTAAGTAGTAAAAAGTAGTAATATTTATTTCTTGTAAATTATTTTTTTATATAAAATCTAATTTAAAACTCAAAAACTAATCTATGGAAAGCCAAACATATATCTTTAAGTTCCTTTGTGCTATTTGTTTTTCCTTTATAATCATCCTAAATACAGGGTGTAAAAAAGAAATGAAAAACGTTGATTTTCTGATGAATAGCCAAAACATTACTGCCAGTGATACAGAACCCGATGTCACCGATAGCCTAAAAATCCTATCCGTGTATGTAGGTGATTCTATCTATATAAAAGATAAATCAAGCCCTACGAAAAATGTATCAAAAAGAGGATGGGATACTAACGGTGACGGTCTTATTAATAGAACCGATGAAGAATTTTTCCCAATCGCATTCTCCAATTCCGGCACTACCAAAATCACCTTATTCATCAACGAAGAAGCACCCGTAACTAAGTGGATTAATGTTAAAGATGATGATTCCTATGCGCCGCGTATTACCTTTCAGAGTCATATTGATGGAGATGTTTCTAAAAAAAGAAACATACAAATACAAGCCTCTCTTAAAAAGGTATATGATAAGGATAACATTATTTTTACAGTCAATGATGTCAAACAAAAATTTGAATTTGACACACAAACAGAGCTACTTACTGCAAATGTCAGGCTTTCTAATAACGAAAATATTATATCTATAGAAGCCGAAAATGATGATGACATCACAAACAAAAATATTACTGTCACCTATACACCCGCCTCCACACCCGCACCCGTAGGCCCTTCACCAAAACCCCGTCCGGCAATTTATCCCAAATTTGACGCACCGACCAGAGTATATGCAGGCACCGAAGTATCATTCAAAAACACAACGCCCGGAGCTATAAGTTGTTCTTGGTACTTTGGCGATGGTACTACATCAACAGAACTAAATCCAAGACATACTTATCAGTTTGACGGTACGTATGAGGTAGCCCTCACAACCAATAACAGTAATGCAAAAACAACACAGAAAATAATTGTTATTGGAACTACAAAAGTCACCCAAAAACCAATAATAGGGAAGCCAATTAAGACGAAACCAGCTGTGAAGAAACCTGATAATTCAGAGCCACAAGGTCTCGCAAGTAGTGCAGGTGTACCTACGTCTGCACGTCAGGCATCATGCTCCACGCCTTCAGCAGAAAGTTACAGCTTTACCATTACACCAAAACAAGTGGTGGAACTCATAGAGTTTACCGTATTCAGCGACAGATGTGGGGGCTTGAAAGTAAGTATAGGAGGCGCAACAACTACCTCCGGGCTAAATCCAGGGCAGAATCAAATCCCTTTAAGCGATTTAAATAAAGTACTCAAAAAAGGACAACCATATACCGTCACTTGTACGACCATATCAGGATATGCTTGCAGTGACACCCAAAAACCAAAATTGGAAAACGGAAAAGCCTGCAACGGCAGCTCCAAATCCAGCCCCCATTTAACAATCAACGATAACAATCAATCCATTATTTATAATCTTCAATACCTTTATTAATATGAAAACACTAATTAACTTTTTATTTATTATCGCTCTTTGGATGTCGGCTAGTGCGGGGGTGATGGGGCAACCATGTCAATTCACTTTAATAGTTTCTGATGAAGAAATATGCCAGGGGGAAGGTTTGGACCTCAACGCACAAATACTCGGGTCTTCAGAGATGGGATGTGACACCGTTGACTTTGTATATGAATGGAACATACCAAATTCGGCAAATACCTCTGATATTACTGTCATTAATGTTGATACTACTACCACTTACTCTGTAACGATAACTGATAACAATGGAATAGGAATTGACACAATAATCTCTCGACAAGTAATAGTTAGACCACATCTTGACATCATGATAAAACCTATCGGACCATTCTGCCGCAATGATAATACGGCTTATCCGCTTGATGTCAATGTAACACCTATGCCACCTGACGCACCGCCTGACATGCAGCCTGAATTTTCAGGTGAAGGAGTACTTAATAATAAATTTCATCCAGATAGCCCTAACATAATAGGCAATGAGGCTACCATCACCTACACTGTTTATAATGGAGTATGTGGTCTCGAAAGTGAGTCTATTGATATTATAGTTAATAATATTCCCGGTATAAATTTCCCTAATCCTAGTCCTTTTTGTGAAGCTGACAGTAATATGATGCTCGGTGCAATACCTACAGGAGGAGACTATGAGGGTGACGGAGTATTTGGGTCTTCGTTTTTTCCTGACGAGGCAGAGGCTGGAATACATCCAGTAACTTACACTTACACAAACCCACAAGGCTGTTCTTCAGCTGCGACAATAAATATAACGGTTAATTCTCTTCCTCAAGTAGTTATCACAAGTGAAGAAGATTCGATATGCACAGGCGGGGGCATTACTATTGAACTATCAGGAGATAATGTAGTAACGTCAGTTTGGCAAACTCCCGATGGAATGACCTTATCCCAACCTAGTCTTCCTATTAATGATGTGACCTTGAATGATCAAGGACCTTACACTGTATTAGTTACAGATGCTAACGGTTGTCAAAACACAGCTAAAAAAACATTTAAATTCTTTGAGCCACCAACTAGAAATATTGACGGTAACGAATCGGCATGTTCAGGAGATACTGTAACTATTTGGGTAGAACATTCCCCCGGTCCCGGAGATGCTGAATATTCATGGTGGCGCAATGATGGTTCAGCAGTAGGCTGGCAACCTATCTCCACGATGACTGATAGTATAATCACAGATATAGTATTCAATCAAACAGAATACAGAGTGGATATTGAGTTTGTTTATGAGAATGGTGATAGAATACCCGGCTGCGGACCTTACAGAGAGGAAGGTCACAATGTCTCAGTAGTGCCTACACCTGCACCAACGATTACCCCAATAGGTACGTCCTGTCTGGGAGGTTCTACTATTTATTTTAATGCAACGCCCCGTGAGAATAGCGAGCATGAATGGAATCTATCTAATGTTGTCGGAATTGATGCGGAGCAAAGAGGGGATTTTTTTATCGTCAATTGGCCTGAAACCCTGCCAAACAATATCAGTATTCTACTAAAAGAAAAAGTGGGTAACGGTGGCTGTAATGGAGATGATATATATCCTGTAAGTTTTACGAATGGAGCAACACGTCCTCCTGCCGATATACTTCTTTCTCCACTCAACAACACTTTCTTTTACAATGATTCATTAGTCAATTGCTACCAGTGGGGCTACTTAGATACTGTTGCGAATGTTTCGCAAGAGTTACCGGGCGAGGTTTATCAATCTTACGTTGCGGGTGATACCTACGAGCAAAATCCTGAACGTAACTACTGGTGTCGTGTCAGTCAATCTGATAGTTGCCAAGGAGACTCTTGTTCCACAACCGTTCTACATCGCTTTGTACAGAATGAAGGTACTCCGCCGGAAGGAGAACCCTTTGAACAATTCGTCCTCTACCCAAATCCAAATGACGGCAGTTTCCGCTTAGAGGCAAATCGCTTACTCGAAAACTCGCCTTACGAGATAAGAATTACGAATGTACTCGGTCAGGTCGTCAGGCAGGAGACTGTCACTACCACAGGAGACGAATTGGACGTGCAAATTGATATCAACAATTCGGCGGGAGTCTATTATATGAGTTTGTATCGTGAAGGCAAGTTAAAAAAAGTAATTCCATTTGTCGTCTTACAGCGTTAATCACATTTTTAAACATAAAATAAAAACATCATGACACGCACTATAATACGCAATTTTATCGTGATACTTATCCTGTTGGGTACTACATTGGCAGCAACAGGTCAAAATATACGCCTTGAAAAATCACCCGATTTACAATTAGCCACTTCTATCTCAGAGGAAGAATTGAGCCAAATCATCACGACTCTTGAAGCCACACTCAATGAGTATGCACAAGCAGCTACATTATATGATAGTGACAAAAAACGAGTCACAGAAGGAACCATAGACAGATTTCATGAGTTATTTTCGCCCACGGCAGAGGTTATGAAAGATTACGCAGAGTATATACCGCGTGAGTTGATTCCTTATAAGGACTATTCTCTGGAAGTGTATAATATGTTCAAGACCAAAGGAATAGAAGTTCAAATAGTCCGTGCCGAATTAATAGATATTCAGGCTGATCTATCGGGCTTTTATACACCTACGGTTATTGTGACCAAAAAAATATTCAACACGCTAAGTGCTAATGGTACAACAAATGTCGTTGCTACGGGAAAAAGCGTCACTCAAAAAATGATTTTTGATATTTACAAAGAAGATTTAGACCAAGCCAAAATAGGAAAAATTGCCTTTGATAAAGACATTGATCCGCCCGGTGATTATACCCGAATATTAAGCATTCCTCTTAGTTTTGGTACTTCTAATTATCACGAGACCCTGACCGATTATTGGAATCTTAACCAAAGTCAAGCCGATATTAATGTTTCCGGTGGGCTAAGTTTTTCACTTGGCTTTGAACTACTGACAGACCGGCTAATTACAGGAAAGGAAAAATCAGACAGAAAACTTGCTTTTACTGTCGGGGTACAATATGCTTCATATAGTATAAAAACTCAACTAGATAGCTTTGTACTTAAAAATGAAGGTATTACGTTAGTAGCAATAGACTCGGTAGAAAATGATAGTCAAGATTATGAACGAAAGTTGCATGAAGCACAGATAACAGAAAAGTTAAATTTTGGAACTATTCAACTGCCCGTAGGCATAGCACTTAGGTTAGTTGATAAACAAAAATTGAGTTTTTATACACATTTACGTTTTATTCCTTCATATACGTTTATTGGCAGAGGTAATGTAGAAGGAAGTGGTAGATACGACGGCTTTCCAGTATTCCCGAATTATGAGGATGATGTAGAAGTAAGGCTTTGTGACGGTCTTACTGTCAATCCTGATTTGCTAAAGGACAGAACAGGATTTGGACTGTACGACGTAGCAGGTGAGACAATCACACCACTCTCTGAACTTTACGTCTGTGGCAATCAGAATATAGATGAACCTGCCGAACCCGAACTCAACCGCCTCACATACAATCTCCAAGTTTCCCCGACAGCCTATATCAAGTTTAGTGACAATAATCCGGCATGGGGCTTAATGGTTGGATTAGATATTTCTTATCGTTTCGGTTCATTGCTGACACACAATCCTGTTGATAGTAGATTGGATGAACCACTTAATTTTAATACAGATTTTGAGGGTAGTTTTTTAAATTACTACACGGATGAAGTCTCCGCCTTAAACTTCGGACTCCGCATCGGACTTTTCCAAAAACTGACCAATGAACCTTAAAAACATCATAATTCAAATCAAAAACTTTTAACTATTCAAAATACTCATCATGAAAAGATATATTCTGTTAATTATTTTAATTACTCTTACAAGTGGTGTCGAAGTATCGGCACAGAGAAAAGTGCTTGGTTTGCCACAGGCATTTGAACGACCGAAAGATGTCGGTGCTACACTATACAATAGAACGGACAACAAAAACCGCATCAAAGAGTGGATAGTGATTTCTGACAGAGACGACAATCCCGTCTATGAAAAAGCAAGCGCAAGTAGCTCGGAAGTCAAAAAAATTCAATTCCGAGATATTTTTTACGTTGTAGAAGAGAAAGGAGACTGGATTAGAATTGCTACTGCCAACAACATCAAAAAACTCAGGTCAAGATCCATACAACCCGAAGGATGGGTCAAAAAAGAAAACATGCTTTTATGGACTTCCGGTTTGGTAGATGCAAGAACCAATATCAACAAAAAAGCATTTCTGCTCAATAGAGCCGACGATGTCAATAACGTCATTGAAAGAAAAATGGAACTCAAAGAATTGATTGTTGATTTCTTCAAGCATCCCACTAAAGCACTAAAAGAAAAAGAAAGAACTATATATGATTATTATTTTATCTTAAAAGAAGAAAGTGGAATGCTTCTTTTGAGCGAAGAAGCCGAGCTGACTACCTACAATACAAGTAGCAAGTTGCTGGGGTGGGTCAGTGCGAAAAGGCTCCAAGAGTGGAACACTCGTATCAGCCTTGAACCCAATTTTGACCAAGCTGCATTCGATGAACGTAAAAACAATTCCGATTATCATTTCAAAGCTTTTGGCGATGCCATTAGTGTTGAAAAATTTGTCCAGAGTAGTTCAAATGTCAAGCCGTTTTGGAACAATGATCCCGTGAAGTTCGAAACCTCCGATATGGCAAAAAGCAACTCTCGACGATTCAAGGGAGCAGTAGTTCGTTTTCCAATGTTCAAAAAAACAAATATAGGTGGAATTGATATCTTTCGAAGTGGTGTCATTGGCTCTATCAAAGCCTCAAGTGATGGTAATAGTTTTACTTTCGATGATGAAATTTCCGAAGTAGAGTGGTCAAAAATAGAGCAGTTTGTATCAGATTTGAATATGCGTATCAATAATGTGAACATATTCTTTGTTATAGAAAGTACCGATAAAACCTATGTTTTTCAGCAAAATATTACTCAAGCTATCAATTCACTCAAGTATAATGACCTCATTAGAAAAACCCAAAATGTCAAATACGGCGCATTACTCTATAAAGACATTCCTGAAGGACAGAATATTATCAAATATGAACGCCTCACCCCGGATTTGGAGCGTGTCACCAATCTGATTTCACAAACCAATTTTGGCAATATCACTGACCAAGATGACTACACCGCCTTCTACTACGGGCTCAAACAAAGCCTAAAAGTAGCCGGATTTGAGGACGATGCTACCAATATCATAATCCTCATGGGCAGCAATGGTGATTACAGCGTTAATGACGGAAGAAAAAGAGATGCACAATCTAAAGGACATGAATCACTTGTGACTGATAAAACTTCTATATACCGTAACCTTGCCGACAAAGAAATACATACACACGGCATCCAACTCCATAATAACGGTAAACGTTCTACTGGCACAGCTTATGCCTTCCAAGGCTATAAATTCATGTTAGAGACTGCAAAATTTACCTTTAACAAAAATATGGGTTCCGCAGATTTCAGAAAACTTACCAACGATATGAGTAAAAATAATCTCTCATACACCACACCCTATATGGAGCAGCCCATAGGCAAAACAGAAATAAAACTTGACGGGAATAGACCCGGTATCATTATACGACCACTAAATGGACAATCCCTCAATACCTCCCAAATAAGCACGGGACTGAGTGTCATGATTAATGAATCCCTCAAATTTGAACGCGAAGTTAAAGAGGTATTCGACGAAATTATCAAAGGAGGAAAAATAGTTGCCCCTAAAATCGACCAAACCGATAAAGTACACACTATGCCTTACAGCCGTGCCATTATAGAAAATTTAAATAAAATTATGCAAGATGCCGGTGACTATGACGATGTTGTAGGTGCCACACAACTCAAACTCAAACTATACACCGAAGTGTACTTCCCATATCAACTAAATGGTGCTAAATATCCTTTGGCAAATTATGTTCTCTTTATGCCTGAAGTTGACTTATTAGAATATCAAAACTTGATGGAAAGATGTGTCAATTCAGCCTCTAAAGGAACTTATCCGGAGAAAAGAAAAGCCCTGTATGAAATATATATTAGTTTAATAGAACAATTTGCAGCGCAAGATTATCTCAAAAACAGGAGAGCGGAGGACATGACGCACCAAGAAGTTATGGAAATCATGCAAGGTATTGAAAAAGAGGGTTTAGAGTTGGATGTTAACCTCAATCTAAGAATTGGCAGTATTAGAAATGAACGCGAAGTTTCCAATGACGAAATTGACAGATTGATTCAAAGATTTAATGATGTAAGTGAAGGGTTGGAATTTGTTCTTAAACGGGGCGAGAACTATGATTTTTGTTTCAAATCAGATAATGCAAATCGTTACTACTGGCTAAGATTAGACCAAGTATTCTAAAACCCAACCATGCAACAACAAGTATTCAACATCCAAAACCTCACCTGCGAGTACATACCCAATATGCCTGTACTTCGCATAAGTGAGTTGGAGATACCGAGAGGGAAACTCATCTTTGTTATCGGCAGGTCGGGTATCGGCAAAAGTACGTTCATTGAGACTTTGGGCTTGATGAACCGTACTATTGCACTCAAAGATGACGTTGCCATTCGTTTCATGCCGGAAGCGGGAAGTGAAGAAATTCGGCTACAAACAGGTTGGTCATTGCCCAATCAACAGTTGTCCAATCTGCGGATGAAATACTTTAGTTTCATCTTTCAGAACACCAACCTTATGCCCAATTTCACTGCCGGAGAAAACATGATGATGAGCTTGCTCATACAAGGCATTCCGGCTGAACAAGCAAAAAAGGCGGTATTGCGTGTCATGGCACGGCTATCGCTCGAACCTGCGGTATTTGATAAAAAAATTACGGCTTTATCGGGCGGTCAGCGACAAAGATTAGCATTCGTGAGAGCCGTGACAACTGATTTTACGGTACTCTTTGGCGATGAGCCTACGGGCAACTTAGACGAAAACACCGCACACGAACTCATGGCAATATTGAAAGATTTGATACAAGAAGAAGGTAAAACTTGTATTATTGTTTCGCACGACCTCAAACTTGCTGCACGTTTTGCAGACCTCGTTATTCCGATTACGGTCAAAATTAACGATGACGGAACTTCCGTAGGTGAAATAAAATCTTCCAATATTGTCCGAAATACTGACGGTACTTGGTACGACACACAAGGACATACCATCGAACATCCTTTTGATTATTTCAAACAGTTTCTAAACAGCGAAACCACACGATGATGACAACCTTATTAAGATTACTCGGTATCCGGTCTGATTTTGAGCGGTTATTCTACATCAATGAATACAAAACACTATCCGGTCAAAGGTTACGTACCATATTGGCTTTGATACTGATACTATTTTTGACCCTTTTGGCTTTGGGCTATGCCATTGGCAGCATACAAAACTTGGAGCGCAAGATGAGCAACCCCTTTACCAATTGGGTGGACTTGAGCATTAGCGAGGCGTATATCTCTCAAAAAGCAAAGGAAATTGAGCAATATTATGCAGAAGACGAAGTAAAAAACGCACTTCAATTGGACGAGGTGAGAGGTTGGGTGATGCTCAATGTCAATATGTATCACCAGACATTCGATCCCATTGTTCACCCGATTGATACCTTGTCGTATTCGCCGTGGGGGCGCAGTTTGGATATTGACGACCCTCTGATGTCCACTGTACTATCTGCCGATAACATCCTTTGGATAAATCCCAAAATCAATATTGAGGAAGAAGAAGGATTGGCAAATTGTGAAATCATTGTCACTGACGAAATGCTCAACCGACTCGGCTACCCTAGCGATGACCCCGATATTGGTTACGTCTTTGTGCGGGAGGAAGCTAATGTTATTCCCATTCGCATAGTCGGTGTGGTGCGGGAATTACCTAAATTTTGCGATTTTGTATGTTCTTCTACTTTTTATAATATTAAAACAGGAAAAATAGACAGAAAGGGAAGTTGTGTGCGACACATTCAGAAAAACGAAATCAATAACAGTACAGTTTTTAGTTTCATTGTCCCTGAAAATACTGATGCACAAAACATTAAAACTTTATCAAAGAAATTCTTTCAAGGCACCGAACCACCAAGTGTACAAATCAATGATAGCGAAGCAATCACCGTAGCTGATAACATCTGGCAAGTCTGTGAATTTTCCTTTATGCCTGTTGATGTACCTACGCCGGATTCTATGCAACAGTTTCTTGATTGGGCAAGAGCCGGAGGTCAGCCTATCGGCGACATACTCCGAATAGCATGTAAAACCGACGACTGTAATAGTCTGGATCCGGGCAGCTACCACTACCTCGCATTTAATTTTGAGAGACTGGACGACATCAGAAAATTCAAAGATGACATCAAAGAAAATCACAATATAGACATTGATATGAGCCAAGTCGAAGCTAAAGAAAACTTTGCCTTAGTGAGTCGGTTGACTTTTGTGATTTCATTGGTTTTGTTGGCTTTTGGGGTATTGAGTATTATTCTATTTGTTAATAATTTATTGAAAACGCACCTGTTCAAAGTCCGGTCAAATCTTGGTACATTCAAAGCTTTTGGTTTGAGTAATCGCTTTCTTAACACCATTTACCTCAAAATCATTTTTTCATTCTTACTTGTATCCATATTTGTTGCTTTTTTGGCATCTATTATCGTAGATAGGGTTGAATGGCTGTTTATGGGAGACGAAAGCCGTTTTAATATTTTTAGTTGGTGGATATTAGCGGCACTTGTGGGTTTGGTTGTCATCAGTCTTTTTATTTCCTCCAAAACTATTAAAAGAATACTTGGCGATACGCCGGGGAATTTAATTTATGGAAGGTAAACTGGTTTTGTCAGACTATAAATGGTGGTTAAACTCAAAGGTTGTATCTTCTGAAACTCTCACACCATGGAACAACTACAACAATGTATTGACCAAATTCGCACTTTAATCTGTAAAAATAAAATAAAATTGGCAGTTACAGAAATGCAGAGGCTGCTCAAAGATAATTCTACTATCAATGAGGTTATCCTACAACATGCTCACTATAATGCTGTAAGAAAGTCTATTCGTACAAGAACAATTAGTCGTGAAGTTGCCAATATTGAATTGCAACAGATTAAAGCTGCTTTATTGGATATATTGACCGAATTAGAGGAGGACAACTCTAATACTACCCTTCATAGGGGAAAAGCAAAAAGTACAGATGTTTCATTAACTTATAAAGAGCTTGCTTCCGTTATTATAATGGTGTTTGCAGTTGTGATGGCTATTGAAAGAGTCATTCCATTCGACACTATGGCAGCTAAATCAAAAAAAGAAGTATCGGGTCTATCACTTAGTGGTAAAGGATATTCTGAAGTAGAAGAAGGACAGAATAATTCTCCAATAGATACTATAGGCAAAAAGTATAATTCGACTAATGATATATATAAATTGGACAAACACATAGAAGTTTTTGATTTTTCATCACGGATAGAGTTCTTAGAGGAGAGTAAACAAGATAAAATACTGCAAAACACCCAGCTTAAAATTCTCAATTTAAATAACTGTAGAATTGAGAGGCTTCCCTCTAAAATCAAGCAACTTAATTTATTGGAAACGTTAGATTTGGGACAAAATGAATTACTATCTCTTCCTCCGGAGATTGGTCAATTAGATTCATTACAGACGTTAGATTTGAATTATAATAAAAAACTGTCGTCTCTTCCTCCTGAAATTGGTCAATTAAAATCTCTACAAACCTTTATTGTGAGTGACAGTGATTTGCAAGAGCTTCCTGCTGAAATCGGGCAGTTAACATCTCTACTAACTTTGGATTTAAGTCGTAATAATCTGTTATCACTTCCAGTTGAGATTGGGCAGTTACAGACTTTAGAAGTCTTGAATGTGAATGGAAATGAAAATTTAGGGTCACTTCCTTCCGAGATTGGCGAATTAAAATCCTTGAAAGTATTAGAGCTGTATAATACTAATTTGTTTCTATTACCTCCTGAAATTGGAAAATTAGCATCCTTAGAAACTTTATATATACGTGATAATAATTTATCAAAATTACCTGTGGAGATAGGTCTATTACGTAGCTTACGAAGTTTAAATTTACGTAACAACCAATTATCAGAGCTACCAAAAGAAATCAGGCAATTAGAGCAACTTCGCGAGTTAGATTTGAGTGGCGTCAACATGATAGATTTACCTAGCGAACTTAAAAAGCTACAAACAAAGATACTCGAAGTATTGGATTTGAGTTCCAATAATTTATCAGAATTACCCTCGGGAATTGGCGAGTTGCGAAACTTGAAAAGTTTAGACCTAAATTACAACAATCTATCTGTATTACCAAATGAAATCAGTCAGTTACAGAATTTAGAAGTATTGTATTTGAAAAAGAATAATTTCTCAGAATTAGAAAAACAGAAAATTAAAAAGTTAGTACCTATTGATTGCAGGATAGCCTTTTAGTTTTTATCTTCTCTTATATGTTTATAGTCTGACATTAGTTTGTTCTTGTCAGATAGAGTTAGTGCTATATAAGTTAAATTTTTTAGTTCACCACTTGGTGAAGCCATTATAAAATAAACCATTGATTATGAAATACACGCACATTTTTTTATCGTCTTTATTTTGTTTTGCTGTGCTGTTTGCATGTAAAAGCGACACCACGAACACAGCAAAAGTACCTTTTAAAACCGAACAAGAAAGACCACAAGAAATAGTCACGAAAGATATACCACAAGCGGTAAATGAAGATAAAACGCCCAAACCTGAATCTACTACCGTAAAAGCAAAGGAAACACCACCACCGCCACCACCTGCATCCAAAGAAAAACTTGAGGCGACAAAGCAACTTACCAATATCAGCCCTTTTCTGGCTATCGGATGTTGCAAAAACGAATCACAACGACAAGATCATTGCTGTTGTGATGCCGTTCTTGAGCAATACAAAAAAATGAAAACAGCCAATGACGCTAAACTTGTGGAGTACAGCATGACCGACCCTATACTTGGTGCATGTAAGAGGAAAAAATCAGATGTTTTTGATGTCATAGATAATCCTCCGGTAGAGAAGGCAGAGGATGATTTTAGTGATTTGTTTTGATTTCAAGAAATAAAATTAGACATATAAATTATTATCTGCAATAATACCCCCAACAGAAGCAATCAGGCAACCACAGCATATCAAGGACAACCTTCTGTCACCTTTATGCTGTTGCCTCAACTCACTCGCGCACACCAAACGATATTGGCAAACGCCCGCACCACCGCAGGGCGTTTTGCTGAACTCGGCAAACCGGATAAGAGCGAAAAGAGCCTCTTGCCGTATATCCACCAAATCCATAGTGCGTACAGTAGTTTGCTCGCAACAGTACACAGCAATTTAGGCACCACGACCA
>Ga0209093_1000114_pt1 | contig 41154 bp, 46 predicted proteins | sample SidtaG_4_FD_187450 | JGI IMG/M metagenome (GOLD analysis project Ga0209093, IMG submission 187450) | Marine algal microbial communities from Sidmouth, United Kingdom - Sidmouth_Male1 metaG (SPAdes) (version 2) | ecosystem: Host-associated > Algae > Red algae > Unclassified | place: Sidmouth...
CCCCCCCCACGCCTGTGACGCTCGTTCATGTCCTGGCACCGGTCCTCGCCACCTCCTGTGGCCTGTTGGTGCAGCCACCTCTCGGTGCGGCGAGCCCGCTGGTGGTCTCCCCCACCGCCGACGGTGGCTGTCGCTTGGTCTGGTTCGCCTGGCCGCCGCCTCCCTACCCCCGGGCTCTGTCGCTCTTTTTTGTTGCGGCGCTCGTCCTCGCCATCACCTGTGGCCTGTTGGCGCAGCCCCCCGACGGTGCAGCATTTCTGTCCCCACGCGGCGCCGCGACCTAGCGCTCCTCCAGTGTCCCCTGCACGCAGTGGGTGTGACGGCCACGGTAGCCGCTGGAGCCACCTCCTGCTGCCTGCTGCCCCAGCCCCCCATCTGCGTGGCGCCGCCACTGCGCTGTTGCCGGCGCCGCGCCGTTATCGGCGCATATCAGCTGCCGGTCGTTCCTCTTTCCGCCTCCGGCTGCGGCAGCTCGGTCGGCCAAAATGGACATGAGCGACTTTATGGATGTGATTTACGCCACCGTCGAGGACCTGCAAGTGGTCACGACGTCGGCTCCACACGGAAGCAGCATCGCGGTGCTGATGCAGGCGCAGCGCCCCCTCGACGGCCACGCCATGTTCGTCAATCCCGACGACCTGTTGTCCGCGTCTGCAGTGATGGCGCCCGCGATCAGGGCGCCCGACGCACGGCAAGCACTCTTTGAGAGGCGCGGAGGCTACCCGCGTCGAGGTCCTGGACGGAAGAAAGGGTCGGGGCGGGACGTCCGCGTGTCTCTGCACCAGGTGCTCTTTGTACTTGTCTCCACAAGTGCCTATCTCAAGTTTTCGGAGTTCTTTGACCCGTCCAAGCTGATAAACGTTGACCTTGAGGAGCAGCGAAACCTACGGCAACAGCTATCTATGTTCACGTACGAGGCGCTGAGAACGCGCGCGTGGGACCTGTCGCGAAGTGGCGCCGTCGTTGTGCTGGTAAAGTACGGTAGGGGCGGGTCAAGGAATGACCGAGGGCGACACCTGGCCGTGGCTGTGGTGGCCTCGCTGAAGAAAAACAGCGTCGCCTGTACCTGCAGAGTGTTCGGGACTTTCCTGACATCGACGGGTGCTGAATGCAAGAACAGATGGGAAAGGCACTCGAAGAGGTGCGGTCAGCTCTTTTTGTGACCATGGCGACATGTTTTTAATCTTGGGCGCTTTCCAGCGGTTGAGCTCCCGGGCGGTCGGTCGCACGGTGCTGTATGGGCCATCTACTTGCGTCGTCCGGATGCCTGGCGGCAGCTGGCCGTATGAGTTGGTCCGCAGGGCTACCAACTGGATCTTATTCTTCTGTCGCACGTAAGACGGGAGTTGTCAACAAGCAGCCGCCGCAGCGGCAGAATCAAAAGGTGCAACTGCGGAAGATTCTGACTCGGAGGCGGGCACTGACGACGATGACCGAGACAGGGATGGATCAGTGGATGCCAGAAAACATCGCACCAAGGAGCCAAGAGCGGGGGCGTGTGGGCACGTGGACGAGGGCAGCATCCAGGATCGTCGGCAGCAGACGCCGCAGTCGATGCTACCTCGGCACGTGGTGCCAGCGCGTGCTACTTAAGATGAGCACGCGACGAATGTCCTTGTGCTGGTCGACCCCGCTGCCATTGTGATCTTGACAAACACCTACAAAGCGCCACAAACCGCAAACCACCACAAACTATCACAAACCACCACAAACCATCACAAACACGCACAAGCCGCCACAAACCGCAAACCACCACAAACCATCACAAACCACCAAAAACCACCGCAAACCACCACAAACCCCCAGAAACCACCACAGACCAGGATCGTGGTGGCCTACTCAGCAATTTGCGAACGCAACGGTGGCCGTCGGTGACGCAGCGGGCGGTGCCCGTGTCGCTGGCGGGGTTGCTGCGACGCGCCTCTGCCGGTCGTGGGCGTTGTGGTGGTCGCGACGTGGCTCGCTTCTGTTTGTGTTCTTTTCCTTTCTCGCTGCCGACGTGTGCCCGCATTGAAAGATCTAGCGAGATTCTTTTGTCACCCCGTGGGAGGTGCTGGTCGAGTGCGGTGAGGGGGTGGCCTCGGGCATGGTGCACATGTGGAGGTGCCACGCGTGCAACTACCTGGTGATCCCAGATGGCCGAGATGTCGTTCAACCTGTTCCGAAACGGCAGCTCTCTGGGCTCGTCCGCGTACTACCGCGACGCGTACTGGGAGACGAGCTCGGACTACATGCACCCCGAGACCAAAGAGACTCTGGGATCCGTCCCGACGCTGCGAAAAGCCATCATCCTGTACCTGAATCTCTTCATTGCCGGGCCAGCCGCAGCCGTGACTCGTTGCGCAACGCGCGTGCGCGACGACGGCAGCGACGCCGTCATTTTCTTCGATGGACTCCAGCTTGGCTACCGCCTCAAGTTCATGATTCCCTTTTTGCGGTCCTGCACCCCTGCATCTCCCATTTTGCGGGGGTCTGTGTACGCCCGGAATATTAAGGACGAGGAGATTTCCAAGGATTTCGGTGGGGTGCTGTCGCCCTCTACCTCATCAACGAAGAACACCATCACGGCGATGACGGCTGTGGGGGAAACCCCCTGTCAGGGGTGACACGGCCGCCGGCATGAGCCGGGGACGGGTCGTGACCAGTCACGTAACACCCCCCTAGGGGGGTAGCGTGGGACAGCCCCCTTGGGCGGATGTCCAGGGAGCCCCAGGGCCACACATGAAACGACCCCTCTAGAGGGGCGCGAGGCGAGGAACACCCGATCGGGCCCCCCTGGAGGGGTCTGACACACACAAGGGAGGCACACGTCTTCCCGAATCCGGGCCCTCTGGAGGGACCGGGAAGCTTGTGGAAGCTTCCGCAATCCGAGCGTAAGCCGGACCGAGATATGATCTCGACCAGGGATAAAATCTCACCGGAATTCTATCCGGGAAAATTGAAAAATCTTGGGATAAGTCCCGAGGTAATGGTTGTGGGTAAATCCTGAAATCTAGGAAGTCTGAGTGACTTTCCTGCTTCCGCCCGAGACGGGCGGGGGACCCCTTCCAGCGGAAGGGTTGTCAGGGATGCTGGGCAGGGCCACTAGAGGCCCGGGCCTGAGACCGTGGCCCGTTGGGCACCGGTCCCCCCATGGTAGCGCCCGGGGGTCGGCATTGTGCACGTCCTACGTCTTATTTCTGAGGGTATATGAGTGTGTGCTTTGGGGTCATCGTGCGTGTTAGAATAAATCATCGTTGCGTTTGCGTTAATTCCGTCGTTTTGGTGCGCTTCGCGCCCAGTGATCCCGGCGTTCGCGTTGCATCTCTGGCGTGGCGTTCCGCATCCTGTGCTGGGTTTTCCGACGGGGTTATACCCCGTCGGCTGTAAGGGCAGGATCCACTACATTTTGTGGAGCAGCGGGGGTCAGGGTCAAGCCCTTCCTGATCAGTTGGGCCGTCCCTGTGTCGTTCTCTTACGGTGGACTTGCTCTCTTTGTCTTACCCTTGAGCGTGACTGGCTGACTGTTTGACTGGATTCTCCCACGGGGGAGTAGGGCTTCCATCGTTATGGATAGCATGAGGGGGATGTTGTCCCGCGCGGAAGGCGCGGGCTCCTCTTCACGGGGCGTCCGTGACGGAGCTAGTGAGGGCTCAGGGCTGAGTGGCCTTTTGGAGGACCCTCCTCATGTGGAGGGTCGCGCGCGCGTGTCCACGAGAGTGCGTGGCACCGCGAGCGACGGAGGTGGGGACGGTGACGGATTCCCGTTCCCCCCTTCAGTTGAGACCGCCACAAGGGGTCGAGAGCGAGTCTCCCCCAGAGTGCCGGGACCCCTGGGGGGGGGAGGACAAGAGGTTCCACCCCAAGAACAGGGGCATTATGACGGTCGGGCTCGGCGGGCTAGGCCCGCCGGCTTATCCCATGCACCCCCACAAGTCAGTGGGGATGGGGTTCCGCAGGGGGCCCTGGAAGGGGACGCCTTTTCGGCGGCCCTACGGGATTCACTGGATGCGCTCATTAGCCCTTTGCATGAACGGCTGTCTTTCTTGGAGACAGCCCTTGGGGCCTCCCGACGGTCAAGGCGCCGTCGTCGCCGATTGAGCTCCTCCTGCTCGGATGGGGAGTACTCCGGCGGAGACAGGGGACGTCATGTCCCCCGACGTGCGGTAGCACGCGCCCTAGGGCGCGAGCTGGAGGGAACCCCTCATCTTCGACTTCCCGAGAAGATCATCCCTGCGGATGATCGTTATGCAGCGATTTTGGATTGTGTGACGTACGCTTTGGCGAATACGGACGTCCGGTATGACCGGACGATGGCACACGGCCTAGGCCGTCTGCGTAAGGATGTCTCGGCCACCTTTTGTCGAGACGCAGAGTGGGATGGGACGCCAGCCTTAGGCGTCTTTGAGTTCTTGAACCGCTTTGTTAAAGCGGGGAATGACAATGATGTGTCAGAGGGCAGAGCCCTCTACCTCCTCCCGGAGTTCACCAAGGGTGATCTCAAACGGGAGTTGTACACCGTCATGCCGTCCCTCCAAGGAGGGCGGAGTGGAGAGGTCAGTTTCTATCTGGAACTGGTCAACTGGATCCTCCGCATATATGCGGACGAGCAGTCGCTAAGCGACCGGGAAGCTCTGTTCCACGGAGCCTCCCAGGAGGATGGTGAAACAGAGAACGGTTTCTACGTACGCCTTAGGGGGCTTCGTCGCCTCTGTGGGTATATCCACACAGAGGGGCAGATGAAGAGCCGCTATACGCAGGGGCTCGGTTGGGAGATTCGCGCAGATGTGCGCGAACACAACACCGGCAATATGCCGATGGACCTCCTGGTGCAATATGCCCAGAGGAAGGGTGACGTCTGTCGCAGACGTCACGAGGAGCAACAGGCCGAAGAGGCCCGACGGGCCGAGGACCGTCGAGAGCGTCGAGCTGCACGGCCGACACCACGCAAGTATGTTACCGCGGCGGTGACAGCCCCAACTAAGGTGGGGGAAGTCCCGTCAGGTCCTTCCCCAAGGGGTAAAGGGCGCTTTGGGCAGCCCAGGAACTACAATTGCCTCGCATGTAACATGCGCGGACATTTCTTTCGTGAGTGTCCCCGCCTCGACGCGGTGACCAAGGCCCTGATAAACAAGGCCTACGAGGAGCGTACGGCAGAACGTCCTCAAGAGGACCAGTGCCGTCCAAAGCAGACGGTGGCAGCCGTGGACACCAGCCTAGGGCCGCCTTGGTCGTCTTCGGATGACACTCCACCCCCAGGGGTGGAAGCCGAAGAGTTGGTTCAGGAGGACAAGTCCTCCTCGGAAAACGAGTAACGGGGGCGGTGGTCCCGCCTCCCCCGAAAACTCTAAGGGCAACAAGGAGGTACAAATCTTCCCGGCGAGCCGGGAAGAACTTGCCTAAGCGGCCACCGGGGGTATCCCAGGGGAAACCCCCTGAGGGCACGGCATATGTATTCATGCCCTCTTCTAGCTATAAGCTAGTCGTCAGGTTATTCCTGACGGAAGGTTTCGACCTTACCACCCGGGCCATCCTGGATACAGGGAGTGGCCCCACGCTTATAAGCCGGCAGTTACTGCCGGACGACACCCAGCTATAACCGCTGGGTGAGTGGGCCTCTATGTTCCATGATGTCAATGGGGGCTGGCTCCCCATTGTGGGTTCAGTGTGTCTTGGTGTGGACCTTGGGGGCCAGACCTCCTACATCTCCTTTGGAGTTGTCGACAATATGAGTGTCCTAGCTATACTGGGCGCCTCCTTTATGGATATCGCAACAAAGAATATTGCGACTCAGGAGCAACATGTTGAGCTCCTCAATGGTACCAAGGTACCTATCCGAAGAGACGGTGCCCGCAAGGGGGACCCGATCGCGTCAGTCAGCGCGTTATGTGCGTGCCCCCAAGGGGGTACAGCTAAGCTAAGGCCGGCACGGAAGACCTGGGTACGACCCGGGACTATCGCACACATCCCCGTGAAGAGTACCGACACGGGGAATGGCTTCGTTGCGGGGCGACCCCCGTTATATCACAACCATGGGATACAGGTCGATTAGGGACCCGCCATCATGGTGGCGGGCGAGCCGATAACCGTCAAAGTGATGCACTTGGGCGCTACGCCCTTGCGGCTGACAACCGATATGACCGTGGGGTATATCGACCCCTATGAGGGGCCGACCTATGAGGTGTCCCCGGACGAGCTCCAGGAGCGCGACGGGACCTCCAAGGAGGAAAAAGAATCTCCACTCCCAGGAGTGGACGTGTCGTCGGTACCCGACGAGTGGTCAAGGGCCCTTAAGGCCCTCTTGAAGAAGCATGCCCCCCTCTGGGGGGGTAACTTGGAGTTGCTACGCGGTGTGGAACACCGCATTCACCTGAAGCCCGGGGCTGTCCCCGTGAGGCAACACCCCTACAAGGCCGGGCCTTTGGCCCGGGAGAGAGACAAATCTGAAGTCGAGCGCATGCGCTCGATGGGGTTATAGAACCCTCCACTGGGGAATGGGCTAGCCCAGTCGTTATGGTGCCGAGGCCTGATGGCTCGGTACGCTTCTGTATTGATTACAGAAAACTGAACTTGATGACCGTCAAGGACGCGAACCCCATTCCTAGGATGGATGAGTGCATTTATTCCCTAGGGGATGCCAGGGTGTTATCCACCCTGGACTGCAATGCAGGCTACTGGAAGATACCAGTAGCCGAGGAGGATAAACACCTCACGGCTTTCACGTGCCATTCAGGCGCGTGGCCATGCGTGCGCCTCCCCTTTGGGTTATGCAATGCCCCTGCCACCTTTCAAAGGGCTATGGATATGATCCTAGCAGGGGTCCAGTGGCAGATATGCTTAGTATATCTGGACGACGTTATCGTCTTCTCACGTTTCCCAGAGGAACACTTACAACACCTCGATGAGGTGTTGACACGCCTAGGAAAGGCAGGGGTCACCTTGAAGGCGGCGAAATGCCACTTCTTTCAAGAAGAAGTGGAGTACCTCGGCCATGTTATCAGGCCGGGACGAGTACATGTCCTGGAGAAGAATCTCCGGGCACTGAGGGGCCTCCGGTATCCGGAGACCCACACCCAGATGACAAGTTTCCTGGGTATGTGCGGTGTATATCGCCGCTTCGTGGCCGACTTCGCCAAGATAGCGAAGCCCCTTACAGCCTTGACGAGCACCAAGCTCCCCAAGAGGTTACCTTCCCCTAGGGAGGAGGAGTCGAAGGCTTTCGAAGAACTACGGGGACGGCTTTTGGCCGCCCCCATTCTCGCTCTCCCCAGGAGAGACGGGCACTACATCGTCGATGTAGACGCCAGCTATGAACAGCTGGGTTGTTGCTTACAGCAACAACCACTCGATGGGGAGTATCACCCCATCGGCTACTATAGCCGCGCTCTTCTCCCTGCGGAGAAGAACTACTTTGCCACCGAGATAGAGGCGCTCGGCGTCGTCTGGGCGGTGACCTACTTGAGGTCATACCTCGAGCGGGCAGAGTTTGTGGTCCGGTGTGACCACCGGGCCCTACTCTCGGTACTCACAAACATGAGTACGAACGCGCGGATAAACCGCTGGCGACTCCGATTATCGGAGTACACCTATGAGATCCGGCATAAGCCGGGTAAGGACCATAACGTCGCGGACGCGTTATCGCGTCTGCCCACGGAGGGTCTCGAATCGACTCCCTTGGAGGAGGATATCCCCGTCCTGGCCGTCGAAGCCCGGGAGAGTGACGCACTGGAGGCAGCATCGCCAGCCGAAGCCCCCCTGGGGGCGCTAACGGCCCAAGAGATCATCCTCGGCCAAGCCGAGGATGCGTTCTGTAAAGAACGACTGAAAGAGCTAGACGTTCTTTCTCCACCCGACCCCAAGTGGAGTCGGCAAGCCTTCTTCTTTAGGGAGAAGAACGGACTCCTATGCCGACATTCGGTGTATGGGAGGGAAAACCAGGTGGTCATCCCCGAGGCGCTGAAACAGCGCCTCTTACGCTATCAAAACCAATCGGTGTTGGCCGGTCACCCCGGCTCTCTGAGGATGTATGACACCCTCCTCCGGTATGTCTACCGGCCTACCATGGTGGTAGACGTATACAAGCATCTGGAGCAATGCCCCGCGTGCGCGAAGAATCGCCTCTCCGAGAGGAGGCATACCTCCACAATGAGGCTGCTTCCAGCTCTCGAGCCCTTCTCGGGGCTCGCAATGGACCTTCTAGGCCCATTGACCACCTCTAGGGGTGGTCACAAGCATGTACTTGTAATATGTGTCAGTTTACCAAGTTGACGCGGGCCATCCCGTTACGGGATGCGACAGCGCTGACGGTATTGTCAGCATTCATTGACACTTGGGTGGCTGCCTATGGCATCCCCGAATCTGTCCTTACGGACAACGGACCTCAGTTTGCCTCGGTATATTACCAAGGCATTCTCGGTTAGCTGGGTATAGCCTCGAACTATACCTCTCCCTACCACCCCCAGACCCATGGGCAGGTGGAACGATACAACCGCACCTTGGTGCGGCGGCTCCGATGCCATATTGTGGAGCATCAGACATAATGGGACAGTCATCTGTCCCTTCTTACTACTGCGTATAATACGCAGGTGCACGGGAGCACTGGGGAGATCCCCTTTGCCTTCGTGAGCCCTAGACGGCTCCAGATTATCGGCATGGAGCGCATGCCCCGGCTTAGACAAGCCGAGGAGCGAGCTGAGGACGCCACCACGGCGGCGGAGCAGTATGTTGAGGACCTTAAGGCCCTCATCCCGGCGGTTCGCCGGCAGCTGGGCTAAGCCCAAGCCACGTATAAGCGGGCGTTTGACGCCCGCACCGAGGAAAAGAACAACTCGGTCAAGGCCGGGGACTGGGTTTATCTAGATGCCCACTCACGCTCTCCAAAGAAGCTTGGGTTTAAGACCCAAGGACCCTACATGAGGCTACAAACCGATGGACTTCGGTTTCTGGTGGAGAGCCCTAAGGGTCTCCGCACTGTGATCAGTGACAATGTCACTGGTGCCCCCGCACCACCGGCGCGGGATGCCAATTGGACACGGGCCCTTAGGGCCCAAGCCCTCTTTAAGGTGGGCGATCAAATTCAGGAGGGCCCTGAATTTGTTTTCGAACGATTTCTGAACCACAGTTGGGATGATGACGGACAAGTGAAGGTCCTTGTCAAATGGTTCGGGTTTCCGGAACAGGAATCCACGTGGCAACTGGCTTCTTCCCTCCCTAGGGAGGCAATTCGCAAATATTGCTTGCGCAAACGTGTCAAGCTTCCCGCCTTGACGCGAGAAGGTGTTTTCTTTTCTGACCAAGTCGGAGAGCGGTCGTTAGGGACTACTGTGACTTCAAGTCACAAAAAAAGAAAAGAGCACAAGAAAAGAAGCTAAGCCTTTTATCCCCTACGGGGCCCGAGACCAGTCGATCGAAATAAAGACGGCGCCCCCCCCCCTTAGGGAGGGGCGACAACGGGCGACACACAAAGCAGGAGGGGGACACAAGGAACTCTTGGTCAATCTAGGGTGACCATGTCACCAACCCCCAGGGGACGGGTCCCTTAGCCAGGATCATAGTCCTGGCTACGGTCCTCCTCGGGCGCATCGTAATGCGCCCCCGAGTACGTCGGCGGGTTCGCCGAAGGGCCCGTCTCAGCCCCATACAGGGCTTGCGACGAAGACCCGGCGCCCGCCCCATAGTGGGGCGGGGGAGGAGACGGCGGACGTCGGGGCGCCGCCGGCAAAGCCGCCCCTCGGGGCGGAGCCGACGAACCGGCCAGGTGCCGGAGTGACCATCCGGCCACAACCGTACTGGTGTCCGCCACGGCGGTACCGTACTCCTCCTTCAGAAGACGGCGGAGCGTCTCGGCTGTGCCGAGCTGGTACAGGTGCCCGACGTCCCGTTCCCCTAGGGGGCGGGACACGATCGCAGCAACCTCGTTGCGCAGCCGCACCAAGGTGCAGCTCAACGCCATAATGAGCGTATGGTCCACCCAAGTATTGATTATGGACGGGAGTTCCCCAAGGGAACGCCCCAAACTCGACCCTACGGCCGGGTTGACGGGGCGAGGGGTACCCAACTGGGCAGACCCATCCCAACTGAAGAGAGGAAGGGGCGCCAGAGGGGGACCTGGGGGTCCCCCAAGAGAAGGAGTCGTCACACTGCTACCCCCAAGGGGGTAGACCCGACGAGTCCGCGCGTGTCTGCCGGGAACGCGGGACACGTAGGCCGGGCGCGATACCCCACCCCAGGAGGGGGGCCTCAGGGCGAGAGGGGAGGAGGCCGAGGCGGCCGGGGCCGACGGGGGCTCTGGAGCCACCACGAGGCCTACACTAGCCGACCCAGCGTCCGCCAAGTCCCGATCCAAGGGTCGGATGCGGAGACCGGCGTGGAAGTCCCTCCCATACGGGAGGAGGGGGTCCCCCAAACCCTCCAAGCGGACCAAGGTCCCCTCGTCATCCAACACCTTGGCGCAACGGAAAACCCCTCGGGGTCCCCCTACCCACTGAAGCCAATCCGGCGCCGCCCGCTCCTCGATGAGTAGGAGGAGCTTCAGCCCGGCCTCAAGAAAAGGTCGGGTCGACGGGTCGGCCGAGCACAAGCGCTCGGGCGTCAGGTCGGCAAAAGCCGACCGAATAGCCATCGGCAAACGCCAGAGATGCCCATGGTGGCGAATGCTTCCTAGGAAGACGTCCGCCACCTCGACGGCCCACAGGGCCGCCAACATCAGATGATAGGGACCCCCAAGGGGCTCCCCCATGAGCTGGCTCCCCTGGAGTGCCAGCATCTGGGGCACCCGCGCGGCCATATCGCGGGGCACTTCAACGTGCTCCCACCACACTGGTGTGGTGGGATACAGGGCCTTGCGACGTACCACAGGTACGTCGCGCACCTCACGCTGTTCATACAGCGTGAGAAGGTGGAGGGAGGTGCGAGCCGTCCACTCCCCCATCGCACCCGGCACAGTCCACCTCCTTTAACTTAAGGGGAGACCCAGGATAATACTCCCAGGAGAAGTGGGGCTTGTCCCCCACCTCGGGGGGGATCCCACGAACGGCCAAGTGCAGAAGCACTTGGCACACTCGCCAATCCTCCCGATTACGGTGGAAGGGAAAGTCCGTCACCGTTCCCTCGGGGACGGCGTAAAGGGTGTCGTACATCCCCCGGATGGTCGTCCATATGGCCGTCATACGACGGCTGTCGACAGCGTCAAAGCGCTGTTCGACAATCGATCCCCCTAGGGGGGTCCACGGGTAACGCCCATACTTGTCGTCGACGACCGCTGGGGTTGGCCACGAGGCCGACAGGAGGTTGGCGAGGACGTCGTCTTCAATGTCCTCCTCGGGGCCCAAAAAAGCGCCCGCGCCCTCGGCCTCACGATCGACCGCCATGGCAGCCGGCGCGTCGGGAGCCGCAGAAGACACCATCCCGCCTCGAGAGGCGGGGAACCGGGAAGATAAGGACGCCCCACCTCAGGGTGGGGCATACGGACAACGCGGGACGCGGGGAGAACCCGATCGCGCCCGACGGGGTCGTCCTCCCGGTGACGACAAGGGTACCGACCAGGAGAGTCGGGACCCCCGGTCACCGCTGGCGGTGACCGCCTTATGGTACTGACCCGAGGGTTCCCCGGCTCGGTGAACCCGTCGGTCCCCGGCCGTATGGCGCCTCGGAGCGAGCCCCCAGGGGCACGCTGACAGGGAGCCACAGGGCAGGGTTTCCCCCTGGCCTAGGGAGGGGGTGGCGAGACACCGCCCCCGGTCCCGCGAGACGCGGGCCCTGAGGTCGGGGATATGTGGGGGAAACCCCCTGTCACGGGTGACACGGCCCCCGGCATGAGCTGGGTACGGGTCGTGACCAGTCACGTAACACCCCCCTAGGGGGGTAGCGTGGGACAGCCCCCTTGGGCGGATGTCCAGGGAGCCCCAGGGCCACACATGAAACGACCCCTCTAGAGGGGCGCGAGGCGAGGAACACCCGATCGGGCCCCCCTGGAGGGGTCTGACACACACAAGGGAGGCACACGTCTTCCCGAATCCGGGCCCTCTGGAGGGACCGGGAAGCTTGTGGAAGCTTCCGCAATCCGAGCGTAAGCCGGACCGAGATATGATCTCGACCAGGGATAAAATCTCACCGGAATTCTATCCGGGAAAATTGAAAAATCTTGGGATAAGTCCCGAGGTAATGGTTGTGGGTAAATCCTGAAATCTAGGAAGTCTGAGTGACTTTCCTGCTTCCGCCCGAGACGGGCGGGGGACCCCTTCCAGTGGAAGGGTTGTCAGGGATGCTGGGCAGGGCCACTAGAGGCCCGGGCCTGAGACCGTGGCCCGTTGGGCACCGTTCCCCCCATGGTAGCGCCCGGGGGTCGGCATTGTGCACGTCCTACGTCTTGTTTCTGAGGGTATATGAGTGTGTGCTTTGGGGTCATCGTGCGTGTTAGAATAAATCATCGTTGCGTTTGCGTTAATTCCGTCGTTTTGGTGCGCTTCGCGCCCAGTGATCCCGGCGTTCGCGTTGTATCTCTGGCGTGGCGTTCCGCATCCTGTGCTGGGTTTTCCGACGGGGTTATACCCCGTCGGCTGTGAGGGCAGGATCCTCTACAACGGCGTTGCGCGGCAATGTGATGGTCTTTGTCTTTCTGACCGGCTGCGTGGATACTGGAGGCACCGTGGAGACATTTGCGGGAGGCTCAATGCTCAAGAAGGGCCGCAAGCAGTAGCGCGGGTGGGACCTTCTCGACGACGGCGGGGTGCGCCTGGAACTCATTGACCTTCTGTGCGTGGTCCTTGTGTGCCTCCGGGCGGCGTGTGCTCTAGCGATGGACATCCTTGGCGGGCCGCGTGACCTCCTCCGTCGTGTTCCTCGGCAGCTCATTGAGGCCGTCAAGGCCACCGCTACTGATTTTTTGGACGATGCCAACGAGATCAGCGGTGGAAAGCCGCCCGATGACGCTGCCAAAGAGAGTATGGGCGCTCTCTATCAAGGCGACATTGAAAATCAAGACGAGCGCGATGTGATATCGGTCGACGACCAGCAAGGTGAGGATACTGGAGAGGCGGCTTCGGACGGCGGATGGGCGAGCGATGGGGTGCTGTCCGACAGTGGCATCGTCAACAACTTTGAGAATTATACCGACGAATACTGCGGCGTAGGAACAGCCTACGCACCTCCCACCGGAGCGTGGGACGACCAAGTGCCTCTACGCTTCTACGCGGAGCAATTGTCCGAGCCCGTGCAGACCGACACTGGTGGCGCCAGCGGCTCTGCGCGGATCCCAAACGTCGTGCTGCAGCTGCGTATCGGCATGCCGTGCACGGCAGTGTCCGCCTTGAAGCTGGTCAGCTTTTTCCGCACTGTGGTGGTCGACCCAGTCACCGTGTAGGCGCCCGGAGACAATTGGTCCGCCGTAGACGCTGTGTTTGACTGAGTTCTCTCCGACGACTTCACAATGGCGCCATTGTCGGATGTGGTTGCGCGGGCGGACGTTAGCGAGCTGCGTCTTCTGAGGGGCGCGGTCGCGTGTCTGACGCCTGCTCTGTGTGCCGCCGCGGGGCTACAACAAGAGTTCGGTGAGCTCTTACTGTGCTTGGTCGAGACGCGCTCGGAATATAAAGACTTCGAGGCAGAAGCGGCGCCATCCGACTCTGACGACAACTCGGTGCTGTCGCGCAGCCAAGTATCAGACGAGGTCTGCGACAGCGACGATGAGGGCATCTCCAAGGAGGCGATGGAAAGAGCCTACCCCGAACAGTCCTTCATGGAGCAGCCGTACACTCTCATGTGGCGCCTGCCGGAGGCGACCGCTGCCGCGTACGCCTCCGCGTGCACCCTACCCGACGGATACGTAGATAAAGTTTTGCGGACGGGCATCTGGGAGCCGGGGCTGCCTGTATCCCGCTCGATTCCGGGCTTTGCGGGTTCTTCGACAGCGAAGACAGACTTCCCCAACTGCCAGCACGACATGGGCAAGCAGAAGGCCCACACGGACGGAACCCCTGAGGGCTTTTGCACGTGCAAGCACCCTAACCTCTTAGGTTTTGTGTCGCTGGACAAGTCCGAGAGCCGACGGATGCCTGTTGAGTTCGTCGTGCAGCAGTTTTCCACCCTTTCCGACACGTGCATCTGCGACTTTGCCTGCGCTGCGCTTAGGACGGCGCTCATGCGCATCCCGCAAGTGACCAAGAAGGTGTCCTTGCGCGTGGACCGCTTCCTCTGGCGCAACAACCACACGCTGTGTAGCAGTTCCATGTCTCCTGACTCGTACGAGTCAATGGATGGCACCAGCACTTCGTCTTCGGAGGAGCGCAGCAACTTCTCGCACGGGCACCAGCACCACCTCCGCCAGATGAATCAAGACGCGTTCATCATGTTCACTGTCTACCAGCAGGCCTTCTCCAACGTCGACGCCATGTACCGTGACAGCGTCACCAAGCTGAAGACCATCAAGTGACCCGAGTGGTATCAACGGACGCACGTGGAAATTGAATTAAAACGGGTGCGCTTGTCTTTTTTTTCCCAACGGCGGCAGATGCACTTGGCATGAGAAGGAATGAAGGGATAATAAACGGTCCTTCTATATTGCTGATCCCCGAATTTTGTCCTGGTGCACCGAGACTGAGTTGCGGACAGACTCTCTCCACCAATCAGAAGCGCCCCTGGGACTGACAGTGAGCTTCTGATTGCTTACATGGGCCCATATGGCCTGGAAATCGACATCAGCTCCTCTTTTATTCAGCACTTCTGGCAAGGAAACTGTAGAAAATCTCAAGATCTCGCCTGGGCAGCTTGCTCCGTGCCAAGAAAAAGCGGATCAAGCGGCAACAAACAGTGAGTTCTGCTAGATGCAAGGTCCTGGAACCGAATGTGGGCTTTCTATTCGCTTCAATGCCCTCTTACTGTCGTTGTAGACCAAGAGAATGCTCTTTTTCACACTCAGTCTCTGTCTCTGTCCCCCAGGACAAAGTTCTGGGATCAGCATTACCTGCGGCGTCACCAGTGCGCAGTATCTGGAAGAGGGCCTTACCAATCGTGGTGGGGGGTAGGTAGAGGGCGCGTGCATGTCCCTCGGAATCTTACGACCGCTAACATGCAGGTGAACTCAGCTACGGTGGTGGCGGTAGTGGCTACGGCCACCTGTTCCCTCCACGACTGACAGAGGACAGCCTCAACCGTCTCACAATGATAACAGGCAGAGATGGTGACGGGGGACGGCGTATCATCATCGATAGGCAGCAGCTGTCGCACTGAGAGTGAGGCGAATGACAGAAGCATTGTGTGTTCGGCTGTGACAGCCAGATTCATATGTGCGTCTGGACCGGAACGTGTCCGTTTGTCTAGTGCGGGCGCCTCTCTGGGCCGTGACGGGACGCGTTCAGTGCCCACCCCGTCGCCCACCAGTGGTCGACGCACTTTCCCGCCCAGCGCCTAGCGGTTGATCTGTCGCTTGGCCGTAGCGGAACTACGGAAGCAGGGCTAGAGGGGACTACAAGCACACACTTCGGCAGAAACCTGCAGTTTCAGAATAGTTGTGATTCCGTTCTTGCGCAGTGTTCTCGTGTCTGGAGGCGCTCAAAGCTCGCATTCTCGCGGACGGCGACGGGTAGGACTTAGAGACAGTACAACAGAGTGGTATGAAACGGCCAGCGGCAGCACTGGCGCTGCGATGCAGTGGCGGCCATCTACTTATCGGCACTGGAAGGTCTCGCCAGAGCAGACAATGTGCTCAGATGATGCATTTTTCCCGGTGTGCATTGGTTTCCGAAACGATACCTTTTCATCTAGACTGGCATTCACCCTCAACCGCTTCGCTGGGCCCGATCCTGATGATCAGGGATACGGATCATGGGGGGTCTGGAAGCTATCTGGGCCATTCAAGCAACCCCCTCCATCAGCTCATGCCCCGTCCTTCCGCTGCACCACTCCAAGCCGCCACGCTCCACCCGGCGGCCAACACCACCCCAGTACCACACATGTCGCACCAATCGACTGTTGGACGCATCCTCTCCACGGAGCCGGCCTGCTCCCCGCCCCTCTCGCACACCGCGGCACAGTCAGAGAGCTGGTGAACACCTCGCTGGGTGTGACGCCTCCGAGTAGCCGGCCGGCCCTTTCTGCTGTCTGCTGCCGCCCGTGGGGCGCTCGCAGAGGTGTGCGCATCACGATAGGCTATTATCCATCGCCCGCTCGCCCCATTCCCTTCCCCAAGACGACTGCCGTCGCCTTGTGGAAGCGAAGAGCATGGAGATGTGACTATGTGAATGGGTGCGGAGGCAGCTGTAGAGGAGAGAGCGGTGGGGGCGCGAGGTGCTTTCTTCTGGGAGTGGTGTTTGTTTACTCGCGCATTCGTTTTCTTGGACCCGATGTGGGACCGCTTTGCTCTTTTCACCCGCTTCTTCAGTGTTCATCCTCGTTGCTCGGTATCGATTCATGCGCAGGACTGCCAGCGATAGACCTCCGCAGTAGGGGGGTTCATCTGATCCAAACGGGTCCCGGGACCGAGAGGGGTTCTCGCGGTCTTAGCGGCTGCAAGCCAGCCTTTCCCGAATCTGACCGCGTTTGGTACAGGTCAGCCGGTCAAATTCCTAAGAGACACATGAACATGATTGCCAAGTCATTCGCGACAAGATTCGCTCCGATCCCCCACGTGGTCAGACACAGAATGGAGAACAGTCACATGTCACTCGCAATCGTCAAATAGTTCTCGTCGTCTCCCCTCTCGCGTCCCCCATCGCATCTGTTCAACCGACACAGCGGTACGCGCCCGCCATGGCGCGCATCTCGCAGCGGAAGAGATCTAATCGCCAAGCGACTCGTCGGGTACGCATCTTCACGCTCGTGGTCAGCCTGGAGGTATCTTACTCGTGCGATCTTGACGCCATCGAGGGCCGAAGTGAAGACGCTGTCCCTTTCTCTTCTGTTGCTGGAGTGGAACAGGCTGCGCACTTTTATTGATAATAGGTACTTGCACATGAGGCGTGGCTTTGTCCCGAAGAGTGCGGAGTGGGCCATGTAGGTTCTGGATGCACTGCCAGAGCACCCGCGGCGCGGTGTTTTGCGCATGGGCCATAGTACATTAGATATACTGACGAACCTTCTTAACGAGAACCGCAATGATTCTTGTGCGCATGGAGGGAAGCCTATCTCGACGGATCGGGTGCAAAAGATTGCGCTTTTTCGGTTGGGCTCCATGGAAGTTCTGAAAGTACGTTTGATGACGTGTTGGCATGAAAAGCGACACGTTACAAGCGGGGAAGCAGAGGCCCGCCGTTCAAGGCCAGTGCTGACGCAATCGCTCTATTCTTGAATGTGTCTGTCAGTTATTTTCTTTTTTCTTCCTTTTCTTTTTCGATTTGCACGCAGATGTGAACGCTGATGCCAACATCTTTGGGGTGAGTGCAGGGTCAGTCAGCAACTGCACCTCACGCTTCATCATGGCGGTCAGCAATCTATCGTACAGGCTCATTGTATGGCCATCCGAGAGCACGAGGGCAAAGCTTGCCGTGTTCGCATGGGAAAGGTTTGGGCTTCAGGGGTGCATTGGGTCAGTAAACGGCCGCCAGGTGCCCCTAGCGTACTCGCCGCACGTGCAACCATGAATTTGGTGGAACCGCTAAGACCGCGAGAGTATTCATATATCGCTGACCTCCAAAAAAAGGCGGTTGCAGAGTGGTTGCAATCATTCAACAGCGTACGTGGACCAATGAAAAGGCTAGAAATCACCTGAGTTCCTTACAGAGGCTCCCAATGCAGCTCTGAGCTCTGAAAACGCACATCAGGATCTCAAGAAACCTGAAGAAATTTGTTGATCTCATGAGAAATCAGAGGTCTGGCCCAGTACCCTCTCCATTCCCTCCTCAGGCCCACGCAAGCGGCCCAGAGATCTCAGGAAATTTCATTGTGGGTAGCAATGGCTCTTCGTGACTCCTGCAAGATACGGTGATTGGCTTGCAAGATTACTGGCGGAAACTCTCAGCCAATAGTTCGATCGTGGCTTGTCGAACAGCCAATCCGACTTCATTTCTACACCCTGTCGTCGGCTCTGCCTCCCTTCTCTCTGCAACCGCCATTTTTTGGAGGTTAGCAATACTGGTGCTGAGTGATCGTAACCGCAGTATCTTCGCTGTGACGCTTGGCGTTTCAGGTTTGGCATCGGACGCCTGGGTACAACAGCAAGCGCATTGGGCACGCTTCCCAGGTTCTCTTTTTTCTCTAGGCGAGAGGTTGGTTGGAGACAAGGGAATGCAGTATACGGACAGGGTGGTGGGTCCTTACATCGGACAGCGCGGGCAAAGCACGATTAAAAAAAGAACTTTGACTGGCAACTTTCTCGCCTTCGTGTCACGTCTGAGCACACGCTTTGTATCGTGAAGGGGGCGCTGGGCGATCTTGGCAGAGCTGTGTCTTCCTGTAGGATCTGAGGAGGACTTTCTGTCGGAACTGGGGTGGATATTGGCATGCTGTGTGCTCCACAATGTTTGCAACTCTGTGAATGACGGGCGTTTCCAGCGTAGTCCGACCCTGGACGCGGCACAGGAGCCACTGCCGGCTCACCCGAGTGCGGAGGCAACTTGTTCGCCAGTCAAGCGGCATGTAATTGCTTTTATGAAGGCCACTGGCGTGTACAAGTACTGAGGTCGTGATAAAAAAACCGCGTGTCTTATGCATCCGTTGTGCCCTACGCTCTCCTTCGGCGTGCAAAGGCCCGAGCGCATGGACTCCCAACAGAAAAACGACGGCACTCTGTGTCCATTGCTCTATCCATGAAACTAAACAGTTGCAGAGCGCCGAAAGCCTGCTCAACTGAAAACGACACACACCATCCCATGTAAGCTCCCACGGGGCACTTGAATCCCACCGCGAGCCTCATCAGGTGGGGCCACACCCCTTCCACTTCCGACGGATGAACCCACGTGCGCACGCCCTGCCCTATACTTTCTAGACGATGCTATTCCCCCACCCATCGCGCTGGCCCCACCCCTCTCCGCACTGGCTCTACCCACCGCGCTCTCCGCACCTGCCGCGCTTTGCCCGCCCTCAGCCGTCGAGGTTCCCGCGCCCAGTGTCGTGCGCCCCGAAGTCAACTCCCCAGACACTGGCATTGACGAAATAAGTTGAGGGATGGACGCGTCTCTCGTCTAAAGGAACAGCTCCTTCAGGACCCTCAGCTTCTCTCGGGAAGACCGAGCTCTGTGCCGTCACTAGCGCTTCCACGGCCTGCTGATCGGCCTCGGGCGCTAGCCTCTCCGCCTCGCGGCTCTCGCGCTCCTCAAGCATTCCGTCCAGCTGGTAGTGGCGCGTCGTGGAAGCGAGGATTGTCTCCACCGCTCGTGCCGTAGTAATGGCTTGCAGCTCCAAAACTGTTTGGCAACGTTCGCCTGCGATGCGGGCGCGCTCGCTGGCGAGCGCGTGCCCTCAATAATGGCCATCATTGAGCTGTCGTCACCCAGCGCCGTCCGCCCGTCCTCGTCGGGAGTGAGGGACTGGCGCGACCGACAGCTCGATCCCCCCCGCTGAGCGCGCGGCAACGCCGTCTTCGAGACAGCTGGCGCCCGACGGGCTGTGGAAGAACGGACACAAGGGGACATCAGGCCACAGTTGCAACAGGAGCTTCAAGAGGACCCAAGGGTGCAGCTTCACCACCACTACTTTACTTACTGTCCGACTCGGAATGGTTTCTGGTGGCGTTCGATTTGCTCGCGGCGTTTTTTGTAGCCGCGCTCTTGACGGTGTTACCCTCGAACAGCACGCTGCGGCTGGCCGCGCGCCCGTATGTCGGCGGCGTCTCGCACGTGCCGCCTGTGCGCGCGAGGATGCTCTTGGAAGAATTTACCAGCTTGGCCATCTCATCGGCGGTCCTCCTCCAGGCGGCCGCCTTCTTGGAGTCGTTGCTTCTCTCGGCCCTGACTCTGTCCCGCGGGCTCAACCCTGTGGAGTGTTCGCTAATGTTGGCGCGTTCCGACATGTAAGCACGAACTGTGTCCATCAGTTAGTGCACGGCATCTTACTTGAATGGCTTTAGGGAGTTGTTCTTCTTCGAGGAGAAGGGCTTGTCAACCCACCACGCCTATTCAAGGCCGCCTCAAGCGGCTCTTTTGGATTTCAAGGCACGCTAGGCCACCCGATTGGGCCGGTCTCACAATTGAAGCATGTCATTGGCTGCTGTTCTGACTGTCGGTGGGGTTCACAGATTGTGCACTGTGTGCCTCCACGCTGCTGAACGTTCAGGTCTTCAAGGCCATGGACCAATCAGCGTGAAAAGAGTTCTACATTCTCAAGTTAGCGTGAAAGCTTCCTTCTGAACTGACTTGGTCTCACAAAATAGCCCAGACATCCATTCAGCCCAGGTGGTGGACGAAGCCTATCTGAGTCCCCGCAGCTGCCCATCTGAGACAAAAATCTACGACTCTTTGAGAACGTCTGTATCACTCGATTGGAAACCACAAACTAGTCCGCGGCCCGCTTCCCCCTGTCCTCCAACCGCTGTCTCATTGTTGCAAGGAAATCCCGCTTCCAGCTCTTGTTCTGCCGCAGCCGCGGGCACTCAGACCGCAGCGGAAGGCTGGGTCCCGCCCTAAGCTTGCGAATTGGGGCTTTGGAGCGTCTCACAGCGTCCGACGTGACACAACTCAGTGCCATCGTCTGCACCAGCTTCCTGCACGAGAGTAGGGCCGTCTCTGCTGCAAACCGGGGCGCGTGCTGGTTAAAAAAACCGTGCCATGACTAATAGCTTGCTCTCCATAGAGCCCCGTACTCCCCCACGTGCCCATAAACTGCCAAGAGTGAGCAAACAACATGTGAAGCTTAGGCCAAATGCTCGCCTCAAGAAAATAATCCTGGATGAGGCTGACAAACGCCCGAGCATCGGCCTTAAACTGAGCGTGCTCGGCGATGGGGATGGTTGCAGCTCGGTTGAGCTTTGGCAGCACCCTTCGCTAAAGCTCCGAGGCGCGCTTATATGCTGCTAGCCGGGAGTCGCACACCAATGGGCGAAGGGAAGCCACAACTTCGGTTCTGACTGCCTACAATGACCACCAAGCATCACGTGTACCTGCTGTACAAGCGCGGCCGGTAAGTACCCTGACGATACCTGTCATTTTTCGCCAGCGGGCTTCTGACATGGTACACCTGAGCAGATTGGAAAAACGAGTAGACGACGTCACTGACATTTTGCGCACGAAGAGGATGGGCTTCCTTGGACACTTTGGTCCGCAACGCCTCAGCGCTCCGAGAAAGTGACCAGACAACCCATACTGGACGATAGAGCGTTTATAGTTCGGATGGGCCGTTCTCAACAGTACGTTCGCCTTATCGCTGCATTTGTTCTTCGTGAGACACGATGAAGAGGAGATGGAAGAAGCAAGAAAGGAACGACGCGGGGTCAGTGGGAGAAATGAGGAGCGCTAGATGCATTGCGCACCTCTTCTTAGAGTCAAGACGGTCCCTAGTGCGACGATCTCTCGTGCATCGTGCTCCGCGTCTCCCTTGAGTTCGCACCAATGCTTCCACAGAAAAACCTGCGTCGCGGGCAATTATGAGCTTGTGATCTGAGTCTGTGCAGTTTGTATGAACTGAGTGATGCCTTGGGAAGAACTTCTGTGTGTGTTACGCTACCACACATAACTGGATAGTATTTATGTCTCACATACGCGACCCCCTCCCCAGTACCTAGAAACGCACATAAAACCGCTCACACAAATTGCCTGGCCATTAGCTCAGGGTATCAACCAACACGGTGATGACCGCTCGTATTTTCTTTGAGAGCTAGTGCTAGTTGCGGAAGTTCTTGTTGAGACCGAAAAATACATCCTTTTCGATCCCTCTGCAGCCCTTGAAAGTTTTGCAACCGTTTCTTTGCGCTGGGAGCGTTGGAACGGGTGGTCAGGTGTCCCGGACCAAGTTGGACGCCATGGGGAGGTCTCTCTCGCGCGTACGGTTCGCGACAGTGTTCATAGCGCAGGAAGCTGGATGTAAAGGGTCGTGAGGCGGGGTGCACGGTCTACGGGTCCCTCCGGTGGTGTGGCGCAGAGAAATGGCAATGGTACTTTGAGAGCGGCGGTCTCAGATGTCTCTGAGATGGTTCTTCTGCAATCGAACGCTTGAAAGCAGGACGTTGCGAGGCGTGCGCCTTGAAGGGTGGGGCTGTGGCACTGGGCGTGATGCGTGGGTCAGCGAGGATGGTGGGTGACTGACAAATTGCGGGAGTGGCAGCCAGAGAGCTCACTTTTCTGGTGTCCTCGACCAGTTGGTGTGCTCCTTCGACATGGGCGTTGTCAATGTATTTAGAGCATGCCAGACACACTGTGAGATGGAATACTATCTTCGAGAACATCAGCAGGATTATCACTTTGAGATCAATAAAAGGTTATCTCCTGGATTTATGGTCAAACAATTCCGAAGACGATGGCGCAGACCGCCCTGAGATTGCTTTGAGCGAGTCCCGAAGAGAGTCTGGAAGCGGACTGTGGAATCATTCGAGGAGCAGTTTCGCGGATAGTGTCATGACGACTGCGAGACGACAGCGGGATCGTTGCGAGAATCGTTCTAGATACTGACCTCGACGATAGTCCGGCGACATCTTTCCATCAAAATCTCTACTACACAGGTTGCGCAATCGTTTTGCTGATGATGGTTTGGAGAAAAAGGACACAGTATTCTCCCTAAACCTGTTCGTCAGGACAGACCGTTCACTGAGACTTGAGGATCACCCAGAGGCCTGTCAGTGCGCTTGTCTCCGGCTCTATCTTTTTGTACATTCCGTAGGATGGCTCGCTGACTAACCGAGAATGCCATTCTGGTTGACCATCTGCTGATACAGACTGAAGAACGAACTGGAAGCTCGTCCCACGTTCATTCGCGGGATATTTATCAGGCGACTATCGTGCCACCCTGTCTGTAAGACAGACATAAAAATGATCCTCATCACTGTTCGTTGGGTAATGTGCCAGCAGGCTTCCCAGTCCGTTTCAAAGATCTACATCAATGTCTGTCCTGGAACCTATCGGGCTGCTCTATTTGTTGCATCTGCTCATGGACTGTCTGCCAGAAGAACTGCATAATAATTCTGTTGCTCATCCGTTTGTTCATCAGTCGAACACGCTGATTTTCTGCCCTGCAGCCAGTCTCAGAGACTGTTCTCGAGAAAGAAACAAAATCGTGATGAGGTATAGTGCGTCGCTTCATCTACTACGTTTTTCTACAAGACTGTCTTTGGGGCAATGAGAAAGAATAAGTCAATTAGAATAATAAACGTACAGAGAGATAAAAAACAAATAGAAAAGAGTAGAAACAGCAACCCCTCAAGCATATGACAATCACTCGGGTTTTTCTTGTCCGCCTCTTCATCATCAGAAGGGTTGAACTGAGAAGCAGCAATATCCTTGAGTTCGTCGCAGATGCACTGGACGACTGCATTGCGTACGTCCGCGCTGTCCGGCCGGAAAAGCTTAGGCATCTCGTTCTTCTCAATGTAGCTCTTGATGTGGTGTGCTCCCGCAGCCCGAGTCCCAGCGGTGATGTCCCCGGGGTCGACGCATAAAAACTCAGCAATAATAGAGGCAGCAGTCGCCTCCAAGTGGAGGAAGCATGTGGCCCTGGCGTCAGAGTCGTCCAGTACCAGCTGGTATCGAGTAACCCGGTCCGAGACAGGCGCACTGGCTGGGGCGAGCTGGTCTTCATTACCGCGTAGCACTTGAAGGGGCTGTATCGTCGCCTGCGGTACACCAGCGTCCAAGTAGACGCCAATCTTGCGGTAGATCATCAGACGCGTAGCGTTTTGTCTGCGGTTACAAACGTTACGCAACTTCCTGTTCAGGGCCACCTTGTACTCCTTCTTTTTTCCAATGCGACCGGCCACCGTAAAGTCGATCTTGGACACGGCCTTGTCGACAGCCCGCTCCATGGCGGTACGAAGACATCTTGCGCTGTTCTTCTTGGGCCCTTCCAAGTGGCCTTTCGGGCAGATTCACGTCAGACAGTCATGCATTGGGGCGTCTTGGTGGTTCTCAATACGTCCAGCGTCCATCTTGTTCTGGTAAATAGCACGCACCTTGTTCTGTCCGCACCGAGAAGACTAAGAGCACACAGCCGACTGAAGAAAGAAGTAGGACATGGAAATCAGTCGCTGAAGACGTCAGATGCCGTACTGAGGGACCCTCGACAGACGCTTCCTGTCAACATAGACCCAACATGAAAGGAGCTCACGCATGCATGTCTACTCGCTTAGGAGACCCAACCGTGCTAAACGTACTTTATGTTGGGACCATAGTTCATTTTCCAAGGAGGTCCTTCTTGCGGCGGAGGCCCGCTCCGGCGTGGACCCAGGCGTGGACCCCGGTGTTGACGGGCCGCCTCCCGAAACTTCGCTTCCCGACATCGGTATCCGGCAGACGAAGCCTGTATCAGAGCTCGTCCAACAGCCAAAGGCTCTGCAGTAGTCGGTCATCGCCCGCTGTGCGGCAAGCAAGTGTCACGAGCGCGCAGCGGGGAAAAGCTGTCCAGCGTGCCCCTTCGCAGGCGCAGCCTCACCCAGAGCAGCCCCCGTGGGTACGTCAGACCGTCAACCGCACCTGTAGGCAACAGACAAGTATCCTCTCTGCAGTCGTCGTTTGTCGCCCGAAGCAGTCCCTGCACGCTTCTTGGTGAAGTGTGTGGCAACCAGTCGTCGAGCGGTATGCGCAACAGGTCTGGACGCTGGCACAACCAAAAAAAGTGCGACAGAGACCGTCACCGCGCGGCAGTCGACCGGCGTCGACCGCGGGTACCGCCGCGCAGCACAAGACAAGGCCCAGCAACAAGAGGACCCAAGCGTGACACAGACCGTTCGCGTCTCTGCAGTGGTCAGGTGTCGCCAGCAGAGCTCCGAGCGCGTGTCATGGAGAAGCACGTGGCAAACAGCCGTCGTGTGGAGTACAGCACAGGTCCCAGAAGTGTCACCGTCGGTCACCACCAAGTGCTAAGCAGGCCGTCGTCGAGTATCACAGGCGCGGGATCGCTCTCAACAGACCGTGGTCGCGTAACAGACGTCCAGGCTCGTTCTCACGAGCATGAATGAGCAGAACAGGCAGCAACAGTCACAAAGGAAGCCAATCGCGACGCAGACCGTCAACGTCTTCACGGTCCTCCGAGGTCGGCAGCGGAGATCCCAGGCCGTCTTGTGGTTGTCGGTGGAGCACAGGAAACCAGAGTAGCGTCACATGGATACTCGAACGTTCACACAGGTAACACAGATCCAGGCTCTTTCACGTCGACTCAAGCGGGCAACACAGACCGTCAACTCCACGTCGTCGTCAGAGGACGACCACACGGGTCCGAGCATGTGGCGTGCGGCAAGCAGTAGTAACCAACGGTCTCGTCAGTACCTCATCCCAGGGGCGAAGCGAGATCTACATGGACGACCTTTGCGAACGTGGCCCTCGTCCAGACCATGATTGTCGCACGGTTGTCGCACGGTTGTAATGTGCCCTCACGGAGACGTGCCGCCACGGTGATCGAGCGCTCCGTTGAATCCAAAGATCGTCGAGGCGCGCCGCGCGGGCGCAGGACTTCGCCGCATGCTCGCACAAATGAACATGTGAAGAGCTTTAGAGCGACTTTCTTCGGGGGCTACATCCATCACTGATAGGTGCAGCATGCCTGAACACGGCAATGTCAGGTTTCCAGGGGTGTCACGTCTCGAATGGGCGCAGTTGAAAGTCATTATTGTATATCTGTGGGACACAATTTTACCGGATCATTTGCCAATGGTAGTTGATTCCGACAGCTGTCCGGAGGGGAGCAGCTCGATCTGTGCGATCGATCGAACCTGCGATCACAGATCATGGAAGCGCCGCCGCCGCAAATTGGACAATTCAGATTGCTGGGCAGGCTACCCGACCGGGTTCCCGATTGGGGTTAAGATAGAGCGAGCGACCCGCTGCGGCCGAGCCGTGCGGGAACACCACTCCTTCCAGTCTGTGCGCACGTCGAAGGCCCGTCTTGCTCGAACGCGTCTCCTTGGCGGGGCCGTCGGCACACCGCAACTGCCGTGCGCCGCGCACTGCGACCCGTACCGGAGGTGACGCACGCCCCCGGGCTGTGCTCCCTTAGAGCTCCCGTGTGTCGGATTTCTGGGCGAAGCACCCTTTGGGTCGTGCTCCCCTGTCGGGCGCACGCCTTCGGTTGTGCACGCCGCCCCGTGTTCCGGGTTGAACGCACCCGTCGGGTTGTGTGCCCCGTTCTTTTTAGCGCCCACTTTCTCTTATGCGGCGTGTCGGGTTGCTGGGTGAAGCACCCTTCTGGGGCGTGCTCCCCTGTCGTGCGCACGCTTTTGGTTGTGCGCGGCGCCCGGTTCTCTGGGGTTGACGCACCCTTCGGGTTGTGCGCCCCGTTTGTTTTTGCGCCCACTTGTTCTCGTGCGGCGCGTCGGGTTTCTGGGTGAAGCACCCTTTGGGTCGTGCTCCCCTGTCGTGCGCACGCTTTTGGTTGTGCGCGCCGCCCGGTTTTCTGGGGTTGATGCACTCTTCGGGTTGTGCGCCCCGTTTGTTTTTGCGCCCACTTGTTCTCGTGCGGCGCGTCGGGTTTCTGGGTGAAGCACCCTTTGGGTCGTGCTCTTCTGTCGGGCGCCCGCCTTCGGTTGTGCGCGCCGCCCCGTGTTCCGGGTTTGACGCACCCGTCGGGTTGTGCGCCCCGTTCTTGTTAGCGCCCACTTGTTCTCGTGCGGCTCTTCGGGTTGCTGGGTGAAGCACCTTTTTGGGTCGTGCTCCCCTGTCGTGCGCACGCTTTTGGTTTTGCGCGCCGCCGGGGTTTCTGAGGTTGACGCACCCGTCGGGTTGTGCGCTCCCTTCGTGTGCTCGCACTGGCGCGCTCTCGCCGCGCCAAGAGCTTGGGTGTGGCGTAGTCCTCAGGTTGTGGGGGTCGAGTGGCGCACTCTTAGGGTGTTGCGGCTCCCCGTCGCACGAGCGCCACGCCAAAAGGCATCCGGAGTGACCCACCATCCGGGTTGTGGGTCTCGCGCTGGCACACGCGCAACACCGTCAATTGGGTGGAGCGACGCACCCTCCGGGTTGTGCGGCATCCGTTCGGGCGTGTCCCCCCAATTATCGCTCGAGCGACGCACCCTCCGGGTCGTGGGGCTCCCCAGCACAGAGAGGCACACAGAGCGACGCACTCTTTGGGCTGTGCGGCTCGCGCTTGTGGCTGTGCGGTGCGGAGCGGCGTGTGGTTGTTTGCACTCTTGTTCATGCGCGGTATAATTTGTCCCACCCTTCGGGCTGCGGGGTTTTTTTCTGGCGCGAGCGACGCGCCGAGCGCCGCGTGAGCGACGCACCCTTCGGGTTGTGCGGCTCCGTCTGACGCAAGGGTCGCATTGCCGGGAGGGTGGAGTGACGCACCCTCCGGGTCGTGCGGCTCCTCCTCGTGCTCGCACCAATCCAAGTGGCGCTGAGAGAGACGCACCCTTTGGGTTGTGCGGCTCGCGCCTGTGGCGTTGCGGTGCGGAGCGGCGTGAGGCGGTTTTCCCCTTCCTGTTGCGCAGCTTTTTTTGTCGCACCCTTCGGGTTGTGCGGTTTCTTGTCGCCTAAGAGACGCACACTTCGGGTTGTGCGGCGTTCTGGGACGCACCCCTCGGGTTGTGAGGACTTCCCTGGCGCAAGCTGTCCTCCGGGTGGCGCGTGTAGTGGCTCACCTTTTGGGTTGTGCGGCTTTCCGTGCTTCGCGAACGCGTGCACGTGCATGCTTTCTGGCGCACCCTTGAGGTCATCCGCGTCCGTCGGCCGTGTTTCCTGGGCTCGCGAGTCTCCCCGCCGGTTTTTTACGCCCGTCACCGTCAGCACTCACGTGCCACGCTGTCCACGCACCCCCCTGCAGTTGCGCTCCGCCGAAGAGTGCTCGCCAGTGTCTATCAACTTCCAGGAGCCAAGATGGATGGCGGCCAGCGTCTACCGCAAGATGGTGCGAGTCGCAAGCGCAAGCAGCCGACGCAGGCGGCTCGAGCCAATGAAGACGGGGACAACAGTGCAGCCGATGAGGATGTGGCTTCGGCCGGTCGTGCTCCACGTGACCATGCGGCGGGCTCGCTCGCACCGAGGCGATCACGTGTGCGGCGTCGCTTGCGCCGCGCAGGCGAGACGGCACAAGAGCGGCTAGAAGGGGAACGTGGGGTCACTTCGGGGGGCGGGCCGGCATGGATCTCGCGGGCACCTGCGGCGGGCGCTGTGCCGTGGCCCGGGTGTGCGGAATTTGGGACTGGTGGGATGCGCCAGCCCCCGTCGTACACGTACCATCCGTTCTTTCCGCCGTCTGCTCCGCCACATGGTCATCCATACGACGCATATCATGCTCGGTATGGCGCTTTTCCAGCGGTTGCACCTTCACCGCTGGGGTATGCCCCGCTTGCACCACCATGTTACCCCCCCACAGCTGCCTACTGCCAGGCCACTCCTACTGTTCCCGTTTTACCCTAAAAGCCGCAGACCCTTCTTGATGCGTACCCGGCACCGGTGCACCCCCATTCGGACGGTGCGTGACCTCCGCGCAAGAAGACGAGGGTCAACTTCCGTGAGTCGGGACGTTCGGACCGCTCCTCAAGCCCACCCTTTGACTTCTTGACAACTGTGCTGGAAGACGTTGGTATGGGGCAACAAGATCGCAAAGGCGGTCCGTGTTCGCTCGAAGTGGGCAGCTTAATCAGCGCTCTGCGCTGCGCTGGGCCAGCTGTGGACATGGATGTCACTTCCAAGGCAGTGGACAACTGTTCCAGTGGGTGTGGGAATGCTGTACGATTGGGCAAGGGGCTGTGCGCCGCATCTCGCATGTTGAAGGGCGGCTCACCACTAGATGCGGTTATGCGATACGCTGCATCCATGGTAGCGACCAACTGCTGCCAAGGGCATTGCCGTGCTGTGCCCCTCAATGGAGGTGAGGCGTCTGATGCGACACTCTCGAGGCGGCCATCTCTTCCTCACCAAGTTCCTCCGGGATCGTCGCGCGCTTCGCCAATCGCAGAATTCGCGACTGGAGCCCCTGACCAACGCCGCCGTGGTCGTACTCCCGCACCTGGTGCAAAAGTGGTGGCGTCAACGCCTCGGTCACCCCCCCATGAGAGCTCACTGCCCACCGCCGACGTTTCCCATTCTCTCGGATTTGGCTCTCAGCGACCTGGCCGCAGGGCTTCTCCTCCGCGTCTTGGCGATCAAGCCCGTGTTGGGGTCGTTGCCCCCCCTCGCCCGCGCCTCCACGAGCTGTAGTTGCACAGGTTGAGCGACCACGAGACGACACCCGTGACATCGTCTGGTCTTCGACGCCAGGCCGTGTTCTCTTTCAGGCTGATGGACACGCTCAGGGCGTGGCTGAGCCGTGAGAAGGCAGACCGGCGTCAGTGCACGACGTTGCATCTACAGTCCTGGATTGGGACGATCGCAACGAAGGTCGAGCCGTTGAGTTCTTGTGTAGCTCCGTGCGGTCGCGGAGGGACTCGCGGGTGCCACGCTGGATCTCTGAGAGCTTGTTAGTTGCCCCTGTGTACCATGGCGGGCGATGGTTTGCTATCATCTTCGTGGGGTTGGAGCAGGACATGCCGATGCTGTGCCGAGAGAACGATGCCGACGAGCAACGCAACAAGTACTCGTGGTCCTCTTCTGTGCGAGTGATGGACCCGACTGGACGGTCGAGTGACAGAGCTGTGAATGCATGCGTCTCGTTCCTGTTCCGAGTGCTAAGCGCGGCAATGAGCCGCTGCTTTGTTGAACGCAGCGGTGCTAGTGATGGCGCCCGTGTCATCGAGCGGTCGCTTCGGCGCTACTTGACTGTTTCGCGCATGCGACAGCCGGACGGACCAGTGGAGGACGGGGGGTGTCTTTTGCTTTCTCGTTTATTTTTTTTATTGTGCTCTACACCGCCACTCGCGAGAAAGCTGCTGCACAGCGCCATCGACACCGACTGGACAGGCGCAGTGAACACAAGCTCAGTCGCGAGCAGCTTCCTGGACCTGGTGCAAGCTGCGCGGCCAAATTCATCCATCGACGAGCAACGTCACCGTGCGGACGCACGTCGCTTCCTACTTGTGGGGGGTCCGTGGCAAGCTGGGGAGGCTCGGAGTCCGTCCGCATCCCTTCCAAGAGACAACCCGCCTGTTCGTGGCTCTGTGTCTACTAATCTTGCGGTCGATCCCGCATCGGTCAACTCCCGCGGCGGCGACGACGCGTTGAAGAGACGCCGTGGTTCCACCGCGTCGCTATCTAGCCAACCGGCAGCGGCGCGGGACTCTTCTGCAGGCGATACGCTGCTTCGTCTTGGTGCACGTCTGAAGCGATTGCAACCTGCGTTGGAGGCGCGCCAGAGGGACACTGGCAAAGCGTCCCTCGTCAATAGTGACGAGAGGCGAGAACGTGGAACAAGTCGTGGTGCCAGCGCTTCTGCTGCGGCGGCTGCCGTCAGAGAGAGTGGCGACGTTTCGCGTCGTCGCCTCAGCCCTGGTCCCGCAGAACCCCTCCGTGATGTCCGTTCAGGACGCTGTATGAGCTGCCAAGAACAAGCCGGCGTCCTTTCTGATCGCTGGCATGACGACGATGAAGACGATGGGCCTGCGTCCGGAAGGGATCCATGTCGGTCGCCACATGACCGAGACACCCGTGGTGAGGCGGCTGCCTCTGCGCGGGAGTCGGCGCGAGCGGTCAACCGCTACCCCGTTCCGCAGCCAGTGCTGTTGGCGTCGTCTTCATGGAGGAACAGAGGCTTAACACCCACCGTCCGCTTCCCCGCACCACTGGGCTCGGGCATAGAGGTGGTTGTTGACTGCGCTGTTTCGGAAATGAACGCGCGCCGACAGGCCAAGAAGCAGCGCGTTGCGACGGTAAATGAGTCGCCAGCAAGACACACGGGTTCCACCAACAGCCACAAGTCGTTCTCGAGTGGCACTTCGGGCTCGGCGACATCCAAATCGAGCGCATGCCCGTCATCGGGAAGTAGCGGTTCGAGTGCGACCCCAAGCTGCTCGCCAGCTAGTGGCGCCTTTTCGGCCTCTTCGTCTGCAGCGAGCCGCTCCGGCTCTGAGAGCATGTTTCCGAGGGAGACCTATGGTTTGACGCACTCATCCGACGGGAGGGAGTCCCGTGTGGCCAATAATTCCTCCAAAGACGCGTCACCGTCCTCGTCGAGCTCATCACGCAGCGAGACGGAGTCTGCTTAGTTGTCACAACTTCAGGACAACACGGCGGTCTCCGCGGGGAGACACCCAGACGCCAAAAAAGTGGTCGGCAAAGAGATGGTTGCGAAAGAAGCACGACCGCCTAAGAATTCCAAATCCATTGTGGCAGCTCAGGTCGTGCCAGTGAATGGTCTTCCACTGCACGGTGTGCCGTACTTGATTCGCCAACAAACACGCACACTTGAGACGGACGGAGTGGTTATTCTCCGCGTCAGTCGTGACTTGCGGCCGTCGTCATATGCTCTGCCTGCAGAAGGAAAAGTTTCAGTGTGGCGCCAAAAGTTTCCATCCTATCCCACCATTGTCAGCACAGACATGAGTGACCCGGACATTTCGGGTCGGGAGACGGCGAAATTGGGACATCTTTTGCCCAGCTCGACGGTGAAGCAGATGACTCTGAAGGAGGCAGCAGTTGCGACTCGGCTGAGCTCGAGAGCACTGCAGGCTGCCTTTCCCGGGTTCAACGAGCAGCTCTTTGTGGACAACATTAACGAGGGCGGTCTCTTTTGGGAAAAGGTCGCCGTTTCCGGAAAGCACAGCGCAGACGGTTCTGTGACAGGACGGGAGCCCTGTTTGCAGTACACTCGAAAGTCAGCTGTCGATGCGATTGACCTGTTCTACCCCAGCGATGCTCTCCCGAGTCCTGCCGACGGCCTGAGCCGCAGCCCTGGCGATCCGATGTTTGCCTGGCAGGCACCGTGCCCTGTCCCATCCAGTCGACTGGCAAGTCCGAGAATCCTGAACCACTTTGGTCTGGCGCAGGCCTGCATGACGTACGAGGGCACTACACTGAACATGCTCTATCGCGGGTCACTTGGGACGATGTTCCCTTGGCATGTCGAAGACAGCATGCTTCCCTCGGTATCATATTGCCAGTCGGGAAAGCCCAAGGTATGGTGGGTCGTGCCGGCTCATCAGAGAACACTTGTCAGAGCTCTGTTACTGAAGTACGCTGATCCATTCGTGCTGACCGCGGCAGACGGAAACATCTGGGACGTACTGGCCAGCAAGCGTCTGTTCTTTCCACCGACATTTTTCCTAGAGCACGGTGTTCAGGTCACACGAGCCGAGCAGCATGCAGGCGACTTCATTGTGACGGCCTCTGGGGCCCTCCACAGTGGCATGAACCTGGGTGTCAACCTCACGTCGGCTACCAATTTCCCCACCCCCAGCTGGTGGCGCCTGGGAATTGAGCATGGCGCTTGCGCGCGAGAGTTGGGCCGCCACGTGCCCTATCCTCTGGAGAAGATGATGATACAGTCATCTCAACAACTGGTGGCAGGGAAGTGGTGGTGGAGAGACGCGAACATCCTGAAAGAGTGCGATCCCGAGAACTTTTTCATGGACGTCAAGGTGGCCGAGAAGTTCGTCTCGGAGTGCGTCGATCGCATGACAGCCTTTGTCAACTCTCGAGACGGCAAAGTGTCGGTGGTGCCTTTCTCTGACGTATCGGAAGCCGTCCGCAAGTTTTTCTGGATGGCCCGCACTCCTCCGTCCACAGAGTCAAACGACATGCGCGTCGACCACTCCAGAGAAGGTGTCCTGTGCAAAGACTGTAATGCTCTCTGTTGAGCCGCTGCCGTAGTGTGCCCGACGTGCCTTGAGTACTTTGGGAAAAGAGCGCAGGAGGAGGCTCCTCTGTCGTGCTGGCCCTGTGTGTCAAGCACCTATGACGAATGGCACAAGGAGGAAGTGGGAACAACACCTTAGTTGTCGTGAAAGGCTCCCACGAGCCTTTGGTGGTTTCCCGTCTATGTGGGGAGGCTGGGAAGCAGCCTGTTCGCGGATTGAGGAGACTGCTTCAGCGGGTGGCATGAATTTCTTTTGCTCATGACCGTGATTCTCTCGTTTTTTTATGTCACTCCCGTGCATGGATCTTTCTGTAAAGCGAAAGTTTTCTTCGTTTTTCGCGAGAGCCCCACTTCCCAATGTGTGCGATGCTCCGAGGCCCACGATCAAACATCGATAAATCAGACAGCTGCCTATACAGAAGGGTTCCTGACAAGCTGTACTGACCTTTTCGCGTCGCGTTGTTCTGCAGGAAAATGCGTCTTCTCCACTCGTAAAAATATTGTGGATATGTTTATAATTTAGGCACAAAATGAATGAAGCAGTTCGCACTCAATAGGTCAGTACACAAAATCAACCACATTTGAATGGAAAACCGGACCGCTTGGAGAACAATCGAAAAGCCGACCCAGATGGTAGGGCGAGCGCCAACTCCTTTACGCTCTCGCAGGCCACAATGCACCGTCTCGAAGGGTCTTCTAATTTTACCATTGCTAGTCCGCCGTCGGCGGCTGCCGATGCAGTCTGGGGAGAGCCCCCATTGACGACCAAGTGACGTACCCGAGGCAACCATCGTTGGCATGAAAAGAAAACCTGTTGCTCAATTGTAGCGACGTCAAGCACGCGGTAGAAATGCAACTCAGGCACAGCTTCGGGCACAGATTGTGCCGCGTTCGCATCCGTCTGCGTCGGAGGGGTTTCCAGCACGGCGATAGTGGCGCCTGCATGCACTTTGAAAAGATGGCGGTTGCTCCTTGCGCTCTTCCAGAATCTCAAAACCCTACCAGCAGCTTATTGGGTCCACAAAGCGCTGACGTGCGAGCATTGCTGCATTCCTCGTGTCGACCACGCCTCGGTACGCCTTTCAGGAAACCAAGAGCCAAATCCGAGCTTATACTGAAGCACAGCTTCCGTTTCCTGTCCGGTAGGGTCTGTCAGCCACTCCTGTGGAACGCCGTACTTTTCTGGAGCGGCAACAACCCTGGAAAGCATCTCAACATCCCGCCATCTCTGCATCAAGAAGCCAGCAGGATCATGGCTGTTGCTCCGCTCAATGTCTCTCTTGGAAACTTGATGGAACTTTTTGAACAGCAGCTCGCATATGGCCGGCCAAATTTGAACAAGTGGCAGGGTCCGATAGAAGAAGCTCGAGGACTCTGTGCCCGCTTGGCTTTTCCCATTTGATCCCTTTACTTGTGAGAGAGGCGAGCTCGTTGAGCAGAGAACATCCCAACAGCTGTAGCGTGTGAACGGTTGGCTTGCAGCGGACGGCATGTTCCCCGTCGTTCCGAATTGTTGGGCGGAAGAACAACGCGTTTGCAAACGCACGTAGAGCTTTAAGCGCCGCAAGAACCGACACAGCCAACGCCGGTAGAACGGTTTCTGAGTGCATGTCATCCAGCACTGTCGGAGCAATAGTGAGAAGAACAGCGTAGTCGGACATGGACAAGGTTGTGCCACCCATCTTCTCTGGCTCAAAGGCCTTGAGAACGGTATGTCGGGGTACATACCGGGAACACGCACGCATGTCATTCACAAACTCATCCCTTTGAAGGACTGAAAGCGCATTGTAAACCTGTTGAAGTAGCGGGCCGGCTAGATTGAAGAATAGCAGATGAGATGGCGCCACTATGACGTGCTCGTGGACGTCTAAAGATCCAGCCCCACGTGCCTCGGACAAACCCATGAGCTGGTCGCCAGGACCTTTCTGCATCCCGTTCAGCAAAAGCGCTGCTTTTATGGTTGCCTCAGAGCTCACGCCAGCACCAATGACAGCGCGCTGCACAGCAACAGTACGTTCTTGAACGCGGGCATATCGAGCGTCTCTGACGTCAAAAACCCTCGTGCTGCTCATCGCGCGTTCCTTTCTTTCAGAAGTCGTTTTTAGACCGACAATATCGCAGCTAGTACAGTGCTCCACGCCGGTAGTGCCAATTGTATTGGATAGCTTAGCTGCCATTGGAGAGTCAAAGATGCCGGCGGCAGGATAGATGTGCACCAGTGCATTTCTCCCTGTAAAAGCGTCATACACTGTAATCCCCGTTTTGGAGGCGTGGCATAGGTCCTTGACAACGGCGGCTATCAATGGCGCGCTAGCAGCACCCGGCGGAAGATAAAACAACGGACGCACAGTTGAACTCCGAAAGTCAAGTGAGACAGATGTGTAGGCGCCATAGCGCCCCTCAACATCACCACGCCGACGCTTCATGGCGCCGTACTGGTCGCCTTACCACGAGACAAATATCTTGTACGGATCCTTCGACACGAGCTGGGCGTCTTCCCTGACGACAGCTACGTCCACTTTCATTCTGGACACGGTGGATACAGCGTTCCATGCAATTGGAAGTCCCTCCTGGACACCCAGAACGCGCATCGCATGTATACTCCCGCACCTTGTGAATCCCGCAGTGAAAGTCCCGTTTCCCGTCAAGCATAAGGATAGTAGCGCCGGTCGAGCCGAATCTTCGGTCAGCATAAACGTGGCAGTCAAGTCTCCGACACGCAGAGCATGACCGGCGGCATATTCTGATGGCGACAAAGACACTTCGCCGTCTGTGGCCATCCCCGTACTCTGTAGCTCGGCCTTGAGCCTCACAGACGCCGATATGGCCATGGAGACAATGTCTCCGAGCGCGTAGAGCCTGCCGTCGAGTCTAATCTGACGCCGAAAGTAATAGCGCCCAGGATCGGTCTCCGCCACTGTCTGGAAGAACTCTGTTGGGCTTTCCACTGTCCCAAGCAATGCGTCACCCTCATCATGAAAAGTGGCGGCTGTCAATAAGTCGGCAAAGTCTCGCCTCAAATGTTCTGAGAAGGTCGTGTACGGCACGACAACGTCAGGAAGCGTCCTTGGTGACTTTCCTTTTCCCTACCGGAACTGCCTGGATGTAACCTGCTCTTTCACAGGTGCATCTGCGAGCAGGAGCTTTGCTCTCACTTGCTGCAGACGCCACCGGGATGGCCACTTCTCTGTGGACGAGAAAGAGTTCTCTACGCTGCGCATGATGTCGTACTGTCTTGTTGACAACCGTGCACGCCCATACAAATAACCGTAACAGAGCAGCTCCCGACGAGAAGAAAAGTTGGCACTGTCCTCCTCTAAAAGACTGGAGAACTCAGTGTCGGTCGTTGACGCGGACAGACTACTTTCGCCTTCGTCCACGTCCACGTCGCCACCGCCAAGAGAAGACACGGGAGAAACCATAACAGGAAGCACGTGAGGGGCACTATGTTCCGCCTCACCGTCACTCCCAGATCTAGAACCATTCATCTCAGCGCCGCCACGAGCGTTAGGCAACGAAGCGCATGAGGCTCCAGGGGCGCTCACATGAGCAGACGCTTGTCCCACAGAGTGACGAGGCACAGGCACAGGCTCATCACTCTCAAAAGAAAAGTAAGCGGACGCACGAGGTCCACGCTTCCGTCTCTTTGACCCATTCATGCCCATAGCTCCGATCAACAGACTTGCTCTCTTTGACAGTGCCAGTAACTGGACGGCGGACGGGCTCGACTCATGCGGCGGAAGGGGGAACAGGGAGCAGCCAACGGCCTGAGCACTCCAAGATGTTGCTTACAGCTGAAGTGAGGGACCTCTCGGACCCGTCTGATGCCAGGCACGTTTGGTACACCTATCCGCAGGACGTGCGCCTGAGCTGTCGAGCGGATCGTCTTCCGAGGAGCCCACCTGAATGGGTTCAAGACCGCACTCCCAAAAGTCATGCCCTGCATGTCCAGCAGACAAGTTGAACGGACCGTCCCAGGGGCTGTCCGTCAAACGGTCCGACGGACCGTTTGCCGACTGGTTGCGGTTAGTTCTGAGGACCGTCTCAAAGAACTATCCGCTGGGCCATGTCATAAGTGTCTGAGGATCAGCAAGAGTCGATCCATCCTGTTAATTCCCGATGACCATCGTGTTGATGGTCCCATACGCAACCGGGGACAGTCTGCGTGTCTGTTCAATCATCTGCTGTCGACAATCCTGGAACCGATGTAAGACAATCTGGCGAACGGTCCTTCAGAAAATTCGATTTCGGAGTCAGAATTATTTAAGGAAGCAGCTCCGTCACGGTGTGCAGCGAGGCCAGTTCGGGCCGGGTATTTGCACGAACGTGCCTGCAGTCTCAACTGAAAGCGCGTTCGCGAAAACACCCTGGACTTGGCATCGTGTCTATTATTGTTTGAACGAAGCAAACTCCTGAGGGTGGACCGACTGACAGAGTGCAAGGAAGACTTGCTGCGGCCGAGGACGCGCAGTGACTGGAGGAAGGCCAGTTCGGGTCACACGAGGCGCCCTCTGACCCACCACAGTGCGTGACGACCCCCCTCAACGCGGTCCGCCAAAGCGATTCGCTCAAGAACCGACCCTCCCCAGTGAAAAAATGCAAAAACATGCCCCTCTGAGCGCACAAACACATCTTCGTCGTAGCTACTGTTAACTGCTTCGACCGAGTGCGGCAGGAATCATCGTTTCCAGCCTGTACAACGCAATCGACCGCGTTCTTTACCCCATGGAGAGCGATTCGTAGCTGGAAACCATACAAACGTCCCTCACAGACGACGCGGAAGCTTGCTCGAAGAAAGAAGGACGTGGGCGACATTGCCCAAGGCTTGCGGGCATGTTCATATCAAGAACGTACAGCACAACGTCCTGTGTCATTGTCACGGTCTCGTTTTACGTGCACAGCGTCTCGTTCTCAATTACTCCCGCAACGTGGACTGGCCTGAGAAAAGAATTAAAAGGGGCTCATGGGGTGGACGGTGGTCAGTGTTTGCTCATCTTGAGTAGTACCCTGATAGTCCAGGGAATTCAGGGAAACTTAGGACCATTCACAGTCACCGCCGCCGCCGCCGCCGCCGTCGTCACCCCCACCGCTGCCGCCGTCGTCCGCGGTGGACGGGGCCGGCAGTGGTGGCGAAGACGTGGCCGCCGACGGCAGCGGGGACGTTGATGGGCTTGCCGCCGCCGCGGAGCGGGAGCGCCTCCTTCTCGCCGACGCGGCCGCCGACGGGCTGTGCCCGTTGGTGGTGGCTGGCGAAGCCACCGCCATCCTCCTCGGCACCATGTGGATGAACTTGCGGGGTTCGCACTGTGGGCGGTGTGGCTCGCTCGTAGGTGTCTTGTTTTCCCTGTACCGGGGGGGGGACTCCCTGTGGTTTCCACAGTACCTGAGCTGCCGCTGGGCCGCGTTTTCCAAGCGCACCCGCCGGGCGCTGCTGCCGGGTGCGGTTGGGGACGGGCGGGGGGGTGGGGGGGGCGGTGACCCTCGTCGACCAGTAGGCGGGCGAAGCTGAGCACGGGGGAGGGGGTTGGTGCGGGCGCGGCCCACGTGATTGCGTCTGGCCGCATGGTGACTGCGGCGCATGTGGCCTGCATGTCAGACGGGCGGGCGGACGGGCGGACGGGCGGGCGGTGGTGGGACGCGCCCCAACCCTTGTTGTTTTGGTGTGCGTCGGCGGGCAGGGTGGGTGGTCTATGGTCGGAGCGTTCACGCAGTTTCACGGAGGGCGACGGGGTGAGAAACCCCCAAGGACGTGGGTCCCTGCGCTGGGCGGGGCGGGGCCGGACGCGCCTCTTCAACTCTTTCATGCACCTGGCAGTGGCACCGCCCCCTGTTATCGAACAATCTACCAGCAAAAGCGGGTCGGGCAAAGATGGTTTCGTACAAAGCCCCCGCGGCGCTCTCCGCCCACACGACGACCGGGCCACGCACCCCGTCCCCCCCCCCGCCCCCTGCTCCACGGCCGCTGTCGTCGCTGCAGCGATGCGCTGCCAGGACACAGCCCCCCGCCCAGCCCCCCCACCCCCCGACGCTACACACGTTCGTGAATGACCCCCCCCAGCCACGGGTTGTTCCGCTGCCAGCTACCGTCCTTGACGGTCGGAAACCCCTTGTCCTCGTAGCTCTTCAACCAGCACTTCTTGGCGCGCGGCGAGGTGGCCTTGAAGCCCCACACCCACACGTTGCAGTCGGACCGCGCGCGGCACGCCGCCTCACACCCGATGCACGTGTCCTTGAGGTGCGCGTCGCCACGCACGAGGACGTGCCCTGCATTGTCGGCGGTCCACTTGCCGGGGCACCGTCCAATGAAGCGCGGTTGCAGTCGGCCGCCGACCCACGGTTGGACGCCCGTGGAGGCGATCACGGTGGGGAACTTTTCGTTGAAGGCCGCCTTGAGCCAGCACTTGTGGTAGCTCTGGGGGAAGGCGGGGTCTTCGCCATACACCCACGTGTCGCACCCGGGGGTGCCGCGGCACCTCCACGCGCACGCAGCGCAGGTGTGGATGGAGAGGGTGTCCCCGTTGCTCAGAAGATACCCTCCATAGTGCAGGTTGGAGGCAAAGGCCCACGTTGGACAGGAGGGCGCGATTTGTTTGGGGGTGGGCCAGTAGCCGCCACTGCCGCCGCCGTTGTCACCGCCCAGTACGTCGCTGTCTCCACCGCTGTTGTAGACCCCGTAGGGGTTCTCGCCCATCCGCGTGTTTCCCGACAGAACCACGTTGCTTCTCTTCCCGCGCGTCCCCTCACACACAAGCGACACGGTGGCCCAGTAGATGCCATCCGGCCTGCCCGCCCGCAGCCGGATCCACGCGCGCCGCCCGTCTCGCCACGTATCGGCGGCGATGCGCTCCGGCCCGGTGATGGCGGCGCGCCACACGTAGAGGAAAAGCTCGTCGCTGTTGGCCGCGGCGGCGGGCTTGGTCGCCGCCCACCGGAGTATGACCCCCGCCGGCATAATGCTGAAGGGCGCCGACACGAACGCGGGTTTCAGCACGGTGGTTTGGACGATGGAGACGGTGGCGGACGTGACGCACCCATCGTGGTTGCACACGACCGCCCGGTACCTATAGGTTTGTAAATGGATGGGGCAATGGACGGTAACGGTGAGGGTGCGGTTGGTGCCGCTCCCGTCCTTCACGTTTTGAAAGTGTGCAAGGTAGAAGGACCCCGCCCGCTGCCACTGGATGGACGTGATCGCCCCAGTGGTGCTAAAGGAAAAAGAGGCGGGCAGGTTGACAAGGCCCTCTGGCACGTCCTGCGGCTGCGCCGTGAAGGACGGGGGGGCAGCAGCAGCGGTGGCCACCAGAGCGGTGGCTGCCAGCGCTAATAAGGCAGCGGCGACCGCTCGCGGGGGGCGGCGTGCCAGCAGGCGGCCGCCCATAGTCGTCTCGTAGGGGGGGGTGAGGCGGACGGGCGGGAAGGGGAGGACAACACTGGGAAGGAGGTGGCGCCGCAGCCGAGTCGATGGAGGAGGAGTGGCTGGCGCACGCACACGGTCGGCTCCCAATGGTATTGATGCGGACGCAGCCTCCATGCCCCATGCCGCCCGCGCGCAATCACTCATACATGGAGCGGCGACTGGTGGGGTGGCGACCGCCAAGCCGGCCGTCCCCCCCCCATCTTGCACGGTGGGCGGCGGTGTTCCGCCCCCCCCCCCCCCCCCCCCCCCCCCCCCCCCCCCCCCCCCCCCCCCCCCCCCCCCTCCCCCTCTCCCACCTCCAACCCGCGCCTCTTCGCCGCCACAGAACCGTCCGGGGGCGCACGACCCCAAGACGGACACGTCCCTCCCGCCGGGGGCGCCCCAAGAAAGGTTCCCCTGGAGCGGAGCGGCCGCGGCGGCGGGGCAGGCGGGACTGCCACCCACCGCCGCAGGTGGGACCGCGCACGGCCACGTGCGATGGGTCTGTGTTTGCACACGAAACGCGTTTGGGCTGTGGCTCGTGTGGAGACGGACGCGCACGCGGGGGAGCCGTGCACGGAGCGCGCCGCCCGATCAAAGGGCCGCTCGCCGCGCCGACCCGGTGTCCGCTGGAGCCGTTGGGGTCCCCGCCCTGTGGGAAGGGCGGGCGCCTCTCGAGGCGGGCCGGATCAGAGGCAACACGTCGCTCCATCAGGAAAACGGCCGCACAGTACTGTAGGAGGCTGGCCCTGCCACTCGCCGGACCACCCCCCGCTCCTGGTGGTCGCATCAGCGAGGTCGACACACGTGTGGATCAATGTCAATGCTGCCATCGTGCCCTGGGCGCATTGAGAGAACTCTACTGTACTCTACACCCCGATCCCAGCCTCTGGAGGCACGTATCGATAGAGTGGTCACGGTCCGGGCAGTGTCTTTTTTTCTATGTACAGTACAGGCACGTCACGGTGGCGGTTTGGACGGCGTCACGCACCCCTCCGCACTGTTGGAGGAAGAAGCAATGAGCGATTGGGGGGGGGGGGGGGGTGGGGGGG
>Ga0209093_1000116_pt1 | contig 40594 bp, 54 predicted proteins | sample SidtaG_4_FD_187450 | JGI IMG/M metagenome (GOLD analysis project Ga0209093, IMG submission 187450) | Marine algal microbial communities from Sidmouth, United Kingdom - Sidmouth_Male1 metaG (SPAdes) (version 2) | ecosystem: Host-associated > Algae > Red algae > Unclassified | place: Sidmouth...
CGATCGACCCCGCCCCTTTACCGTCTGATAATAAAAGCACCATGGGACCGGGGTTCGCCGTTGTCGGCACCCCCGGCTCCCCATCGGATGTTGCACGAACGAAGGTTCTTCTTCCTCGCCTCTAAGGCGATAGTGTTCGCTTTATCGCGCGTCTACGGTCGGTCGCCATTTACTGGTTATTTAACCAACGTCATTCATCCCACACACCTGCCGTCCGAGCCAAGTTCTCAACTGGCTTCAAAGATTCCCGCAGTCATGCCGTCTGTGCTTCCGCTTGACATGTTCCTGTAGAGGCTAGTCCTTCAGTCCCTCACCGCACCTTGCTGAATGACTGCATAAGGTGCGAATGAAGGGCATGAAGCGGTAGACATTGAAACACGCTAAGAAAGAATGCGGAAGGGCATGTTATGCTTTCCGTAAAGAAGTGAGGTAGCAAGCCGAAGCTGGGCGCGACACGATGCGACTCGTACAAGTCCTCTCCATCGAGCTTCAAAGAACACGGGGTTAAGCTCAAAACTTCACGTGGAGGCACCTTCTTGGGCACTTTCAGCACCCGTCTATTTCTGTACCAGACCGACACATGCGAGTACGTAAAAGGAGCCGCTCCATTACCACCGCTGCATTCTCGCACCGGGTCGTAAGCACCTGCGCCCGATATCGAAACCGCGGCACGAGTGCGTGTGTAAGAAAGAGCCTTACGGAAGCACACGAGCTCATGCGTACACGATATTACGGCTGCAAGCTCTTCCTCATCTCTGGGCTGCACCCGACATGTTTTGGAGCGTGGGCCGATTCCTGCCGCGTTTTCGACCCTCTGCACATACAATGTTTCTCGTCACTCGGGCGCAAAGGGAGCAAATTGACCTCTGTGGAACCTGGAGCGGCGGTTCCATGAAGACTAGGGAGGCGCAAGACTAGGGAGGTGCTCATGAGATGTTCTTTTCCTCTCCGTTCAACGCAGAGGCGACGAGCGGTTGCGAAAGCATAGAAGGTGCGGCGCCGCGCCTCAAACACATGACTGACGGTGACACAAATAATCATTTCTGTGGTGTCACCAACTCTCTGCGCTTTGGAGTAGCTGTGTTCGCACGTGCGCCTATAGCGCGCCAGTGAGGAAGCGAGAAGGCGCCTCCTCAGTTCTCTCCCTGGCGAGAAAGGAACACACTGCGGCCAAGATGATTGCAAAAGGACAGTCCCCGTCGATTGACCGTAGGCGGCCGAAATTATAGGGGCGTGCAACTCCGACTCACGCGTGAGAAGTGGCAGTCGGGGCATGCTCTCGTCTGGAAGCTATAGAAAACGCATGGTAGCTGGCACTTGAAAACGAGTGGTGCTGGTACAGAGGGAGAAAGCTAGTGAACAATGTCCATTGTGGGGCGGATTTGGTCTTTGAAGCGACAGCGCTGTGACAAACTGATTCGGTTAGTTTCTAGTTGTAGACAGCGAGTGAGGTCCAGCATGGGGCGGTGGCCACAAAGTGCTCGTGGCCGCAACCGCGTAGCATGAATTCAAAGACCTGCTACGTGCTGCTCCTGCCGTGGAGCTGCTTGCAATTAGCAGCATGCCAGTAGGTTTCTTTGGGAGCAACATTCGGAGTCTTCATGACGGCCAAGTTGGACCCCGCGTGGCGGTTTGAGATGCTGGACAAGATATTCAGAGCTGAGGCCGTGTCTTTGGTGTCCGCAAGTGGGGAATCAGAGCCTTCCGGCTGATTCGTTGTCTCTCCCGTTCGCATACAAGGTACCTCCGCGGACGTCTGCCTGTCGTTTGCGCTACAAGATCTATGTCAACAGCGTCCGACCAGAATTATAGGCCAGCAGAGACTGTTCCAGCATGACAGCCAGAGCACTGGCTCTCCCGCTATCTTCGAGTCGGCAAGGAGACTTCCATATTCATGATAAGACCACCAAGACGGCCGTTATGCGACCACCGTGACAGTCGTTTTCTCATACTCAACTTTTAATCCAGCTCTTTGCATCAAGAGTCTGCGTGTCTGAGTAGAATGAGGATCCGAGTGCATAATAGCACCGACAGACGCGACGTTCATCTGTAGGGCTACTGCTCAGGAGCTTCTGCTTCTGCTTCTCGAAGGTCGACGAGCCTCCTCTACCATTCCTATTCAACGCCGGCGCAGCAAACATGCGGCTGCCTCGAACGCCACTGTAAAGCTCAGCGTGGGACGCGGCTGATGTCGATTCGGGCCTGCATATTGATGCAGTGGTGCTTGGCACGCCCCGTCTGCTGGCACGCATGGCTGCGGACTGCAGCGTGCCATGCCACAATAGCTGCGGACGTAGCAAATGACTTTCGGCGGAGGCTGACGTCATGGATCGAGTTAGCTGCTTCCAAAACCTGCGTGGAACGGTTCAGTTCTTGAGGACCCACTCGTCCGTGATGCGTCTGCTTCGTATGGGGGCTCCGCGTTGGCGCAGGGACGATGACCTGGAAAGGATATAGAGCGGCTCCCATGAACACTAGCACAGTCGCGCTTCCTGCCAGGCTCCCGGCTCTGGCTCGAACAGTTGTGCCTTGGCTCGCAAGGAAACTGCGCGGTGAGCTTTCGGGACAGCACTTGAAACTGCTTTGGCGGCATCTCCGACAATGGTCCTTCCTTGGCATCTGATGGGCGTGTCAAGCGTTAGATGTCGTCACGAATACACCGTGCGCTCGGGCACACACAGCGGGTGACACGACAGTAGTGCCCTCAGATACCTGGAGGTGCAGCGATTGCCGTGCTGGTAAGGAACGTTCAGCGAACGTATGCAGATTTAAAACATGCTGCCGCATGTTTCGTGGCAGCAAGCGGCGGCGGAAGCAAAGTGTAGCGCTAGGAATCTCGCGCACAGCGGTGGCGACTGTGCGAGACCTCTTCTTCGCTAAGCCCGCTGGATTCCAGGAGAAGATGGTCGGCTGGTAAGCGTGGACGAAAGAGGAAGAAGCTACGCCCTGTGCCGCACGAGCGCCTCCGGTGCCGGCTATCGTTCGTGGTGCACCAGGGCGCAGGTCGGTGTATCCGCACGAAGCGGTCCTCTATCGAAAGAACGAGGCCTGTCGATGGAGCGTCCGGCTAGGGAATTGGTGAGGATGCTTCGCGGGTGCGCATAGGTGGGCGCGCCGGCGCTCTCAGGTCCGCACGGTCAGTGCTGATCTGTGGGTGCAGGCGCTTTCCAGTCGCTCATATAGGAAACGCCGAGTTTCGGTACAGCTCTGGAGGCCTCCGCGCCCGTTTTCGCGAGAAGCCGACGACGAACGCCAGAAACATTGACACTGCTCTCAACGGACCCTGCGGTGTCATGGAAGACTACCACCTTAAAATCACCCGAGGGTTGAAACAGAACTGGCATGCAAATGCGGGAGAATGAACGCGGCGCCTACGGCTTGTGCGCGCACGCGCAGGTCGCCGTCAAGCGCAGCGCACACGGTGCTCGTTGCAGTTGTGGTACACGTTGGTCTAGGTGGGCTCACGCTGAGATGGTGGACGCCGGGCGTCTTCTCATTACTCCTGACACGAGAGGCACTGTGGGAGGTGCCTCTTGGCACTCTTTGTTGGTCTGCTTCGGTATTGGAACCAGGCTGAGGCCTGCGCTACTTTCTGCTGCGGTGGCTGCCGTCGGATGCTTGGCTGTCGCATTATTTCCATAAGACGCGCCCGTGACTGCCATGTTAAGGGAATAGAATGACGGGACGGCGACACCTCTCAATGGGGCATCTCCGCCCCCCGCCCGGCACGTTCATTGAAACGGAAAGCAGCCTTGTTCGGCTCCTCGAAAGCGTCTCTTGGAGGTTCTTCTGCCTAGGCTGCATCCAAGCTGGATCCAGCAGCCAGCGCGACACGTTCGCAATTGGCACCAGGGCCGGAGGGCACCCGCAAGCAAGCAGGAAAAGGGGTTTCCAGCCCTCCGCCGGCCTCGCCCGTTACGGGGGCTGCTGTATCCACCACAGCTGCCCTGTCGGCATCGGCACTAAGGAGCCCCGGGTGGCTCTCCACTGCGGTGCCCCGCGAGGAGGGGCCGCCTGGGGCCGCGGCTGGCTCTGCGGCGCGTGCGGGTTCGGCTAGAGCGGCCAAGGGCATGCGCATCGTGAAGGTGCGGCGTCGAGCGCGCCACGCTGCGACGGGGGATAGCAGCGGAGCGCGGCCTGGAGTTTCGCCACACACCTTTGGGGAATGCCCCAGTGTAAGCGCCGCTGCCCCGGCAAGCGCTACGTACAGAGAAAAACTAAAAAGGTCGTACAGATGTGGTCCAAATAGTGAGGCTCAGGTGAATCATTGCCTGAAACCACCGGCGGCAGAATTCAGCCACTGGGGGTGGTGGGGGCAGAGCCGCGTCGCGGCGGCCGCAATGTTTCAACCACGAGGAAAACGCTTACAGTGGCAAGGGTAGGCCGGAGCGGGTGCAACGACTCGAGTGAGCCAGTAAGAGAAGAGTGCCGCGGACCCGGCGGGGCACGCGGGAGCAGAATGCCTCTGAAGGGGTGCAATGGCGCGGGGGGGGAGCACGCGGGGAGGGCGTGGATCGAACAGGGCGCAGGAGCAAGGCGGAGTGCGCGCAGATGGAGTGCACGAGAACGCAGGTGCCCAGTCGGGGAGCTGTGTGCGCCGGCCAGGGCAGGCGCGTCGGATCTCGGTACGAGCAGCTCCAGAATATGCCGGATTTACGGTCAGGTGAGGTATCAGAACGCTCTGTGTAGAACGTTTTGCATGCCACTCCAACCATGTGGCGAGCGGGGCTGGACATTCTTGGGCACGAAGGTGTGTGGACGGTAGCGTATTCTAAAGGGGACGCAGCATTCGTTGCCGATGTCATTACCGACCAAGCTGGGAACACTAAGCTACGGGACGGCACTACGGTGCGCACGAGGTAGCCAATCATGATCACTGTGCTGTTGCGGCAGAGTGCGAGGTCTTTGAATGGGTTGGCACACGCGCCGGCCGGGTTCCGCGGGTCCTCTCACGAGGCACTGGCGGCAACGGAGGCCGCGGCAGTCTTAGCCGAGTATGCAGTGGACCTTGCATACAGAATTGCACAGCACTTAACACCTGGACAGGCTCGGCCCTGACCGAAAGAATCTGACTTCTTCAGGTCAACGCATGAGGGCGATGCTGGTAGACCGCGAAGACGCCTACGGCGTCACGCCGGTGCGGGTTGAGGTTATGCGTGTCTGCACGAAATACGACCACGACCGAGGCGGCTCTTGCTCGAACAGCTGCTTCTTGACAGGCGCGAAAACGCCTCCCGCCGGAGAGTACAAGCAGAATGTCGGGGTGGTGGCCAGTTACGAGCTCCTTAAATCATCGGCAGCACGCACCAGCTCTTTTCAGGTTACAGCCGCCACAAAGACGGCGGAAACATCAGACAGAATTCTAGCGAGGTGGGTGGGGGAGCCACAGGCCTGCATGGATCGTGAGCCACGTGCTTGCGAAGGTCGAACTGAGATGCGAGGTCCATGCCGGTTCGGCATAGGATACTTGTGTTTTCGTTCTACCGACATGTCTCAGAAGCACTCTCGTCGCTTGCGGCGCTGAGGTGGCACGCTGAGAAGCCCTTGTTGGCCCTGTACTCCATCTGCATTCTGTAAGCGACAGGGTAAAGGACCGCGATTGTCTGAAGCGGGTAGGACGATGAAAATGAATCTCAACGTCTAGTGAAGGTCATCCGACCAGCACAACTTACAATACATGAATCTGTACGTATCGTTATGGACATGATGTCCTTAAAGCAGCTCGCAAGCGATGTTTGACATGTCATGCACATTTGCAAAGTGGCATTTCACTTTCTAACAGATACACAAAACATCAATGCTACGGCCAACCTGACCACTATTTTAGCATCTCAAAGAAGTGGCGTCAATGTTTGAGCTTCGAAGCAGATAAAGCACTACCGTACCGCCGCGGCATGGAAGAAACCGCGGAGTCAATCCAGGGTCGAACCAGAGGTGTCGTCTGGATGCCACTGGGGCGACTCGAGGGTGCCACCGACAACGCTCGCGTGTGCTTCTTGGCCACGCGCTGTAGCAGCATGACGCGCAGGTCTGATTACATAATCTTGGGCCCCTTCCGTGACAGCTCAACGGCGGCACCTCCAAGCTCGTCACCCAGCTCCTGGATCTGAGTGTACAGCAGTGTCGTCTGCGTAGGTTCCTTCAACGGCAGCTGCTGAGCGGCTCCTGCAGTGCGACCCGCGCGCGGCCAAGGACCTAGAATACCAGGGATGTTTCCGTCGATAAAGACCAGCACCCGTCGGATGCCCTGGACTCGAGCGATGGTCTTGTTGAGCGCCTTGGTCAAAGCTGCATTGAGCAGGGCCTTGCCTTTGTCTCCCGTGGACGCCACCCTTGTTGCCCACGTCTTGTAGGGTGGCACAACCGCAAGCGTCCCACACAGACCCTTTTTGCCCCATTGTGTGTGAGACAGGCCAATGATGTGGTTGAGTGCGACGACTAGTGAAGCGTTCTTGGTCATGTCGCTGATGATCTCTGCGGCAAGCTTGAACATGTCGGCGCACAAATCGTCGCCTTCCGCAATGGGCAGAGTGCCCATGAAAGCCGGCTGATCAGCGTGGATGGCGCTTGCATGATCATCTCGGCGGACCGTAGAGGCCGCGTCGGCCATGACATCATGCAGGGGGCGTTTCGTGGCTTTGAAACCGCTCTGGTCGTCAGTTGCAGGGCGGTTGCCCTTCTTATGGCACATTCCAGCACCAACACGGCTTAGAGCGTCCTGAAAGCCATGCTGTGCGTCGACTCGTGCGTCTTCAATAGCGCCCATCATGTCGTTCGTCTTCTCAGTCAGCTCTTGCATTTGAGCAGCCCGCATCTGGCCTGGGTGCAGCTGTCGGAACGCCTCTCGAAACGCAGGGACCGCCAGGGATTCCGCATCACCTCCGACTAACGCAATGATTTTGGCCTCTACCTCAGAAGGAGAGGGGACCGCATCTGCACTCAGGTTGTCACGGCGTTCTCTTTGGCTGCCGCGGGTAGATTGTACGTCATTTGATGGTTCAGAAGCTTCCCGTGGGTGTTGAGCAGAAGCTCGCGATGGAGGAAGAACGGCAACTTGAAAACTGAGCAAGTGCGGCTGTTCAGCGACACGACCTCTCAGGAATGCGTAAGAATCCCGCGCGTGAACGTTAAGGCCGTTCTCGCTGTTAAGGAGGTCCTCCGTCAACAGCTTCACGAGACGTTTCTCAGAGGCTCTAGGCTCATGAGAGAGCTTTCGCAGCGAGCACATGCGCAGAAGAGCCGGGCGGGTCATCTCAGGGCGCTTGAGGACCATCAGCGGCACAGAAGATGGCCGATCAACCACCGCTTTGGCAGGGCCGGCCTGCTGAAGGGCAGGAGAGGTCATACATTCGACCTTGGCTTGGTCCACTAGCCCTGAAAGCAGCACTTCAACAGATGCAGGGCTACCTGGCTGGACGACAGCAGCTGTGACGAATCTTGAGAGGTTGCCAGCCGGGGAGATACCCGCCATGTCGGCAGTAATTGTCGGGAGTATCTTACGGAAGTGTTCACTCCGTCGCTGTTCCTGCACTCTCCGGGCCTCCGTTGCGCGGTTAGAGTTCATGACGATTGAATGTGAACCGCCGCTCAGTTCGCCGGTAGAGGGTAGCGGACGACAAAGCTGGCAGTGAGAATGGGTGACTCCGCAGCCCTTGCCTTACCAATCTCTGATTCGCACGGTCTCGGATCCGGGGGCTTTCGTGCCCCCTGAAGCTGAAACAGTTCCGATCGCATCACGACATGATTCTGGTAAATGCCATTATACTACAAACAGAAAGTTAATAACGGCATGACTGCTTGACAGGCGTGTCATTAAATTTTGACTTGAACATGAACTTTTCTCATGTCATGAGAAGACGGGCATGCAAGTCGTGTCATGTAGCACGCCGTTTGGTTCCGAAGCATGCAAAAGTCTTTTTCCGATCAGGAGTGTCCACATGAAGCCGTGAAGGTGACCTTGACCACGGAACCGATGCGCAAAAAAGTTGAACGACAAGAGGCGACAACACACAGACGTTATTACACATGGCCTACACACATTATGTCGCAGGGCCGTGCCTCAGATTCCTCGAAGCACTTGAATCAATGCACATCAACAACGTCAGGCCGTCCTTTTCGGAGGCAACCTTCTCAGCGGCAATGTCAGCGGACTCTCAAAGCCGCTCCTCCGTGGCTCTTCTCAAGCGGCTAACCCAATTCTTGTGCGACTTCACCGCTGCGGAAGCAATCTGCACCACCTCGTCGAACGGGCACGTCTCGATAATCGTCAACCACGGTCCACGAATTGTCAGGTTGCAGATGTAGCGCAAGAAGCTGTCCGCCTTGCTGGTCCAGCCGCATAGCCGCATCACCAAGTAAATGTTCCCCAACTCCATCAGGATGTAGTGGGAGCCACCACTTCGAAGACCATTCGGCCCGTTGAGCACGACACCCTGGGTCACTTCAGTCCCAAGGTCAGCGCAGTCAAGCACAAGACGGTCACCAAGTGCCCCGTTTGCGAGCATCAGGCCGGTGTCGGTGGTGCGGCCGCTCTTGCTCGCTCCGAGCTTCGCGAAGAGCAGCGTCTCATGAAAGTTTGCGTGGAGCGGCTGAGCGGAACCCTCATCACCTTGGATGCCCAGCAGGCCACCGTACAATGCAGGAATGTTGCCACACACGTCGGGGCATCTGACGACAGTGAGGTCTCCCGCAACTGCTCGGTTCGTCTTGATGACAACGGCGTATTGACTGAAAAAAAGGATGGTGATCACTTCAGAAGGCGTAGTTACGGTCTTGCCGATATAGCTGACAAGACCAATGTACCTAAAGTGGCGAGTCCTGCGGAACATGGAACAATATAAAGCTGCGAGAGTTAGAACGTTACTGAACGACTGGATATCGGGCGACAGCGCAAGTGATTCATGTCAACGCACGGAAGACAACAGGCCCTACCATGGGTATTTAGTGATTGAGTATATCCATGAGTATCCAGATGTCGGCACCCATACTCGAAAGCCACCAGCAGGTGGGCGATTCCACCCAAGCGCCGAACGTCATGCAAAAAAATACTCATGCGACAGCCAGAAAAGAGCATCTTAAGTGTAAGCTGGAGCTTACAGGTCCGCAAATGAAAGCGCCGCGGAGCTGCGACCATCCTCGCTGTCTGTTCGAGTAAAAAGCTAAAAACTGAGACTCTGATTCGGCCGCATCAGAGAACAGCCCTGTGAGACGCTCATTTCGGCCAATCAGAGCTCGGATCGCTCTTGCGGCTCCCTCCGCGGGCTCTCTCGACCATATGTTTGACCAGGAACGCCTCAGACGTAGGCGAGAAAGATTTCACGAAGTCTACGCAGCACTGTACCCGTCATGCTCAGCATCAGAGCACGAAATATCTGCTGAGGCTGCGATACGGTACGTCGCGTCAGCTTGGACAGTCGGAGCGCCGAATGACGTCCACAAAGAAGCGGGTGCCGCACAGTACCACATCACCGCTCGTTTTTTGAGCTGAGGAAGGCTCCATCTTCGGCCTCAAGCTTTCCGGCTCGCTCGAGCCTCTGGCACTACGTTTTATTCCCGCCCTTACACTATTCCCCTAAACACAAAAGCGCACAGTGCGCGGCGGTCCAAAGAGCGACTGACCTCGCGTCCCGACGTCGGCATAGCCCGTTCCCCCCTCCCGGCGAGCCACCACCCCGGACGTTGAAAGAGGCTGCCTCCCCCCTGGACGAGCTGCGAGACTTTTCCTTGCACGCTGCGGCTCACGCTTGACGCACACCCCCACCCTCCGCACTCGTTCGGCGCAGCAGCCAGCCCTGCACAGGGTCTTGCTGCCGCGAGATGGTCAGGGAAACAGTGATTGGGCCACGTCACGAAGGCTCCGCGGTACCCGGTTGTCTCTCGAGACTGTCAGCACGAACATCCCCCGCTGTCGCCGAGCGCCTGCGATGATGTGAATCATATGAGAGATCGCCCTCGTCAGATCTCAACAAGAAGTTGTCGTATTTTCCTCCAAGTAGCCCCGCATCAAGAATGTATGTGATTAGTGAGTATCAAGTACCCACATATTCGGATATTTCAAATTCTAATGCTCGCGTCGCGACTACAAAAAGTGCGAAAATGCTCTGTCCCAAGATGTTCGGAGGGAAAATATTCAGGACAGAAATCGATACCCATGGTAGGGCCTGGAAGACACACCGATATGGACACCATAAATGTGAGCCAAGCCATGCAAGCGTACTTGCGCAGGAAGGCACTGTTCATGGGAGACCGGACCTGGGGCGTTCAGTTGTCCTTGTGGATAAGGTTGAGCGTTGTGACAGGGCGGGCAAGCGTCATGAAGCTGAAGGCGTACACACATTATCTCAGAAATTCGCTTTTGATGTCGCTTATCTCAATCTCCGTCCGACGAGCTTGACGTGTTGGGGCCGCAAGGGGCACATGACGTAGCACGAAAAAGCGGTACAAGGCACAAATGCTGAGCTCCGTCACCGCGGCGTTGGAGCGAGGCCTCTCGCCCTTGGCGAGAGCATTAGCAAGGCCGTCCTTCCTAAATTCATTCACGTAGAGCTCCCGCATCGGGTTGCCGCAATGCGTCCCCCGCACAAGGCCTTGCTCCGCAGCAATATTGCCAGAGCTCTTCGCTCGGAACTCGTCGCCGCGAGAGCTGCTGTCAGGACCCAGCTTTCCGCCGCCGAATTTTAGCGGGAGACGTACACGAGCAACAGGTCACCAAGTGGCTTCATGACGTTAACGACAGTGAACATCTGAACCGTCCCTGTACCGTCGCTGACCTCATGGCCGAGTCGGCGGCTCTCAAAGAATTCCCGCAGGTAGAGTTGCGTCGACTCGTTTCAACAGCTGAGCAGCTTGAAGACCTCTGTGTCCACATCGACGTCGTTGTCGCCGGCCGCTGGTATCCAGACGGCGTGGCCCAAGCAGTCTGTCAGCAGATGATAGATGCGATGGGAATGGATGCACGTTTTTCCCTTTCCGCCCTCTCTCTTGGTTTTGGAGTTGGCGTCAGGGTCCTTGGAACCAAAGGGCATGTTAGCCGTGATCTCGCGCATCAGCCGGCTCTTCCACACTACCTTGACCTTGGAGCGCTCGGCGACGCTGCCGAACACCGTGTCCACCAGCGCCTCAGCGGCTTCATGAATCTCCTGCATCGCGGTGACGTCCTCCAGAGTAGCCTCGCTGTCAGCCATGTTTTCATTGTCCCTGTGATCCTCTAAGTCGGTCACGCTGTCGTTGAGTACTGCGCGAAGACCGCCTGCTGCTGAGGAAGGAGATCTAGGTGCGCCCGAACTTCCTTCATCTTGTACGTGACCCGGAATGCTGCTTTTGGCCCCGGCGAGCGAGAGTCGCGAGCTGGATCCCAGGTTGCGCTTGCGGCTCTGTAGCGACCTCGTGCCCTCGAGCCGTCGTGCTGCAGTCGTGGAAAACGGTGAGGAGGGCCGAAGCGAGTTCTCAGGTGGTAAAGAATGACTCTTCGAGGTTGACGCGCCTGCTCCATGAAAACGCGGTATCACAGCGACTGCGGAGACCGCTGACTGCAGCAGTGGGCGACCATGCGTAAGCTCCGCCTCGTTCCGACATGACGCAGGTGGCGCGCCCATGCTCGCACGATGTGTGGATGGTGGATGTGAGTGCTCTGGGAAATCGGAAGGATCTTGAGATAGAGCAGTGGCGCGGTCTGCACGTCTTTCGCCGTCCGGGAAGCCCTCAAATGGCAGGACCTGTGCTCCGTGAAGAGCTCGACGTCAGGTCAGTGTTGGCATGTCATGCTTCTACGAATCATGGAGTCGCGCGCAGCTTTACCGTTGTCGGGTGGAGCGAGCCATCGCGGCATGCACGTCCTGAAAGTGCTCCCTCGCGTCCTCGTCAGCATCATCTCGGAGAATCCGTGACCAGCATGACTTTTAGGACAACATTGTTCCGAAAATTTGATCGATTTCATGTCGTTTCGCGCTTTTGGGTAAGTCGCATGTAATTTTGACGAACATGCTAAAGAGACAAAAATGCATGTCATGTTGACATGAAAAGTATAATTTGAATTAAGGTGCATCGCAGGATAACATGTTCACTACATTTCTTACGGGACGCTCTGGCCGCGGTTGTCTCATCACTGCCAATGTCGTGTCGTCAATTCAGATGCTGTCGTGGACGATTTCATCTGCAACACCAGCAAACATTTGCAATCACCCACGCAGACCGAGCAGCAGCCATGGAAAACCTCGGCTTGCCTGATTGGTGTGTAGAAGATGACATGGTCAATGATCTTCTTCCTCTTAGTGCCACATCACTATCCGCTGGCTTCTGCTCTGAGCAGCCAGGTGACGGCTCGAGCGCCACCGAGGATCCCCCCCCGCTACGGGATCAGATGGGTTCTCCTGTCGCACCGCGGCTTCCCTCGCTTGACGCACATCTAGCCGCCCCTTTTGGCGTACCCGTGAGCATGGGTCCGCCCGAAAATTCTTCCATGACGTTGCTGTTTCGCGGAGGACAACACTCTGCGCGCGCTAGCCTTTAGTCACGGCGCAACTTCCGAGGAGTGGTTGAGGTTTTTTACCACCCTCGGTCTTGGCACCTCGCAAGGTGTGGCGGACTTGTGCGCCCTACTCTCCAAGTGCTCCCTTGTCGTGCCCGAATCGTTCGAGTTTGCATCATCTCCACTCTTTTCGTTGGAGGCTGGCCGCTGGGCGGTCTCCCAGAGCTTCCTTTCGGCCTTCGTCGCAGCCAACGGCGGGAAGACGGTGGACCGCAAGACACTCGAGCTTCTTCCCAGTGTAATTCGCCGCTGCACAAGGCAAGGACGGCTCAACATTCGCCCGCCACTTTGGGGGCCGCCACCGGCGTCCTGTGTCCATGGCACGATTGTCCAACTGGTCCTGGGTGCCATCAAAGGCAACTTGGCCTGCGGAGCACAAGATCCTTCCAGCCGAAGACGCATCTTTCCTTCAACTTCAACGGCACCGGCGGTTCCTGCAGGCACATCCTCTGACGGCGCTCTACCGCGGGCGGCGACAGGAATAGTGGCAGGACGTGCTCAGACGGGAGAAGGTTCGTTGGTCAACGAGTTGGCAGCAAGAGCTGCCGCCGCTGCGATGACGATGGCCTCGGACGACGTAGACGAGGACGGGCACACGCTCGATCAGCATGTCATCGCCCTACTGTCGATGCGCAGCCACGCTTCAAGTTCTCGTGCTGGACATGGGGCTTTGGCGGACTCTCGAACAGTCGTCAGCGTTGCAGATGGGCTTTCACAGAGACTTCCTGCTCATACTTGTTTGTCACTGGCAGCTGCCGCTGCATTGACGCCTCCCCAGCAATTGCATGCGGTCCGAACTTCCCTGGTGCCTCCCAATGCTTCTAGAGCGAGGACCGAGTCGGACCCTGTCCGTCGCCAGGCGTTGTCTACGGCTGCGTCTGACGCAGCCCGCGTCCCAGAGCTACCCGTCCCAAGCCAGCTACCTCCACCGGGCTCTCTCGGCGGTGGCTTGCTTCCGCAACTCCCGCCCGGTATCTTCCTTTGCCGGTCCGCACCCGGCGGGTTTCGGGCTGTGCCAAGTGCCCCTGACTCTTGCAACACGCGTGCGGTGTCTGTACCCCTCTCGACAATGGCTGCAAGTGTTCCGCGGTCCACGAACGACGCTTCCACGATGGCGGTCCAGCCATCATCGTCACCCATCACCGAGAAGGGGTCGCCACAATCGTCGTTGGTTGCTGTGGCCACTGGAGCTCCCGTGACGGCTCCTACGGCTGGTACTGGTTCTTCTCTTACGGTGTTCGCCCCACCTACGGACTCAGTGCTGGAAGTTGAGCCTTTTCTTCTGCTGGCCCGTCGCTCGCCATTCCGCTCGATGCACCCTCCCTCGCCGCTGCAATCGCTGCGCCTCAGCCTGCCTTCCTGCCTGCTGCGCCAGAAGGCCTGCCTGTTTGTGTGGGCAGTGCCGAACCTGTGGCGGATCGTGTCGTGCTTGCTGCCGCTCTTGCAGAGACACCACATGCACAAGTCGTCCTGCAACCAAAACAAGAGCAAGGCAGGCGCCTGCCTCGCATCACAACGTACCGCAGGCTTGTCGATCTCGATGACGTCCTCGCTTCAACCTACAACGCGACCAACCGCAAACCAACGCTCCACGTGGATGCGACAATGAAGCTTGTCGACGAGAGCACGAGCACCTTTACGCCGGTGGTACAGCGCACGATGCAACAGGACATCGCTCCGTGGCGACGTCGCTTCCCTCAGAGTAATGTCGCGGACCCAGCCGACGGCAAGTCTAAGGTTCACCAGATGCTTCTCGACGCCGCGCCCCCGGATGTCGCCACTTTGCCTCTTGGTCGGCATCTGTGGGTGACGCGTGTAACGGCGGAAATGGCTGTTGACCACGCCTGCCATGATGAGCCCCTGCCTACAGTTCCAAGCCCTTGAGGCTCCCGCAGTATGCTCATGATGTCCGAGACATGGGCGTCTCTCATCCTGACGTGAGCGCTGCAGCACCCACAGATTGCCCAGGCCGTTGTCAGCGGCGCTTCTTCACGCTCCACGTGATGGGTACTGTTCGTTGTGCACCTCCAGTATCCCCATGGAGTGCACTGTACCTTTTGTCTGTTTGTTGCGCAATCATCGTCGTACTCTTGTCGTCCTTCTTCTCGTCTCTGTTGTGTGGGACGTTCTTGTGCTGTTTATAGACTCGTCTAAAGACGGCCATTCGAACACTCTCTATTTACCGGGACGGCAAGAGCACAGCTCCCTACCTCGTACAGCCTGGATCGCGGCCCACCTGTTGTGCGCTGCTCTTGAGTTCCGTTTCCGCCTCCGTTCTTTCCGATATGTTCCGTTCCTATTTCACATGACCCTGCCTGAGGTGAAAAGAACATGTCTACAACATGTTCGTATTTTGAACTCTGATGTTCTTCTTCACGTGTTCTTCACCTGATACTTGCCACATGTCCTCTACACACTGACACTGATCATCGTAGTCCTGAACAGTGTCCCAAGAAAGCATGACCTATTCGTATGCGACGAAGACCGTCGGTAAGAGATACGCCTCGCATCATATAGTGCCACCACCGCGGAGTCGCCTTGGTGCCATCCTTCTTCTGTCGGAGACTGCTGCTGCTCTCCGTGCTGGCTTCCTGAGAGGAGGGCTGTCAGAATCAGAGCGGGCTTTGTCTACCATCAGCCACCTGGAAGGTCTTTCGAGAGTCGTTCTCGTCGTACTCGACACTTGCGAGCCTCCCCACGGCATCCGGCTCATGTTGATGCCTCTCCAACCCACTTCCTTCACGCCCGTCGGGATCAGCACATGATTAAGTGGCGAAGACGCAGACGCGCTTCACATTATGTGCATCACCCTGCCATCTGACAAGAGCCCATCACGTCGGACCTTAGTCCGACGTAATCTATTCCGTGTTTGGCGTGGGTTGGTGCTTTTGCTTCCTACTGGTACGTAACCGTCGTAACGGTGCTTCTTCAGTCCTAGAAGAACGATTTTGACTCATGGTCTTCTTTGCCGACACAATAGAAGTCGAACTGTCCGAATGCCTTACATGGACACTCTCTTTCCCGTTTCTTTACTGTTGCGTTCACCGCTGCAATTGCCTTTCTGCCATGAATATTGGTAGCACGCGTGGTGGTGTGCAGCACAGTTGCACACTTTGTCCATAATGGAGGTAGAGGAAACTACGCACTCCTTGGGTGGCGCTCCGCTCATGGTCAACATCACCACTCTATCGCGGTTGGAAGCAACAAACGAGCTTGACAAGTGGCTTGAGTGCATGCTTCTCTGGCAAGTCCTTTTACCAAACAACGTATTGCTAATATTGGCTGTGATTATGAGTCGGCAAGAAGTGCGGCCGCCGTGCTTCAAAGATGGCAGCAGCTTGGTATTCGCGCGGCCGCTGTTTGTCTCTTCAGTAAATCCTGCGGCCTTCTCTCAGTCGGGGCTCGCGCGTCCTCATGACGCGTGTCAATTCGCACCGCAGCTACCTGCATATTTCAAGTGCGTCCACAAGGCTGCAGCTAAGTGGTGCGCTCAGCAGTCTTCTTTTTCGAGTTGCGCGAGCATGCTGGCCTCCCAGCAGAGCTTTGGGGCACTGGCAGGCGATACACTGCACATCAGAAGGCTGTTCTAAAACACGTTTCTGAAATTCACGACAGCAATCGTGCCCGCCGCGTGGAGCTCGTCGACATATTCCTAGTAGGAGCAGGAAGTATGTGGCCTTCTGTTGCGCCACCGCGGGAGGCGGGTCGTCCGGGCAAGCCATCGCGCCCAGGGAGAAGGGCCCAGAGAGAAGGCGGGCAGCGGGGGCGGGCTCGGCATCGGCGTGTTGCCCTAGACACGCGGACCGGTCGCTGCGCCTGGGGGAGCCCCGGTCGCCGGGCTGCCCAGGACGGCCATCGTGGCCGCCCCGTGCGTCTTTCCCGCGCGAGACAGGCGCAAGGAACCGCAAAGAGAAGAGGGTGGTGCGGTCCGAATCAGAGGCGCAACGAGGGCGGCGCTACCATGTGAGACAGGTAAAGGTGGTTCTCTTGATGCTTTTCATCACAGGTCTCGCTCACCCCTTCTCCCTCCCCACTTGTCTTTTCCTGGCGTCCGTCTCTCGCCTCTCCCCAAGTTACGCCTCCCCCACGTGCGTGCGCAGGCGCCGCATTGCCTCCTTGCACTGGTACAAGCACGCGCTTGCACTGAAGGCGACCCATGGCGAGGTCCCGGGCGAGCCCTCGTGTATCGTCACGTACCCGCGGTTGCACCCCCAGGCGCGCTTGCATTCAAAGAAAACAGTCACGCCTGTGTGTCCTCGTCAGCACATGAAGGCGTTTGCCGTGCCACCGCAACAGGCGCCGTCACGCCCGCTCCGAATTGGAAGCGCCCGGACTTGCAGTATCAAATACTTCACACCGATTCCATTGCCATGAAAGCGTGTCATTTGATTCGGCAGGTGCGCTTTTCATGACAAATGTCATGCCCTCCGCCCGAGTAAACATGTTCCGGGATAGTGACGTGAAACATTGCTTTCAGCCGGTTTCAGTTTCTGTCATGGCACGATGCGGCACGTCACACGTATTGCGCGACACATGCACCCACCCCGTCTGCTGTCATCCTCCCATATTTCTTGGTTTCGCCTTCGGTGTGCTTTGTGGGAGCTCCTCCACGCCCGCGGGAGATTCCTTGTCGTACGGTGGTGCGTCTTCGCACCGTTTCCTGCCCGATACTCGCCTGGCCCACCTTTTACCACCCGCCTTCGACCTTTCCTGTCTGTATGTTCTTCGTGGCTCCTCTTCACGAGTCGATGTGTTCTCTTGGAGTGGTGTGGGGAGCATCCTGGGTCTGCACGGCCCGTCCAACGGCCACCGCGCATCGGTTTTCGGTGGCAAAGGAGGTGTCCGAGGGCGAGGCGGTCTCTGTGGCCAAGCCAGTGGCGATGGTGCTCACGGAGCACGCCGCCTGTTTGCAGGTGCTCATCATGCCACCGGCAGCGTCCAAGACCTCTGCTGCAGCTAAGAATTCGGCTGCTGCAAAAAGAGAAACGCGGGCCCAAGCGGTTGCGGAGACCGGCCAGACGGCGAACCCGGACTCGACGGCGGCTTCCAAAGCGACCACTAAGACGCGATCATCACCAAGAAAGCCTCCTTCGGCACGGCCGAGGACGGGAACTGGGTCGACGGCCGCCCTCCAGTCCGCGGCGCTGCTCATGAAGCGAGCTGCGGTACAAAAGCGGACAAGGGACGTGCCGACGGAGCCCGCAGGAAGCTCTTCAAACTCAGCGGGGCTGTCGAGATCGCTGGCGAACCCTATCGATGGGTCTTCAGGAACACGGCGCGTGATGCAGGAGGCGCCTGCTCCCCCTCCCCGCAAGCGCGTTGCGGGCGCGGCGGCTTCTGTCTCTGGGCGCAGACGGGTCGACAGCGGTGGCGTCCAGCAGGCCAGGGAAGCTGACTTCGGCGAGGTAGCAGCTCTACGAGATGCTCGTGACAAAGGCAACCGAACGTTCCTAGTACTCCCCTCCGAACAGCCGCACCGCGCGCGTGTTTTTTCCGCAACTTGGCTTCCTTAGGGGAAAACCAGCCACTGCACAGCGCTGTCGTCGACATCATTCCCATGTTATACATTTCCTAGACACAAGAAGACTTTCTCGATGGTATGCTCTCGTTCAAGGCGCGGTTTTTTCACCTGCTGCTGGACGGGAAGTGGGACGAGGCGTTGGCATGGCACCCGGCGGACACGGTTTGGGGGTCCAAGCATCTTGTGATTCTCAAGCGTGTTGGCGACCACTGGACGCTTCCTTGCAGGGCCAAATAGTTGCGAAGTTCCAGCCAGCACGACCGCAGTACCAGCGAGGAACACCTCCCAGTACACATGCGTCGCCTCGCAGCCCCGGCGACGGCAACCGCCGCCCGTGGCGCTGCTACACCAGACCAGGGTCGAGCAACCGGCCTGGACAGCTCGAGTCGGCGCCAGAGTCGACCGCCCGCGCGACAGACGCACACGGGAGCAGAAGCCGCGTCGCGCCGCGGGAGGAGGGCGGCCTCGCCCGCGTGCGCGCAACAGCCGCCCGCGGCGGTCGCCCGTGCGTGTGCCGCGCAAGGGAGCAGGGGCTGCGGTGCGCCGCGGGAGGTGGCCTGGCCCTCGTGCGCGCAACGGCCGCCGGCGCCCGCGGCGGTCCCCCGTGCGTGTGCCGCGCACGGGGGCAGGGGCTGCAGTGCGCTGTGGGGGACGGATTGGCCCTCGTGCTCCCAAGGGCCGCCGGCGAACCAGGGGGCCGCACGTTGGAGTACCATGCACGGGGGCAGACGCCGCGGTGCGCCGTGGGGGGAGGTTTCGCCCGCGTGTTTGCAACAGTGCTGTAGAGTGCGTCAGCTCCAATCGGCCGGTCGGTCGCGCGACTGCCACTGGGGAGCGCACTGGCAAGCCACGGCGTCTATACAGTCGAGAGGCTGTCAAAATGGCGATCTGAATTCGACGAACAGGCGCAACATAAATATATGCGAGGCGGGAGATGTTCGGATGAAGAGGACTTCAGAGAGCTTCATCCACAGTGTGGATGCCCAACTTTGAAGTGGGGGTCAGAGACTGGCTGGCAATGATTGGGGGCCCACGATTGGCTGAAGGTCGCTGACAAGTGGCCGTTTAGCCAATGGAACGTGCGAAACTGTGGCAACTACCTCCCGCACTTCGCAACTCACTGTTTCCTTCTTTGAAAGTGAATCATCTCGGCTACGAGACCAGGTCATGCCATGATCGGGATACTCGTCACCGGTGGGCATGAAGAAATGCAGAAACGCTGAGTCACTGATTCGAACGTACGTGTGCACATTGGAGCTGTCACGACGCCAAAGTCCGTCCGACGGGGTCATCAGATTCGTGGAACAGACTTTGTCCCACCACATATTCTGGGATCAGCAGTTCAGACATGTCGGGGATTTCCCTAGGTCCAGTGTATTTTACAGTGTGCTCCTCGCAATGACCAGTTCCGATTCATCCAATTCAGCCACAAAAAGAGCCTCCTGAGCCAATAAATCACCGTTATTGCATCGCGTGCTGATGCATGGACGTGCTACTCCTGTGACGTGCGCAGATCCGCTACATCATTCACACAGATGACTGTTCAGCCGACTTTCGCGAACGTTCCATCAGCTTTGCGTCTCGTGCGCACGGCCTTGCGCCTGCCGCGTGCGGCTTTGTGTGTTCTGCAGCGGCTAGGCGTGCGTCGTCGGCGGGGCTCTAGGCCAGGGAGCAACTGTCGGCGCTGGGCGGGCGGGGGGGGGTGGGGGGGGCGACCGGGTGTGGCCGGCTGGCGCCTTGCACCAGCGCATGCCAGCGGCAGCACAGCACACCAGATACTGACTGACGGGAGCCTTGGGTCTAGCGCGTGCGGCTTTGTGAGCTCCGCACGGCGTGCGCCGTCTGTGGTGCTGCCAGCCAGAGGGCCAGTGGCGCGGCTCGGCTCGCGGGGGAAGGGGGGGTGGGGGCCGGGTGGAGAGGCGGCGCCTGGTGGCGTCTTGCACCCGCGCGAGCCGGAGGTTGTGTCGGCACCTGTGTCGTTGCAGCGTTGGTAGGCCACGGTGATTGCGGCGGCCGCTTTGCGGGATGCGGCCGGACAGTCTTCGGTACCCGTCCCCGGGGCCGACGCCCGATTGTGTCGATGCCACGGCTCGAGCCGCCCGGGAGGTTGCCGTCGCCAGACGGCGGGCACCTTTCCCGCGCGTGTGCCGGTAGCTGTGCGGCGGGCCTGATGGCCTCTGGAGGACCTCAGCGGGTAGGAGAGGGGGGGGGGGGGGGGGGGGGGGGGGGAAGCACGTGCATTGCAGGCGCGTCGCACCCGCGCGAGCTGTCTGGGGAGTCGACATCCGTGGCGGCGCGGAGTTTGTCCGTCACGGTGGCCGCGGCCGCCGTGGCAGCGGGCGCGGCCTGATGTCGGTTCGGGACGTTGGCGCGACAGCTCGCACCCGCGGCGAGCGACGGCTGCACTGGCCGCCGCTGCGGCTTGAAGAGGCCGTGACGGACGCTACCGTGACTGAGTTGCGTTGGCCGGTGACAGTGGCCGTACTTCCTCCACCCGGAGGAGCGGCTGCGAGGCGGCCGCTTTTGCACGCAGACGTCATGTGATAGGGAAAAGAAAACCGCACAGCGGTAGAAAAAAAAAACTTTACGTCCCTCTTGCGTCACCCCACGTAGGGGTGCAAGAAACTCTCACGTCTGGGATATGTATTCTCAGCCCAGTCTTCACGTAGCATATTGTGCTATTCCCTGTCAAGTTCCTGCTGTCGCGCCTGCAAGGAGTACAAAAGAGTCCCTTCCGCGTTGACGCCATCAGCGATAGGTGCGGCCTCGAGATCCTCCCCCACGGCGTCTTGGTCCTCACCTGGAAGGTTCCCGGCCGCGAGTGCGCCGGCGGCCACGGCGGTGTCGCCCTCACAGGTGGAGGCGGCAGCCACGCGGCGGAACCCTGCGTACCCGTGCCTGTCGCGCAGCACCATGATGTTGTGCATGATCGTGACGGCTTTCTCGGCCTTGCGTAACTCTTCGACCGTCGAAAAGCGCGCTGGTCGCATCAGCACGTTGAAGCGGCTTGTCAGGATGGCATACAGGCGCTCTAAATCCTTCCTCAGCGCCTCTTGGAGGCGGTTGTACGTCCGCTTCTTGCGGCTTTCGGGCCGCCGGTAGGGTGCTGCAAAGATGGCATAGGCAGGCTAGATCCCATCTGCCAGGTATCACGACATGGTGCGCGTGCGCTCGTTGACGGTGAAAGATGTTTTCCGGGGTGGCCACATACAGGTGACGATGGCGTGGTAAGGGGCGACAACTTGAGCACGTTGATGTCGTTGTTGCTGCCGGCCGCCCCCACGTTCATGTGCCAGACCTAGGTGTCCTCGTCGCACACCGTCTCCATGACTACCGAGCCGGTGCCCTTGCGGTTTTTGTACTGCCCTTGAATTGCCTTCGGGCAGGCGCGCCACTGCCAGTGGGAGCAGTCGATCGACCCGATTTAGCCTGGCATACCACGTGCCGCGTTGAGTTCAAGTATGCCGCTCAGCTCACTCTCGTTGGGTGCTCGTAGGTACGTGGGTACATAGTTGTCCACGATGAAGTTCACGAGCTTGTCGACGGCAATGGAGATAGTATACTTGCTGAGACGGACATACTCGTCCGCACGGTCATACGGATCGCCATAAGAAAGCACACGGAACGCACCCACCAACTTTTGCAGCGCATGGGATTGCGGCCGCCCAGTCGTGTTGACCTGCTGGCACCAAAAGGGGCGGCCGCATACCTCGTCATGCATCTCGAGAAACACGTCACGTGAGACGCGGAAGCGAAGATTTAGCACCTCCTCCACGTACAGCGGCGGGCGCACTCGCCACCCGAGGTAGTCCTTCATGATGCGTTTTACGCCGGCATCGAAATCACGCTCGATGGTGGCGATGTGACCGGGCACGGAGCCTCGGTGGCGTTGGGTGCGACGGTTCGCAAGCGAGCGCTGCATGGTTGCCAGCAGGTCAGCCTCGCGGCGGAGCGTAAGCGAGGCGCTCACCCCCATGAACGATACCAGGTCCAGATCGTCTTGGCCTAAAGCAGCCGGGTCCATGGCGGCGTGCCGCTACAGGGGGCAATTAAAAGACGCAGGGATGATGGGGGAAATAGTGACAGCGAGAGTGGGGTGCGTGGGAGGCGCCGCAGTGCTCGTCTTGCGCCGTGCGCGGTGCACGTGGCTGCTCGGCGATGGCGGCGGTGGTGGCGATGGTGGTGATGGTCCGGCGATCCCGTCGTCGCTCACTTTACAGTGTCCCGGTGGCACCGATTCCGCCCGTGCGGTATGCCCAACCTGTCCGATCCGGCCCGCTGCGGGGGGTACTGCCCACGACCACGTGCGCGCGGCAGCCGCTCCCCGACGCTGCCACCCCCCACACCCTGTTTCAGATGCGCACAGTGGGGTTCGGCCGCTACACCCCCACAATTGGGGCCACCTGTAGCATATTTCCTTAATATTTGGGATATTGGGCACGGTAGCCCCCCTGACTGGTCAGTATTCAAGTGGAGGATCGGACTGACTTGTGGCCTGCCTTTTGGGAGGTTACTTCCGTCTTGTATATCTGTCCTTTCTTGTATCGTCTCTATTTTGGTTGTTAATCGATTTTTATAGTCGCTTAGTCAATCGATCCCGCCCCTTTACCGTCTGATATGACAAGCACCGTGGGACCGGGGTTCGCTGTCGACGGCTCCCCCGGCTCCCTATCGTATGTTGCACGAAAAGAGGTTCTTCTTCCTCGCCTCTTGGGCGAGAGCGTTCGCTTTATCGTGCGTCAACGGTCGGTCGCTACTTACTGGTTAGTTAACCAACGTCATTCAGACCACATGTGGTGGAGCAGCAGGGGATACTCTCGCCTGTCGCGTGCATCTACACGCGGTGCCCGAGACCTGTTTCTTGTTGCCAAGTGGCACGGCGACGGGTATTGCACCCATTGGCCTGACGCGCAGGGCGCGTCTCCGACTTGTGTGTGCCACGATGCTGGGCATCGTGGGTGGTGATCTCCAATTGGAGCGCGGGGCGCTTCTGTTGGCACTGTTCCGGATAAGAAAGGACCCCGGGTGGTGCCGATTGGCAACGTGACAATGAGAAGGGTAAGAGCAGCGCCCTGCCTTCCGTGATGAGCGTTGCTCAGCAATTCCATGTCACTCAATGCTTTGGCGGGATGTCACATTGCAATTGGTTCTGTATTTTGACTTTGCATTTGATGTTATCGCAGGTACTTATTTTTGGGGGCCCCCTTCAGGAGATGAGCTCCGGGAGATTAGCGAGGTGCATGGTCCGGATTTTGAGGGGCTGTGAGCGTGTGTGCTCGTAGCCCGTGCGCTTTCCGCCCGGGGAGGTGCGTGATGTATGTGTGCTTGCTGGGAGTGGGGGTGTTTGCGGGTGCTGAGAGCGTTGGGGCGCCTGGTTCTTACTGGGCGGCCCCCTTCCGGCTCGCGTCACCTCTTTTGTAGAACCGCAACGCACCCACCCACTGTACTGCCCGCTTCACGCGTTATGGGCCCAATTGTCGCTGGTGGTCATCGTTGTTCTCTCCTACGGTGTCTAGGGGGACGACGCTACTCGGATCGCGGTGTGTTCCGGCGTTGGATTCACGTTGTTGACGACCTTTCGGCGCGCCTGTGACGCTGCCGGCTTGATGCATAGGCAAGCCCTTCCTCTCTTGGCCTTTTGCCTGTCAGGAGCTGCTAAAAGAGCCTTCTCGAGCGCTTTGAACTCGAAAGCCGGACACTGCACTTATGCGATCCGCACCTATGATGCCGCTATTAACTGGCTTCTAGCCCAGTGTGCCACCCACGCCGTAATGGCCTCCGCCCAACACGACAATGTCACAGTGCGTCAACCCGATAAAGAGTCGCCCACAGCCCTTGGGCTCCGCGTTGAGACGCAGTGCGACCGCCTAGACGGTCTCTTCCACGCCAACGATGTGAAGGATGCATTCATCAATGGCTTGTCCGAGATTATCCAAGCTCATGTCCGGGTATTGGACGAACAGTTCCCCAAGCGCACCCTGGCGGACACTATCTCTGCCGCGCAGATGTAATGGGACGGGACGAACAAGCATCGCCTATCGCTTAAGCTGCCTCGTCTTCAGTCGACTGAGGTCGCGTACGCCTCGCCCATGCCAACCCGGCACACCAATGTCGACCGCCCCTTCCCGGTTATCCAACCATGGGCCCGGTCCCGTTCCCCTCCTCCGCAGGAGTCGCCTCAGGAGAGGACCGATTTTTTGCTACAACTGTAACAAGCCCTGCCACTTCGCTGCTCAATGCGCTGAGACGTATCGGCCACGTGAACGCCGCAGCTATGCTATTGCCGTGAGCTCGGTAGCGGAGGATACCAGACCAGCCGCTGAAAGCGATAGTCACGAGTCCACCGACTCGAAAAACGAATGAGCCGGGTGCCCCTTGGCGGGTTGCCCTGCGCGACATCACCAACGGGTGAGAGACGCCAAGTCAAAAGAATATTAAGCCCGGCACATCGGCACTATGAGATGGCGGCCACTAATGGCCCTTGCCAACGGGCAATGCATAGCTGTCGCCCTGTCTTTGACACTGGGGCCGGCATTAACTTGGTTTGACTTGATGTCTTACCTGTCAACTGGCAGAGTTATGCTGGAAAGCTCGAGCGCACACCCCGCATCAAAGATGCAGACGAAAATGACCTCATAGAACACTATTCTATACATCTATACATAGATGTCGGATGCGCTAAGGTCTTCGACCGATTCTTCGTCGCCGAACACCTATCGGTGCCATGTATCCTCTGTACCCAGTTCATAGATAACGATGTCGAAGCCATCTTCACATGCCTACGGACGTTTGTGTGGCAAGACCCCGTCGGTGATGTCACCAGGAACCTAAGGCGAACGCCTTTCCTCGCCACCCTACTTTCCAATAAGTGGGAACGGTCGTGGGAAGACCAACCCGCTAAGGTAAGAGCATGTCGCCAAGTTCGCGTCTAAGGACTAATGGAAGAATGGGTCATGGCGACCTGCGCCACACCTGGCCTCGTCACCATCTCGCCCAACATCCGCCTATGCCGACACAAGTCAGTGGCAGTCGCCCGTGGCGTCGCCCTGGTCAAGCCCGATGAACCATTTTTGGTTAAGGTCTGCAACTTCGGGCCGGACCAGGCCATAGTTCGTCAGAACACCACCCTCGGGTTCGTCGATCCATTCCAAGGGCCCATGTTGCGCCATAACAGAGTAGAAGGCAACCCACGACACACCAACCGGTGAGGATACATCGCCGTCCGACGACCCTGTCGAGGATGTGGACCTTAGTGAAGCACCGGAGCTTTTGCACAAGCAATTCCGGGAGATGCTACGCACGCATTCCGCGATGTGGAACGGTACCCTCGGTACTGTACACGCCACTGAGAATTCCATTGTAACCCCAGCGGATGCCGTCCCCATCCGGGCACAACCGTATCGCACGGGCCCATTCAAGCGACAGATCTTTGCTGATCAAATCAACAAGTTGTTGAATCTCAAGGTTATAGAGCCTAGCCACAGTGCATGGGCAAGCCCCGTCGTCATCGTACCGAAGAAGAATGTCAAATCTCGCTTCTGAGTCGATTACCGACGACTCAACAACATCACCAAGAAGGAGGCCTATCCGCTTCCCCGAATGGAGGATTTTCTGGAATCCTGAGGAGATGAGAAGGTCCTCACCTCGCTAGACTGTACGGCCGGCAGCTGGAAAGTGCCCCTACGCCCGGCTGACAGAGAGAAGACTGCGTTTACAACGCATGCGGGTATATACCATTGGCTGTCCATGCCATTCGGACTGACCAACGCCCCCGCTACTTTTCAACGTGCCCTCGAAATGATATTGTCTGGCCTCAAGAGGCAACTTTGCATCGTCTACCTCGATGATGTCATCATCTTCTCTGCATCTTCAGAGCAACACGTCAAGGACGCTGATGTGGTCTTCACGCGGTTGCGTGAAGCCGGTGTCACTCTCAATCTTGAGAAATGCACCTGGTTCTCCGACGAAGTCGAGTATCCTGCACATTTTGTCCGACCGTGTCAACTCCATGTTGAAAATCATAACGTCTACTCGTTGAAACACGCTTCGTTCCCCACCACCAAGACCCAGCTTAAAAGCTTCTTGGGTATGTGTAATGTCTATCGACGTTTCGTCAGAGACTTTGCTAAATGAGCAAAGCCTCTCAACGCAATGACCCGCGCGGAGATCCCCCCGGACTTGCCAAAACCTACCGACGCAGCCCTCGCGGCCTTTGAAGACCTCCGCCAAGCGCTTTTCGCACCACCAATTTTGGCCCTGCCAAAGGCCAAAAGCCAAAAGTTTGTCGGTGTCGACGCCTGCGCCGACCAATTCGGATGCGCCTTGCTGCAAGAGCAACCTGACTGTACAAGATTATCGGTTGGCTACTGGAGCCGTGGCCTCAGCCCTGCTGAGAAGAAATATTCCACAACGGAACGCGAATGCCTCGGCGTTGTGTGGAGCGCACTCAAGCTCACACACTTCCTCGAAGGCCATCGCTTCCTAAAAAGGACCGACCACCAAGCTCTAAGCTGGATCTACAGCACCACTGATTCAAGTGGTCGGTTGGTGCGATGGCGCCTGCTGCTGTCCGAATATACATTCGGCATGCAATACAAACCCGGTTCATCGCACCACAACCCAGACTTCTTGTCCCGAACGGACAATGACGCCGCCGTCGAAGCTATGAACGATGATATCCCATGCCTTGCATTGGCTGAGACGGCTGTGGCGGATCTCTGCACCACCACTTTGGTTCTTCGTCCACCCGAAGTGACCTCTTGATCAGCTAGATCCGTCGAAGGAACTTCCCCGGAAATCGACCCACAGCCCAGCCTTCCTCCAACGGGAGGAGAGGATCACGGCAAAGCCCGGGGGGGGAATCGTAGTCCAAAGCACAGTTGGTTTTATCGAACGGCGATGGCGACGACCTCCCCACTGTCAGTAAACCCCTCCCCAACCCGAGCGCCAGCGGCTAAAGTAGCCACCCCAAATGCGCCAAACAGATAAATCCCTCCACAGCGAAAAGTTCAAACAAGTAGTAGGGGGGTTGGGAAAACCACGAGGGAAAAACCCCGCCCGCGAACAGATCCGATCTCCCCGAGATTCGGACAGGTCATTCCCCGAATCGGGATATTGTGGGGGTGCCCCCGGGGGTGTGCTGTCCACAGCTGAGGGGCCGCGCCCCTTCCAGCCGCGGAACCCCCCGACCGCCACATAGCCCCCTCTTTGCGTGACGTGGCGTCCCCGCCCGTCCCGCGACGACCACGAGGAGGGGGGTCCGTCCCGGCCCCATGACAGGGTTCCGGCCACAACTACCCCCCGATCCCCGCTCCAGAGGGGTTGTCGAGGTCGGTCCACGGACTGGATCGGGCTCAACCGACACCCGCGTGGCGTTGTGCACGGCCCGCGCCGGTGTCCCGCGGCCCCCACACCCCCGCGACCGCCCCCCGTGACGCACGCGGGCCCGACCCCTCCCCGTGGGCCCACACGCACACCCCGGTCTCACTCCCCCACGACGTGCGACTCCGCGACTCCTCCTCACCACCCCGCGACGTAACCCTCCGCGCTGGTTGTGACGCGGTGTTCGCCGACTCGTTCCCCCTCCCACCCCACGATGTGCTATCCACCCCCCCCCTGTGGTGCCCGTCGCTTCTTGCTTCTGTCCGCCCTCGGGGGCCCCCTCCCCCCCCCGCTCCCTCCTCAGCGCGGGTACCCCCACCCCCTCGACGGCCCGAGGACCCGGCGGCCGCCCGACTACGAGGCGTCCGCGTCCGCGTCGTCCTCTGTGATGGTCGAAGAGGAGATGAGGTACACTACCGCCGTGGGCCCCCTGCTCATCTTGACCGACCCATCGACGTGGGCGCCGGCATGGGCGCGCGAGGAGGCCCGCCCCGACGTGGAGGACACGCTGTCCCACGCGACGCTCCGGGGCATCGACCCGGCGCACCCCGCCAACCCCCTCGCCAAGCAGATCGTCGCGATGCCCCACACCCTCGTGCCGTCCCTGGATGACCGAGCCTCGTCGATCACAGTTGTGCGGCGCAGCCGCGAGGTGGAGTACCGCCGGTCGTACCTGGGGTTCCTGGACGATGCCCCCGCGGACCCGCCGTTGGTGCCGACCTTCGACTACATCTTGACGTCCCCGCCGTTCATCGACGTGTCCGACTCGGAGGGCACCACGACGGCCCAGTTGACAACGGCCCGCAACCACCGGGGCGGGCTCACTGGCCACCTCGTGGGTTGGCACCAAGCGGAGTACTCGAGTTGCGCCACGGCGAACCGCTCGCGTTTCTACCTGCCGACCCCCGCGTGGTGGTCTGGGGTGGTGGTCCCGTATGGCTGCATGGCAGAACTCCCGTGGGTGCACGCGTACGCCGCGGACGACCTCCACGCCGCGCGGCGGACCCCGTGGGCCATCTTCCGTAGTGAGTGGGCCCTCGAGGCGGCCGTCGTCCTCCTAGAGACGTTTCGGAACCGTCGGGTCTTGTGGCGGTTCCCCCCGCGACTCCTCGATTGGATCCGCGCGTTGGGCCCGGCCAACATCTGCGTCGGTCCCGGGGGTCCTGACACGGAGGCGACCGCCATGCTCGGGGCGTTGTTGGACCTAGCGGATCAGCTTCCGGACACGGAGGCCTTCCGTCAGCGCCTCCGCGCTCGCAGCGCCGACCGCCGGGACCGCGAGGGTTGGGCATGGGCCGGCCTTGAGATGGAGAACAACGAGGCGTGCGCCAAGGTCGCCGAGGACCTTCGACCCTTCGACCTGCCATACACCGCGGACATCCTCGCGGCCCGTAGTTACAGAAACGCCCGTGGAGGTTGGGCCGCCGCTGTCTCAACGGCGCGAAGCCCTCGCTACCCCGGGGGTGGGACCGAGCCTCTCGCTTCTTCCTCGGTGACCGGCGCCGCGGGATCATCCCCGGCGGGCCCGTCGTCGTCTGCCCCGCCTGCCGCCCCCTCCGCGGGCAACTCCTTGGGCAACCGCATCGTCTAGTTCGACCCCGTGGAGCACCGGGACATCCCCGACGCCTCCTTCGACCAGTTGGACCACGTCTCCTCGGATCGTGTGCCGCAGGGGTTGGCATGCGTCGTCGCCTGCGACCCCGGCGAGGTTCGCGGTTACACGACGGGGACCTTGATGGCCGGCTTGTGCCACACCGTCGTCTCCCTCGGTGACTCGATCGCGCAGTGGGCCCGTGACAACGCCGGGGTCCCGCCCCAGCAAGTGGAGGAGCTGCTTCAGCTAGTGGGCCGGCGTAACGCCCGCGCGGTCCTTCTCCGCGAGACCAGTGTGGCCGCCGGTGGCGTGAGCCGCGGCCAGCAACACCAGCGTGACCGCGACGTCTACCACGAGGAGCCGCCGGCGCAGCGCCCCCGAGGTCCGCCCGGCCACGAGGGCGGTGTTCCTCTGTCAGGGCGTCGGTGAACCAGGAGGATAGCGAAGAAGGGAAGGCGGGGACCACCCCACGGGGATTGTAGCTGTAGCCCGTAGTGTAGGGCGGTGAAAGAGTGTCGACGGTGTCGTAAGGCACGTCAGCGACCAATAATCCCCGCGTGGGTCGTTTGCGTATCATTCCCGGGAAAGGCCCCTGTCCCGAGGGTCAGATCCCAATCCCGCCTGGCGGACCGCAATCCGTCCGGTTCATACTGGTCAGCCGTCTCGTGCCGCCTCCCCCCGGGTGTGTCCATACGATCCGGTCGACTTGGCCCGATCTTGAGCCATGGGGAGGACAACCATCCCACAGTACAGCAGTGATGGTCGCCACCGCGGCCACGTGCCCGCACCCGGACACGTGTCACAGCTAAAAATCTGCCACGACTCGAAACTTGGAAGCCACGTGTCCCCGCGCGGGAATCCTCTCAGGCGAGGAATTCAACGACCGACCCCTTTTCTTCGACTCGTAGGCCCACCCGCCGCATGTACTGGTGGACCTTGCGCAGATCGAACCGGCTGGCCAACTCGAGGGTGTCCTCTTCGGAGTGATAGCCCCACCAGCGGGTCCACAAGCGTAGCGTGCCGTCGTCCGCGACCTCGTGCCCGACGAACGCCTTCCAGACGAACTCCTTTCCCGTGTGCTGGTGCCCCTCGGGGACTACAACATCTTGGGGTACCCCGAGGTTATGCAGGAGTGTCCGCGGGTGCCCTTGCGGCCCCGGCGCGGCCGGCACGTGGTCGCTGCTCACCGTCTCCGGATAGCCGCCGATGTCCAGCGAGAACATGCCCTCCCCGCGCGTCAACACCCTGTAGGGTCCGGCTGCGCGGGTCCCGAGCTCGTACTTGGTCCGCGCGTGACCATCGAGGAACACCCAGTCCCCCGCTTGGACGTCCTTGTTGACCCGCCTCATGCAGGCGTCGTAGTTACTTTTGTACCGCCGCTGTGCCAGCGTGAGGGATCGTCGTACTTTGTGGATGAGGTTACGTAGCCTCGCCCGGATGACCTCGCGGATGGATCGTGGGCTACCGTCCGTCTCCTCGGGCGTCGGGGAACCGACCATGCGTTCCACCGAGAGGCTCCGTACCCGCTCGGGGGTAACGAACTCGAGGGGTGCCACCCCGGTGCTCTGCTGCGGGCAACTGTTGTAGGCCAGCGTCAGCATCGACACGAGCTCGTCCCAACGGTCTTGGTGATCCTCGACGTACGTCCGCAACTGCCCCACGATGGTTCGGTTATACCGTTCCACTTGGCCATTGGTCTGCGGATGATACGTCGTGGAGTACCGTTTGGAGATCCCGAGGAGTGAGAAAATCCCTTGGAAGAACGTAGACCGGAACTGGGGGCCGTTATCGGATCGCACCGTCGCTGGTGGTCCGTAGGCCGCCACTCAGTAGTCCTAAAAGGCTGCCACAATGGTCTTCGCGTCGATCCGCTCGAGGGGGATGGCTCGCGTCATCTTGGAGAAGCGATCCACGATGACCAACAGGTGTTCATTCCCCGCCGCGGTTCGGGGGAAGGGGCCTAGAAAGTCCATGCACAAATCCGTCAGCGGTTCCGTCGGGGGGAACGTTTTGAGGTAGTTTGTCATGCGTCGCTTACCGACGCGGTTCCGCGCGCTCTGCGTGCAGTTGGCCACGAAGGCGTAGACGTCCACCACCATAGATTCCCAATAAAACCACCGTCGCATCGACGTGTTCATCTTGTTTGCCCCCGGGTGCCCGGCTTGCGGAGGGTAGTGCTCCCGAATCATCACCCCGTAGCGCATGTGTGTCGGCACGTAGACTTGCGCGGCTCCATCCAACGGCGCCGTGCGTACCACGAGACCGTCTGGATCCTCGCGAAACCGAGACTTGTCGCTGCTGTCCATGGCCGCTCGGACTTCCTTGCACCGTCCGTCTTCCGCTTGGCCCTCGAGGTCCTCCACGAGCGTCAGGGGGGGATAGAGGCCCTCCCTCATTTGCGGTGGCAACTGCCACGCGGCTGACGAGTTGGGTAGAGCCAAGCAAGGTACCGCGTCGGGTATGGCCCCGTCGTCGACCGCGGGTGTCGAGATGCGCGACATCGTGTCCGCCGCGTGGTGGGATGCACTCGGTCGCGTCTGAACCACGTAGTCGAACTCCGCAAACCGCAGCCGCCACCGCGCTAATCTGCAATGGGCCCATCCATGAGTAGAATCCACTTCAGTGCCGCGTGGTCCGGGCGCACCTTGAAACGCGTCCCCTCGATATACGGCCGGAGGAGGAGGGGAGCTCACACCACCGCGAGGCACTCCCGCTCCGTCGTTCTGTAGCTCCTCTCGGCCGCGTTGGGGGAGTGACTCCAATAGCCCACGGGTCGCGTGGATTGGTCGGGTTTCTCTTGCAGCAGCACCACCCCGACTTTCCCCGCGCTCGCATCGGTGTCCAACGTGTAAGCCCCATGCCGCCGCGGTAGGGAGAGGATGGGTGCCTCCGTGAGTCTCGTCTTGAGCCCCTCGAATGCCCCCAATGCCTCGTCTGATAACGTCCCCCATCGGTCGGGCCGGTTGGAACTTGTCATCGCGGCTAGCGGCCGTGCCACCTGGGCATACTCCTTGACGAACCTCCGATAAACGTTGCACATCACGAGAAAGCTGCGCAGGTCCTTCTTGCACCGTGGGGGAGACGCCTCTTTGAGCCCGCGGACGTTCTTATCCTGCACCTGCAGCTGCCCCCGGCGTACAATGAGGCCCAAATACTCCACCTCCTCTTGGAACAAATGGCATTTCTTAGCCTTGAGGGAGACCCCCGCGCCACGAAGTACCGCGAATACCTCCCGGAGGTGTTTCACGTGCTCCCCCGCCGACTGCGAGAAGACGATGATGTCGTCGAGGTACACGAGGCAACTCTTCCACTTGATCCCCCCGAGGATCATGTCGATGGCCCGTTGGAAGGTCGCTGGGGCGTTCGACAGACGAAAGGGGAGGCGGATGTAGCGATATGCCCCCTCGTGACAGACGAACGTCGTCTTGTCGCGATCCTCGTCCGCCACGGGGATTTCCCAATACCCCGAGTTGCAGTCGAGCGTGGAAAACACCTTGGCGTCCCCGAGGAAGTCGATACAGTCGTCCATGCGTGACAACGGGTACACGTCCCGTACCGTCACCTCGTTGAGTTGGCGATAATCCACGCAAAACCGCATTGTCCCGTCGGGTTATGGGACCAGGACCACAGGGAAGGCCCACTATGCACTCGAGGGCTCGATAACCCGGAGGTCCCGTTACCGTTTCACCTCCTTCGCGATAACCTCCCGCGAGGCGTGGCTCGCCCGGTAAGGTTGGGCCCGCCGCGGCCGTGCCCCGGAGGTCACCTCGATCCGATGAGGAGTGACGTCGACCTTGCCGAGTTGCCCCGCCCATAACGCCCTGTACTCCTCGATGAGGTCGTCTACGTCACAACGAAGGGCGTCGGGGACACCCTCCCAGTGGACCTCCGGCTGAAGGGTACGTCTTATCCAGCGGGTGGGGTGAGGGTTGTCCTTCGTCGATCCCTTCCTCCGCTCGGCGGTTCGTCTCGGCCTCCTCGTCGGGCTTGCCAAGGGTGGCCATTCCGATCGTCAAGACTGCCCCCGGTCCCCCCTCATCTGCGACGACGAGAAGTGGTTAATTGAAGGCCGTCGAGGTCCCGACGACATACCCCTTAGTAAGGTGGACCGGCGCGTCCCCGATGTTCTTGAGATGGCGGGACCGCGGGGTGTCGGGGGAGAACTCCACAATGGCGTTGTGCAGCAGCACGTTTCGTCGGCTCATTTGGACAGGGCGTTCCCGCACTTGGTGGACCCCCTTGACACTGCAGCACACTTGAACCGCCTGGATGCACCGCGGGCCCACGGTTACCTCTTGTCGAAGCCGGATGGCCCCGATGTGGGCCTTCGGCTTGTTCACTCGTCGGGGGGGTGCGGGCCGCGTATTCCCCGTCCAAGTGCGCTCCGCCACCGTGGAGGTACCGTCGTCCCAAGTAATCGTCTCTGTCTTGGGGGAGATGGTGTCCACGTAGTTCCGCTGGAGGTCCCACCCGAGGATGAGCGGTACCGACAGCGCCTTAAGCACGAGGAAGTCATACTCCATGGCGGTCCCCCCGACATAGATGGTCAGAGACACCTCCGCGTTCACCTTGAGCAGTTGCCCAGAGGCGTCACTCACTTGGGTCCGGGCGGCGCCCGCGAAGAGTACTCGGTCCACCCCTCGGGCAACATATCCGCGCGGATAACACTGGGTCCTGCACCCGTATCGACCACCGCCCTCGTGGGGATGGGGGTCTGCCACGGTGCCAACTGGTACGACGCTTCGATCTCGAAATTCTCCTTACGCAACAGCAGCAGAGTCCCCTTGAACCGCGGGCGGTATCTCCCACGACGATAGAGACATCGGGCCGGGACGGGCCACGTCGCGGTTACCCCCGGGGAGGCAAACGTGACGCGACGGGGGGCAACCGGGGAGTTGGGGCGGACAAGGGGGGTTGAGGGGGATGGCGAGGCCACCCCCCCTAGGCATCTCCCGCCCCGCGGCGCCCCTTGGACGGGGTCGCCACCAGGGCCTTTCAGAATCCGGGTTTTTTAGCAGAATCTGGGATATATACAGATATATCCGGATATATCCGTTGGAATCTTCTCGCCATCCAATGTGAGAGCAAAACGGAAGACACTGCTGAGAAGCTCACCTCATGCTCAGGCTCTTTGTGGAAAGACTGATCAACATGAGGTGTTGCTGCGAGCAGGATGCCGCTGCTTACAGAACGGTGCTTTATCCGAATCATTATTCCGAAGCCCCTGGTTGCCACGGGCGGGACGTCCCCGCCTTCCGTCCTTGTTGACTCCGCGCCGCCCAGCAGGTCGTCCCACAGCAGGGCCACGACGGCGGTGCGATCCGGGGCGGCGCCCGCCCCGCCGTTCCTCTGTCTCAGGAAGGTACTCCGCGCGGCCTTCACGAAGTCCCGCTGTTTGTCCGTCAGAATCTTGCAATCAAGTACTCGGTGCCCGCGTGTCCAGCACGTGTAGCACAGCGGGGGACCCGTCGTGGGCTCCCCCCGAGGGTAGGGCGCTGCTCCGACCCTACGGAACCGCGGGGTACCCGACGGAAGTACCGCGACCGTGTCGTGCGTATCAGTGTCGTCTTCCTCCCACGGGGAGTTGAGGTGGTTGACCGAGAGACCTCGGAGCCCCGTCGACGTCTGCCCCTTCCGCGATGATCCCCCAGGGGACCCCCGGTTGGCGAGAGCCATGAAGTCGTTGGCGGCCCGAGTTTTCCCCGCAACGTAAGGCAACTGCTGGTAGCTCCGTTGCGCCGTGTTGTACACGAATGCATCCGTCCGAAGGTACTCCGGTAGGCCTTGGATCAGCTGCTGTTTCATCGTCTCCTCGGAGTAGATGTTGCCGCAAAGCTCATAGAGGCTCCGTAGGCGTGTCGCGAAGGCGTCCACCCCCTCGTTGTTCACCAGCGTCGCCCGGCTAAACTTGTCCTGCGCCAACCCCAACGCGTGCGGTTCCGCGTAGGTCGACAACAGCCAATCGACCTCCGCGGGGAAGGACCCAAGGGCTCTCTGCCCGCCTCCGATGTCCGATCCCGGGAGGTTCCGAGTGAACCGCGCCTCGGCGTCGCCCGCGAGGAAGTTGGGAATTAGGTACAGACCCATCCCCTCCGACACGTCATTGTCGTCGCAGGCCTTAACGAACTTTCGACGCCACGAGAAGACCTTTAGGGGTTCCTTCCCGTTGAGCATCGGGGTACCCCCGAAAGAAAACTTCATGTTCTTGGCCGTCCGTCCCATTTTGCGAGCTTGCGACGCCGCGTAGGTCGAGTGACGGTTGCGCAGGCGGTACGATCGGTAGTCGAGGGCGCCCGCGAAGAGATCTTCCGGACACTCGAGGACCGCCAACTTTCCGGAACCCGCCTTGGTCCCCACGCGGTCTTCGTCGTCGTCAGTTGTCGTCGGTGACGACGAGGAAGATGTGGACGACGATGACGGCGAGGGACTACGAAGACGCCGTGTCTTCCCTTTGCTGCGGCTCTTTCGCCTGTCCACGGGGGAATCCCAGTGTGGGGCATCTTGAGCGGAGCCTGCTGGGCTCGCCGCGATGACACGAGAACATTCGGCCAACAACGACTCGCGGAACGTCGACAGCGCCGTATCCAGGTCTGCCATCGCCAGGGGCGTCACCGGATCGTGCTCTTGATTTTCCAATCCCGTCCGATCACCGTGACGTCAAGTAAGAAAGGTATCGGCCCCCGGTGGGACCCGTCGTGCCTTCTCGTCCACGAGATCCGCCAATGGTGGGGGCGGAGTGAAGGGAGTCCCTGATGCACCCGCGGATTCCCCGGGTGCGGCGCCCGCTGGGGTCACCGCGGATGTACCCGCCGGCATGTCGCTAGCGGTCGCGTCCAACTTGGGGAGGTTGGAAGGCGACGCCACCGTAGTGGCCGTGCGGTATTCGACGACAGACCGACGCGGAGATCCACGTTGTCTTAACTCAACAAACCAACAAGCGATCGGGGAACCGGATACCCGATGCGGGCGTGGAAACGGCCGGAATCCCCTGCTGCTCCACCACAAATTGTGGCGGTTCTCGGCACCACCACTTTGGTTCGTCGTCCAGACGAAGTGACCTCTTGATCAGCTCGATACGTCGAAGGAACTTTCCCGGAAATCGACCCACAGCCCAGCCTTCCCCCAACGGGAGGAGAGGATCACGGCAAAGCCCGGGGGGGGAATCGTAGTCCAAAGCACAGTTGGTTTTATCGAACGGCGATGGGGACGACCGCCCCACTGTCAGTAAACCCCTCCCCAACCCGAGCGCCAGCGGCTGAAGTAGCCACCCCAAATGCGCCAAACAGATAAATCCCTCCACAGCGAAAAGTTCAAACAAGTAGTAGGGGGGTTGGGAAAACCACGAGGGAAAAACCCCGCCCCCGAACAGGTCCGATCTCCCTTAGATTCGGACAGGTCATTCCCTTGCTGGCCCGGATCGGGATATTGTGGGGGTGCCGCCGGGGGAGTGCTGTCCACAGCTGAGGGGCCGCGCCCCTCCCAGCCGCGGAACCCCCCGACCAACGGCTTGCCGACGGAGAGGTACACGGGTACGGACGTGCCGGCCCCCATAGAATGCGACGATATCGTGTAAGCCTAACAAACCGAAGCGTGTGGCGTCGACTTGGCCAAGCGGGTGGCACTCAAAACGGAAAAAGCCTTCTTTAAAAATGAAAGCCAGGGCCTCTACAGGCGGGCGCCGTACGGCGACCAATTGGTCATCCCGGAAAGCCTACGCGAGCGTTTCCTTACGCTGGGACATCACGTAACGGTGTCGGCCCACCCGGGTCTGAACCGGATGTACTATGCCATGCGGCGACGTTATTACTGGCCATCCATGGTCACGGATATCTACAACACTATGACCAAGTGTACCACATGCGCCCAAACGTGGCTGTCACCACGGCGACACACGTCCCCACTGACGCTGTTCCCAGCTACGGAACCATTGACAGACCTAGCGGTCGATATCTTCGGGCCAATCCCCGCTACCAAAGCTGGTAACAGCTTCGTTTTGGTCGTTACCGACCGCTTCTCCAAGCTGACCAAATGCGTCGCCTTTCGGCATATAACGGCAATCTCCGTGGCATCAGCCATTATCGACACAGGGGTCGCCTGTTATGGCCCACCTGACCGAATCCTATCGGATCAAGGGACCTAATTCATGTCGAACTTCTTCATTGCCGTAATGAAAGTGCTGGGCACCGAAACAGTGCGCACCACGGCATACCACCCACAGACCAATGGTCAAGTCGAAAGGTACAATCGTACCATGGCTACGCAACTCCGACAATACGTCACAGACGACCCGCGCCGCTGGGATGAATTACTCCCCGTATTGACCATGGCCTATTAAAGCCAGCCGCACCGGTCGACAGGCATTGTGCCATTCGAACTCGTTATCCCGAGACGCATTCCGAGTTTGTCGGTACGCAACCTCCCACCCGTGACTCCATTGAAGAACAAGGGTGCGCTCAATGATGGGTCGCCCCTAGCGCGTGAGCGTGAGATCATGGCCAGGCTAAGACAGAATATTCCGGCCGTCGTAGAGGCCTTGCAAAAGACACATCAATGCTATAAGCGTAACTTCTACTCGAACGTGGATACATGTAACAAACGTGTCCGTGTCGGCGACTACGTCTATACGACGAACCACCAACAAAAGAACAAGCTGCAAAGCAAGACCGTCGGCCCATTTGTCTTGCTCGACGCAAATGATTCTACCTACGTCATAGACGTGATTGGCGAACAGCGAAGAGTCAATAGTGACCAATTTACTCCGGCCCCACGGTCTTCGAGACCAGACGAGACGCCACACCCCCTCCTCGATGGACTCGATAAGCCTGAGAGCACGACACCGGCACCCGACGAATACGTCATTGACCGCCTATTAAAGCTCCGTCGGAGCAATGGCATCTACAGTGCCAAGGTCCGATGGTTTAACTGTGGTCCCAAGGACGCCTCCTGGGAATTCTTGGAATACTTTCCTCGGAACTTGGTGATCCAACTTCTCCGACGGAGAAAGAAGAAAATTGCGGGTTACTCTGGGAGTATTCCCACCCCCCCATCTCGGGGCACCCGTCGACCACCCCGGATTAATCAAGCTGGAACGGCGTTGGTAGTAACCCCCCAACGCCCAGATCCAAAGTGGTCCCCGACCATTCTTGGAGTGTTTTCGAATTCCCAGTGCGAAATTCGAATCACACTGAACTGGATGAAGATTAACCAATCTAATTCAGTTCAGGAGACTTTACCGATTTGTTGGGTTCGACTGACATTACCCCAACGGACGCGAAATATCGCCCAGGACCCCTGGTCGGCTCTTTGACGTTTCGCCGAGCTTTCTGAGTGGCACGGGCCGTACACCTATGTATGGCCGTGCCCCCCGTCCTTACAGGGCGATGACGCGCCACCCGCGCCTGTTTCCCAAGGGGTTGGATCCGAGCCAAACGGGCTACTCTTACCCTCGGTCCATGACCTAACGACCACGGTTGAGGACCTGATGTACCAAACTATAGAGGCGACACTTATAGCCCCCAGATGGGAAACTGCCCCTTGGTACATCGACGCAAAAACGGCCTGTGCATCGCACTACCTCACGAGTCAATGGACCATAATTGTGCGACCACATGGGCACTTGTTGTCTTTCACTTTAACAGGAAAACCAACAGCGCTAAACAAGCCAAACCCTCTCTGTCTAAATGACAGCAACCCATGAGCGGGAAAGGTGTATAAAACACCGCCACAGCATCACCTGCCGACGGGCATCGGCAGTAAACAAGTCTAACAAACAAAGCCGCAAGTCGGGCCCGCCTCGGTCCTAGACCACTCCGCCTCAGTTGCGGACAGGCCCTCGGCTGCCACCGTCCACCGACGAGCTGCGACGGCGCATATGTCGCGGAGGCTCCTCCTCGTCCTCGTCGTCACGGCTAAGACGCCGGCCGAGGATTTCGCCAGCGTCAAAACGCACAGGCGGGGGAGGCACCGCCGCCACTTGGCCAAGACGTTCGACATCCTGGGAGAACAGGTCGAAGGCCACCGCCGAGTCCGCCGCCACGCTCATGGCTCGATCCAAGACCGGCACGGCGTCCTCAAGGACATAGCCATGGGCATTTTCAACCGCCTGGCGCAATGCCTCCGTCTGGCGATTCCACGCCAAGGCCAGGGCGGCCGCCCCGATGCCACGAGGAACGTTCCAATCGGCACTGAACTCGTCGAAAAGCTTATGAGCTAGATATGACAATGCGTATGGAATTTCTATCAACACCCCGCGGTTTAACCACCAGCGGGGGTAGCGTGGGAAGCACCGCGACAAGTCGAAATGACGGGGCGCCCGGACTACACCGGAGCACCAAGGGGTGGGAAGAAGCACGCGGCTCGAGAAATGAGCCGCGTCTCGAGCACGCCGATGGGCGCGGGCATAACTCGGCGCCCGAAACGGGGAAGTCAACGCCACGGTGCGCGCGTCGAGCTTGTCTTCCACGGATTGTTCCGCCTCATGAGATACCTCGATGAGCTCATGGAGGTACTCCTCCATTCCCGCCTCCTGAGCAAAGGGCACCGACAACTCCGAAGCCTTACGGCGAGACAGGAAGACGGTCTCTGGCCAAGCACGACGCAGACGCCCGAAGTTGTTGGCGGCTACCTCAAAGGTCTTCATCTTGTGGACCGGACACAAAAGCTCCCAAGCAAAAAGACGCGTGTGGAAGTCTTGGAACGGCCGTCCGTAACAGACCAACTCGTTGGCATACGCCAGGACCTCATACGCTTGTCGCGCCTTGCCTTGGCTGCAATAATTGGCGTTCCCATGCACCTCCGCCACGACGGCGTCGACGTCATCCACGGGTACCCCATTGAGGATGTCAATGAACCCCGGCGGGGTGCCCGAATGGCCTTGTTCGATACGAACCAACGGCACGCGGCGGTTGTCGGTCGCTGCGTCCATTAGGGCTTCGTCACTCATGACGAGGATGTCATCTCGGGTCCCAAGGGACGGCGGGCTAAAGTACCTACGCCGAAAGGATGACGGCTCCGCCCCCTCGATGAGCGGCAGCTCGGCCGCTTAGAATTCCGCCTCGTCGGGATCGTCGGCGTGTTCGCCCGCCAGCGTTTGGTGGTTACTTCTTGGCGACATCGTGGCGACACCCACACAGCGTGTGTCGCCAAGAAGTCGCCGACGGGGGCTACTGGGAAGAAGAAACGAAAGCACCAAAGGAGCACCTGGCCATACAGAAACGCAGCCACGTCGCACATTTGTTTGCTCGCCGAATTAAATGATCAACTTGAAACTTATTGTTCATCTTATGAGCGGTGCTAATTTGTTCGATGTATTTCAGGGAGCGCGACGCCCATGGCGAGATCGGCGGTTTCAAGGGACACAGCCGATCACGCGACAGCGCCTTGAACCCCGAAAAGATCTGCCGGTGAGAACCGCCTCCCTCCACGCCGCAGGCTCGCCACGCGTTCGCGCGCCGCACGCCCAGTCGAACTGCGCCCGCCGCGCTACCCCATTCCCCTTCCCTGGCGCCGTGCCTCCGCCGCCCCCGCGCCACCCCTGCGCCACCCCCACCGCCCAAGACCACCCCCCCCTCCT
>Ga0209093_1000118_pt1 | contig 40578 bp, 40 predicted proteins | sample SidtaG_4_FD_187450 | JGI IMG/M metagenome (GOLD analysis project Ga0209093, IMG submission 187450) | Marine algal microbial communities from Sidmouth, United Kingdom - Sidmouth_Male1 metaG (SPAdes) (version 2) | ecosystem: Host-associated > Algae > Red algae > Unclassified | place: Sidmouth...
TAGCTCAGCAGTCATCAACTGTCCTACTTCTTTGTTGTAGTCTTTCCACAGCAAACCTTCTCGCAACATAGCCGTCGCTTTGTTTTTTACACTCAACACCGACTGATATACCGCTTTTTGTCTTTCCGTAAATTGTCCGTTAGCAGGAATAGTACGTGTTAAATCGCTTGCGTAATTTGCATATTCCGCAGCCACATCCATTAAAATTAAATCACCATCTTTACATTGTTTATTATTTTCTATATAATGTAATACACAGGCAGAATAGCCCGAAGCAATAATAGGCGTATAAGCAAAACCTTTAGAACGATTTCTAGTAAATTCGTGAATTAATTCAGCTTCAATTTCGTACTCCCACACATTGGATTTTACAAACTTTAAGACTCTATTAAACCCTTTTTTAGTGATGTTACAAGCTTGTTGAATCAATTCAATTTCGATATTAGATTTTATTCCCCTCAACTCAAACAAAATATCAAAAGAAGATAGATAATTGTAAGACGGATACGCTTGTTTTAACTGATAAATAAAACGGTCTTCTCTAGTTTGCATATATCTAGGAGCACGTTTGTGATGATTTTCGTTGATGTAAATGTTTTGTGCAGTTAAAATCAGCTCATTTAAAACCTTCTCCATTTCTGACAACCAATACACTGTTTGGATACCTGAAACTTTTGTTGCTTGTGCTTTACTTAATTTTTCGCCTTCCCAAATAGCAATTAGCTCACTGGTTTCTTTTACAAATACAATTTCTTTATGATTGTTTTTTTTTGCATCAGGAAACAAAACCAAAACAGATTCTTCTTGGTCTATCCCACTTAAATAAAATAGATCTCTGTGCTGATGAAAAGGCAATAGACTATCTGCCCCGGTTACAAAAACATCGTTAGAATTAAAAACCGCAATAGAGTTAGGTTTCATTTTAGAAGTAAAACGGATTCTGTTTTCTATAAAAAGCTGCGGGTTGATAGGTGTGTATTTCATAGTTTAAAGATATAGCAAATGGTTGCTTGTTTACAACTTTTTTAAAGGGGAATCTATTTTTTGTAGAGCCGTTTTAAATTTGGGAAATCTATAATTTGTATGTTTGCTGTTAAAAAAATGACAAAATTCATTTCTCTAAATATCATTGCTGTTTTTTCAATATGTAGCTGCTATTCCCAAGAAAACATTCCTAAAAAACACTCTAAAATATATTTAGGAATAGGAAGTGTCTTTTCTTCTTTTCAAGACACCAAATTTTCTAATAGTCGCTATTCTGGTAACGGAGAGTTTTATGAATTAGGATTAGAAAATAGAAAGAATGACATATGGGGGCTGCACTTTTATTATTACAATACTAATGAGCAAACCAATACACACAACAAAGGGCTTGCTAGTATTAATAATTACAATTTTAGTATTAAATATTTAAAGCCTTTATCCTCTAAAAAAATTGAGTGTGTTTATTTGGGTATAAAATGGGATTTGATAGATATTTATTCTAGATCTGTGGCTGGTTTATACAATAACAGTACCTATAGCATGTTTGCAAGCAATTTAAAAGTTGTGGGGATTTATTCTAAAAGATTAACTACCTATTTTAAGTTAGATACCTCAGTAGAAATGCAATTGGCGAATTTTATTTACGAATCTAGCTCTTTTGGTTTTGGAATACCACAAGAAAAGTTAGTAAATGGTGAATTTGAATATCAGGTAGATGACGATGATCCTTTGTTTGAAAGTTTTGAGAATAGGCTTTTTTGGGATTATTTTAACCTTTCAACAAACGTAAAAGTCCATTACAAAAAACGATGGACTTTGTCTTATATGTGGAATATCCAGCGTTCACGTGTGGTAAAAAAATATCCGTTAACCAGAGGTTACAATTCACTTTCTTTAATCTATAACATCAAAAATAAATAGCGCTATGAATAATAAATATAACTTGTTATGTTTTGGGATTAGTTTAGTGAGTCTTTTTGGTTGCGAAAAAATATTGATGAAGCCATCTCCTAAAACAGATAACGTTTCTATTTTTGAAGAGTATTGGAAAATTGTGGATGAAAAATTTTCGATGTTTAACGATCCAAACAAAAAAATAGACAAAGAAAATTTATATAAAACAAACAGAGCATTGGTTGATAATAGTATTTCAAAAGATTCTCTTTTTAGCGTTTTAGGATACGTAGTAACAGCACTAAAAGACGGACATTCTTATATAGTAAACGAAGACGAAACCAGATATAAAGGATATATAAATATTGAAGGTAAAAACAATTTAAGTCAGTCTGTTGTAAATGAAAATTATTTCACAAAAGCTTCTAAAACTGAAGGGAAAGTTTTAAAATACGAGATTTTGAAAGACATAAACATTGGATTCATTGAGTGCAGAAGTTTTAACGAAGAAATAAATGATGACATGATGGATGCTGTGCTTTCTGACTTAAAAAACACAAAAGGAATTATTTTAGATGTTAGAGGTAATATAGGAGGATTTACAGATAGTTCGGTTACCATGGCAAGGCATTTTACAGCTACCAAGGTACATGTTGGTTACGAAAATTTTAAAACAGGACCAAAGCCAAACGACTTATCAAGATCAGAGATTTATTTGAAACCCACAGATGGGGTTCCTTATCTTAAACCCCTAATGGTACTAATGGACAGAGATTGTTTTAGTGCAACCAGCACACTTATTAGCCATTTAAACCCACTTGTAAATGTAACGTTTGTAGGGGCTAAAACATCGGGTGGAAGCGGTTACCCCGCGGATGGTTTTTTAGCAAACGGATGGTACTGGAGTTTGTCTGTAAGCGAGTTTATAGATTGGGAAGGTAGAAGACTAGACAATGGATTTGAACCAGACATACCTGTAGATTTAGATGATAACTTTCCTGAGAAAGACGAAATAATAGAGCGAGCTATTGCTGAAATTTTAAAGTAATACATAAAAAAACCTCTTATTAAGTAGAAGAGGTTTTTTTGTGCTTATATTTCTTAAAATATTTAAAATTGGTAACCCATAGAAAAACCATAAGCGTTCAATCCAAATCCTGTAGAACTTTCAGAAAAAGAGCCTTCATCTTTTGCCGTTACACTTGTAGAACCTATTCCTAGGAATAACTCCAAAGTTATAGGTTGCCAATTCCATTGGTACCCTACAATACCGCTAATTCCAAAAGAATTCGCGGTAAGATCTCCAACACTTTCAGATAAATCAATTTTAGCGCCATTAATACTCAATTCACCTGAAGTTGTATAACCATCATCAGAGACACCTAAACCAAAAGCTAATTTAGAATACGCAATAGATGGACCCGCAAACCATCCTTCAAAAAGATCTTTATTCTGGAAGTAAAATCTGTAACCCACACCAATACCAGGCCCTTTTATTTTAAACCCAGCAAGTGAAAAATCTGAATATAGAGCATTAATAGTAAAAGATTGATTGTCTTTTGTTTCTTGTTCGTAGCCCAAACTATAAATTTTAAAAATAGCTCCTAAAGGATTTGTCTTAATCAATTTGTTCTTTTGAGCATTCATAACTCCAACAGCACAAAGAATTAAAATCAATGTAATTTTTTTCATGATATTTTTTTATTTATTTGACAAATATACTTCTAAAATTTTGATGTTCTATACTGAGTAAATACACCGTTTTTATTAAAAAATAGATTTTCCCCTCTACACCTCATTGATTTTTAAAATTTCATATTATGTAAAAACAAAAAAAGTATGATATTTTTGTTTTTAAACAGCCCTCAAAACTTCCAAAGCTTTTTTAATACTATCTATTCTAATAAAAGTAATAAGTAAACGCAAACCAGCTTTGGTCTGTTTTTCCTTCATTACACAAGTAGTAGGGTTTTTCTGTACGTATTTTAATACTTTGGTAAATGCTTCTGTACTGTAATACTCACTTTGTTGATTGCTAATAAAATAGCCAATCATACGTTTTTGTTTCAAAACAATTTTTTCCAAACCTATTTTTTTAGCCAACCATTTTATTCGTACAGAATCTAACAAATCAACCACCTCTATAGGCAACTCACCAAAACGATCTTTTAAATGTTTTTCAAATTCCTCTAGTTGAATTTCCTCTGTAAATTCTCCTAATTTTTTATATAAATTCAAACGTTCTGCAATAGAATTTACATAATCATCTGGAAATAAAATTTCAAAATCTGTATCTATTTGTATATCTGTAACAAATTCTTTTTCAGTCGTATCCTCATCATACAAGTCTTTAAACTCTTTCTCTTTTAACTCCTTAACGGCTTCCTCTAAAATTTTCTGATAGGTATCAAAACCGATATCGGTAATAAACCCACTTTGGTCTCCACCCAGTAAATCTCCCGCTCCACGGATTTCTAAATCTTTCATGGCAATGTTAATTCCGCTTCCTAATTCGCTAAACATCTCTAAAGCCTGAATACGTTTGCGAGCATCTTCGGTCATCATATGATACGGAGGACAAATAAAATAACAGAATGCCTTTTTATTAGAACGTCCTACACGTCCACGCATTTGATGCAAATCTGACAATCCAAAATTATTGGCATGGTTTATAAAAATAGTATTGGCATTAGGCACATCCAATCCAGATTCTATAATGGTAGTAGCTACTAAAATATCAAAACTACCATCCATAAAATTCACCATTATTTCCTCTAACTTTCTACCTTCAAGTTGTCCGTGTCCAATTCCAATTTTGGCATCAGGAACCAAACGCTGCAGCATTCCTGCTACTTCTTTAATGTTATCTACTCTGTTATGAATAAAAAACACCTGTCCACCACGCGAAATTTCGTACATAACAGCATCTCTAATAGTTTCTTCATTAAAACCAACTACATTGGTTTCTATAGGATGACGGTTTGGGGGTGCTGTGGCAATTACAGATAAATCTCTAGCTGCCATCAAACTAAATTGTAGGGTACGCGGAATAGGTGTTGCGGTTAAGGTTAAAGTATCTACATTTTCTTTGATGGTTTTTAGCTTGTCTTTGGCAGCAACTCCAAACTTCTGCTCCTCGTCAATAATTAGCAACCCTAAATCTTTGTATTTAATTTTATCAGAAACCAGTTGATGGGTTCCAATTACAATGTCTAATTTTCCGCTTTCCAAATCTTCTAGTACTGCTTTTTTCTGTTTGGCAGTTTTAAAACGGTTTAGGTAGTTGATGTTTACAGGCAAATCTTCTAAACGTTTTTTAAAAGATTTAAAATGCTGAAAAGCTAAAATTGTGGTAGGCACCAATACAGCTACTTGTTTGCTGTTGTCTACTGCCTTAAAGGCTGCACGTATGGCAACTTCGGTTTTTCCAAAACCAACATCACCACAAACCAATCGGTCCATGGGTTTGTCACTTTCCATGTCTGCTTTTACATCTTGCGTTGCCGTATATTGGTCTGGAGTATCTTCAAACACAAAACTAGCTTCTAGCTCGTGTTGCAAGTAACTGTCGGGATCGTATCTAAATCCTTTTTGGTTTTTACGTTTAGCGTATAATTGAATTAAATCAAAAGCAATTTGCTTGACCCTAGTTTTTGCTTTCTGCTTGGCCTTCTTCCATGCAGGAGATCCTAATTTATGAACCTTAGGCTCTTTGCCATCTTTTCCTGTAAATTTTGATATTTTGTGCAAAGAATGAATGCTAATATACAACACATCTGCATCGCCATAAATTAATTTGATAGCTTCTTGCTTTTTACCACTAACATCAATTTTTTGTAAGCCCCCAAACTTTCCAATTCCATGGTCTATGTGGGTTACAAAATCTCCTATTTCTAGGTTGTTAATTTCTTGTAAAGTAACTGCTTGTTTTTTTGCGAAACTGTTTTTTAATTGAAATTTATTATAACGCTCAAATATTTGATGATCTGTATAACAGGCTGTTTTTTGATGATGATCTATAAATCCTTCGTGAATATGAAAAACAACAGTGTTGTATTCTATTTCTTCTTCGCTATCATTAAAAATATCCTGAAAACGTTGTGCTTGTTTTTGGTTACTACAAAAAAGAATATTAGTATATCCTTTAGCCGTGTTTTCTTGCAAGTTCTTAATTAACAAATCAAAATGTTTGTTAAAAGAGGGTTGAGGTTCTGTGTTTCCATCAATACAGTCTGATTTGCTATTATTTACTACAGAAACTCTGTTGTACCCATTTAATTGTTCTTTAAGTTGAATTCCATCTAAAAACAATTCGCTAGGTAAGGTATGGTTTAAAGTTTCTGATAAATTTTTAAATCGTTGACTCGCTTTTTCAAAAAGAGTGTTTAAATCGTTTTGAAGAATATCCATATTGTGCGTAAACACTACACTATTATTGGGAATAAACTTTAAGAAAGAAGCCCTTTTTTCAGAAAACTGTTTGTTTTCTACATTGGGCATTATGTTTATTTTTGAGGGTTTACCCGTAGATAGTTGACTTTCAATATCAAAGGTTCTAATACTATCTATTTCATCACCAAAAAATTCTAAACGATAAGGTTCGTCATTTGCAAAAGAAAACACATCTACAATTCCACCACGCACCGCAAACTCTCCAGGTTCGGTCACAAAATCAACTCTGTTAAATTTGTATTCAAAAAGCACTTCGTTGATAAAATCAATACTAAACTCATCACCTGTGGTAATTTTTAAGGTATTGGTATTTAGGTCTTTTTTGGTTAGTACCTTCTCAAACAAAGCACTTGGATAGGTAACAACAAGTGCGGGTTTTTTTCTAGAATTTAATCTGTTTAGAACCTCGGCACGCATTAATATGTTTGCGTTGTCTACCTCTTCTATTTCGTAAGGTCTACGGTAGGATCCAGGATAAAATAACACGTCTTTTTCGTTTAAAAATAGTTCTAAATCGTTTAAATAATAAGCGGCTTTCTCTTTATCATCTAAAATAAATATAAAAGTTTTTTCTGTCTGTTTAAAAGTTTCTGCAACTAAAAATGATAAGGAAGATCCGTGAAACTTACTTAAAATGGTATGAGTTTTTTCTTGAGATACTTGCGAGATAAGTTTTTGTGTACCCGTTGTATTTTGATACTTTTCTAGTAAAGACTGAATTTTCAAGACGATATAGTTTTTGTACAAATGTAGGGTTATGCTTTATTTTAAAAAACCACAATTTTTTTTTTGTAGCTATGTTGAATGTCTTTAGTTAATTATATATCTCCCAATGCTTTGCCGCAAGGTGATTTTATAGCATTACCAAGTTTTGTGTATTTAAGATTTTCTCATAAACAAATAAAAGCTTACTCAGCAAAAGGCACGCTAACCAAAGGATTAAAAACGTCGGCTTACGAAATTAGCTATAAAAACTTAAATAGAAGTTTAAAAATCACGTTTCAAAATCAATTTCCTTATAAAATTATGGGTTGGGTAGAAACCTTTTATAGTGGTTGGGGAAATAACAGGAAATCACTAACAACTAAAGCAACCTTAAAAAAGACGCTACATATTGCCTATTGGGAGGTAAATTCAAATAAAGATGGATATTTAAGAAAAGAGCTAGGATTGAAATAAACTCGAATTGTTTGGGACCTTTTATGGTTATACTGCCTAATTATTTTCTCCCAAAATCAGCAGGAATTTCGCCCCAAACTTTGGTTTCCCATTTAAGTATGGGGTTTTTAAAAGTGTTTTCTTCTAACCATTTTTCACCACGTTTAATCAAATCAAACATTTCTTTGTTTTGTTTGTTAGGCATTGTTTTGGTTCTGCATTGCTTGGCTTTTACCCAAGCAATGGCAGTTCTAGAATCAGAATAAATAGGTATTGTGGTTTGTTTTTGTTGTTTTAAATAGGCCAAACCATGTACCAGAGCTAAAAACTCTCCAATATTATTAGTCCCATCTTTAAAAGGGCCTTGTATAAAGAGTTGTTTTTTATTTTGAGTATGAACACCTCTGTATTCCATAAGTCCAGGATTTCCGCTACATGCGGCATCTACAGCTATAGAATTTAAATTAGGCTGTCCAATTTTAGCCAGTAATTCTTTGTCAATTACTGGTTTTTTGGTGTTTACTCCTTTGTATTCGTTATATGTTTTGGTAAAAGCAATTTCTGCCTCCTCTTTAGATGTAAAAGATTTGTATTGCGCACCCTGAAAACCATCAATTTGTTTTTTACAATCTTTCCAGTTCTTAAAAACACCTTTTGTGGCTCCGTTCCAAACTACATAGAATTTTTTGCCTTTGGCCATTGTTTATGCTTTTAAAATTACCTCTTCTATAACTCTAGGAAAGTGCTCCTGTTCTAGTAAATGAATTTTATCAGCAATTGTTTCTGGAGTATCTTTTTCAGTTAAACGGGTTGTTGCCTGAAAAATAATAGCACCTTCGTCATAGTTTTCATTTACATAATGAATGGTGATTCCTGTTTCTTTTTCGTTATTTTCTTTAACTGCACGATGTACATGCATCCCATACATTCCCTTTCCACCATATTTGGGTAAAAGCGCTGGGTGAATATTGATGATTTTATTTGGAAAAGTGTTTATAATGTTTTCGGGAACTTTTAATAGGAAGCCAGCTAGGACAATAAAATCGGCTTCAGCTTTTAATAAATTTAGTAGCCCATTTTCTTCTTTGATGTCTTTATTGGAGAAAACTTGACTTTTTACACCTAGTTTTTTAGCCCTTTTAAGCACAAAAGCATCCTTTTTGTTACTTAAAACGTAGGTGATTTCAACATTTTTATCCTTTAAAAAGTACTGTATAATGTTCTCTGCATTTGATCCTGATCCTGATGCTAAAATGGCTATTTTTATCATGTTTTATTGACTTTAGAGGGGTTTTGCATTGACGTAACCTGAGTTAGTTATTGGGTAATATGCTACAAAGATGTGATATTTTTTTGTATCTTAGTGAATATATTTAGCACAAAGATTGTTTATGGAATCAAAAGTTTTTTATTTTTGTCCCGGTTTAAACATAATTAAAAAATAATACTATGTCAGACATTGCATCAAGAGTAAAAGCAATCATCGTTGATAAATTAGGAGTTGACGAAAACGAAGTAACTGCTGAGGCAAGCTTCACAAATGATTTAGGAGCAGATTCTTTAGATACTGTGGAATTAATCATGGAATTCGAAAAAGAATTTGACATTCAAATTCCAGACGATCAAGCTGAGAACATCGGTACAGTAGGTCAAGCTGTAAGCTTTATTGAAGCAGCAAAATAATTAGAAAACAATCTATTTATGAAATTGAAACGAGTTGTAGTAACTGGACTTGGTGCATTGACACCAATCGGAAACAATATAGAAGAATATTGGGATGGTTTAGTGAATGGGAGAAGCGGTGCGGCTCCTATAACACATTTTGATGCTGCCAAGTTCAAAACTCGTTTTGCATGCGAGTTAAAAAACTTTAATGTGAATGACCATATTCACAGAAAAGAAGCTCGTAAAATGGACAAGTTTACGCAATACGCCATGGTAGTTGCTGAAGAAGCAATAGTAAACTCAAAATTAGACTTAGAGAAAATCGATCCAGATAGGGTTGGTGTTATTTGGGGATGTGGTATAGGAGGTATTGATACTTTTGAACAGCAGGTTGTAGAATTTGCTAACGGAGATGGTACACCTAAATACAATCCTTTCTTTATTCCAAAAATGATTGCAGATATTGCCCCAGGGCATATCTCTATAAAATACGGTTTTAGAGGACCCAATTTTACAACGGTTGCTGCATGTGCGTCTTCGGCAAATGCCATTATAGATGCATTAAATTATATTAGATTAGGTCATGCGGACGTGATTGTTACGGGTGGTTCAGAGGCATCTGTGACCCCTGCTGCTATGGGCGGGTTTAATGCTTTAAAAGCATTGTCTGAAAGAAATGATAGTCCAGAATCTGCTTCAAGACCTTTTGATAAAACACGTAATGGTTTTGTAATGGGAGAAGGAGGTGGAGCTCTTATTTTAGAAGAATATGAACACGCTATAGCAAGAGGAGCTAAAATATACTGCGAAGTTGCAGGTGGAGGTTTGTCTGCAGATGCATATCACTTAACAGCACCACACCCAGAAGGATTAGGAGCTACTAAAGTGATGCAGAATTGTTTAAAGAATGCAGGATTAGAACCCAATGACGTTGATGCGGTAAATATGCATGGAACTTCTACTCCTTTGGGAGATGTTGCTGAATTAAAAGCGGTTCAAAAAGTTTTTGGAGAACATGCTTATCATTTAAATATTAACTCTACAAAATCTATGACAGGTCATTTGTTAGGTGCAGCTGGTGTTATAGAAGCAATTGCTTCTATTCTAGCAATACAAAACGGAATGGTTCCACCAACAATCAATCACAATGAACTTGATGAAAATATAGATCCAAAGCTAAATTTAACAATTAATACTGCTCAAAAGAGAGAGGTTAAAGTTGCAATGAGTAATACTTTTGGATTTGGCGGACACAATGCTTGTGTGTTGTTTAAGAAATTAGAAGAGTAGGCTTTTGAAGTTTTTTAAAAATATAAAAAAATCTCGTTCTAAATCGGACGAGATTTTTTATGCACAAATAAAAAAACTACTTGGCTTTGTACCCAAAAAATTAGATCACTACAAAAGAGCATTCACACATACATCCTTACAGTTAAAAGATAAAAACGGGAGACCCATTAATTTTGAAAGATTAGAATACTTAGGGGATTCTATGTTGGGCTCTATTATTGCGGCGTATTTGTATACAGAAGTTCCAGAAGCCAACGAAGGTTACTTAACACAAATGCGTTCTAAAATTGTAAGTAGAAAACATCTAAACGAATTAGGAAAAGATTTAGGATTGCTAACGTTTTTGGAGACAAAAATATCAAAAACTAAGATTGGGAGTAATATACATGGAAATTTATTTGAAGCCTTAGTAGGAGCTATTTATTTAGATAGAGGGTATGCATACTGTGAAAAATTCATCAACAAAAAAGTAATTGTACCTTATGTTGATATTCAGAAATTAGAAGGTAAAATAACCAGTTACAAAGGTGTTTTAATTGAGTGGTCTCAAAAACGAAAACGAAAAATAAATTTTGAAGTTTATGAAGATAGTGGTAATCAATCTGTAAAACATTTTAGTGTAAAGTTGTTTGTAGATGGCAAAATTGTATCCAAAGGTAGGGCTACTTCTAAAAAAAGAGCAGAAGAAATGGCTGCCAAAAGAGCTTATTTTGCTTTGCAATCAGATATAACATCTTAAAATTTTACATTTTATTATTGTGTTTATGTCTTAAAATTAATATCATTTCATTAAGTTTGTACGTAGTGTTTTGCGTAAAAATACGTAGATAAAATCATGTCGAATATATTATCACTTTGCGAGGTTGAAGAATGTGATTTCGAAGTCATTGCCTTACATACGGTATTACCAGACTATAAATTAGCATTTTTGTTAAATACGAAATTGGGGTTTAATTTTAATAGAGTAATACCTGATTTAGATTATAAAATAGACGGGAAAGAAGCCTTTTTTTCGGCTTTTGAATATCAAGATAAAAAGATCTTAACAGATTGGTGTTTGATAGCCAACAAGTTTAATATAAATGCAACAGAAGGAAATTCGTTAGGTTTGTTCCGTTCAGAAGCTACATTTGCGAGTACTTGTGTATATTTGCAGCCAGAGATTAAACAAGTAGATTTTATCCTTAAAATAGGAGGTGATGTTTTAGACAAAACTAAAAAAGAGATTCTCCAGGAAATTAATAAGATAGAAGGTGTTATTACTGCATATTTAGTAGATAGCAAAAAACTAAAACATAAAGAATATTTAATTTTTTAAAAATATGTCACAGACTAAAAAAACCAAGATTGTAGCTACATTAGGTCCTGCTTTAACAGGTAAGAAAGAGAAGCTAAAAGAATTGATGATTTCTGGAGTAAACGTTTTCAGAATTAATTTTTCTCATGCAGATGAAGACGATGTGCATGCCAACGTAAAATTAATTAGAGAGTTAAACGAAGAATTAGATTTTAATGTTGCAATTTTGGCAGATTTACAAGGCCCAAAATTACGTGTTGGAGTAATGGCAGAAGGTGTAAATCTAGCCCCTGGGGATGTTTTTAACTTTACTACTGATAAATGTGAAGGAACCCAAGAAAAAGCTTTTATGACCTACCAACGTTTTCCTAAAGACGTTAAAGTTGGAGAGAAAATTTTAGTAGATGACGGAAAATTATTGTTTGAAGTTACAGCTACAAATGGAGAAGATTTAGTTACTACTAAGGTAATTAGAGGTGGAGCCTTAAAATCTAAAAAAGGAGTAAACTTACCAAACACAGACATTTCTTTACCTGCATTGACAGAAAAAGATATTAAGGATGCCAAATTTGCTTTGGGTCTAAACGTTGACTGGATGGCATTGTCTTTTGTACGTAATCCAAAAGATTTAGATGATATTCATAAATTAATTGCGGAAAACTCAGATACATCTGTATACAGAACAAGAGTAATTTCTAAAATTGAGAAGCCAGAGGCTTTAGAAAATATTGATGCTATTATTGCAAATACAGATGCGATTATGGTTGCTCGTGGAGATTTGGGTGTAGAAATTCCTATGTCAGAAGTGCCATTGGCTCAAAAAATGTTGGTTAGAAAGTGTAAAGAAGCTAAGATTCCTGTAGTGATTGCTACTCAAATGATGGAAACAATGATTGAAAACTCTGTACCAACGCGTGCTGAGGTAAATGACGTTGCCAACTCTATTATGGATGGAGCAGATGCAGTAATGTTGTCTGGTGAAACATCAGTAGGAGCTTTTCCAAATGAGGTAATTAGGGTAATGAGAGAAATTATTTTAGATGTTGAAAACTCTAGCTTAATTGAAGTACCAAGAGAATCTCCAAAGCCATCTACAGATTCTGATAGAGCTATTACTAATGCAATTTGTCATCAAGCGGCTTTAGTTGCTGATGATATTAATGCGAAAGTAATTTCTACAATTACAAACTCAGGATATACGGCACAACAAATTTCTGCTTTAAGACCAAAATCTCAAATTTTAGCATTTTCTTCTGATAGAAGAACCTTGGGGATGATGAATATTATGTGGGGTGTAAAAGGTAGGTTTTATGAGCCAAAAACTCCATTCTCTACAGATATTATTAGAGATGTAAATAATATTGCATTGGAAAGCGGATATTTAAAAGATAGTGATGTAGTTGTAAACTTAACATCTACACCAATTATGGAACGAGGAGATGTAAATACATTACGTATTTCTAAAGTAGATTTAAAGAAGTAATAAAAATTTATCATAAAACTTAAAAAGTATCTACTATGTGTAGATACTTTTTTGTTTAAGGTGTTTTAAGCTTATACAAGTTTACTTACTAAACGTGGTATTTACGGTAAACTAGATTATGGATAAGTCATGTTCTGCTTATTTGTTAATTCTATCACTATTATTCATTAGTGGTTTAGCTTATTGATATAACACTTTATTGAGCATGTAGTAACCCAACAAAAAATAGATACCATATCTAATTTAAGATTTTGTGTTTATTCAACTCTAAATTAAATCCACGGCTTTCCCATTTTGTTTTGCAGGAGTTAATTTTGGGAAGTGTTTCATTCACTATTTTTCTTATTATCTAAATGTAGTTTGTTCTGATATTATTTTTTTGGTCAGCGATAATATTTCTATTAATTTGTAAGCAATGTTAGTGTTAAATTTTTTGCTTGAAAATTTGAACGTTTTATTAATAAATATACTTTTTCAGAATTTTATTTTATCGTGTTTGTTTTCTCTATCCTTCCGTAAAGAATTGTTTGGATTATAATTTTCAATATTTATAAAGTAAACTCCATTAAAGTAAGTCTGATTTTTATAAGATAGGTTGATAAAGTACTTTTGTTTTTTTCTACTACTATATAAGCGTCTTAGGAGTTCTTCTCTATTTTTTTGTAAATAGTATCTGTAAGGGTTGATCATAGTATATGTCTTATACTCTATAAGTAACAAGGTAATAAAAAGTATTAAGACAAGATCAATAAGGTAAAACACTTCTAATATGTTCTATATTGTCTTTGGTTGTTTTAATTTGACGACATTAGAATTTGAGTTGTACCTTTTGATATCACTTTAGTGCAAAAAAAAGCCTAACAATTGAATGCTAAGCTTTTATTAAATTGAGGTTTATTTTTATTTTAAAAGCTTCTTGGCCATTTCTTTCCCTAACTCTACACCAAATTGATCAAAACTATAAATGTTCCAAATAATTCCTTGTACAAATATTTTGTGTTCGTACATGGCTATTATTTTTCCTAAACTATTAGGACTTAGTTTGTCTGCTGTAATACAATTGCTAGGTCTGTTACCTGCAAATACTTTAAAAGGTAGTTCAATAGCATCTGGAGCTACAGTTTCTAATACTTGTTCTTTTGTTTTTCCGTAACACAACGCATCTTGTTGTCCGTAAAAGTTTGCCATTAATTTATTGTGATGGTCTTTTTTACCATACAAAGATTCATCAAAGCCAATAAAATCACAAGGAATTAATTTAGTTCCTTGGTGCACCAACTGCATAAATGCGTGTTGCATGTTGGTTCCTGCAGCGCCCCAAATAATAGTACCTGTTTGGTAGTTTACCTTGTTTCCATCTCTGTCTACAGATTTACCATTACTCTCCATAAAAGCTTGCTGTAAATAAGATGGTAATGTGTTTAAATATTGTGTGTAAGGCAATACGGCCTCACTTTCTGCACCGTAAAAATTATTGTACCAAATGCTTAATAAAGCCAATACAACAGGAATGTTTTGTTCAAAATTAGCTGTTTTAAAATGAGCATCCATTTCATAAGCTCCATTTAATAATTCTGCATAATTATCATATCCAACAGATAATGCAATAGACAATCCTACTCCAGACCACAAAGAAAAACGTCCTCCTACCCAATTCCACATTGGGAACACATTTTCAGTTGCAATTCCAAAATCAGCCACGGCTTCTAAATTGGTAGACACTGCTACAAAATGTTTGGCTACATCTGCTTTGGTAGTACTTTGTAAAAACCATTCTTTTATGGTTAAAGCGTTACCAATAGTCTCTTGTGTAGTAAAGGTTTTAGATACAATAACAAACAAAGTGGTTTCTGGGTTTAATTTTTTAATTACTTCAGAAACATGATCTCCATCAATATTAGAAACAAAATGTGTTGTTAAGTGGTTTTTATAGTATTGCAAACTATCTACCACCATGTTAGGTCCTAAATCAGATCCTCCAATACCAATATTTACAATGTCTGTAACCTCTTTTCCAGTATATCCTTTCCAGTTTCCAGAAATCACTTTTTCTGTAAAAGCTTTGATGTTTTCTTTAGCTTGTAATACCTCTGGCATAACATCAACTCCTTCAGAAATTACAGACTTACCATTGTTGTTTCTTAATGCAGTGTGCAATACAGCTCTACCTTCTGTAGCATTGATGATTTCTCCACCAAAATACTGCTCAATCGCATCTGCTAATTCAGTTTCTTTTGCCAACTCTACCAACAAATCCATGGTTTCTTTAGAAACTCGATTTTTAGCATAGTTCAACTTTAAGTTGTCTAACGTTAGCGAAAAATTTGCATCTCGGTTGATGTCTTGCGCAAACAATTCTTTTAACTCCTGATGTTGTGTTTTTTCAAAATGTGCAGTTAGTTTTTTCCAAGCATTGGTTGTAGTTGGGTTGATGTTTTTTAAAGACATAATAAGTTTTGTTTAGTAAGCAATAGCATCCAATTCTTTTTTGATTGGAGCTATATAAGTTAAATATTTTTCTTGAATTTCTTTTTTCATTCCTTTTGCTGCAGGTAGTTTTTGTTTTAAAGGATCTACTTGTCTTCCGTTTTTCCAAAAACGATAACAAACATGAGGTCCAGAAGTGTTACCTGTCATTCCTACCCATCCAATAATATCTCCCTGTTTTACATACTGACCTACTTTTACTTTCCTTTTTTTCATGTGTAGGTACTGTGTAGTATAGGTGGCATTGTGTCTAATTTTTACATAATTTCCATTTCCTCCTCTATATTTAGACGCAATAACTTGTCCATTGGCAGTACTCATAATTGGACTTCCAATAGGTGCCGCAAAATCAGTTCCTAAGTGTGGTTTTACTCTCCCGTATAATTTAATTTTTCGTTTTAAATTGTATCTAGAAGAAATTCTACTAAATTTTAAAGGAGCCTTTAAAAAAGCTCTCCTTAAATTATTGGTTTTATCATCATAATATTCTGAAATTCCTGTAATAGAATCGGGTACATAGTTAAAAGCATAAAAAGGTTTTCCTACATGTTCAAAATAAGCAGCTTTAACTTTACCAATTCCAACAGGCACGGTATCGTTAATATATCGTTGCTCATATATTACTTTAAATTTATCATTTTTTTGAAGCCTAAAAAAATCAATAGACCAAGCATATATTTCTGATAATTCACTTGCTACTGATGGATTGATATGTTTTTGGTTTAAAGATTTAGAAAGTGAACTGGTAATAATACCTGCTGCTTTTTTTGTTTTAGTAGTAACTTTTTTCTTTATTTTTTGAGTGTAAATAGAATCTTTAAAATTGATGATAGAATAGTTCACCAAATCGTGTTGATAGATAAAAACTTCAGCTTTTTTAGTAGAATCTTTGGCAGCTAAAATAGTGTAATTATTACCCGCTCTTAGTCTTGTAACATCAAAATTGGGTTTTACAGTGTTGGCTATTTTGTAAATTTTAGGAGTCCACACATGAAAGTGGTCCAATATCGTACCAAAAGTTTCTCCACTCTTAACTGTTTGCTTTATAACTTTAAAATTATCTAAATTATAACCAAACAATTTATTGACTTTTTTTTCTTTTTTATGGTGAAGATCAACTTTTTTTTCTTTCTTGAAAGTACACGCAAAAAGTGCGCAAAAAAGAAGACTTAAGAATATGAATTTTTTAAGCATTGATGTTTTTTATAAGCTGCTAAAAGTACAATTATTTTAGTAATTTATTTAGGATTAAAAGGATAGGCTAGACCACTATATGTGTCAATATCTGCGTTTAAAGAGCCCACGGCTAATTCTGCTTGAATTCTAACTGGAATTCTGTTTTTATCTGCTGTAATCCATATGCTTAAGCTTTCTTTTGCTTTAAATATCCTTCCAGATTGTACCATAGGTCTAAAAACAAAACACTCAACCTCTCCAAATTTAGTGTTTAATTTTTCTGTTCTAAGTTTTACCAATTTAAAAGGGAATTTTTTATAATCAAAAAACATATCAATTTCTACAGCTTCATTAACTTTTAAGTCTTGAGGCACGTTGTTTCTTAAATAGTAAAATGCAGAAATCATATCCTGAACGTTTTTTGCTGCCACCCTTTTTTCTTTGTTACGTTTGTGATCCACAGTTAAAACACTGTCTTTTTCAAAAAATAATTCTACATTTTTGGTATATCCTCCTTCTTGTACTTTTCTAATAGCCCTGTTAGGCAATCCTGTTTTTGGATTGATAAACGATTGATAATTGTCTTTTACAGGAAAAACCCATCGCAACATTCCTGTAGTCCAACCTTTTCCTATAACATGTTCAATAGGTTGATTGTTTATTTTTGAGTCTTTTACTTCAATGCTTGCATAACCAGCATTTACAATTCCGTAATGGATTCTAAATTTTATTTTCTCACCACTTTTATAAGCTTTAGTTTGTTGTGCTTGTAGCGTAGTTAAAGTAAAAAATAGTAGGTATATGTAGTTTTTCATGATCAATTCTTTAAGGATATCAATACTAAGATCAAAATGTATTCCAAATTAAAAAAATAAATTAGAACTAGTTAAATACAATGCTAATTTTTTAGTTTTGCTAAGATGATATTTTTATACAATGTACTAATTTATGTAGCTTCTTTTTTACTGAGGTTGTTCACTTTTTTTAATCCCAAAATAAAGTCTTTTTTAGATGGGAGAAGAAATGTTTTTGAGTTATTAAAAAAGTCTACAGACCCAACAAAACCTATAGTTTGGATTCATGCTGCATCTTTAGGGGAGTTTGAACAAGGGAGGCCGGTTATAGAAGAAATAAAAAAAGAATATCCTCAAAATCAAATTGTATTATCGTTTTTTTCCCCCTCGGGATATGAGGTTAGAAAAAACTACGAGTTAGTAGATGTAGTTTGTTATCTGCCTATGGATACAACTCAAAATGCAAAAGAATTTATAAAAATTGTAAATCCGTCTTTAGCAATTTTTATCAAATATGAATTCTGGCCAAATTATCTACAACAATTATCCAAAAAAAAAATACCTACCTATTTAATTTCGGGAATTTTTAGAAAAAATCAAATGTTTTTTAAACCTCAGGGTTTTTGGATGAGAAATCATTTAAAAACAATTCAACATTTTTTTGTGCAAGATGATTATTCTAAAGAGTTATTAAAATCTATTGATATTGATGCTGTTACCGTTGCAGGAGATACTCGTTTTGATCGAGTTCAGAAATTGGTAGAAGCTAATGAAAAGTTGTTTTTTGCAGAAGCGTTTAAAGGAGATAAATATTTGTTGGTGGCAGGGAGTACTTGGCTAGAAGATGAAGAGAAGTTGGTTTCTTATATCAATCAAAACGCTACAGAAAACGAGAAATTTATCATTGCTCCACACAATATCAAATTAGCAGATATAGAAAAGTTGAGAAAAAGTATTGAAGTATCTACTGTTTTGTTTTCAGAAAAAAAAGGAAAAATATTAGAGGATTATCAAGTGATGATTGTGGATACCATCGGAATTTTATCTAAAATTTATCGCTATGCAGACGTTGCTTATATTGGTGGCGGATACACAAAAAGTGGTGTACACAACACATTAGAAGCGGCAACTTATGGCTTGCCCATTGTAATTGGTCCTAATTTTAAAAAGTTTAAGGAGGTGCAAGATTTGGTTACCTTAAAAGGCTGTGTTGTTACCAATAATGAAAACGAGTTGCGTGCATTTTTAGAAAAAATGTATCAAGACCGTAAAGAAAGAAAACAAAAATCTAACATTACAAAAAAATACGTAGGGCAGAATTTGGGAGCTACTCAAAAAATTATGCTTAAGATCGCTAAATATTTAGAATATGAAAAATAGTATCATTGCAGCTGCATTCTCGTTGTTAACTTTAATAGTTTTTTCTGATTTCAACTTTTTTAAAACTATTTTATGGATGCCCAATTTCTTATGGATTTTACCCTTGTATTTATTTTCTAGGCTTTCTGTTTTTTATTTTATTTCAGTTTTTACCGTAAAATACAAAGTGGTTGTAAAAATAGGTATGATAGTTTTAAATATTTTACTAGCTTTTTTTCTGTTAAAAACAGGTTTTCAGATTTTTAAAATTAACAATGGAAATATTTTAATGTCAGAGATGGCTTCTTTTCAAATTAATATCAAAAATATTTGGTTTTGGATAATTTTTCAGTCGTATTTACTTCTTTTTCTTTTTTCAGGGTTTAAATTATTGGTAACCATAGATCAAAAGTGATTTTATATTATATTGAAGAAACATTTTTAGTATTAAATTCAATTTTCAGGATTTTAATAAATCATAATATGGGTGGTCTTTTAGGATTTGCATTAGATAACTCCTAATGAAATATTGAATTCTGAACTCAAAGTTGTAGCTTAGTAGTATCTTTTAAATAGCAACGTTTGTTGCGGTAACAACTTGAATCCAGTTTATTTGACAAATTAATTAATGAAGAATGTGAGTAATAACGTAAAAATAAAAGCACTAAAGCATTTAGAAAAAAAAGCAGTTAGGACAAAATTGATGCAGTTAGTATTACTGTTTATGATGTTGCTTGTAGAGTTCTTCATGATGTTTTTTGTTAAACAAGGTTTGATTGATGATACTATCCCTAAGAAAATTTTAACAGGCTGTTTCTTTATGATTACACTTTATTCAATCTATAATCTTATAGTTTTAAGTAGGAAGACTATTTCAAAAATAGAAATAACAGACAAAGGGGTAGTTTCAATGAAATCTATCGATTTTTTTTCAATAACAAAAGTTTTTAATCAAAAAGATTTAGTTGTTAAAAAAGTAATAAGTTCAACAGAAAAACAACCTAACTTAGGTAAAATATATAATACTAAAGAAGATGTAGTTTTTTACTTTTACCCAAAGCTTTTTAAAAAAGAAGAATTACTAAATTCAAATTCTAGCTTTTTACAAGAGTTAGGAAAAATTTAATTTTTATGATAAAAAGAATTTTAATTATGCTGTCAATAGTGTTTGTTTCTTGCAAAGAAGCAAATTCAGAAAAAAAAAATAACATTGAAAAGCCTGTTATAGAAAAAATAAAAGAAGAAGCATTAGGACGTCCATAATAATAAATTACAAAGCAATCTTTTTTTACTAGTACTACTTTCTTGTAGTAAAAAGTCAGAAAAAGATAAATGGGTTAATGAGTCTTCTGAAACTAAAACTTCTATAGGGCCCTTTGCCTTAGAGCCTAGAAGCTATTAAATTGTTGATTAACAGAGGATATAATCCAAATTTAATTAGCGATGATGGCTATTGTATCTACCGCATCAAAATCATTAACAAATAGGAAACATCAATTTTGGTGCTATACCTTTTGTTATCTTCTTTTAGTACCCCGTTTGTACATAATTCTGCATGTTATCGCAATTTCATTTTTAGTTGTTTTACGATTTTCGAATATAAATTTCACATATTTAGACATGCCAAACATCTGTTATTTGAGCTATTTGAAACGTCATTAGAACTCCGTTGTACGATTCGGAAAGAATGGAATTCAAAAAATATCTTACGTTTACAATTATTACTTCATAAAAAAGAAAAGACACTTAAAAAACAATCTGGTTTAGCGAGTCATTTGGGTTACCTTATTCGTAATATGGAGTTATGGCTAAAAGTTTGTAATGAAGAAGGAATTGAGGGTTTGTTAATCGGGGCAAAACCTAGAAAGTTAAAAAGCGTAAAATTGGTCAAGAGTTTATTTAAGATTGTCAGAGAACTAAATTACGGAGCTTACTCTCCAATAAATGGAGATCGTATGGTGATTGAAATAGAAATTGTTTGTTTAGAACATGGGTAAAGAAACTATAAAATCTATTATAGGTAATCGTTATTACATAAATGCTTTTTATGCAAAAAAAAATCATATAACTACTTTATTATGAATAAAAAGACTTAATCAATCACAACCTCAATAGTTTCGTTGCAATACACCAGAATTTTAGCTTTTACCACATAGCCAATATTAGACAAAATATTAACATAGTTTTCTATTTGTAATTGATGTGATTTTTGAAACACTCCTGTTTTGTAATCTATAACTACTACATCTTTATTATCAAAAACCAACCTATCCATAATTTTAACATCTCCATTATAAGTCACAAAGGAATACTCATTATAAACTTCTAGTCCTTTTTTATAATAATCTGTAAGCAAAGGATGTTCAATCACATTTTTAAGCAAACCTTTAGCCCTGGAGCTAATCTTAGTAGAAAGTCCCAACTGATCTATGTAATTCCATGCGCTATCTATATCTTGATAAGAGGTTATTTTTTCAAATGCTTTGTGAATTAAAGTTCCAAACATTCTAGCATCTTGATCGTCTGATTCTTGATTTTGAACTACGTAAATTTGATTTTCTTTTTTATCAACACTTACAAAGCTCTGTAATAAAAAACTTTGCTCTTCTTTTTTAGGAATAGAGATTCTTTCTGGATTTCCAATTTCGTACACATACTCTCCTCCTGCTTTATCGATATAAGCTTTAAAATAATCTGAGTAATTTTGAAACGAATTAGATTTAGTTACTTTGGTATCGCACAAGATATATAATTGCTCCTCAGCCCTAGTTAAGGCAACATACAAAAGGTTAAAATTGTCTAGTTGAATTTCTTGATTTACCTTTTTTAAAGAAGTCTCACCTTGTTTTCCATACAATGAAAGCTTACTAGAAACATCTATCTGGAAACTTTCAAAACCACAAAAAACTGGGTTTGATTGCGTGTTGTACCATATTTTTTCATTCTGAATGTATTCTGTATCTAAATCAAATGGAAAAATGACCACTGGAAACTCCAATCCTTTAGATTTATGAATGGTCATAATTTGGACAGCATTTGTGCTTGGAGAAACTTCTATGTTTAACTTTTCTTTATTCTGATCCCAATACTTTAAAAAAGACTGTAATCCTCCCGATTCTTTTAACTGAAACTGAAGAATTAAATCTAAAAATGCTTGTCCAAAAACATCTATTTTAGACTCTAAGAAAAAGGCTCTTATAACGTATTCTGTACCATCGTATAAGGATTGAGAAAAAAAGGTAGAAACCTCAAAATCTATCTTCCAAAAAGCAAACAATTCTGCTGTAGTTTTGGCTTGAATACATGCTTCAAAAAAAGTGTGCTTAGGTGTTTGTATCTCAAAATTGAGCCACAAATAATGCAAAACCCCAATAAAAGATTCATGGTCGTCTTTATTTTCTATCCATCGCAGCATACGAATAAAAAACTGAATTAAAACATTATTTTTTAACAAAAGACTGTCTGGAGAAATTACCTCCACTCCCTGTTCTGCTAAATAATTAGCCACTGCAATTCCATTGGCTTTTTTACGAGTTAACACACAAATATCTCCTCTGTAAAAACCTTTTTTTTCGATTTCTAAAATTTGATGATATACCTTTTTTGCATAAAATTCTTTTTCAACAAAATCTTCTTCACGTTCAAAAACCTCTAATCTTACATAGCCACCCTCTTTAGAATTTGTTTTTTGATGTTTTTCCTTTTTATAAATTTCTTGATAAGTAGTTTGTTTTAAATATTCAGAAATAAACGAGAAAAAATCATTGTTAAAATTGATAACATTACTGTAACTCCTAAAATTAGTTCCTAAGGTTTCTATCTGCTTTTGAATAAAAAAACTGTTTTCTGATTCTTGATGAGATAACGAAATAAATTGCGATGCTTTTCCACCTCTCCATCTGTAAATAGATTGTTTGGCATCTCCTACCAACATCAAACCTCCTTTGTTTTGAGCGAGTGTATTGTGAATTAATGGAATTAAGTTCTGCCATTGTAATTCTGAAGTATCTTGCATTTCATCAATAAAAAAATACTCAAACTTTTCCCCCAAACGCTCATAAATAAACGGAACAGGTTGATCTTTTATTTGATTACTAATAAAACGATTGAATTCTGCGTTTAGCCTAAAATTATTATCCTCTTTTAAATTAGCAAATTCTTTATGAATGTGATTCAACACCGCTAAAGGCACCAATGTTTTGAGTATTTTTTTTGCCAAAGAATACTGACCCAAATGCTTTTTGCATAATTCCTGAGAAATAGCAAACAACGCAAATAAATCTTCTTTGATGTTATCAATACTGGCTTTAACCCCTTGTGGTTTGGAAGATGCGTACAACACACTTGCTTCCATATTTTTTGCTAATCTAGCACCTAGCGGTTGTTTTTCATCTTTTAAAGTACTCCCTAATAATTTTTTAAAATAATTTGGTAAATCTGAATACGAAAAAGACTTGTGATCTATACCGTTATCATCAATCAATGCAAGCGCTTGTACACCTACTTGTTTGAAAGCCTCTTCGGTGTCTGATAAATATCTCTTTAATTTTTGTTCTAATTTTTGAAAGTCTGAAAGTTCTGTATCTACTAATTTAGACACCTCCACTTCATTTTCTTCATTTAACAACAGTCTTGCAATAGCAATTAAAGATTCGTTAATATTCCAAGACTTATCATCATTTACTTGGTTTAGTGTATAAGAAACCAATAATTTTGTTAGGGCTTTATCTTCACCAATTTTTGAAACCAACAAATCAATAGTCTCTCGCAACAAAGGCTCTGCGTCCATTTCTACTTCAAAATCTAACGGCAAGCCTAAATCCATAGAAAAAGTACGAATTAACTTATGTGTAAAACTATCAATAGTAATGATGTTAAAACTAGCGTAATTGTACAGTATGTTAGACAATACTTTGGTTGCCTTGTCTCTAAACTGCAAGTCAGATAGGTTGATTTCTCCTTTTAACGCAACAGCAATTGGGTGTTCTTCTCCTTTAGAAGCTTTTTTTAGTGTCTCCAAAACACGCTGTTTCATTTCTGACGCTGCTTTGTTGGTAAAAGTAATGGCCAGTATTTTCTGAAACTCAAAATCTTTTTCGGCTGTTAAAACAATCTTTAAATATTCCTTTACCAATGTAAAGGTTTTACCGCTACCCGCAGATGCATTGTAAACTTTAAAAAAACTTTGTGAAATCATAATATAAAAAAAAGAGAGTGTCTAAAGTAAACAATCTCTTTTAATAAATAACTACATACAATCTACACTTTTAGATAGAATTTGCTCTTTTGATTTCCTTAGAGAATACAGCTAGACTAGCATTTTGGTTTACTAGCTCCGCAGCAGCTATCACTACCGCTTCGTGTGTGTTTAACGGAAAACCAATCCCCACTGCTAGTTTTTCTAATAATTTTTTAGACAATTCAAAAGACTCTTTCTCCACAAACATCATGTTTGCCAAAGCATACAACCTTTCTATTCTTTCCTCATAATTAGAAGGCGGATTCATTGGATATGTTTCTGGTTTTCTGATGATTGTTTTAAAAACCAAATCACTAATATTTAACTCCTTTTGGATTTTTTCAAGTAATCTAATTTCATCTCTGTTAATTTTACCATTGGACTTGGCTATTTTTACAATATTTGCCAAGTGTCCTCTATTCTTTTTTTGGGTTCCACTTAGGAAAACATTTAATATTGACATAATCTGTTTTTTTTGTTGTTAATTCAATATACTACTTTAGGCTTAATTAAGCAACTCTAAAAAATATACCGTTATCCTCTAAACAAAAAGAAAGCTTCTTTTACCCCCTCTAGCTCAGAATTTTTATTATCTGAAATATATGAAATTGCCTTTTGCGTAAATTTATCACCCTTATCGGTTAAACTAATAACGTTATTTTTTATAACAATCATATTGTTTTTCCCCGCTAATTTTAATATTTTTTTAGCCCTGCTTGCTGTCCAGTTGATATGTTCTTGTAAATGATTGATGTTTCTTTCTTTTTCTTCTTCGTGATTTGAGATATGTAGCATAAAAACCAACATAGCTACTTCTGTTTTTTGTTGTTTGGTTCTATACCACTGAGAAATATAGCCTTTGCTTGGAGCAAATAAATACACCATAAAAAAAATCAATCCTAAAACAGTTGCAATGGTTCCCGCTATGGAGGTGTCTAAGTAATTAGCAATCCAATAACCTACTAAAGAAGCAACGAGACCTAACACGCAAGAATAGACTAGCATTTTCTTTAAATTAGTGGTTAATAAATATACACTTGCTGCGGGTACAATCATAAAAGCAACTACTAGAATAGCCCCAATAGCATCAAAAGCACCTACCGTGGTTACCGATGAGACTGTCATCAAGCCATAATGAATTCCAATAGGTGTAAATCCTAAAGAAGCAGCCAAACCAGTATCAAAAGTGGCAATTTTTAATTCTTTAAAAAAAAGAATTAGTAATAAAACTGAAACTAACAATATGGTTCCAATAATCCATAAAGATCTTGGCCCCATATCTATTCCTTGGTACATCCATCTATCAAAAGGTGCAAAAGCAACTTCTCCCAACAAAACAGCATCTACATCCAAATGTACATCTCCTGCATTTCTAGCAATCAAAATAACCCCTAAACTAAACATTGATGGAAACACCAGACCTATAGCCGTATCTTCTTTTACCAAACCTGTCTTCTGAATATACTCTACCAAAACCACTGTTAATACCCCTGTTAAGGTTGCCATCACAATTAGCAAAGGTGACGCCAAATCTTGAGTAATAAAAAAACCTAAAACAATTCCTGGCAAAATAGAATGACTAATCGCATCGCTGATCAAAGCCATTTTTCTTAGCACCAAAAATACACCTGGCAAAGCACATGCAATGGCTACCAAACCCAAAATAAACTGTATTTCTATTTGTGCACTTGTCATAACTCTTGTGTATATAAATTTTTTGCAGTTTTAAAGCCTTTTTCTGTTAACGACCAATTTCCTTTTTCTAATAAGATTAAATTTTCAGCTTGCAATCTATTTAAACTTTTACGTGTATATCCTTGAAAATTATTCAGAATTTGAATTTTATGCGGATGCGCTACATTCTCGTGATCTTTTACCAAATTGTACATAAATAATAAAGTTTTCATCAGCTTTAGGTCGTTTCTATTTTTCCAAAGCTTGATTTGCTTAAACAACAAACCTCTAATAGGAGAAAACACAAAAGAAAACATCACAAACAGTGTGGCTATTAACACAATTACAGGGCCTGTTGATAAATTGTTAGCACTTGCACTAATCCCAGTACCTATAACTCCAGAAATGGCTCCAAACAAACCTGCTAACATCACCATTTTAGCCAAACTATTAGTCCATTGTCTTGCAGCCGCGGCAGGTGCCAACAACATAGCGCTCATTAAAACAACTCCTACAGTTTGTAAACCCATAACAATAGAAATTACAATAAAAGACGTAATTAATGTATCTATAAACTTTACGTTAAATCCTAACGTTTTGGTATAATCAGCATCAAACAATACCATTTTAAATTCTTTCCAAAACAACAAAACCACCAATAAAGATATTCCTGAAATTGTAGTCATCAACCAAACATCACTTGCCAATAAAGTAGCCGCTTGTCCAAACAAATACTTTTCTAAACCTGATTGATTGGCATTGGGTAATTTTTGAATGTAAGTTAACAATAACATTCCAAAACCAAAAAAAGTAGACAACACCACCCCCAAAGCCGTATCCGATTTTAAATGCGTTTTGGTAATAATGCCTTTGATAAAAATAGCACTTAGCAAACCACTTGCCAAAGCCCCTAATAACAATCCATTGTTATCCTTTACTCCTAATACTAAAAAAGCAATAGCAATACCTGGCAACGATGCGTGAGAAATAGCATCTCCCAACAAACTTTGTTTTCTAAGCACTGCAAAACTCCCCAACATTCCACACACAGCACCTAAAACAGCAGTACCTAGCGTAATGACTTGCAAAGTATAATCTACAAGCAGCAACTCCAAATATTCCTGTATCATAACTTTCCTTCGGTAATACTTGTTTTGTAATTAATTCCGTAAGTTTTGGTTAAATTATCATCGTTAAAAATTTGAGCAACAGGACCAGTTGCAATTTTTTTAACATTTAAAAAAGTTACCCAATCAAAATATTCGGGAACCGTTTGTAAATCATGATGTACAACAATCACCGTTTTTCCTGCTTTTCTTAATTCTTTTAAAATCTGAATAATCGCCTTTTCAGTAGTAGCATCCACTCCCTGAAACGGTTCGTCCATAAAATAAATAGCAGCATTTTGCACCAAGGCCCTTGCTAAAAAAATTCGCTGTTGCTGCCCACCAGATAATTGAGAAATTTGTCTGTTTTGAAACGTTAACATCCCTACTTTTTCCAGAGCCTCTAAGGCCTGTTTTTTCTGAGTTTTTCCAGGTCTTTTTATCCAGCCTAGAGAACCATAAGTCCCCATCGTAACCACATCTAAAGCTGTGGTTGGAAAATCCCAATCCACACTTCCTTTCTGGGGTACATACGCAACCAAGTGTCGCTGTTTTTTATAAGGTTTACCGTATACAGAAACAGAACCAGCTAAGGGTTTTATAATACCTAATATAGATTTTAACAACGTGGACTTTCCTGCCCCATTTGGTCCTACAATAGCCATCAATATACCTTCTGGAATTTGCAAATCAATATCCCAAAGTACAGGCTTGTAATTATAGGCTACCGTTAAATCATCAATAGCAATGGCAATTTTTGTTTCCATATTTTTTTATTTGGATATTTCTCTTTGGGCTACACTTTTCGTTCTTGCTTCTTTGTAGATTCTACAAAGAACTCAAACAACACCATCAATCATTAACAAATTACTTATTTTAAGGCAACTTTAATTTAATCTACTTTAACGCATTAACAATGGTTGCTACATTGTAACGAAACATACCAATATAAGTCCCTGTTTCTTCTGATGAATTTCCCAAAGCATCTGAAAATAATTCTCCTCCTATTTCTACCTCTTGTCCTTTAGAATTTACAGATGCTTGTAAAGCTTCTACAGTCCTTTTTGGAACAGAGCTTTCTATAAAAACGGCTTTTACTTTATTCTCTATAATAAAATCCGAAATACGTTGCACATCTTTTACACCCGCTTCTGTTGCCGTAGACAAACCTTGTAGTCCTACCACTTTAAAATCGTACGCTTTTCCAAAATAAGAAAACGCGTCATGAGCGGTTACTAAAATTCTTTTTTCTGTAGGTAACTCCGCTATTTTCGCTTTTAGTTCAGTATCTAAATCCTGTAATTCTTTCACATAAGCCTCACCATTCTGAGCATAAACTTCTGCATTTATTGGATCTATTTTTTTCAATTCCTCCACCAACTTAATGGTAATCGTTATCCAATTCTGAACAGAAAACCAAATATGTGGATCGTGAGAACTTACAAATGCTTTGGAATTGATAATTTGTTTTGGAGATAACAAAGTACCCAGTGCAATTGTCTTTTTGCCAATCTGATTCATTTTCTCAAAAACATCTACCAATTTTCCTTCCAAATGCAAACCGTTGTAAACAATTAAATCTGCATTAGACAACTTGGTTAAATCTCCAGCAGAGGCTTTGTACAAATGCGGATCTACACCTGCTCCCATAATCCCTTTTATTTCAATAGCATTTCCTCCTATTTTTTTCACCAAATCCGTAATCATAGTAGTTGTGGTTACAACGGTAAACTTTATATCCCCTTCTTTTTTTACAGGTTTACAGGCTACAAACAACATCGTAAAAACGACGAGTATACTTATTTTTTTCATGTTTTTTAATTAATGTGTTTCACATATAAATTGCTAGAAATCTGATGTGATATCGAGATTTTATGATCGTCTATTAACAACAACATCGAATGGTCAAAATCTTCTTTGTGCAATACCTTTACTTCAGCCCCTAACTTAATAGCAGCATTATCTAAATACTTTAAAAAAGCACTAGAGCTATCTTTAACCCCTACAATTTTACTACTCTGATTGATTAATAAAGACGACAAAACTTCTACATCTCTCGTTATAATATTCCCGTCGCTATCTGGAATAGGGTCTCCGTGTGGATCGTATCTAGGAAAATCCAAAAAAACATCTAAACCTGCTGTTAATTTTACAGATTTTACATGCTCCAACTGTTCTGCAACCTCATGTACTTCATCCCACTTAAATCCTAAATGACGAACCAAAAACACCTCCCAAAGTCTATGTTTTCGTATTGTTTTAACCGCAATAGATTTTCCATCAACTGTTAAAGAAACACCCTGATATTTAACATAGTTTACCAATTTCTTTTCAGCTAATTTCTTAACCATATCCGTAACAGACGATGCTTTGGTATTTAATTTTTGAGCAATTTTATTCGTACTCACGGGTTTGTCTAAAGCAATAAACAGGTTGTAAATTGCTTTTAAATAATTTTCTTCAGTTTGAGACACATCTAACTTCATCGTCGCAAATATATAAATTTTAAACATTAAAAGTTTAAAATAATTTTTAGTCTAGTCTAAAAATTATTTTAATTTTGTAAACTTAATTGTTTTAGACATGAAAAAAAAACTCTACTTATTTATATTCTTACTATCAATTGCTGTAAATGCCCAAGAAGCAATTCTTAAGGGAATGGTAACATCTAAAGATACGCCCGTAATTGCCAATATTTCTATTAAGAACAGTAATACTGGGACAAGTACTGACTTTAATGGACTTTATCAATTAAAATCAGAAACAGGAAATCAAACGCTTGTAACTAGTGCTGTAGGTTATAAAAACAAAGAAATTACATATACTCTTAAGAAAGGAGAAACTAAAACAATTAACATTATTTTAAAAGAAGATATTTTAGGATTGGATCAAATAGTAGTTACCGCTACCAGAGGTTATTTAAATCGTAAAAAAGCCCCTGTAATTGTAACTGTAACAGATGCAAAAGTTCTGGAAGCTACCCAAGCGGTTAGTTTGTCTGAAGGTTTGAATTTTCAACCAGGGTTACGAGTAGAAAATAATTGTCAAAACTGTGGTACTTCTGAAATTAAGATGAATGGGTTAAATGGTTCCTATTCTCAAATATTGGTAGATAGCCGTCCTGTTTTTAGCGCATTAAATAGCGTGTATGGTTTGGATCAAATCCCTGCCAATATCATCAAACAAATAGAAGTAGTACGCGGTGGAGGTTCTGCCCTGTATGGCTCTAATGCTATAGCGGGCACCATCAATATTATTACCAAAGACCCTACGGAAAACAGTTTTACTATTGGAAGTAATTTAGCACTAATAGGTAACAAAGCATGGGACAGAACTTTGACTTATAACGGAACTATTATTAACGAAGATTATGACACAGGTATTGCTCTCTTTGGGTTGAAACGAGATAGAGACCACTTAGATGTTGATGGAGATGGTTTTTCTGAATTGACAAACATTGAAAATACCTCTTTTGGGTTTAAAGCTTTTAACAGACCTTCTGATAGAAAAAAAATTACGGCCGAATTTAATACAACTCGGGAGTTTAGACGAGGTGGGAATAAATTTAAAGAAGAGGCTTTTTTAACAGATGTTACCGAAGAAATAACATCTGACTTAGTTTCTGGAGGGTTGACATATGAATACTTAAGCCCAAACAAAAAAGATAATTATTCTTTTTACACGTCTTCTTCTTTTTCTAAAAACGATAATTTTTATGGTGGCTTGGGAGGAAATGCTCCCACCGCAGAAAACATAGAAGAAAGCATCAATGGTTTTGGAAATTCTAAAGATTTAACACTCGTTTCAGGAGCTCAATTCGCACATAAATTTGACACTTTCTTAAACAACACTGGTACTTTTACAGGAGGCTTGGAGTACAAATACAATGATATTGAGGATAGAAAAGATAATATTAAAGATTTTACGCCCATTTTACAAACCACTAAAATTTTAGGAATTTACGCTCAACAAGAATGGGTTGTTAATAACAAATTAAGATTATTAGGAGGTTTAAGAGCTGATGCCCATAATTTAGCTGATAAAGCTATCGTCTTAAATCCTAGAGCAAACTTTTTATATAGCATTAACAAAAATGTACGATGGAGAACTAGTTATGCGAGAGGATTTAGAGCTCCACAAATTTATGGAGAAGATGTACATGCAGGTTTGGCAGCTGGAGAAATAGGACAAATTTTAAATGCTCGTAATTTAAAATCAGAAACGTCTCATAGTTTTTTAACCTCAATAGATTGGACTAGAGAATTAGAAAACGGCGATTTCTCATTAGTTACAGAACTCTTCTACACGCGTTTACAAGATGCTTTTGCTTTGGAACAAGAAACTGAAACATCTGATGAAGTTTATATTTACAGAAGACGAAATTCTGACGGTGCAAAAGTTTATGGTATAAATGTAGAGTTGAAATATACACCCAATAAAGACTGGCTATTTCAGGCAGGGGCAACCCTACAAGAGGCTAAATTTAACAAAGCCATTCAGTGGTCTGATGATTTAAATGTAACAGCTAGCAGAGCATTTAACGAGACTCCTAATTTATATGGTAATTTTATAGCCACTTACGCCCCTACAAAAAACTTTCAAAACAACTTATCTGCTGTATATACTGGACCTATGAAAGTTCAACATTTAGGAGGACCAGATGCTTTTATTCCTAAAAGTAAACTAGAAACTTCTCCTAGTTTTTTTGAATTAAACTGGAAATCGTCTTATCAATTTCATCTAGACAAACACAAGCATACCTATTTAAAAATATATGGAGGAATTCAAAATATTTTTAATTCATATCAAAATGATTTTGATCAAGGAGTAAATAGAGATGTAACTTATAACTATGGACCACAAAGACCCAGAACCTATTTTTTTGGAGTTAAAATTGGTGGTTAAAACATTACTTATAATGATTTTTGATAACATCAAACTAGTTATAGAAAAAAAACAAATGTCATAGCAAACAATTATGTTCACAGTAATTTATTAATTACTTTTGGGTTACCCAACAAGCCCCATTAGTATAATCACTAGAATAAATATTAATGTATACAAAATTTAAGATTCACCAAAATAGTATTTTTGCTAAAGTTATAATTGAAAATTCTAAAAAAAAATGTTTTATAAAAATAAAAACTTAACAGATTAATTTAAATGTAATTCTTTTTTAGCTACGCAGACAGACTAATTACCAACTAGATGTGATATTCTAGTTCTTATAATTATGCACCTTATCAACTATTATTAATAATTTGGTACGAAACTTGTCTAACACTAAATACAAATTATTACATTTGTACCGACAATAGTCGGTTTAGTTTAATAAACATGAAGTCTATTAAAAGAATTAAGAGTATAGTCATAAAGTATAATCCTATTTTACAAGATTAAGTAATGAAAAGAATTAATGTAATATTATTCAGTTTATCAGTAGTATTTACTAATTTTTCACAGGCACAGTGCCCAACAGAAGATGTGTTTTATTCTGAGCAAACCGAACTAAACCAGTTTAAAACAAAATATCCCGACTGCAAAGTGTTAGCACACACCATACATGTTGATGGATTAGATGTTTTTGATTTATCTCCGTTGTCATCTTTAACTCAAGTTAAGAATTTAGAAATTTTAGAAACCTCTGTCACTAATTTTAAAGGTCTTGAAAACCTAGTTAAGGTTACAGGTGATATTACAATTGAATTTAATGATTATTTGGTTTCTATCGATCAACTTGAAAAAATATCTGGAGTGGTTGATGAAGTGAGCATCGTTTCAAACCCATTAATTAAAACGCTCCCTTTTAATAAAATCACAAAGGTTAACAATAATGTTATTATTCAAGGAAACCTTGCCTTAAAAAACATCAATAGTTTTGCGGGTATTCAATCTGTGGGTAAAGATATTGTAATTAGTGATAATTTAAGTTTGTCTACAATTGAAGGTTTAAAAGGAGTAAGCGGTAGCGTCGATAAAATTCAAATAACTATAAATCCTTTTTTATATTCTTTAAATTGTTTTGAAAAGTTAACAACAATTAATGAAAAATTGGTTATTTCTAGAAACGAAAGACTTGAGAATATTAATAGTTTAGCTTCATTAACTAGAGTTAAAGGCGATATTGTCATAGATAAAAATTGGAATCTAACCAATCTAGATGGTCTCAAAAATATAGCGGGTGAAGTGAATAACTTAAGGATCTCTAAAAACGCATCCTTGGTAAACATTGGAGGTTTAACTAAACTTAAAACAGTAAACCAAACCATGACTGTATTTAATAATCCTAAGTTAAAAAACTTAAACAATTTTAAAAGTCTTACATCTGTAAAAGGCGAGTTGATACTTGTTAATAACATTACCATGTCAGACATTAGCGGAGTAGATAATCTAGAAGGAATTCTTGGAATTTTAGAAATTAAAAAGAATACTGCCTTAAAAGAAATTAACGGTTTTAATAAAATAAAAATTATTGATGGTCATCTAACTATTTATAGAAACAAGAATTTAGTAAAGATAACTGGTTTTAAAATACTAGAGAGTGTTTCTGGTGACACTGAAATTATGGAAAACCCCCTATTAGAACAACTCGATATGTTAGACATAATTACAACAAAGTCTAATGATTTTAAAATTAAGAACAACAACCCTTTACTTACTCCATTAGCAAAGGAAAACGAAATTAATAATTTTGACGTTGAATACTAATTTAGATTACTGCTATTGTCTATAAGCATAGAACAATAGCAGCAATTTAAAGATTTAGCACAACAAAAGTAATCTCCTCTTGCAGATTTAAACTTAGTTTTTAGATAATACGAAACTTTACAATAATAAACCTAAACAATAACTATTTCACAATATTTCAAACAATAACTTTATTAAGAATTGCACAAGGCTAGCTATAAAACATTCTATTTTCATTTCTACATTGAGAAACTCGTATTTTAGCTACGATCAAAAATAATACAATAATAGATACAAATATGGCAAAAGAGACCAACGATAAAGAGGCAAAATTAAAAGCACTACAGCTTACCTTAGACAAATTAGACAAAACCTATGGTAAAGGTTCTGTAATGAAAATGGGAGATATGGCCGTACAAGATGTAGAAGTTATATCTTCTGGGTCTTTAGGTGTAGACTTAGCCTTAGGTGTTGGTGGGTATCCAAGAGGTCGTATTATTGAAATTTATGGTCCTGAATCATCTGGTAAAACAACCTTAACGCTTCATGCAATTGCAGAAGCACAAAAAGCAGGTGGAATTGCAGCATTTATTGATGCCGAACATGCATTTGATCGTTTTTACGCACAAAATCTAGGTGTAGACATAGATAACTTAATTATTTCTCAGCCAGACCATGGAGAACAAGCCTTAGAAATTGCTGAAAATTTGATCCGTTCTGGGGCTATTGATATTGTTGTTATTGATTCAGTAGCAGCCTTAACTCCTAAAAGTGAAATTGAAGGAGAAATGGGAGATTCTAAAATGGGATTACACGCCCGTTTGATGTCTCAAGCACTACGTAAATTAACAGGTACTATTAGTAAGACCAAATGTACTGTTATTTTTATCAACCAATTGCGTGAGAAAATTGGAGTTATGTTTGGAAACCCCGAAACAACAACAGGTGGTAATGCTTTAAAATTTTATGCTTCTATACGTATTGATATAAGACGACGAACTCAATTAAAAGATGGAGACCAAGTAATAGGTAATGCAACAAAAGTGAAAGTTGTAAAGAACAAAGTTGCTCCTCCTTTTCAACAAGCAGAATTTGATATTATGTATGGAGAAGGAATATCTAAAATAGGAGAAATTTTAGATATTGGTGTAAGCTATGGAATTATAAAAAAGAGCGGTTCTTGGTTTAGTTATGGAGAGACCAAATTAGGGCAAGGGAGAGATGCTGTAAAAGGATTAATAAAGGACAATCCAGAATTAGCAGAAGAATTAGAAACTAAAATTATTGATGCTATTAAAAATCCTAAAGTTGAAGAAAATTAAATATCACTAAAAAATACACATAAAAAAACCTCTATTATTGTATAATAGAGGTTTTTTTATGTATTTAAATACATAATGTTAAAAAAAAAGACTAATTTAGTAAAAAAATCACATCCCCCTTAATTCATGAAAAAATATTTATTTTTTTGCCTATTACTAAATGTAATTGCAACCGAAGCACAATATGTTAAAATTATTGACAAAAATTTTAAGAAATGTTTATTATCAAACAAAAAAATCAATGTAAATAACAACAATGAAATTGAAATTACTGAAGCAGAGGCTTTTAAAGGTGCCATCAATGTTATTGACAAAAACATTAATGACTTGACAGGTATAGAAGCTTTTACGAATATTCAAAAATTAGACGTAAGCAGTAATAAATTAACTCACTTGGATGTTTCGAAAAACGTAGCACTTAAAAAATTATATGCTTATGGAAACCAATTATTATCAATAAATACATCCAAAAACATTCAATTACAAAAATTATATATTTACGGAAATGCTATAAAAGGTATAGACATTTCAAAAAATATTAATTTGAGAAATGTAGACATTTCTAACAATCAAATCTCGAAATTAGATACATCTAAGAATATTTTTATTACGGAATTATATTTAGAGAACAATCGACTATCAAAAATTGATATCTCTAAAAACATAGATTTGTCATATCTTAAATTAACAAACAATAAACTTAGAGAAATTGACATTTCTAAGAACCGAAATTTACAAAAATTACACATTCAGAATAATCTATTACACACAATTAATGCAAATAATACTGCTTTGGTAGAGTTATATGTAGAAAACAACAAATTGAGAGAGTTGAATATTTCAGAAAACACAAAATTAACCTATCTTGACGTTTCTAAAAACTTATTAAAAAAGCTAGACTTAACTAAAGACATATCTTTAGCTAGTTTAAACATTGCTAACAATCGTTTAAAAAATTTAGATATCTCTAATAATATGATGCTAGCTAATCTGAAAATTACAAACAATAAAATTAAACAATTAGACACTTCTAAAAATAGTGCCTTAATAGACATAGAAGAATAAGATAATTATTATCTAAAAAAACAAACCCGATATAAGATTATATCGGGTTTGTTTTTTTACTTTTTTTTATCTTCTAATTCTAGTTTTTCTGCAAAATACTCGCAAAAATCACGCATAGTACCCGACATTTTTTCGTCGTTAGTGGCTCTTTCAAACGTGTCTGCCATTTGTACTAATGTTTGATGAAAAAAAACTTTCATCTCATCTACAGGCATTTTTTTTGTCCACAATGGCAAATACAACGTTTCTTTATCTTTGCTATCCCAAACAGATAATAAAACTGCTTTAGACTCATCTCTAGCTACTCCTCCGTCCGTTGCTGACCAATAAATTGTTTCAGGTATTTTATTTTCATCTAATCCTATTTCAAACTCAATTTTTGATGTATTTGCTACTGCCATTTTCTCTATTTTTTGATTTCTCAAAGATATAAAATCATAAACAACTCAGCATCTTATTTCTTAGGCTTAAAACCCGATTGATTTAAAAGTGTTTGAGCATCTAAATTCATAAGTTCTTGATGAGTAATTTCGTTATTATTCATATAAGCCCTAACAATTTGTAAACCAATATAAGTTCCTATTGCGCCAGGAGAATTTTTATCTATAGACATGTAAAATTTAGAAAAAGGAGCTAAGTCTAAAAAACGTTTTTTTAGTTTAGGATTGTTGCTATATAAAATTTCTTGTTTTATAAAATAAGCCCAAACTTGGGCTTCGTTTTTATTTGCCCAAAGCATTTTTTCTTTAGAATATCCAAACTTTAACCGCTCAGACATCTTGGGTAAAAACAGATCTAACAAATACATTTTTTTACCTTCAAAAATCATTTGTCCTAAAAAAGTTCTATCTCTATTAACCGGATACTTTGCTTCTATAATCTTTTTTGCAACTTCTACAGTCATATAATTTGGTGTAAAGGTTCTGGTTAAATACCCTGGAAAACCAGTATAAAATTTGTGATTCTCACCTAAGTACATATCCAAAGAGAGCAACAACATGTCGTTTGCATACAAAACTCTATCTTGATAAGAAACTCCTGTTATATCTGTTACAACTGTTGGCATAACAAAATCTGGGTAGTAATATTTAATATGTTTAAACAGGTCTATTAAGTTTCCTTTTTCCTTTTCAAAGTTGCCGTACACCTTACTTACTTCTTTATACAAAGCTTGTTGCAATGTGTCGTTTCTTCTTGCTAAAATTATTTTATCAGATACATTGTTAGGAAACATATACGGATAAACTTGTTTTAGCTTAAGAATCTCTTTCGAATCTGTTGAGAAAAAGGCATCATGAAACTGTGCAAATTTAGCAGTTACCTTTATTTTTTTTATTTTTTGTTCTTTTTTATCCTCTAAATTACATGCAACTAGAATACTAATTAGCAAAGATAAAGCTATCCACTTTTTCATACTTATATATTTTGAGTAAATTTGTATAGACCTCAAAAATAAGAAATAAGAAACATGAAGACACAAAAGATTACAGAACATATTATTCATTGGTTAAAAACATATGCAAATAATGCAGGTGTTAAAGGATTTGTAGTAGGAGTTTCAGGAGGCATAGATTCTGCCGTAACCTCTACCTTGTGTGCAAAAACAGGTTTACCTACTATTTGTGTAGAAATGCCAATCCATCAGCACCAGGACCAAGTAAACAGGGCACAGGAACATATACAACAATTAAAAAAACGCTTTAGTAAAGTTAGTGATGTGAAAGTTGACTTGTCAGAAAGTTTTGAGACTTTAAAAAAAGTAGTACCCCCATCTAATAATGAAGATGTTCTAAGTTTAACATTGGCAAACACAAGGGCTAGATTACGAATGACTACATTGTATTATATTGCTGGTTTACATAGCAGTCTAGTTGTAGGTACGGGTAATAAAGTAGAAGACTTTGGTGTTGGCTTTTACACCAAATATGGTGATGGAGGTGTAGACATAAGCCCTATTGCTGATTTAATGAAAAGTGAAGTTTTTGCTATAGGATCTTATCTAGAAGTACCAACAGCTATTCAAATAGCGGCTCCAACAGACGGATTATTTGGTGACAGTAGAACCGATGAGGAACAAATTGGAGCAAGCTACGATGAACTAGAGTGGGCAATGAAACAAAAAGATAACAATAAAAAAGTTGATGATTTTTCTGATAGAGAAAAAGAAGTTTTTTCTATATATACTAGATTAAATAACATAAATCAACATAAAATTCAGCCTATACCTGTTTGTGAGATTCCTGAAAACTGGAAGTAATATAAAGAAAACAACTTGCTTTACTTTGTGTACTACCCGTTGTTTTATGTTAGGCAATATTAACTAGAACATAAAGAATGAAATTGAAAATTACTACTTGGAATTTAAGACATGGTGGAGGGAAAAGAGTCGATGCCATTATTGAAGGGTTAAATAATCATTCGGATACTGATGTTTTAATGTTGACTGAATTTCGCAATAGTAATAACAAAGAAATTTTAATTGCTGGATTGAAAAAAAAAGATTTTAATTTTTTTCAAAATATTGACGTTGATCCGAAGTTAAACTCAGTTTTAATTGCTTCAAAATACAAGTTCGATTCAATAGATTTCCCAAAATTAGAAGAGCATTACCAAATAGTAATTAAAATAAATTTAGAAGAGTTTATAATCTACGGTTGTTACTTTCCTAACATGAAACTTAAAAAGAAAGTTTTCGAATTTTTACATTCTGAAATTAAAAAAAATGGGACAAAGAACTTAATAATTACAGGTGATTTTAATACTGGAAAGCATCTTCTAGACGAAAAAGGGTCAACTCTAATGTTTGCTAATTACTTTGACATTTTTGAAGATGAAGGATTAATTGATGCTTGGAGACATTTACATCAAGAAAGGAGAGAGTTTTCTTGGCATAGCAACAAAGGTAACGGGTTTAGATTAGATCACTTATTTGTTGGGGAAAACTTAAAAGACCTCATTAAAGAATGTTATTATGATCACAAATTACGTGAAGACAATATTAGTGATCATTCTTTAATGACTTTAGTCCTAGACTAAGAGTTTTTAAGTAAATCCTAGAAAGCAATTAGCTTTAGAAAAGAATTTCCCGCAACTCTAAGAACAAATGGTGGGCATTTTGTGAAATCAAGAGCTGAAATTATAATCGCTAATTTGTTATATAACTAGGGTTTGGTCTATGCACACGAAAAAAAAATCACCAATAGAAGAAAATGTACACTCAGACTTTTATCTACGTTCAATCAATGGTAGTGAACCTGTATATCTTGAATTTTGGGGTTTAGAAGATGATCCTAAATATTTAAAGAGAAAAATGAAAAAAAAGGAAATATATGCTAAATACAATCTTTAACCTCATTGAAATAGACGATGAACATTTAAAAGTATTACGACTATGCAACAATAAAAAAATTAAACAATCAGCCAACGTTATTTTAAAAGAGTGTAGGGACTCCAGAAGCAAGTTACTAAATTACATTATAAATAATTTAGTAATATTTATAACTTTATACAAAATTTAAACTATAAATCAAATTTAGATAAAGGAAAAATAAAAGAGTTAATGAAAACTTTTAATGTCAACAGCGAAAAATGCTCTGAAGTTGTCGGCTTATCTTATGGGTCTTTTTGTAAATCGATGAGAAAAATTGAAAGCTAGATTCAAGTCATTAACGCAACAGGGCTTATTTGGTCTATAAATTGGTCAAATTTCTCCAACGGATTTAAGAAGTTATATCTTTTTCTAGGTCTGTTATTTAATCATGTTTTCAACAAATACCTAAATATTCGAACTTTAAATCCGAAAAATATTACAAAATCTATTGCTAGTAATCATCACTACACATTTTTTATAAGAAGTAAATAATCATACATTGTATAACTCACAAAGCCATTTTTAATAGGAACAACGAAGACTAGTTTTATGTGTTTTCGAGCAAGAAAAAAAAATAAACTTCTGAAAATACGACTAAAGTTACCAAGCACGATAAATTTAAAATGCTTTGCTTCAAATTTTATTTTCTTAACAAGGGATAAAATCCCAATACAAGTATCTAGCTAAAAATACTAGGAGCTAAACCTGTTGATAAAAGGGGAGTTTCTTGTTTGCAGAACAATACATCCATCCCAAAAAAAATATTGTAGCGAGAGCGTAAAAAAAATAAACAATTATTGAGGTCAGTATTTAATTACGTATCTTATATCTCACTAAATAGGTGTTTTTATGGATATTTTTAAAGGACAAAACCTTCTAGAGTTTTCAGATCAGTTCAAAACAGATGAAAACTGTAAGCAATACTTAGCATCAATTAAATCTGGAATTGGTATCACTGCTTAAAATGTAATCATATAGCTTGTCAAAATCGTAAGGATTTTGCTAGACAATGTAATATTTGTGGTCATATCGAGTCAGCCACAGCCAATACACTCTTTCATAAAGTGAAATTTGGA
>Ga0209093_1000120_pt1 | contig 40304 bp, 28 predicted proteins | sample SidtaG_4_FD_187450 | JGI IMG/M metagenome (GOLD analysis project Ga0209093, IMG submission 187450) | Marine algal microbial communities from Sidmouth, United Kingdom - Sidmouth_Male1 metaG (SPAdes) (version 2) | ecosystem: Host-associated > Algae > Red algae > Unclassified | place: Sidmouth...
ATATATTTACAATCATCTAAGAGCACATTGTAGTCTGGATTTAAGAAAACCAAGCGAAGTACATCAAAATCCAAATATCAAATACAAGTCATACCGAAAAAATAAACTAAATTTGACTGAACTTGAAGTTTAAGCAATAACTTAATTCAAGTTATTGCTTAAACTTCTAAACGGCTAAAAAAATAATTTGAACGGTATAAAAAAGACAAAAAAAGGTCAACCTATATCAGTATAATACAATACTCCCATAATTTTATACACCAATTAAGAGATGTTTTTAGAGACTAAAATTACTTACATTATAAAAAAAGAATTTGAGTGGTGTAGAGTGGTTTATGATTTAAGATTCTGCTAAAGATTTAGATATTACTTTAATAAGTTTGGGTAACAAAATATTAATAGACATTAAAATAAACAATTAGTACGGATGATTATAAGCAATCATTAAAAAGCCCATACAATTTAATGAATGGGCTTTTTTTGTTCTTAATAAATATTTACTTAATAACTTTATTTTTAGATTCTTTTTGAGCGAGTATACTCTTTTGATATCTTCCTTGTACAATATCAATTAATACTAAAATTACAATTACAAAGTAAAAAGTAGTTTTACTCATTGGAGTAATATGATTTCCAAATAGTTCAATGTGTGCTAGGTGGCCTCCTTCTGTTAACAACATAATCCCTACAACAAAAAGAATAAAAAGACCTAATACCTCATACAATCGATTTTTCTTTAAAAATTCAGAAACCTTATCTGCAAGTACTAACATTAATATTCCGCTTAAAACAATAGCAATAGCCATAATAATTAAGGACACAGTGGAGTCTTTAATTTCACTTGTCAAGCCAATAGCTGCTAGAATAGAATCAAAAGAAAAAACTAAGTTCATAATTACAATAGTAATAGTGGCTGCGGTTGCACTTTTTTTAGATTTGGTGTTTTCTAGGTCGCCGTTTTCTACCTCTTCTAAAGAAATCATGTGCCAAATTTCTTTTATTGCAGTGTATAAAATAAAACCACCACCAATAAGAACAATTATACTATGTCCGTTAAAAGAAAATTTAGCAATGTCTTTAATTTCTCCTGTTAGAAAAGAAAAGGGTTCTTGAAAGAAGTCTATTACAGAAACAAGTATAAATAAAAGCACAATTCTTAGTACAATAGCAATTAAGATTCCCGTTTTTCTTACGCTAGCTTGTTTATCAGCAGGTGCTTTTTTAGATTCTAAAGATATGTATAATAAGTTGTCAAAACCAAGTACTGCTTGTAACAGAATTAACATTATTAGTGTAAATAAACTTTGTAGTGAAAATAAGTTTTCCATGGTTTTATTTTTTGTAAATATATATGTTTAAAATTAAATAGCTATTTAATTATTAATGTGCATCAAGCCAATTATCTCCCATATCAGTATCTACAATTAGTGGAACACCAATTTTGTATGCGTTTTCCATTTTAGAGATAATTAAAGGCTTTAAAGTATCAATTTCATCTGTATGCATATCAAAAACCAATTCATCATGTACTTGAAGTAGCATTTTGGTTTTGTAGTTTCCTTGCTCTAATGTTTTTTGAATATCAATCATGGCTATTTTAATAATATCTGCAGCTGTTCCTTGAATAGGTGCATTTACAGCATTTCGTTCATCAGCAGAACGAACAATAGCATTGGCAGAGTTGATGTTTTTTAAATACCTACGTCTGTCTAGCAGTGTTTTTACATACCCGTGTTCTTTAGCATAATTCACCTGACTTTCCATGTAGTTTTTTAGTGTAGGATAAGTTTTGTAATATGTATCTATTAGTTCTTTGGCTTCTTTTCTGCTTAAATTAGTTTGTTGACTCAGTCCAAAGGCAGAGACTCCATAAATAATTCCAAAATTTACTGTTTTGGCATGGCTACGTTGTTCTCTCGTAACTTTATCAATAGAAATTCCAAACACTTTTGCTGCGGTAGATTTATGAATATCGTCTCCGTTTCTAAAGGAAGCAACCATTTCTGGATCTTGACTTAGTTCTGCAATTAAACGCAATTCAATTTGAGAATAATCGGCCGCAAATAACGTATACTTGTCGTCTTTTTTAACAAAAGCCTTTCTAATTTGTTTTCCTCTTTCTGTACGGATAGGAATGTTTTGTAGGTTAGGGTTGTTGGAACTTAGTCTACCTGTAGCAGCTGTGGCCTGGCTGTATGTTGTATGTACTCTTTTTGTAATAGGATTTACTTCGTTTGGCAAAGCATCTACATAGGTGTTTTTTAATTTTACCAAGCCTCTATATTCTAAAATTTTTGCAACAATTTCATGATCGGGAGCAAGTTTGCTTAAAATATCCTCGCCAGTTGCATATTGTCCTGTTTTTGTTTTTTTTGGCTTTTCAAGCAGTTTTAAATTTTCGAATAATACAATCCCTAATTGTTTAGGGGAGGCAATGTTAAAAGCTTCATCAGCCAAGGTGTGAATGTCTTTTTCTAATGTTAAAATATCAGTATTTAATGTTTCTGATAGGTTTTTAAGATACGCTACATCTAAATTAATTCCTTCCAATTCCATTTTAGCCAATACTCTAAGTAACGGAAGTTCAATATTATTGAATAAATCCTCTAGATTATTTTCTTTTAACTCTTTTTTAAAGTGAGTTTCTAGCTGAAAACAAACATCAGATTGTTCTGCGCAATAGGGGGTAAGTACTTTTAAATCGACATCTGCTAACTTTATTTTGTTTCTACCTTTTCCAATTACTTTGTCTTGGTGTGTTAGTTCGTAATTTAAATAGGTTTCAGACAATACATCTATTTGATGTCTCATATCTGGATGTAACAAATAGTGTGCTAAACTTACATCAAAAATGGTTCCTTTTAAAAGAATGTTGTAGTGTGCTAAGAATTTTATATTGCTTTTTAAATCGTAAGCAATTTTTTCAATACTTTCATTTTCAAAGAATGGTTTTAAATCATTCAGAATTTCAGTTGTATTTTTGGAGGTAGGAATATAGTACCCTGTGCCAGTTTCGTAAGAAAAACCAAACCCAATAATTTTATCAATAAAACTTTCACGCTCTGTAACAATTTCAAAAGCTACTTTAGTTTGACGGCTTAATTTTTTAAGAAACAATCTTCTAGCGGTATCGGTATTAATATATTGATATATAGAAGAGGAGTTGCTAAGGGTATCAAATCCAAAAGAAGACGCTGTTGTGTTGTTTTCTATAGGAGTAGCAAACAAATCCAATTGTGGTTTGTTAGTGCTTGTGAGTTCTTTTTGTAAAACCTCTATTTGCGGAGTTTCTACACCAAATATTTTGTTAAAACTATCTGCAATACGTCTAAATTCTAATTCCTGAAATAGTTTGGTAGTTTCCTCTTGGTTGGGTTTACACATGGTATAATTTTCCTCGTGGTATTCCACTGGGCAATCTAAAATAATAGTCGCTAGTTTTTTAGATAACAATCCTAATTCTTTATTGGCTTCAATTTTTTCTTTCATTTTTCCTTTTAGCTCATGTGTATTTGCCAAAAGATTTTCCATAGAACCATATTGTTTTATAAATTTTTTGGCAGTTTTATCTCCCACACCTGGTAAACCAGGAATGTTATCTACTGCATCTCCCATCATTCCCAAATAATCAATTACTTGTAATGGGTTTTCAACTTCAAATTTTTCTTTTACCTTTTCAACATCCCAAATTTCAATTCCATTTCCCATTCTAGAAGGACGGTACATAAAAATATTTTCAGAAACCAATTGTGCATAATCCTTATCGGGTGTTACCATATAAACCTGGCAACCTTCTTTTTCTGCCTGTTTGGCAACGGTTCCAATCAAGTCATCAGCTTCAAAGCCAGAAACCTCTATAATAGGAATGTTCATGGCTTTTAAAATTTCGTGAATATAAGGAATCGCAATTTTAATTGCTTCTGGAGTTTCTAATCTATTGGCTTTGTAGTTTTCAAAAGCCTCTGTTCTTTGTGCAGATCCTCCTTTGTCAAAAGCAACAGCTAATAGCTCGGGTTTCTCTTTTTTAATAACATCTAATAGCGAATTGGTAAACCCTAAAATAGCGGAGGTATCCATTCCCTTAGAGTTAATTCTAGGGTTTTTGATTAATGCATAATATCCTCTAAAAATTAAGGCAAAAGCATCTAGTAAAAAAAGTCTTTTCTGACTAGCCATGTGTATTGATTTAGTAAGAGTAAAAGTAATTAAAATCAAGTATATAAAAACGTCAAAAGGATGGATTTATAAGATACTATTGATGATAAATGTTCTTTTTTTATAAAATAGTTAATAAAATTTGTGTTTTTTTTTTGTTTTTTTGATAAAAAAGTTATATTGCAGCTTAAAATATTCTCTATTTTAATGAGATACCCCTAAATACAATATTTATACCCTTAAACTATGACTAAATTTGGAGATTTAATAGATGTTGACATCCCTGTTTTAATTGATTTTTACACCCCATGGAGTAAAGAAGATGTTGAGCCTACAGGAACGATTTTAAAAGATGTAGTTGCTGCTTTGGGAGACAAAGCAAAAGTGATAAAAATAGACGTTAAGAAGAACGAAATTTTAGCCTCAGCTTTAAAAGTGAGATTACACCCTACTTTTGTAATTTATAAAAATGGACAAATGAAGTGGAGACAAGCTGGCGATCAAGATGCAGATACTTTGATTAATTTGGTGCAGCAATATGTTTAAGATATTTCTTTAAAACAATAGCCTCTCTTAGACAATTCTTCTAAGACTTTAGGAAGTGTTTCTTTGAGTCTTGGAAATGCCTTTATGCTGTCATGAAATACAACAATACTACCTTTTTGAATGTTTTGTAAAACATTTTTAATACAACTTTCTGCGGATAAATTTTTGTCAAAATCGGCGCTTAAAACATCCCACATTACAATAGTATAGTTTAGTTTTAAAATTTCTTTAGATTGTTTGTTTGTGATTTTTCCGTAAGGAGGTCTAAATAGTTTTTTATTATGAGTAGGTAACCATTCCTCTGCTTTTAAGGTATTTTCTATATATTCTTTTGTATTTGTATTCCACCCTTTTAGATGGTTGTAGGTATGGTTTCCTACTCTGTGTCCTTTATTTATTATTTGATTTAAAATTTCAGGATTTTTACGAACATTATCTCCAATGCAAAAAAAAGTAGCCTTTGCATTGTGTTTTTCTAAAATACTTAACACCCAGGGAGTTATTTCAGGAATGGGACCATCATCAAAAGTTAAATAAATTTCCTTTGTATCTGTGTTAAAACTCCAAATCCATTTGTTAAAAATGGATTTGAATATAGTGTGTATTTTAACAGGATAAAGTTTTATCATTATTCTAAAATATCTTCAAATAATTTAATATGACCAATAAATTCATTCTCTACTTTTGTTTTATAGGTTTCGTCTTTTTCGTATTTATTAACATCTGCAGCAATGGTTTGATACATTTTAAATTGCATTTCTACCTCGCTAAATAAATACTCTATGTCTTGTGCACTAAATTGTGAGTAATAAATTAATTTTTCTTGAAATATTTTAATTAATACATCTGCAGATTTTCTAGCTTTTTTAGGTCTATCTAACAAGTAATATTGTTCCGGAAAACCAAGGCAAACTCCGTACTGCTCGTATTTTTCTATAGGTAATTTGTTGTAGCTTATATCTAGTAATTCTTCTGCTTTTGCAAGCTTTCCTTCGTTCATTAGGGTTTCTACAACTCTAGAAATGTTATTTCTGTAGGATATAGAGTTTCTTCTAGATTCAGCATCTAGGTAAAAATCTTTTCCATGGTTTCCAAATGTCCAAGATTTCATTAATTTGTAATTTTCATCGGCATTAATTCTACCCATTCCTAATATTCCGTATTCATTAGGCGTTTTTATAGGAACTAATTGAAATGCCATTCCGTCCATTTGCAAGTAGTCTTTTAGCCACAAATACTCATCATCAGCATTAGAACCTCCTGTAAAATAAATAGGTCTTTCCCAATTGTTGTTGGCTAAAATATCTAACATTAAAATTCTATTTTTTGTCAAACCACGTTTGTCAATATCTAAATCCATATAAGCAACAATAGAGTCAGCATCTTTAGCCTTTACAATTCCGTTTTTTAAGACTGCTTTTTTGTTAACAGGTAGTCTTAATTTGTTTGTAGGATAAAATTTCTCAAATTTCCCAGGGTTTACTTCGATATAAGTTCTTTTGTCTGGAGAGCTTATCCATTTCATAAAATTATCAATACCCCATCTTTCTGGTGATTGTCCTGTGTGGTAGGCAACATCTAAAGTTCCGTGTCTGTATTGTTTGTGGGTTAATTGCGATGGAATAGGAGGTGCATCATAGGTTTGGCGTTTCATTTGATCTATGTACCAATCTGTTGCTAATAAACTAGTGTTTACTAATTTTACATCCGTTCTATATCCTTCAACCTGTTGCATATACCATAAAGGAAATGTATCGTTGTCTCCAATAGTAAATAAAATAGCATTTTTTTTACAAGAGTCTAAATAGGCTTTTGCATTAAAATGAGCAGTATATTTGTTAGATCTATCATGGTCGTCCCAGTTTTGTGAAGCCATTACAATAGGGGAGGCTAACAAACAAATAGCAGGAATGGCAATAGAAATTGTTATTGAATTTTTATAATTACTAATTTTATCAAAAATAGCATATACTCCAAAGCCTACCCACATGGCAAAAATATAAAAAGAACCTACAATGGCATAATCTCTTTCTCTAGGTTCAAAAGGTTTTGGATTGGTGTAAAAGATAATAGCAAAACCAGTAAACACAAAAAATAATAATAAATTGTAAAAATTTCGTTTGTCTTTTTTGTATTGAAATACAAGACCTATAATTCCTAGAATTAATGGAATTCCATAATATTTATTTCTTCCTTTGTTATTAAGTACATCAGAAGGTAGATTGCTTTGAATACCCACAAACCACTGGTCTATAAAAGAGATACCAGATATCCAGTTTCCGTTTAAAGGATCCATTCTACCTTGAATATCGTTTTGTTTTCCAACAAAATTCCAAAACAAATATCTAAAATACATGTATCCAAACTGATAGGTAACCATAAATTTTATATTTTGAGCAAATGTAGGTTTGGTTTTAGTGTTTTGTGGAATTCCAACAATAGATTCGTAATTTGATTTTAATCCAGGAACTACCATTCTAGGAATAAATCCTTTGTGTTTATTTGTTCTTTTTTCTATGGCATTCTTATAATCGTTTACAATAATGTATTTTCCAATTTTTTCATCTTTTTCGTATTTTGGTTTTACATCAATAAAAATAGGTTCGCCGCTAGCATCTAAGTCTGGTTGGTTAGTTTCTGTGTAAAAAGAATCGTAAAATACATTGGCATCTCCATACTGTTCACGGTCATAATAGGCTAACAACTCTCTTGCAGAAGATGGATTATTTTCATTTATAATTGTTTTAGCATTGGCTCTAATAGGTAACAGTAGCCAACAAGAAAAACCAATCATTACAAACAAAATAGATAAGAGAGAGATGTTTGCTAAATATTTGTTGTTTTTACGAGTGTAGCTCAGTCCAAAATAAAAAGCAACAACAATAACAATTCCAGCAATTACAGTTCCTGTATTAAAAGGCATACTTAAAGTATTGACAAAGAAAAGCTCTGAAGCACTAAAGAATTTAAGTGTGAAAGGGAATAAGAATTTAAAAATAAAAATTAACGTACCAATAGCAATTGCATTTGCAATGATAAAATTTTTAATAGTATATTTTTTATAATAGTGGTTTAAGTAGATAAAAACTAAAGACGGAATTACTAAAAGTGATAGTATGTGAACTCCAAAAGAAAGACCTATAACAAAACAAATTAAAATAAGCCATTTGTTCCCCCTAGGTTCTGAAAACGAAGCCTCCCATTTAAGACCTAGCCAAAACAGCAAAGCCATTAAAAAAGAAGACATGGCATATACTTCGGCTTCTACAGCGCTAAACCAAAAACTATCAGAAAACGTATATGTTAAACTACCTACTAAGGAAGCCCCAAGAATAGCAATAGATTTGTTAAGTGTTAACTCAGAGTTTTTAATAGAAATGCGTTTGATTAAATTGCTTAAAGACCAAAACATAAAAAGAATGGTAAAAGCACTTGCCAAACCAGACATAAAGTTTACCATATAAGCAATATTACTGGTAGAGCTGCTAAACAAAGCAAAAAAGGCACCTAGCATTTGAAACAAAGGAGCTCCTGGTGGGTGCCCCACTTCTAATTTAACGGAGGTAGATATGTACTCTCCACAATCCCAAAAACTTACGGTAGGTTCTAAGGTTAAGGTATAGGTAATTAATGCAATTCCAAAAACAATCCATCCTAGAATTGTATTCCACTTTTGATAAGTATGCTCTTTCATATAAAGATTCTGTACTAAAATTTTGTCACAAATTTAATTAAATATTTATGTAGAGTTCTATTATAGCAAAAAATGTTACTTTTATATGGTAATATTCTGTAAGTGTGATGTTTACTTTTAATGAGCTATGTTTTAATTATTTTTTTGAAAAAAAGTTTTGTAAAAACAAACATATGGTCTATATTTGCACCCGCAAACTAATTGTCCTATGGTGTAATGGTAACACAGCGGTTTTTGGTACCGTCGTTCAAGGTTCGAGTCCTTGTAGGACAACAAAATAAAAAAGCTAACATTTAACGTGTTAGCTTTTTTTATTTTCAATTTATATCCACTAATCTACCCACATACCGACCTTTCTTCTTTTTTGGGCATTTAAAACAATGTTTTAGCACATAAAAATAGAAACAAAAAAAGTATCCATATTAAAATAATGGAATTTTTAAAAAGTTGTAATCAAGGTGTGTTCTATTTTGCTATAAATTAAGTACGCCCTAAATATAATAATTTTAATTTTTTATCTAAAAATCAAAAAGCTTGTATTTAACAACAAAAATCTACACCTTTTTTTAAAGCAAAAAACAGTAATTTAAAACCTACTTTTTTAGTAATAAATCAACCTTTTTTTGTTATTCTCAGACAAACCCAAATGATACCCCTTAATCTCTCATCTACTAGTTAAAATGTTTGTCGATTCTTTTAAAACTGTATTCAGATAAATGATAATTTTCTGTTGTTCTATTTAAAACTCTAATTCTAAAAAGGGTATTAATTCCTTTGTTAAGTACAACACCTTTACCAAGTCAAAAGGCTTATAAAATTCTATGTTATGCTTCTGTGATCTAATTGCACTTTGACGAATATTAACAAGGCTTTGTATAGTAATTCTAATACTTATATAAGATGTATTTGTACTTACTTTCTATTACTTGTTTTTTAGAGATCTCAGAAAATTTGAACATATCAAAATATTGATTTGATAGCTCGTTTAATTTATTGGTTGTTAATTTTTTTTAAATTATTCATAATTATAATAATTTAGGTGTCCTACGCTTATTACGGCGTTGCAGTTCTTTAGAATAGCGACACTATACCACATATGAGCAAAGCGTTTATTTTAAAGTCATAAGTAATAATTTAGGATTTATAATATAGAAAATAAAGAGTATAATTTTAAACTATGAACGGAAAAGAACTATTTACACATTACACAAATAAAAGAGACTATACAGGTAGTGAGGCAGATACGTACGCAAAAGATTTGTATACCCTCTTTTTACATATTGGAACGGACATATACGCTTTACTGGAAAACGCAGAACTACAAAACAAAAAAATAGGTTATAAAAACTGGAGTGATGAAATCCCCACGGGATGGGATATTATAAGCAAAGAAGATTTTTTTTATTATTAAAAAAAGCATCCCAAATAAACGGAATGCTTAAATTCTATGACAATGGTATATAATAAACATACAGAGCATTTAATCAAATATGGGGTCATCCTCAGACAACCAATAAGCAAAAGTATATTTTTTATCTTAGTAACTAGTAAAATATAATTTAAAATCTTTTTTTTGTAACAATCACCAAGGTTTTATAGTGGGTAGCTATACTAAAATGATGTTAAAAAGTTATAAAAGGGTATTTGCATTAACTATAGCTTTTCCCATCCTTTTAAGAAAAAAAATCTTAGTTTATATTAATATTTTTTTTGATAAAAAGTTTTGTAAAAACAAACATCTAGCTTATATTTGCACCTGAAAATAAATTGTCCCATGGTGTAATGGTAACACAGCGGTTTTTGGTACCGTCGTTCAAGGTTCGAGTCCTTGTGGGACAACACAATATTAAAAAGCTAATACGTTAATGTATTGGCTTTTTTTGTTTTAAAAACTAGCTTACATTTTTAAACTTGCTTATTTTTGGGCTTTTTTTTGTACAAAAGTACAGAGATTGAAACAAAAAAGCATCATAATAAATTATGAAACGCAAAGAACTATACAAGCAAAAGAGACTACAAAAGTAGCGAGGAAAATGTGAAGGCTAACAATCTAGAAACGCTTTATTGTTCTATAAATATAGGCAACGTATATACCAGCCAACTAAAAATAGCCCAAAAGCAAAACAAGAAAATAGGGTTTAAAAATTAGAGTGATGCTGTACAGACGGGGTAGGAATTAAGGGAATATTTTTTTATTAGATTTTGTAAAACTTAATCTCTTTTATTTGTTACCTTTGTAAGGCAGATAAATAAATTATTCTATACTGAATATAAAGAAGCAAGCGCGGTGAAATACCCAAGCTCGCCCCAAGCAGAAACACTCTACGGAGTGTTTCTGTCATCTATAGAAGTTTTAAAGAATATTCACCCGAAAACGATACTGAATGATTCTTTTTTAGTACATAATAGTATAAAAACGGATGTTTAAAACACCCTTATACATAAGCCATAAAACCCCAAAATTACACCATATTAACTCACTTGCACTACTTTTTTAATATCTAAATATTGTTTACTTTCTTAATTACTACATAAGTTTATTTTTACATACTTGAAAATCAAGACCGCTTTACGAAACGCAACAAAAAGGTAGCTTAAGGTTTACTGAAACGTCTGCAAAAAATCCTAAACAGAGAACAGACGCAGTAATCACCAATGTTGGGTTGGGCATTTTTTTTCATCTAATAGAACTATATAAGCAATTTTAAGTTACGAGGGAAAACCCTGTTCCGTTTAATTTTTACCGTATTCTTTTATACTGGAGTGATGATACACCTACAGGGTGGGAAGCAGAAGGAAAAGATGCTTTTTTAATATTAAAAAAGCATTCTAAATAAATGGAATATTTATAAATATGTAGAGTATTTAATCAAATTAGTGAGGACTATAAGCGTAAGTCTGCAGTAATATTTAATCTCTTAGGGTTGTTCTTTTGTAATAATCAGAAAGGGTTTATGATAAATAATGTGTGTTTGTGTAACTAAGCACCTACCCAAGTTAGATGTTATAAAAAGTTGTGAAAAAGGAAATATAAAGTTTAGCTTAAATTTAAATAACAATATTATCTACATGTTAAAGATAGATAATGAAGTGTCTTTTAAAATAGTAATTCAATACAAGCCAAGTTTAGATTAATAAACCACAATTTTAAATCTTTAAAAAATTATAGTCATAAAGTTTATCTGTTAGTTTTAAATTAAAAATAGTTAGCCATATACAATCTATTGTATATTTTTGTTTATTATAAATATAACATATGAAAAAAATAGTAATACTACTTTTATTATTTCCGGTCTTGTTTTTTGCGCAGGAAAAGACAAAGTCTCTTTTTTCTAAGAGGCTACATTTAGGTTTTGATGTTGCCAAGACCTCAGTCAAAACAGTACCTTCAGATTTTGCTTATATGGGAAAAAACATATCGGAAGATTGGAAACGTACTGCCTTGTATACAGGTATTGTAGGTGCTTTAATTTTAGTAGATAGACCAACAACAGAGTTTTATCAAGAACATATAGAAGCTCATATTAATTACAAATTACCTAACATTACAATAAATAAAAAAAAGAATAGATTTCCATGGGTTAGTGGTTATGATGCTTATATGTTTTACACAATGTCTGGTATTTATGCAGGTTCTTTATTTACCGGTTTTGAAAAAGGACAGTACGCAGCAATTAATGGTTTTAAATCTTTAGCGTATTCTATTTTAATATCCCACATAACGCTAAAGACTATTTTTGGTAGAGCAAGACCTAATACAAGCCTAAAAAATGGAATTTCAGATAATCCACATACAACCAATAACCCTTTTGATTTTTTTAATAGTAGAGGAGGTGAGTATGTGTTTTCAGATCAAAGAGGAACTGCCTTACCTTCTTTACATGCAACTGCTTTTTTTGCAATGGCAAAGGTTTTTCAAATGGAATTTGATAATTATTGGATTCCTTATGGTTTTGCTGCCATTGTTTTTGGGGCTGAATTTAGACAACACAGACATTGGGTTTCTGACATGGTTGCAGGAGGTATAATAGGAACCATCATAGGACGTTCTGTAGTAAGAAGTAGTTGGAAAGCTAGGGGTATTTTACCAGATGAGAAAAAAGAAATTACGTTTAAATGTATACCAACAATATCATCAAGATACAAGGGTTTGCAATTGGTAGCTAATTTTTAAAAGAGATCTATTATTTTAAGTTACTAATTTAATAGGTTTTTGAAGTTTAATTTGTTTAACAATTTAAAGCACTATTTTAGTTGGTGGCTTAAAATATAATAAAGCTATTTTTGTTATTAATTCGCTTTATTACAAAAAAAACCTATAACAGTTTTAATTGTTATAGGTTTTTTTGTAATAAAATTGAATGTATATAATAGTTATTCTTTTAGGAAAACTTCATGCATATTTTCACTAGTAGTTATCAGATAAATTCCTTTTGTTAGGGAGCTTATATCTATCTTATTTCCTTTACCACTAAGCACCATTTTACCCGTAATTGTATAAATGCTATATTCAGTATGTTCTGTAATGTTTTTTCCATTTAATTGAACACTGTTAGATGATGGATTAAAGCGTACAATAAAACTACTTAATGGATCATCAGTAGAACTTTCTTCGCATAATTTACAAAAACTTCCACCGCAGTCCACATCAGTTTCATCACCATTTTTAATACCATCTGAGCATGTAGGCGTAGTTTCTCCATTTTTTACGTAACCAATAAGATTAAAAAGGTTGTTAGAAGCGTATAGCCATTCTGGTGATTTTGTAGAGGCATTCCAATTAGATTTAATTAGACTGTTCTTTTGAACTCTAGAATCTCCCCAATATGCCATATCGTAAGGAGCATCCCAGAAACCTTGTGTATCCCAATCTGCATTGATATAGGTAACCAAACGAATAACATCTTTGTTAGAGTCTATATAATCAAAAAATGGTTGATACCATTCTTCCCATATTTTTTGTGCAGATTTAGAAGACTTAACACCCCTATTAGCTCCTAGTACTGGAGCAATAGTAGAGTCACTAACATCATAGCCCTGAGGTGTAGCCTCCGCAATAATAACAGGTTTGTTTTCTTTTCTGGCAAAGTTAACCAACGTATTTTGAGCGCCGTAATTACAATCTTGAGGCGTAAAAACAGAAACACCCATTAAATCTACATATTCTTTACCTGGATACCAGGCAGATATAGGGTGATTTCCAAAATTATGACCACAAAAAGAGCCTGAGTGCCATACCATTGCAATGTTTCTATCTGCTCCTTTTTCCTTTATTCTGTCATATGCTTTTTTCCATGCACTTATAAATTTGCTAGGGTCATAATGATTGTGCGGACCATCAAATTCGTATCCCCATCGTAAATAAATAGGTCTGTCTAAAGCAACTAATTTATCAATCAACAAATCCATTTTAGTATCTAAACTACCGGAGTTAAATTCTTCTAGTAGGTCTACTAAATATACAGCAACAACTAAAGCACTATTAGGATACGTAGTTGCCAAACGTGATAAATGTTGTGGACCTGTTCCATAAGATGCTTCGGTATCAATACCTTCAAGATTATTGATGCTAGTGTATCCGCTTAAGGCTGCAGGAATGGTTGTAGTGGATGCCGAAAAAGAATCTACACTATTTGCATCTTGACCTATTGCTAATAAAGTTCCTTCTCGGTTTGGAACAAATTTACCCGTAATTACTTTTTTTACAACACAATCACCACAAAGTCCACCGCAATCAATGCTAGTTTCAGTACCGTTTTTAATTCCATCAAAGCAAGTGGCTGATAACTTTTTGTTAGCGCTATAAGCTTTTGGCAGTGCAACATTTTTAACGTCAGCTTTGACGTTAGATTGGTATGTTTTTTCTACTCTTTTCCAATCACTATTTAAGGTTTGTATGTTTATAAGCTCTTTTGCTTTTTTATGTGTGATATAATGTAGCTCAGCCACTTGGCCTGGCTGGATACCGATTATTGATTTCAAATGCGAAATACCATCATCAAAAGCAGAATTTTCTGGAGCAGGATTGTGTTTTTTTTGAGCAACTAAAATAGCTTGTGCAGTGTGTGTGTTTGTTAAACTAATATCCATTACTGCTTGTACCACTCCGTTTATATAAAAAGCACAACCATAACCAGGATCACCTGAGACCAAAGGGTCGTAGCCCTCGTTGGTATGAAAACCAGCAAATAAAACATTTGTCAGGTCAAAAGTACCATCATTTCTACCATAAAGAGAGCCAAATGTGTATGCAAAACCAGGAGTTCCAAAATCTTTAGATTGTATTCCTCCAAGGTATTTAGTTGACCATGAAGAATGTTTCCAACCAATACCATCCAAAGGGTTTAGTCCTGCTACAGAAGCGTATACTTCTGGTACAGCACTAATTAGCTTTCCATTAAAATTAAACTCCCACCAGTCTTTTGGAGGAATAGGCAATTGTCCCGTACCATTTGGTTTGATAACAGTCATTACCTGGCCTGGTTGTTCGTTTCCTGGAAATACCCCTGCGGAAACTAAGTAACTATATGAAGTTTTGTTTACAATTTTAATTTGATCTATACCTTTTGTTGTTATAGAAGAATTGGGTATTACCCTTCCATTGTTGTATGTTACCCCAGTGTCGGTCTCTAAATCGTTATAGGTCAAGGGAGCTGTTTGTTTATCACCAATTGTTGGCCACCAATTCCCTTGCGTAAAAACAGGAATTTTTCCTGTAAAATTGCTTGGTATTGATATACCATAACTTAAACCTGTTCCGTCATTTCTATATGGGTTTGACAATAAACCAGGTTTTGAGGATGGTTCTATGCCTCCACGACTTTTTTGCCATTCTTGTAATACATCATTGGGGTATACCCAGTCGGTGTATCTGTGTACAAAACCTGTTCTACTCATTTTATCTCCATTTGTTTTGGGAGCTGTAGATTGACCAGAGATTATCTGAAGGTTTAGCATAGCCAGTAAAAAAATATAAATGTTTTTTTTCATGGTTGTTTCGTTTTGATTTGTAATGCTTTTATTTAGTAATAGAACTTAAAAAACGGGTTTGCCTTTGTAGCAAACCCGTTTTTTAATATTTAGATTAAAATTCACTATAAAATTCTATAAATCTAATTTTTTTCTTGTTGTATCATATCTTGGTGAGATTGCCGTAGTACCTGGTTGCCAAGTTCTAGTAAAAGATTTTAAGTTATCCATAACTTCATCCCCTAAATCTCCAGCATATTTATCAAGAGCACCATCTCCTAAATAAAGTCCTAGATATGCAAGCACATCATCTGTACCTAAACCAGATTTTACTGGTAAATTAAGTGTTTGTCTAGGGTCTTTTCCTTTAGCAGCAGTAGCTTCATTTCTATCTAGCCAATCATCTCCATTGGTATTTAATAAATCACCAAATTCATTTCCTATTTTTTCACCAAACAATGCAACAAAATAAATCTTAGCATCAGCAACAGATATTTTAGGATTGATTGATGGTGGTGGTCCTTGGTAACCACAATGGTTTTCCACAAAATCATCGTCAATATCAATTCCTAAATTTATTTCAATATCTAAAATAGCAAGTTTTGTGTTACATGGATTACTTACTTTGTCTCTCAGACTAACAAACAAGCCATCACTGTTAATACATCCATCATTTCCATTACCAACTGGGGAAACACAAGCTAAATTTGTAGGGTCATAATTAAACTTACCACATGGACTACCGCTGTTTACGGGTTTATTATCAACAACATCTTCTTTAGCTTCTTCATCAGCAGGAGTTTTATCTTTTTCAACTTCTGCTTTAGCATCGTCAAGTTCGGATTCTTTCTCAACTAATAAATCTTCTTTCTCAGCCAATTCAGCTTCTTTCTTAGCTAATTCAGCTTGTTTTTTTGCTAATTCAGCTTTTTTTATAGCTAATTCTGATTTAAGTTGGGCTAATTCTAAGTTAGCTAATGCAAGTTTTTTATTAGCAATTGCCAATTCAGCATTTGCTTTTTTAGTTTCTTTATTTGCTACATTCAATTCAATATTAGCATTTTTTAAATGTAATTTAGCAGTTTCCAACTCTTCTAGAGCTTTTTTTAGGTTTTCATTTGCTATTGCTAATGCTTTATTATGTGAATTGTCATCGCTAGAATCTTTTTTCTCAGCATTTTCAGTTTCTGCATCAGCTTTAGCTTTATTTAATTCAGCATCTGCCTTAATTTTCTCAATTTCAGCTTCTGCCTTTTCTTTTTGGTCAACAGCAACAGCCTCTGCTTGCTTAGCATCTTGCTTATCTTTTTCAGCCTTTATTTTCTCAGCGTTTATTTTTTCAATTTCAGCCTGAGCTTCTTCTAGTTTAAATTGTACTTGCTGTACTTCATTTTCAAGTTTTTTGTTTTGTTCTTGTTCTTTGCTTTGTTCTACAATAGGCTCTTCTTTACTCTCACAAGAAGTAGCTGTAGTGTTTATAATCAAAGTGATTATAAAAACACTCAATAGTTTAAAAAAATGGTTGTTTTTCATTGTTATATATTTTTAATACAAATATAACTCTTTAGATGCTTAACATCATTTTTAGAGAAAAAAATAAGCCCATTCTAAGTTTTTTTTTAAAAAAAGATATTTTTAAATGTTAAAAATTAACATTTGTAATGTGTAAAAGTGTCTTTACAGTTTTGTTTTAATGTTAACATATATAGTTGTTAAAATTTATAGATTGTGTTATTTTGTTTATAGTGAGAGTTTACCAATCTATATTTAGCTAGTTTATAAAGGAACTATTTTTGTATGTTTGACCTATAAATATTACAGAATTCTATGCTTTTTAGACCTAAAAAAGAAAATATAATTTACAGCAGTATATTTTGTGTTTTATTTTTATGCACAATTTTGTTTAGTTGTACACCAACAAGTAAAAGTTCTGATGTTATAAAATATACAAGTACAGGAGGTATTACAAACGATAAGATAATTTGTCCTAGCGATGTTACAGATGTTATTGTTCCGTTAACTTCCTTAAACCCATCTCCCCAAAAAGGAGTTCCTAAAATGAGTATGGAGGGGCTTAAATTTTTTATAAAGAAGAAAAAGATTAGTTCAATAGTAGAGTTGCTAAACAAATTGCCTATCCATTATAAAACAAACTTTTCCTTAGTAGAAAAAACAAAAGGAGAAGGGGAGTCTTCTTTAAAGTTTCCTAGAATAGTTTTATTTGGTTCAGACGGTAGATTTTTAATAAATATCAGCACCAAGCCAGATGACCCAAAATACGAACTTTTAGATTGTGCTGAGCTAAACCAAACAACTGGGAAATGGGATTTTTCGCAGTTTGATTTTAAAGGAAATCAGCCCAAGTTTTATAAAGAGCCAACATCATGCATACGCTGTCATGGGCTGCAAGCCAGACCTATATGGGGAACCAATATGGATTGGCCAGGGGTTTTTGGAGATAATGAGGCTGCGGGACCCAACGGAGAGGCTTTATCTTATAGGCACGTATTGGTGATGAATAAAATTAAAAAAACTCCTAGTTACTCTAATAGGTTTGATTTTTTAGTATGGTCAGATCAAAAACTAACTTCTGGAGGAATAAGACGTATTGCTAACAATGCTTTTGGAGCAGAATTGTTGGTTTCTAACCTTGCTATGGGTTCTGCAACAGCAAGAGGTGTTTTTTTGAGGTTAAAAAACACCTACCCTAGTCAATATTTAAAACTTAGAGAAGAGCTTTTGCTTTTAGGCTGTGAGCGAATTTTTGGAGGTATATTAAGTTCTAAAGAAATAAGCAATTTAAAAAGTGCTGATTTAAAACGTTTTAATTTAAGTACAGTCAATATAGATGTTTTAATGAATCATTTAGGTGTAGACACCAATGTAGCTTTTTCTTTAAGTACTTTGGCTCAAGAAGAAAAACCTAAAAAAAACTGGAGTTTAGGTGCGGGTGATTTGTATGATTTGGTTTTATTACAAATTTTAGATGATTTACAGAAAGATGATAAAGTTTTAGCACAAATATTATCTTCTGTAGAGAATAGTCCCGGAATTTTTAAATGTAAAAATTTAGGTGAAAATATAAAAGAGGTAATTGCATATAAAATGTTACACTTGTTTCATCTTCAGGGAAGTGCTCGTTACAAAGTGAACAAAGTTTTTTACCCACAAGACGTTGAAAATATAAAAGAAAAAGTTTTTGAGCCTATCAAACAACCATTAATTGCATACTTAAAAAGTAAAACAACCATGTAGTTACAAAGCGTAAATAAAAATTAATTACCTAATTATTTTGTGCTTATAAGTTTTTGATATGTATAGTTCTTTTTGATATAAATTTTAATACCAACATCTTAAATGTTATTTTTGCAATTATGGATAATAGGAAACAGATTATAAAAAAACTACACCGAGGTGTTGGTGAGGCTATTGATAAATTTTCAATGATTGATGAAGGAGATAAAATTATGGTATGTTTATCTGGAGGAAAAGATAGTTATACCATGTTAGATATGTTATTGCATTTTCAGAAAGTTGCTCCAATTCAATTTGAGATTATAGCAGTCAATTTAGATCAAAAACAACCAGGTTTTCCTGTAGAAGTATTGCCAAATTATCTAACTAATTTAGAGGTTCCATATAAAATTATAGAAAAAAACACTTATAAAGTAGTAATAGAGAAAACACCAGAAGGTAAAACTACCTGTAGCCTTTGTTCTAGGTTAAGAAGAGGAACATTGTATGAAGCTGCCAAAGATTTAGGTTGCAATAAATTAGCTTTGGGACATCATAGAGATGATATTATTGAAACTTTTTTCTTAAACTTTTTCTTTGCAGGTAAAATAGAAACCATGCCTCCAAAATTTATCAACGATGCAGAAGATTTAATTATTCTAAGACCGCTTTCTCTTTGTAAAGAGAGTGATATAAAAACTTATGCTCTTTATAAAGAATTTCCTATTATTCCATGCAATTTATGTGGTTCTCAAGAAAATTTGCAGCGTAAAAAAGTAAAACAGATGATTGCAGATTGGGAATTAGAGTTTCCTGACAGAAGTTCTGTAATGATGAATGCTTTACAGAATGTATATCCTTCTCATTTGTTAGATAGAAACTTGTACGATTTTAGCTCCCTTCAAAGTAAAATTTCTGAAGATTAAATTCTTTAGATGGTAAGAAATGTATCTAACCAAAACATTTAAGAAGTTTTTATAGAAATACAATCTCTTAAATTGTATATTTTATATATTGAGAACTTATTTTTATTAGTTATTCCCATTTTAATGAAGGTTTCTGTAATTGTTGTTAGTTATAATGTTCAATACTTTTTAGAGTTGTGTTTACTAAGTGTAAACAAGGCTTTAGAGGGGATTGATGGTGAAGTTATAGTTGTAGACAATGTTTCTAAAGATGACAGCTGTCAAATGGTGAAAAAAAGATTTCCAGAAGTTGTCTTGATTCAAAATACAGAAAATGTTGGTTTTTCAAAAGCAAACAATCAAGGTGTGGCAATTGCCAAAGGAGAATATGTGTTAATTTTAAATCCAGACACAGTTATAGGGGAGAGTTTGTTTTATGAAATTTTGCCTTTTGCAGATCATCAAAAAGATTTAGGTGCTTTGGGCGTTAGATTGATTGATGGTACGGGCTACTTTTTGCCTGAAAGTAAAAGAGGACTTCCAACTCCTAAAAAATCTTTTGCCAGAATGATAGGGTCTAATAAAGGAGGTTATTATTCTAATTATTTAACCAAAGATGGAATTGGTAAAATAGAAGTTTTGGTAGGAGCCTTTATGCTGATGAGAAAAGATAGGTACTTAGAGGTGGGTGGCTTTGATGAAGACTATTTTATGTATGGTGAGGATATTGATTTAAGCTACAAATTAACTAAAAAGGGATATGCAAATTACTACTACGGAAAATCAGTAGTAATACATTACAAAGGAGAGAGTACTCGTAAAGATGTAAAATATTTAAGACATTTTTACGGGGCTATGAGTATCTTTTATAAAAAGCATTTTAAATTTACGGGAATAGATTTTTTTGTTATGCGTTTGGGAGTTAAAGTGTGGTTTTTAATTAAGTACTTTAAATTAAGCAATGCTACTATTTTAATTGAAGATACAAAGAGGATTTTGTTTGTAGGGGATAGAGACATTAATATTGAATTGCAATTGAATAAAAAAATAGTTAATATCCCATCATCAGGGGTAGTTAAGTTAGAGGAGTATATTAGAGAATATAAAATAGAAGAGGTTTGGTTTGAAGAAAAATCAATGTCTTACCAAGACATAATTAGCCAAATAAGCACACACAGATTTTACAAAGTTTTGTTTAAGATCTTACCCAATTCAACCAATTTTTTAATAGGTAGTAATTCTTCTGATGGACGTGGAGAAGTAATTTATCTAAAATAAAAAAGATCGCTATTAGCGATCTTTTTTATAAAATTATGTTTTAGGCGTTTCTTCTGTTTGATCCCAACTTTTTTTAGCTCTCATTTTTTTATAAACTCGTACCATCAACATCAAAATAACCGAAACTAAAACAATTCCTACAACACCCCAAATCCAACTAATAGCATTTTTTAGGACTACTAAAAATACTACTGAAAAAAGAATAATGGTAGCTACTTCATTCCATAATCGTAGTTGTAGAGTAGAATATTTACAAACGTTGTTTTGTAGTTTTTTAAATATTTGATGGCATTTTAAATGATATACAATTAATGTTGCCACAAAAGATAGTTTTACCCACATCCAACTCTGTGACAAATAGCCTGGGGCTAAATACAAAAGTCCAACAGCTGTTATAATAGTAATAATAGCAGATGGCCAGGTAATAATATACCAAAGTCTTTTCTCCATAAGTTTGTATTGTTCTTGGAGAATTATTCTAGCAGTATCTTCTTTTTTTTCGGCTTCTTTATGGTATATAAATAATCTTACAATGTAAAACAAACCAGCAAACCAAGTAACTACAAAAATAATATGAAGAGATTTGATATGTAAATAATCCATAGTTCTATTTCTTTAACCAGTTATTTAACCAATTGCTTACGGTTGTTACCCAATCGTCTCTATCATTTAAACAAGGAATGGTTTTAAAAACTTCTCCTGTATTTTCTTCAAATTCTTCTTTAGCTTCCATCCCAATTTCCTCAATAGTTTCTAAACAATCGGCAACAAAAGCGGGAGTAACTACGGCTAGTTTTTTAATTCCATTTTGAGCTCTATCATTAATAGTTTCATCTGTATAAGGTTCTAACCAAGGATCTTTTCCTAGTCTAGATTGAAAAGATGTACTATAAAAACCGGGTTTTAAACCTAGTTTTTGTACCACATTTTTGGTGGTTTGGTAGCATTGATGTCTATAACAATACGCATGCGCTTCAGAAGAAGTGTTACAGCATTCACCATTTAGTTTACAATGGTTTCCTGTAACATCAGAGTTTTTAATATGTCTTTCTGGAACTCCATGATATGAGAATAATAAATGATCAAAATCTTCTTTGTTCAACTCTTCTTCAATACTTTTTGATAAAACATCAATATAATCAGTATTGTTGTAAAAAGGAGGCAGATCTGTTAGTGTGATGTCGGGAAATTTATCTCTAATAATTTGTTTAGCTAAAACAACAATAGTCTCGGTGGTTGCCATTGCGTATTGTGGGTAAAGCGGAACAATTAAAATATCTGTAACTCCTTGCTTGGCAAGTTCTGCAATTCCAGTTTCTATAGATGGTTTACCGTATCTCATAGCCAATGCAACAGGAGCGTCTACTTTTGTTTTTATTTTTTTAGTAAACTTTTCAGAAATAACAATTAAAGGAGATCCTTCTTTGGTCCATACCTTGCTATAAGCTTCTGCCGATTGTTTAGGTCTGGTGTTTAAAATAATTCCTTTTACTAGCAAACAACGAGTAATAAAGGGAACATCTATAACACGTCCGTCCATTAAAAATTCATCTAAATATTTTCTTACATCTTTTACAGATGTACTGTTTGGAGATCCAAGGTTTACAAGTAAAATTCCTTTCATTTTTAAAATGCTTATAGTGTGTTTTGTAATTGTTTTGTAATTTCGTAAAGACTTACGCTAAGGCTGTTGATAACATTCATAGATGAGTTTTTACCATACATAGGTATATGAATACTATGGTTGCACATAGCCAGCGCTTGTTTTTGAATTCCAAATCTTTCTGAGCCAATTAAAAGAGCTATTTTTGAGTGTTGTAAAAAATTGTAATTCAAAATACTTTTACTATTGTCTGTTATCTCAAGAGCAATCAACGTATAATCGTCTTTTTTTAAGGTTTCTAAAAGAGTAATAATATCATCATAAATAATAATATTTATGTTTTTATTGGTGTTTCGTGCCGTTCTTTGAACCTGTCTGTTGCTTGTGTCTGGGGAGTTGCAATTTAAATAAAAACAATCTACACCAAAAGCTTCAGAAGTTCTCAAGCCCATTCCTACGTTTTGAGGTGTTCTTAATTCTTCTCCAATAACAACTATAGGAAACTTAAACGTACAATTCTTAATATGATGATGGCTTAGTTGTTCCATTAAACATGATTTTGTTTGGTAAATTGTTTGGGTGTAATATTAAACTTCCTTTTAAAAGCAGCAATAAAATGACTAGAAGTACTGTAGCCTACTTTATTTCCAATTTCATTTACATTTAATTTGTTTTCCAAAAGTAATTTTTTAGAAAACTCTAATTTATAATTTAGTAAAAAAGTAAAAACAGGAGCTCCGTAAACTTCTTTAAAACCTTGTTTTAGTTTTTTGATATTTAAACCCACTGCCTTGGCAAGTTCTTCTAAAGAAGGAGGGTCAGCCATGTTTTCAATCATAATATCCTTTGCTTTTTTTAGCTGACTCATAGTTTCCTCATTAGACATAAACGGACAATTGTCATTGTTGTTGTTGTCTTCAGTATTGCTAAAATACAGGCTAAATAATTCGTAAGCTTTTGCTTTTAAAAACAAACGATTTAAAGGTGAATTGTCTGGCTTTTGAGTAATTTGATGCAATACTACTTGCTGAGCAGGTGTTGTTGCTTTGGTTTCTATAATTGGTTTTCCAATTACAAAATTAGAGAAGTTTAATAAATAATTTTCTTCGGTAGTAAACAGAGAATGAAAATATTTTACAGGAATCAACATCACTATTATTTGGGAATTTGGAGGGAGGTTGAAAAGAATACTGGTGTGATCCTCGTTAAAATAAACCATACCAGATTCATTCTTTTTTAGTTTGATGGCACAATGTTCCATATTAAAAGCAACAGCACATGTGTTTTTTAGACTAAAAAAAAGTTGAATGTAATTGTGTTTTGTTTTATATATAGAGTACTGGTTTTCAGAAGTATTATTTTCTATTGTTAATAACGAAAATAAATGTTCTTCATCAATAAGTACCTGAGAACTTTTGTCGATGTTTTGATATTTTTCAGAATCAAAAAGGTGCATTTTTTATGGCTGTTTTAATAAGGGTTAAGAACAAATTTACATCAAATACTCTTAAAAACTTCTATAATATTGTCGTTTTTAAAACGATTCTATTGTGCAGTAAAAATATGATTTTTGTCATGTTTATCAACGTTTACATCATATGTTAGTCTATTTAGAATAAGTTAAAATTAAATAAAAAACCTTAAAGGGGTGTTTATAGTCCTTTTGTCGATGTTATTAAAAATACATAGATAGTACTTTTGCCGATACTTATGGGATGTGAACATATGAACAAAATACAAAAAGGAACAAAACTCTACAACGTAGGGGTGAGTTATAAAAAAGCAGATGTGGAAACACGTAGTGCGTTTAGCTTGTCCAAACAAAAACAGATAGAGCTCTTAAAAGATGCTAAGTTAAAAGGCATTAACGGTATAATGGTGGTTTCTACATGCAATCGTACAGAGATTACAGGTTTTGCACAACACCCATTTGAGCTGATTAGTTTGTTGTGTGAGCATTCTAATGGAACGGTAGAAGATTTTGTAAAATTTTCTAATATTCACAAGAGTTCAGAGGCAATTCAACATCTTTTTAAAACAGGTACAGGTCTAGAAAGTCAGATTTTAGGGGATTATGAAATTGTGGGGCAATTGAGACAAGCCTACCAAATGGCTCAGAAATACGGAACGATAAATACTTATTTGCAAAGATTGATGAACAACGTATTGCAAGCAAGTAAAGAAGTTAAAAACAATACAAAATTAAGTTCAGGTACTACATCTGTAGCTTATGCAGCTACGCAATATATTGTAGAAAACGTATCAAATTACAACTCTAAAAGAGTTTTGGTGTATGGTTTGGGAGAAATAGGTAAAAATGCGTGTAAAAATTTAATAGAATATACAGAGAACAACAATATTCATTTAATTAACAGAACGCATTCTAGAGCTCTTGAGTTTGCAGATGTATATAAAAATGTAGCGATTAATACCTTTGAAAATTTAGATGTAGAAATAGAAGATGCAGATATTTTAATAGTTTCTACGGGAGCAGAGTTACCTACAATAACTGCTAAAAATATAAATAAAGACAAACGATTGTTAATTTTAGATTTATCTATGCCAGAAAACGTAGGTAAAGAAGTAAAGACTTTTGAAAATATTACATTAATTAATGTAGATGAGTTGTCTAAAATAACAGATAAGACATTAGCACGTAGACAAGCAGAAATTCCCAAAGCTCAAGAAATTATTAACAAACATAAGCAAGATTTTGGGGCATGGCTAGATCATCGAAAATTTACACCTGCAGTTACCGCACTAAAAGAATCTTTACAATCTATTCAGGAGGATGAAATTAATTTTCATCAAAAAAAGATTGATGGATTTAATTTAGAGCATGCAGAACAAATTACCTCAAGAATTATTCAAAAAATAACCACACAATTTGTAAAGCATTTAAAAGATGAAAATACCTCTGTAGATCAGAGTATAGAAATTGTAAGTAAAATATTTAATACAGAGACTCCTACCAATGGATAAATCTATCAGAATAGGTACTAGAAATAGCGAGCTAGCTTTGTGGCAAGCACATCTAGTGCAAAATCAATTACAAGCTTTAGGCTATTCTACAAAAATTGTAGAATTATCTTCTATAGGAGATGAAATTTTAGACATTCCTTTGCATCAAATAGGAAGTATGGGAGTTTTTACCAAAACCTTAGACGTTGCTATGTTACGTGGGCAAATAGATATTGCTGTTCATTCTTTAAAAGATGTTCCTACCCAGTTACCAGAAACTATTATACAAGCTGCTGTTTTAAAAAGAGCAGATGTAAATGATGTGGTAGTTTATAAAGGAACAGAAGAAGAGTTAATTAAAGAAGGAGCAACTATTGCAACGGGAAGTTTGCGTAGAACGGCACAATGGTTACATAAATATCCAACACATACATTAACAGATTTACGAGGTAATGTAAACACACGTTTAAAAAAATTAGCAGACAACAATTGGAACGGAGCTATTTTTGCAAAGGCAGGGTTAGAGCGTATTAATTTATTGCCTGAGAATCATTTGGTGTTAGATTGGATGATTCCAGCACCCGCACAAGGAGCCATTATGATTACCGCCTTGGAATCTGACACCGAGGTGTTAGAAGCTTGTGCAAAACTACACCACAAAGAAACGGCTTTGTGTGTAGGTATAGAGCGTGATTTTATGAGAACTTTAGAAGGTGGATGTACGGCTCCCATTGGAGGCTATGCAGAAATTGTAGAAGATAAAGTGGTTTTTAAAGGTTTGTTAAGTGCCTTAGATGGAAAAGAACAAAAAGGAGTTTTTAAAATAGCAAATATTGAGGATGCTAAAAAATTAGGAAAATTTTGTGGAGAAGAAGTCTTAAAAAACGGAGGAAAAGCGTTGATGGACGAGATAAAAAAAGTGATAAAAAAATAATTAGATGCAAATTCTTTCTACAAAAACATTAACCAATGCTCAAAGAGAGTTATTGTCTCCATATAAAGTGGTAGAAAAATCTTTGATAGCAATAGAATTTGGTCAAGGTTTTTGTGTAGAAGAATCTTTAGAACATGTTGTTTTTACAAGCGCAAATGCTGTTAAATCAGTATTTGGAGTACATAAAAATAATCCAGAATTATTTAAAAATATTTACTGTGTTGGTTTAAAAACTAAATCTTTGCTGGAAAGCTATGGTTTAGATGTTTTAGAACTTGCAGAGAATGCTTTGGAGTTGGCAGAAATTTTAGTCACAAAAGAAATACAACAAGTGCATTTTTTTTGCGGCAATTTACGTAACAACGATTTGCCAACAATAATGGCAGAAAATGGTGTTTTGGTTACCGAATATATGGTTTACCAAACAAAATTGATTAAACATACGTTTAAAGAGATGTTTGATGCAATTTTGTTTTTTAGTCCAAGCGGTGTAAATAGTTATGTAAATGGAGGTAATAACTGTAATATTACAGCCATAACCATTGGGGTTACAACGGCTACGGAAGCTTTAGATATTTTTGAAGAGGTATATATAGCAGATACTACTAGTGTAGAATCTGTAATAGAGAAAGTAAAAGAGATAAAAGAGTATTAAGTACAAAGTACTAAAAAGTAATAAATTACGTAGCTACAATAGTCTTTATACTATGCACTATGTACTAACTACTAAGTTATGAACAGAACAAGACGTTTAAGAAAAACAGAAGGAATCAGAAGGTTGGTTAGAGAAAACAAACTAACTATAGATGATTTGATATATCCTTTGTTTGTTGAAGAGGGAGAAAACATAGAGAAAGAAATTGTTTCAATGCCTGGAATTTTCCGTTTTTCTTTAGATAGAATTTCTAAAGAGTTAGATGAGGTTGTAGCATTAAAAATGCCAGCTGTTTTGTTGTTTGGAATCCCTTCTAAAAAAGATGCTATTGGTACAGAAACTTGGAATGATAATGGAATAATGCAACAAGCAATTCGTTTTATTAAAAAGAATTATCCAAGTTTGTATGTAATTACAGATGTTTGTTTTTGTGAGTACACAGACCATGGCCATTGTGGAGTGATTTGTAACAACGATGTAGATAATGATCAAACATTGTTAAATCTAGCCAAACAAACTATTTCTCATGCCAAAGCTGGTGTAGATATGGTAGCTCCTTCAGGAATGATGGATGGTACGATAGCCACTATGAGAGAAGCCCTGGACAATAGTGGTTATCCTAATTTGCCTATTATGGGCTATTCAGTTAAATACGCTTCCGCATTTTATGGTCCTTTTAGAGATGCGGCAGATTCTGCTCCAACTTTTGGAGATAGAAGAACGTATCAAATGGATCCTTCCAACAGATTAGAAGGACATAGAGAAGCTTCTTTTGATGATGAAGAAGGAGCAGATATTTTAATGGTAAAACCCGCCTTGTCTTATTTAGATATTATTAGAGATTTAAAAGAAGATTTTGATAGACCAATTGCTTGCTATAACGTTAGTGGAGAATATGCCATGATAAAAGCAGCAGCAGAAAAAGGTTGGATTGATGGAGAGCGTGTAATGATGGAGTCTCTCTTGTCTATGAAAAGAGCAGGAGCAGATATCATTATTACGTATTTTGCCAAAGAAGTAGCTAAAATATTAAGAAATAAGTAGTAAGTATCAATATTTTGATGTCTTTATACTAGATACTAAAAAAAATGAATACAAAAAACTCAGAAAAGTTATATAAAAGAGGATGTGAAAACTTAGTTGGAGCAGTAAATTCTCCGGTAAGAGCTTTTGCATCTGTAGGTGGAAATCCGTTGTTTATAGACAAAGCAAAAGGTGCTTATATAAAAGATGTAGATGGTAATAAATTTATAGATTTAGTTTTGTCTTACGGACCTATGATTTTAGGACATAGAGATAAAAAAGTAGAGAAAGCAGTAAGTAAAGCTCTAAAAAAAGGATATTCTTTTGGAGCGTCTACCAATGCTGAAATTAAATTAGCAAAAATAGTTTGTGATGCTTTTCCGGGAATGGATAAGGTTCGCTTTGTAAACTCTGGAACAGAAGCTGTGTTGAGTGCTATCCGTTTGGCAAGAGCTCATACCGGTAAAGATAAAATTGTAAAATTTTCAGGATGTTATCACGGGCACATGGATGCTATGTTGGTTGCAGCAGGGTCAGGATTAGCAACTTTGAGTTTGCCAGGATCAAAAGGTGTACCCTCTCAAGCGGTTGAAAATACACTAATAGCAGAATATAACAACTTAGAAAGTGTAAAAACTCATTTTGATAAACACGATGACATAGCAGCCGTTATTTTAGAACCTGTAACAGGGAACATGGGTGTGGTACAGCCATCGGATGAATTTATCAAAGGATTAAGAAAGATTACAGAACAGCGTGGAGTGCTTTTAATTTGCGATGAGGTAATGACAGGTTTCCGTTCTAAATTTGGCGGAGCACAAGAGATTATTGGTGTACAAGCAGACATTACGTGTTTAGGAAAAGTAATTGGGGGAGGTTTTCCGGTAGGAGCTTATGGAGCTTCTGATAAAATTATGCACAATGTGGCTCCGTTAGGAGGTATGTATCAAGCAGGAACTTTATCAGGAAATCCTATTGCTATGGCAGCAGGAATTGCAACATTAACTGCGTTAAAAAATAAAAACCCGTATCAAAAGTTAAATACAGTAGCAGCTAAAATAGAATCGTTTTTATTAACGTCTGCAAAAAAATACGGAGTCGATATTACAGTTAATCGTTTTGGTTCTATGATCAATCCGTTTTTTGGAAAAAAAGAAGTTACTAATTTTTCAGAAGCACAATCATCAGACACAGAAATATTTGCTAAATTTTTCTGGGCTATGATAGAGAATGGTGTCTTTTTACCACCCTCTCAGTTTGAAGCTTGGTTTTTATCAACAGAGCTAAAAGATAGAGAGTTGGAAAAGTTGGAGCTCGCGATAGATGCTTCTATGAAAATTGTATCAGGTAGCTAGTATCTGGTATCGAGTGTTTAATATGAATTAAAGAAATGTAATTTAGGCACAATTTTAAAGAGCTAAATGTATGGAAGTTGTCCAAAGACTTTTGCATTAAGATTTATAAAGTGACTAAAACATTTCCTAAATCAGAATTGTACAGATTAGTAAGCCAACTAACATAGAGCTTCCATATCAATACCTTTAAATATTGCAGAAGGTTTTTAGGTAGAGAAACAAATAAAGATTTAGCAAAATTTATTACAATTGCATCAGGTTCTGCCTACAAAATAAAAACACAGTTAATAATTGCTTTTGAATTAGAGTTTATAAAAGAAAATAATTTTGATGTTTTGTTAAGTAAGACAAAACAAATTTAAAAGATGTTATATAATTTTAGAAGAACATTAAAAATAAAGATTGAAAGTTAAAGTCTTGTTACTTTTTACTTAAAGTCATTTTACTCGATATGATAAAAAACGATTTATACCTAAGAGCCTTAAAAGGAGAAACAGTAGAAAGACCACCCGTTTGGATGATGAGACAAGCAGGTAGGTATTTACCAGAATTTCAAGAAATAAAAAAGAAATACGATTTCTTTACCCGTTGTCAAACACCTGAGTTGGCTGCGGAGATAACAGTACAACCTATTCGTAGATACGGAATGGATGCTGCTATTTTGTTTTCGGACATTTTGGTGATTCCACAGGCGATGAATATTGAAGTGGAAATGAAAAACGGAATTGGGCCTTGGTTGCCAAATCCTATTCGCACTCTGCAAGATGTAGAAAAGGTTGTTGTTCCAGATATTGATGAAACTTTAGGTTATGTAATGGATGCTATTAAGTTAACCAAACAAATGCTGAACGATGAAATTCCATTGATTGGTTTTGCAGGCTCTCCGTGGACTATTTTGTGTTACTGTATACAAGGACAAGGATCTAAGAACTTTGACAAGGCTAAAGAATTTTGTTTTACGCAACCTTTAGCAGCCCACGTGTTGTTGCAAAAAATTACAGATACTACCATTGCTTATTTAAAGAAAAAAGTAGCAGCTGGAGTAAATGCCGTACAAGTGTTTGATTCTTGGGGAGGAATGTTATCTCCTGTAGATTATCAAGAATTTTCATGGAAATACATCAATCAAATTATTGAAGCTTTAAAAGACGATGCTCCAGTAATTGCTTTTGGTAAAGGATGTTGGTTTGCTTTAGAAGATATGGCAAAATCTAACGCAGCTGCTTTAGGAGTAGATTGGACAATAACACCAGAATGGGCACGTAAATTAACGGGAGGAAACATTACTTTACAAGGTAATTTTGATCCTACTCGTTTGTTTTCTCCACCAGCAGAAATTAAAAAGCAAGTAAAAATAATGATAGATGCTTTTGGAAAAGACAAGTACATTGTAAATCTGGGTCATGGTATTTTACCAAATATAGGATTAGAAAACGCAGGGGCGTTTATAGAAGCAGTTAAAGAATACCAAAATTAGTAGTTAGTACTGAGTACAGTGTTAGTTTTTTTAATCTCTGTACTCAATACTTTGTACTCAATACTAATATCATGAAAGAACAATTTTACAAATACATACAAAATTTACAAGATACTATCTGTAAAGGTTTAGAGGCTTTAGATGGTGAAGCTAAATTTGTAGAAGATTTATGGAATAGACCTGAAGGAGGAGGAGGGAGAACCCGTGTGATTGCTGATGGAAATGTATTTGAAAAAGGAGGGGTAAATATTTCTTCTGTACACGGAGAGTTACCCATAGCCTTACGAAAACAGTTTGGTGTTGAGCAAGGAGATTTTTATGCTTGTGGATTGAGTTTGGTATTGCACCCAACAAACCCAATGATACCTACAGTACATGCCAATTGGCGTTATTTTGAAATGTATGATGGTGATGGAAATATAGTAACCCAATGGTTTGGTGGAGGGCAAGATTTAACGCCTTATTATTTGTTTGATGAAGATGCTGTTCATTTTCATACAATTTGTAAAAAAGCTTGCGATGAACACAATCTAGAATTTTACCCTGAGTATAAAAAAAAATGTGATGCATATTTTTGGAATGCACATAGAAATGAAGCCAGAGGTATAGGAGGTTTGTTTTTTGATTACTGTAAACCTACCAAAGAAATGTCTTTAGAACAATGGTATGCTTTTGTAACAGAAGTGGGAAATAGTTTTTTAGAAAGTTATGTACCCATTGTAGAAAAACGTAAAGATTTAGAGTATACAAAACAACAAAGAGCATGGCAGGAAGTCCGTAGAGGACGCTATGTAGAATTTAATTTAGTACACGATAGAGGAACGTTGTTTGGTTTAAAAACTAACGGTAGAATAGAATCTATTTTAATGAGTTTACCACCACGTGTACAATGGCATTATTGCCACGAAGCTGAAAAAGGTAGTTGGGAAGAAAGATTAGTAAATGTATTAATGCACCCTAAAGATTGGGTATAAATAAAAAAACTCTTATTGTTATAAGAGTTTTTTTATTTATAAATGTTGCTTAGAGTACTATTAACAAAGAATTCCCATTCCAAATAAGCGAGTAATTCCTACAATTAAAATAGCAATACCTACTGTTACTTTAAAAGGAACTAAAGCTACTGATGCTTTTACTAACAAACCTCCAATTAACGGAGCTTTGGCTAAAATATCTGTAATTAAAAGTAATCCTGCAGCAATCGCAATAACATCGTGAATAAAACAGCCAGGATTAAAAACTCCTAAAACCCCTAAACCAAAAATAAATCCACCAATAATGGTGTTATAGGGTAATAAAAAATTTGCTATATTTTTAAAATAATCTTTATCGCCATCCCATTTGTCAAGAATAGAAGTGGCTAGTAAAAGTCCGCTTGCGGTTGCGGCAATATTAAATACAAGTCCTAACATAGTTTTAAATTATTTATTTTAAAGATAGAATAAAATTACAAAAAAATAGAGGTTATTGGGGGGAACAGTTATGTAAAATATATAAGCTGGTATTCGTAATAATAAGGCACTAGTCACTTTATAGTATAGAACTGTATATTTAGCTCATGAAAATATAGTTGTATCTCAATAAGCTATTTGTTTGAGCTTAACTCTTTAAATTTTCTAGTAAATGTTTGTAATCAAATTGTAGATCTTCATGCAATGTGGTTATTTTCTTTTCTATGGTTTTTAATTCACGAGTATATATATTTAACAATTGTTGATTCTTTGTCATAGAGGGGGTCATAGCCCGTAACTTTTTACAGAAATAAAGCAGCAATTCTACTTCTGTTTCCTTTACATTAGAATATCGTATATAAGTCTTTAAAATCTTTAATATTTTACGAATACTTTTTTTAATGTAAAAATAAGAATTGGTGTTTATATTTTTAAACAATTCATCAACTTCTAATTTAATTTCGTAAATATAATCTTGCTCATTGTCAGACTCAAAAAGAAGATAGGTAAGTAGTTCTTTGTTTTCTTTTTTAAATTTAGAAAGTCTTAGCATAATTGTGGTTAATTGTTCTCTATCTAAGTTTTCTAGTTCTGTTTTAAGTTGTCTAACAGTAGCTGCTTTCATAAATTAAATTATATTATTCTTGTAAATAAAAAAGCCAGAGATGCTAAATTGTTCTCTGGCTTTTTATGATAATAGGTTGAATGTTATTTTTTCTTTCCTTTTTGCTGTGCTTGCTGAGCCTGAGCTTGTTTCATAGCTTCGTCTAAACGTTGTTTAAACTTACTTTGTTTTTTAGGCTTCTTTCTATTTTCGTGAATTTTAGCTAAAATTTTATCTTCATCAATTACATAGTTTTTTATCACAAACATAATAGACAAGGTTAGTAAGTTAGATATAAAGTAATATAAACTTAATCCAGAAGCGTAGTTGTTAAAGAAAAACAACATCATCAATGGTGAAAAATACATCATCATTTTCATCATCTTTTGCATATCTGGCATTCCTTCTTGTGCAGGTTGTTGCATATTCATTTGCTGTCCTTGGTTCATTCTCATGTAAAAGAAAATAGCCACAGAAGCTAGTACAGGAAACAAACTAAAGTGATTTCCGTAGAAGCTAGATAATATAGGTATATTGGTAGTCCACTCAAAAACACTATCGTAAGAAGACAAATCATCTGCCCATAAAAAAGGCTGCTGTCTTAAATGTATTTCTGATGGAAAGAAACGAAATAATGCAAAGAATACAGGCATTTGTAACAAAGCCGGAATACAACCCGCCATCATGTTTACACCAGACTTGCGTTGTAAAGCCATTGTTTCTGATTGACGTTTCATTTGGTTTTCTTTACCAGGAAATTTTGCGTTTATAGCCTCCATTTCAGGTTTTAAGACCTTCATTTTAGCACTAGAAACATAAGATTTGTACACCAAAGGAGACATTAACAAACGAACTACTAAGGTCATAAATATAATTACCAAACCATAGTTACTAATAAATCCACTTAATAGATCAAAAATAGGAATAAAAACAACTTTGTTAATCCATCCAAAAATACCCCAACCTAAATTCATTACATTTTCAATTCCTTTATCATAAGACTTTAATTGATTGTGAATATTTGGACCAATATAGAATGACATATTGTAAGACAAAGCACCGTTTGTTAATTTTAAAGGAGCAATGGTGCTAAATTTTTTAGTAGCCAAAGTATCTATCAAAGGATTTATAACTAAAGATTCAGAAGTTAATTCTGCTTTTTCAAAAGGAGTATCTGTTGTTAAAATGGTAGAAAAGAAATGTTGTTTGTAACCAATCCAATCTACATTTTCTTCAATTTCATCGTCTTTAGAACTGATAGATAAATCATCAAACTTTCCGTCTTCTTTTTCATAATGCAAAGCCGTCATTTGGTTTTCGTACTTCACACTTTTTTCTTGACGTCTTGCAGTTAAATTCCACTCTAAGTTTATTTTGTTGTTACTACTAATTACGTTTTCTAAACCAACAGATCTAACAGAGAAATCTAACATATAATTGTTAGGCTTTAGCTCATATCTATATTCTAAATATTGATTATTAGCCACCTTTAATTTAAAAGAGGCTAATTGGCTCTCGCCATTTTTAGTAACACTAGGTTCAAAAATTAAATTTTTAGTGTTAATTATTTTATTTTCTAAAGTTCCAAAGTTGATATTGAAGTCTGCATTGGCATCTTTAATTAAATACAAAGGAGCTTTGTTGTAGGTAGTATATTCTTTTAATTGAGCTTCTACAATTTGACCACCTTTGTTTGCAATTACTAATTTTAAAACTTCGTTTTCTAATACGGTAGTTCCTGCTTCGTTAGTTCCATTTGCTACAGAATACGAAAACTGACCGTATTTTTTAACAGCTTGTAAATTTAAGATAGAATCTGTAGGTGCGGCATTAAGGTTGATATCTGGACTAGCCATAGGAGCTACCGTTTCTGTTTGAGCAGTTTCTGCAATAGGAGCTTTGTCTTTCTGTGTCATTGTGTACCATACTAAAACGGCACCTATCAAAGCAAATCCAATGATTTGGCTAATATCTAATTTTTTCTTTTCTTCCATTGTGATAAAAATAGAAGTCTGTCACCTTTATAATTGGAGACAGACTTAACGTTGTTGTTATGTATTTATTATTTTGATTGTAAATATTCTAAACTTGCATTTACAAAGTCTGTAAATAGTGGGTGAGGGTTTAAAACCGTACTCTTGTATTCTGGATGATATTGAACAGCCACAAACCATGGATGAGAAGGAATTTCTACCACTTCAACCAATCCTGTTTTAGGGTTGATACCTGTTGCCTTCATTCCTGCGGCTTCTATTTGTTGTTTAAAAATACTGTTAAATTCATATCGGTGCCTGTGTCTTTCAGAAATTAAAGACTGATTGTAGGCTTTATATACTTTAGAATCTTTTTCTAATTGACAATCCCAAGACCCTACACGCATAGTTCCTCCCAAATTGGTAATTTCCTTTTGATCTTCCATTAGGTTGATGACAGGATATTTTAAATTGTCATACATTTCTGTAGAGTTGGCACCCTCTAGTCCTAACACATTTCTACAGAATTCTATAACAGCCATTTGCATACCCAGACAAATTCCCATAAACGGAATATTGTTTTCACGAGCATAGCGAATGGTTTCTATTTTTCCTTCGGTACCTCTGTTTCCAAAACCAGGAGCTACCATAATACCGCTTAAACCATGTAGTTTTTTAGTAATGTTTTCTGTATTTATATCTTCAGAATGAATCCATTCTACTTTTACTTTAATTCTTTGAGAAGAACCTGCATGAATAAAAGATTCAGCAATAGATTTGTATGCATCTTGCAATTCTACATATTTACCAATAACCCCAATTTTTACTTTATATAATGGGTTTTTGTGTTTTTCAATAAACTTGTTCCATTCTGTAAGCTTTGGTTCTTTGGTGCTGTGTAAATCTAATTTTTTTAATACAACTTTGTCTAGACCTTCGTGCAACATTAGGTTAGGTACATCGTAAATAGTTTCTGCATCTAAAGAAGAAATTACATTTTCTTTTTTCACATTACAGAACAAAGCAAGTTTTGCCTTAATTTCATCAGAGATAAAGTGTTCAGATCTACAAACCAATACATCAGGGTTTACACCGTTTTGCATCATCATTTTTACAGAGTGCTGTGTAGGTTTGGTTTTTAATTCTCCAGCGGCAGCTAAATAAGGTATCAAAGTTAAATGAATTACTACAGAATTGTTATCTCCTAATTCCCAAGTTAATTGACGAACAGATTCTACATAGGGTAGCGATTCTATATCACCAACAGTACCACCTAGTTCAGTAATTACAACATCGTAATCGCCAGATTTTCCTAGAATTTGAATACGTTCTTTTATTTCGTTAGTAATATGGGGAACCACTTGTACTGTTTTTCCTAAGAATTCACCTTTACGTTCTTTATCAATTACAGATTGATAAACTCTACCTGTGGTAACATTGTTGGCTTGTGAGGTTCTAACATCTAAAAAACGTTCATAATGACCTAAATCTAAGTCAGTCTCAGCACCATCATCTGTTACAAAACACTCTCCGTGTTCATATGGGTTTAAAGTACCTGGGTCTATATTAATATAAGGATCGAATTTTTGAATGGTAACGCGGTAACCTCTTTCTTGTAAAAGTTTAGCTAAAGAAGCAGCTATAATTCCTTTACCTAATGATGAAGTAACACCTCCGGTTACAAAAACATATTTCGTATTTGTCATTGTATTTTGTTTGTGCAAAAATACAAACTTATATAGAAATACAGGTAAGTTTTTTGGTGAGTTTTTGCCTTTAGCATTTAGCTGTAAACAAGGTTTGCCTTTGTGTTATAGTTATGTGTTTACTTATTTTTTAGATTGATTTTTTTAAAGGTTTAAAAAATCATCAAATTTTAAAAAAAACATTTGTAAATATTAAATAAACCTTTATATTTGCAAACGCTTAAGGAAACCTTATAGGTTTCAAGTAAATATCGCAATAAACAAACGACGTAAGATATAATACAATGAAAAGAACGTATCAACCATCGAATAGAAAAAGAAGAAACAAGCATGGTTTCAGAGAAAGAATGTCTTCAGCTAATGGACGTAAAGTTATAGCTAGAAGAAGAGCTAAAGGTAGAGTAAGCACAACAGTTTCTTCGTCTCCAAGACATAAGAAATAATCATGCTTTTATTATAATATATTAGGTGTTACTTTTAAGTAACACCTTTTTTTTGAAATTTTTTTTAGAATCTAGTTCAACCAAAGATGATGAGATTATTATCTTTGACCTAAAATTAAACGTATGCCTAAAAATCCTAAAATCAAATCGGTTTTAATTATTGGTTCAGGTCCAATTGTGATTGGTCAAGCTTGTGAGTTTGATTATTCAGGATCTCAATCTATCCGTTCATTAAAAGAAGAAGGAATTGAAGTAACTTTAATCAATTCTAACCCTGCAACTATTATGACAGATCCGTCATTAGCAGACAACGTGTATTTAAAGCCTTTAACAACCAACTCTATTAGAGAAATTTTAGCAGCGCACCCAAGTATTGATGCTGTATTGCCAACCATGGGTGGACAGACAGCATTAAATTTATGTATTGAGGCTGATGAAAAAGGAATTTGGGAGGATTATAATATAGAAATGATTGGTGTTGATATAGATGCCATCAATATTACAGAAGATAGAGAAAAGTTTCGTGAGTTGATGTTAGAGATTGGAGTGCCAATGGCTCCTCAAGCAACAGCAACATCATTCTTAAAAGGAAAAGAAATAGCACAAGAGTTTGGTTTTCCTTTGGTAATTAGAGCTTCTTATACTTTAGGTGGAGCAGGAGCTTCTATTGTGTATAAAGAAGAAGATTTTGATGATTTATTGTCTTCAGGATTGGAAATTTCTCCAATTCATGAGGTGATGATTGACAAAGCAATGATGGGGTGGAAAGAATACGAACTTGAATTGTTGCGTGATGCAAATGACAATGTTGTAATTGTATGTTCTATAGAAAATATGGATCCAATGGGAATTCATACTGGAGATTCTATTACCGTTGCACCTGCCATGACATTGAGCGATTCTACTTTCCAAAAAATGCGTGATATGGCTATCCATATGATGCGTTCTATTGGAGATTTTGAAGGAGGTTGTAACGTTCAGTTTGCAGTTTCTCCTGATGAAAAAGAAGATATTATTGCGATTGAAATAAATCCACGTGTATCTCGTTCATCTGCCTTAGCATCCAAAGCTACAGGGTATCCAATTGCAAAAATTGCAACAAAATTGGCTTTAGGATACAATTTAGATGAATTAAAAAATCAAGTTACAGGAAATACATCTGCTTTATTTGAGCCTACTTTAGATTACGTAATAGTAAAAATTCCTCGTTGGAACTTTGATAAATTTGAAGGTTGCGATAGAACTTTAGGTTTACAAATGAAAGCGGTTGGAGAGGTAATGGGTATTGGACGTTCTTTTCAAGAAGCATTGCATAAAGCTACGCAGTCATTAGAGATTAAACGAAATGGTTTAGGAGCTGATGGTAAAGAAGAGACTGAGTACGATACGATTATTTCTAAGTTGACAAATGCATCTTGGGATAGAGTATTTACAATTTACGATGCGATTAAAGCAGGAATTTCTCTAAATAAAATCCACAGCATCACTAAAATAGATATGTGGTACTTAAAGCAATACGAAGAGCTGTTTGCTTTAGAAAAAGAAATAGCTACCCATAAATTAGATACTTTATCTAAAGAATTGTTGTTAGAGGCAAAACAAAAAGGATACGGAGATAGACAAATAGCACATATGTTAGGTTGTTTAGAGTCTGAGGTTTATAAAAAACGTGAAGAGTTAAGCATCAATCGTGTTTACAAATTGGTTGATACCTGTGCTGCAGAATTTTCTGCATCTACTCCTTATTATTACTCCACGTTTGAAAACACAATGACTTTAGCAGACGGAAAACCTTATGCGCACAACGAATCTGTGGTTACGGATAAGAAAAAAGTAGTTGTTTTAGGTTCTGGCCCCAACCGTATTGGGCAAGGGATAGAATTTGATTACTGTTGTGTACATGGTGTTTTAGCAGCTAAAGAAGCGGGTTACGAAACCATTATGATCAATTGTAACCCCGAAACAGTTTCTACAGATTTTGATACGGCTGATAAATTGTATTTTGAACCTGTATTTTGGGAACATATTTATGACATTATTCGTCATGAAAAACCAGAAGGAGTTATTGTACAGTTAGGAGGACAAACTGCTTTAAAATTGGCAGAAAAATTAGAGGCTTATGGAATTAAAATCATGGGAACTAGTTTTGAAGCTTTAGACTTAGCAGAAGATAGAGGTCGTTTTTCTGAATTGTTAACAGATTTAAACATTCCTTTTCCACAATTTGGTACGGCAACAAATGCAGATGAAGCTTTGGCAATTGCGGATACCCTAGATTTCCCAATTTTAGTTCGTCCATCTTATGTATTAGGAGGACAGGGTATGAAGATTGTAATCAATAAAGAAGAATTAGAAGAGCATGTGGTGTCTCTTTTGAGAAGTATCCCAAACAACGTATTGTTGTTAGATCATTATTTAGAAGGTGCTATAGAAGCGGAAGCTGACGCAATTTGTGATGCCGATGGTAATGTATACATTATTGGAATTATGGAGCATATTGAGCCTTGTGGAGTGCACTCTGGAGATTCAAACGCAACGTTACCTCCATTTAATTTGGGTGAGTTTGTAATGGATCAAATAAAGGAACATACAAAAAGAATAGCAGTAGCGTTAAAAACGGTAGGATTGATGAATATTCAGTTTGCTGTAAAAAACGATACTGTTTATATTATTGAAGCAAATCCTAGAGCATCTCGTACGGTTCCATTTATAGCAAAAGCTTACGGAGAACCTTATGTAAACTATGCAACCAAAGTAATGCTTGGAGTAAATAAAGTTACAGATTTTACTTTTACTCCTAAGCTTGAAGGATATGCGATAAAACAACCTGTATTTTCTTTTGATAAATTTCCTAATGTTGATAAAAAATTAGGACCAGAAATGAAGTCTACTGGTGAGGCTATTTTGTTTATAGATAGTTTAAAAGATGATGCATTTTATGAATTGTATTCAAGAAGAAAAATGTATTTAAATAAATAAAATTCTATTAAAATTTATATTTTAAACAAATTAAAAGAGGTAGCTATTTTATAGTTACCTCTTTTTAAGTTTAAAATATAAATATAAAATTTTATTCAAAATGCTTTTCCGAGTCAGAAGTAAGTTTGTTTAGTTCTTTCAATTCAGACTTTGTTAAATCTCTCCACTGACCTACAGGGGTATCTAAAAAGATATTCATAATTCTGATTCTTTTTAATTTTTTTACGTCGTATTCTAAATACTCACACATTCTACGAATCTGTCTGTTTAAACCTTGTGTTAAAGTAATTTTAAACTCATAAGTATTTACTTTTTCAACTTTACAATTTTTGGTAACGGTTCCTAAAATAGGGATTCCA
>Ga0209093_1000121_pt1 | contig 40140 bp, 53 predicted proteins | sample SidtaG_4_FD_187450 | JGI IMG/M metagenome (GOLD analysis project Ga0209093, IMG submission 187450) | Marine algal microbial communities from Sidmouth, United Kingdom - Sidmouth_Male1 metaG (SPAdes) (version 2) | ecosystem: Host-associated > Algae > Red algae > Unclassified | place: Sidmouth...
GGGGGGGGGGGGGGGGGGGGGGGGCGGCGCCGGTGCGACGCCCCCGCCCGCCCCCGCCCGCGTCGTGACGGTCTTTCCGCCGGCCGTCGAGTGGGGCACGGGGGCGGTGACGCGGCTGCTGCGCGCCGCCGCCGCGGCGGGCGGCGGTGGGGGCGCCCCCGTGACGCCCGCGTGGACCGGGGCGGTGGCGGACGCGGTGGCGGCGGGCGCAGACGCCCTCCCCCCGACGGCGCCCTACGCGCCGGCGGTTGTGGGCGTGCCGGGCGTGCCGCCGCTGTCGGCGCCGCCGTCGAGGGGGGGAGCGCCGGGCAGCGGTGGGTCCGCCATTGGTGGGGGGGGGGGGGCGCCCCGCCCCGCCTCGACGGCGTCTTGTCCGGCGTGCGGGTGGCGTTTGATTGCCCCGCCGCCGCGGCCGAGTGGGCGCCGATCGTTGCCGCCGCCGGCGGGTCGGTCGTGCCGGCGGGCGCTGGCGGCGCCGGCGGCGGCGGCGGCGACCGCCCCGTGCGCATCGTCGGACCGCCTGAGAGCGCCGCCCGCAGCGGCGGCGGCGGCGGTTGCAGCGGCGGCGGCGGCGGCAGCGGCGGCGGCGGCGGCGGTGGCGGAGGCGGCGGCGACGCGGGGGTGGGGGTCGGACCGCACGCGCGTCAGACAGCGTCAGACAGGGGACCCTCGACCGCCCCTCGACGCTGCGCCGGCGTCAAGACGGCGCTCGGAGCCGAGGGGATGAGGCGGGCAACTCGGCGGCGAACCTCGGTTATCGTATTGCAGTCTGCCCAATTTTGGCCGATCCGAACAGGAACACATTAGAGCACAACCACCAATGTCACCAGTTCACACACGTTGCAAATATTCGTGCCACGTCGCAAATAGTCGTGCCACGTTGCCCACGTGGCGGAGATACGCACAACCTAGCCATGTCGGCGTGCGATCTGCCTTCACAAAACGTGCCAGAAGCCACAGAAGGCCTTAAAAACTAGAATGTAATTACAGCCGGATAAATCAGGCGTGGTTCGCACGCTGGTTCGTACAGTGCGAACCCTGCCGCAGAAACGGCTTCTATTCTCCCAGGTTCGCACGATACGAACCTCTGCGCGAGCCCAAATCGGTGAATTTGGCACGGAATGCCGCCAATCTGGGCGTCGCAGCTCGTTTCAGACCAGTTCAAGAGGCTGCCACGTCGCACCCACATCTACCCCGGCGCGGGGGCTCGGCACGACTGCCAATACCGCTCCTGCACGAGGCCCTCTCTGGTGTGCCCAGACAGGCGGACCCTGCGCCGAAATCTCGGTGGAACACGGAACGCCAGCGAGGCCGACGCGACGGCCCAGTTTGACCCAAACACGAGAGTCTCGGGCGGGGCTTCCGCGCTTCGTTGACGGCGAAGCAAGCGTCTCATCGACAGAGAGAGAGCAGCTGGTTTTTCTTCTCGTCACGTGGCTCATACGTAGCAACCAGAAGCGACGTTTTCTGCTGTCACCCATCATGGGTTTCTCGTGGCGCTCCCCCGACCCGAATGATTCGGGTCGGGGGAGCGCCACGAGAAATACACGGTGTGGCAGAGAGACCCGGTGCGCATCCCCTGGACTGTGAGGCTCAAAGAAGGCTGATGAGAGACAGCGCGACCGCCTCGTCAGCGCCTTGCAGCATGAGCAACGATAGCTGCGGAGCCGGCCCACTGGTCGGTCGAGGCGCCTGGAGGGGGCAGGACGTGTCATGATTAATCCTGTGGTCCTGGATGCCCGGAAGGGGGTACGAGAGCCACGGGGAAAGAAACCTTTCCCCCACCGATTTCGTGGCCTAGACACTGAAGGACGGTGGCCTCACTGAGAGGAGACCCGCAGTCCTCATCACTACGCCCTGGCCGAGGACCACGCATTGCGGGATGAGGGCCCCCCAGTTTCATAAACCGCGTGGCCGCTGACTAGTCAGACGAGGAAATCTCATGGACAACCCCAACAGCTGGGGTTAGAGGCGCCCACCCCGTCTGAGGGGTGTGTGCGGGCCACCCAATCTTGGTTTCCACGCGCCTGCGTGCACCGACAGCCATCTGAGGCACCCCCCTACAGAGAGGCCTTGGGGCGCGGGGGGGGGGTGTACATAGACGGATGGGACCGGGGACAGAGCCGCCGAGAGGCGCACCACACCGCCGCTGTCGCCACCGCGGTCCCAACCACCACCGCGGTTTCCACCGCCGCGGCCCAAAAGTAAGACCGCCTCCGCGGCACACACATCGCCGCCGCTGTCGCAAAGACGACGCCATTGCCGCGTCAAAGGCAGTGCGCCGGCGCCCATGTGTCATCCGCAGGCGGCTGTCGTCGGCGGGCGGTGGCGGCAAGCTCAACGCCGCCGTCGCGGCGGCGCGCCACTCCAGGGTCGTGCGTGTGGCTGCAGTGGCGGCGGCGGCCGCAGAGCCGCAAACACCCTCAGACGGCCGCTCCACGCCTCAATTGCAGCAGCGGGCGGGTCAGTTACACTGCTACACGCGTGGCGACCGTGGATGCTCGTTGCCCACCCCCGGTGGCGGGGATGAGAGTGACGACGCCACGGGTGCCGTTGGACGCGTCGCCGCCACCGCGATCACCACGCCCGCCGCGACGACATCTCCCCCCTCGCCCCACTCCCCACCTTGATGCACCTCGCGTGGCAGAGCGTCTCATCGCTTCTGGTCCCACATACAGCGGGCGCGAGCACACGGTGCAGCACCGCGCACGGTGGGTGCGAAGACGAGGAGACAGCACGACATGGCGCAAGGCTCAGGGCAGAACCCTCGTCCAGCTTCCCCAGCAGTCTCCTGCTGTCTTGCACACACCAATGCACACATGATGCAAACGCGAGGAGCTCACGCGATACTTTCATGAATTTACCTGTCCACAAACGCCGACAGCTCATTGGCTGTCCGTTCGCGCGACTGGCTGACAGCACGCGTGCAACCTTCTCGCTTGGGAAACGGAAGGGTTTTCTTTTTTTTTTTGTAAGTGCTATTAACACTCTTCTGACGCGATATTGCTGTCTTCCCAATTTTGGCTGATGTGGTCGAAGTCGAGACAGTGTCTGGGTCAAGTGCCCTTTGGTTGATTGACTTTATCCGGATGAATGGATGGCTGAGACATAGTTTTGCACTGTTGATCAGCCTTCTTGACATCGACGGGACCGGCCAAAATTGGGAAGACAGCAATACAGTCGTTCAACAAAAAGCTCATCACTCCGCCGAGACTAACAGTGACCCGCACAAGTGTCATGTCGAAAAATTCTATTCGAATGCTGCTCTGCGCGGAGGTGCGACCTGAAAACAATCGGACTGGTTCGGGGTCAGCACACGCGAGCGCCCATTCTTCGCCAGCACCAGCGGTCGTAGTAAAGGACGGGAAATGTGATTTTCGAATTTTCGGATCATTACGTAGGTGAATGCGCGACAAGGCCCAGTTTCCGCGCGAGTGGTACACATTCTGTGGTCGTGGCAAGACAACCGCCCCCGTACGCACACGTGGTTTTCACAATGCGTGCAGGCTGAGAATTCTTGCATTGATTGTTGCCGCCGTCATGGCCTCCGATCGGCACACTGGTGTCCCTGGAAATTCTCAGAAGTTTCCTAGGAGCGTCACCCAATGAGCGCCTTCGGTCTAGCCTTGTCTCAGGAAGAGCCTTCAACTTGTTGCCCCACTACCTGCACGCTTTGAGACAGCACAGAGCGGGGTCAAGCACTGCGCCACACATCTTCCGCTGAAACAGGTGCCCCGGACTTCAAAACCCGCGATGAAGGCCGCAGCCCTTCACAGTGCTGACCGAAGCGAGTGAGGCACGCGAACCAGGACACCCTCCAACTCTACTGACCCATGACTCGCCGTGTTCCAGAGACCAGCAGCTTCGCTTCCACGAAGATCCAGCGATGCATCAGCGCTCAAGCTATGTGGAAAGCCGGCCGTTCCAGTGAGCCGCAAGTCTGTCTGTACAACCAAATACCACAGGATTATTGGCCTCAATTTGCTCACGGTGTCCTGCTGTTGCGTTCATGGTCGATTTCGATGGATTTTGAGAATAGATCGTCGACAAGGGTTTCGACGAGACTGGCAGCCCAGATCCACGGATGAATCCGATCGTCGTCATCCGCGTTTCTGCCGGAAGCACCGGCAGCCGTCGCGTCTGTCGCACACCGCGTTGTCGCGAAAATGTGACAGATTGTGTGGACGTCTGTCGCGGTCTTTCGGGCAATCATTCGGTGAAGCGCAGCCTCTCGGCGGGGCGCGCCTGGCTCAACGGCCGCTGTGAGAGCGGTTCCACGTCTCCGCCCCGCCGCCCCCCGCTCTTCGGAAGCGCAGTTTGGCCACAGTGCCGGCTGAAATGGCATCCAGGCGGGGTCGGGACTAGATACCCTCCCCCTCCCCACCTCAGTGGCGTACTAAACCGAGGCGTGGGCTGGGTTCATGATTCCGCGACCTGTGCCGCCACGTCGTCGTCTAGCGCATGCTCTAAGTGCGTGAGCCGACAATTTCTCGCCTGTCCTGTGCAAAAGCGCGCCCCATTTGAAATTCGCTCTGATGCTGCTCTTTCATACAATACATCGGGCTTGATCAGCACCACCACCATTCGCTGTTGTCGACCGATACGTCGGTGTGCCCGTTACCGCGAGAGCGCCGACGCTCGGGCTTCTCGAGCTGTCACTTACCGGAAGCGCACGTTTCGCGACGTTGATCGTGCAACGAGGTGCCGAATGGATTGGAAGGGGGAACTTTGACTGCACGCAGGAGTGCCGTTTCATCTTGTTCATGTGTTTGTTCCATTTCTGATGTCCCGTTTCTTTTTACACCTGTCAGGCCGATCCGTGCTGCCACGGCCGCCTCCTTTCTGTCAACGTCGCTTGTCCTTTCTTTCGAATGACTTCTTCTTCTCTCTGTCAGATGCACGAAATCCACGTCGATCCCGCGTCCTTTTGTCGGGAAGGGGATGCGGGGGGGGGATGGGGCTCTCAGCAGCTTGGCGTCTGTCAAAGACAGCGTCCCCGTTTCGCGTCGACAGCATCCGTGCTGAGCCGGGAGGTGCGTGTTTGCCACAACGGGGAGTCGGGTGAATACTGGCAGTCGGTGTGCCACCAGCCTCGCGTTCATGACCGTTTCTATGCTTGTTCCTGACATAGCCACACCTGCCAGCTTCGTCTTTTCCCCTCCCCCCCACCCCTTGTTTGCTCTTGTCGACGTCTGTGCTTCCTATTGCTTTTCCAGTTTCTGCACACCTTGAGACACAGAACATCCGTGACGAACGTTGTCCGGTACAGGTGGGTGGGGTTGGAGCGTCCCTGACAGGGTGGCATTCACTCATGCCGGTACCATTGGTGTGCGTCGGCGGTTGTTCATCAGAGCTCCAGAGTGCGTATAAGTCGCAGCGGGGAGTTGTGAATACCGCCAGTCCGTGTGGCTGCAGCCCCGCGTCTCCCACCGTTTCTTTTTCTGCTCCTCACATAAGGACATCTGCCTCTTCTTGTCGCCACTTTCTTTCCTCTTCTATCCATTTGGTGCTCTCAGTCGTACTCCGTGCATCCTGTTGCATGGTCTGTTATGTCCACAGTCAGCCACAAAGAAACCGCGTCGAGCCATTGTCATTCATTTGAGGAGTCGGTGGGAGGGGAGGGTCTTCCACACGGACGGTGTCGGTTCGACTCGTCGTTTCAGCGATGAGGCGCCCATTGCAGAGAAGCGGAGGTCGAGAAGGACTCATGTCATGATTGGAAGAGTACCTTGACATGCCCAGGGGATGTGTGAGAATCGTAGTCGACGTTGGTCTCAGGGACTCTTCAATGCGGCCATACCCTGTACCTTTCTGTGCTCTCTTTTCAGTCTTTGTTCTTGTGCTTTTTTGTGTGCCGTGTATCTTGTTCTGAATGCCGCGTGTCTCATCCCTCACAATACGGGTCAAACAGAGTACAGTGCCGCGGGGCACATTCGGGCAACTCTCGGTCGGACGCCACAGGTGCCCTGTGACAGCCACGGAGCTTTCCCGAAGAGAGCCACATGTGCTTCTGCATGTTGCAGCAGTGCATTGTTTTATTTTTACTTGGCACTATTCTCACGTGCTCTTGCTTGAGTATTTATGCTCTCCCGTCCGCATCTGCATGCCCCATACTTCCATCAAAAGACAGAGAAGGCCTCTGTGCAATATCGCCTGGCTCTTCGGCCAAATTTCGAGCAGGAGAACGTCTCACAGAGCAACAAATACGGTCGCGTTACACAGCTGGAGCTTTGTTTCGTTAGCGAGCAAGGTGCTTTTGGTCTTCACGTGACCTAGTGGCTACAAGCAGCCACCAGAGCTGAATAGGCCTGTTATTATCACGTGTTTTACACGCATCACAGGGATGCTACTTTGTGTTGATTCTCTCTGTATCCCGAACGAAAGCGGGACCACTTCTATTTTGGGAAGTGCGTACGTGCGGATGCACCGTCCCGGAGGATATTCAGTCCACGAAATTGGCCGCAGTGAGCTCGATAAGTGCGACGCAACGAGGACACGACGTAGGGGCGCTCTCAGATTGACGCCACCCAAATGGCTGTGACGTGTGCCCTCAGGACCGCCCGCTTTGACCATTACCGAACAGAACTCCGCATGAAGATTGCAGAGCAAGACTCCGCACGACTCTCTCAGACGTTTGCGCGTGACACGCATCGCAACTTCGAGCGCATGCAGGAGCGACCGCTGGCTCACGCGCTTTTCATCCCCGATCAGCGGATACCAGCGTGGACACGGACTGTCCGCGGCCTCAAGAAAGCGCCACATCAAAAGGAAACTATGTACGCGGTTGACACGCGTGATCGGACTTCTTCACGCCCAGCACACATCCAGCACAGGGCCTAGGCACACGCGCTGTCCAAGCCTATTCAGAATGCACCCTCCTTGCTGAGGGTGTGCGTGCGCTTTCTTTGCGCCACCGCATTCATGTCTGTGCCGTCTGTCGCGATTATGGAGAGCATGACGGAGAGTCGTGGTCAGGATTGTTGCGATCCATAGTCCCACAGCACCCTGCTTAGCAAGCCGCCGAAGGTACCCATCCTCTACCGACGTACTTTCGCTCGCTCCGGTTCGTCTTCGGACTCGCTGCGGCGGACTGACGCAGGCCGGATGTTGGGGACGGCCTTCCCCACCACGTGGAAAAGGACCGTTTTATGACCTCGCCTTGTCGCCACCCACGCACCACCAGCCGAGCTGCCGGTCGTCCCCATCACCCCCCCTTGAGCCGGACTGCAAGCCGAGTAAGCAACGGCGGCGTCGTTTGTTTCGGTCACGATAAAAGCTTCCTCGATGACCCAGGCATCGCCCGCGTTTCCTGAAGCCGCCGCAGTGATCCGCCGGCCCGCATGCCGCTCGAACTTCGGAGCTTCTCGGCGGTGATGTTGCCGCCTTAAGCCTCAAAGGAGGTTGACGTGCCTCCCCCGTGGCCCCGCAGAAACGCTCTGGCCTGCGTTCACAGTGCGTGACGCACGCGGCGGCCCCCTGCGGACCGGGCACAGAACCTGACTAACACTAGGGGGGAGACGATGCGCATCGACAGCCTGCCGCGAGTGGGTCGACGGTGGACGGGGAAGAGACTATACTGGAGTCAGCGTGCCTGTCGGGGCTGGCACCTGCGCTTGCCACGGGGGCCGTGATCCCTGTCGCGCTCGTGGTGCTGCCGTCGGCTTTCGCTGTCAAGCCGACCATCCAACACCTTCAAAGGGCCCACACCATCCTTTGGGTACCACACGAGGTTGTTTTGGCGCTGCGGCAGAACAGTTGCGGAAGGTGTGTGTGGTAGCTTCCCACTGAACTCTCCCAGCAAGCGTCGACGCGGCTGCGGACACACGAGTGTCAGTGCCGGATGAATCCGCGCGCCAGTGGCGGCGCCCTTTGTCGGGTTCACCGTCAGACCGAGGTGCGCGAAGAGCGCCTCGACCTGCAGGTGCGTCTCCGTAGCGGCGTCAGGTTTCTACGGCGCCGGCCCCGAGGGCCGCCTACTGAAGTCTTCCATGGTGGCTTGAATGATCATGCACTGGCGCCACAATATCCTGACCACCGGCGGAAGCACCTTGGACGAGCCGTAGCGGGGCAGCTTCATACAGAAGGGAAACTCCAGGGGAACGAATGCGCGGGCACGCACGCGGAAAGAAAGCCGGTGATTGTTGGAGGGCAACACGGGGCCGTGAAAGAAGGCATAGATGATGTCCTAGCTGATAAGGTTATCGCCCAGAGAAAGCCGCGCCGCGTATTGCGGCAGGCTGTACTACGTGACAGTACGGACGTGAATTGCACCGTCGTTTTGCGCAGCGGTCCGCCGCAAGGCCACGCTTGGGATGGTGTACCACAAAAGTGCAAGCCACATCCGCGTCCGCCGCCGCCTCGTATGCTCACAGCTCGTAGTCGAAGAATTTCGCGACCCACGAGTCTGGCGCAGAGTGCCAGAACTTGAGTTTCGCGGGCGCTTGCCGGTAGGAGGGGCAACGGCGGGTACGGGAGAAGTGGGACACGAGGATGCTATAGACATACTTGAGAAACGTGAGGACCTAGGGAGAGGCGCTACAAACGACCCAATGCCGCAGAGAGGCGCGGGCGGTCGCCGTGTGCGCGTGGGGGGGCCTCCGGGCAGCTTCAGCTGCCAGCCGCCGGGAGGCGTCTCTTCGATCCAACCTCCGAGGTCGGCAGCAATGGCGGCTTGAATGGGTTTCCGGCCGCCCCCACGGCAGACGATGGGCGGAACCAGATTTCAGCTGCCTTTCAGAAGTAGGAGCGGCAGCGCAACGTCGGCGCGTGCGAGGCCGAGGCAGCTGGGGTCGAGGCGGCGCCGCAACCTCCGACGTTTCCGTCCCCACCTCCGCCGCCGCCATCGCCACCGTTGCCGCTGCCGCCGCGCCAGTTCGCTCCCCCGGCGGCACAGTTGAAGCCGAGACCCCCGCCGCGGATGTCGCCGTCGCCGCAGCTCCGGCTGTGAGTGACGCGTCCCCAGCCTCCTCCGCGTCCATTGGAGGAGCATCCACGGGAGGCGTGGCGACAGAGACACCGGCTGCACCCGCCGGCCATTAGAGGAGGAGGCTGCCTTGGAGGCGGCGGGCGCTGGCAGGGATCCCTGCGGGACCCCAGCAGGGTGTCGATCGGGAGTCCTGTCTCGGGCAGCAGCGCATCACTCGACACCAGCTGCGCCTGCTCCCGGGAGATGAAGTGCATGCGGTGCGCCAGCCGTGACGACTCAAACAGGGAGGTCTCCGCGGAGTACACGATCTCGCTGTCATCAGACGCGAGTGCGTCATGGAGGTTGGTGGACAACGTGGGGTTGGCGTATTTTTCTGACAGGCCGCGGTAGCGCATGGAGAAAATGAGATAGAGCTGGAGCAGCGCGGCCCTCCTGTGGATGACCATGTTCAGCAGTTCGCCGGATGCCATCTCGCAGCTGTGCCGCGCCTAATCTATGTCTAGAAAGCAGTTGTGGAGCTCATGCGCCAAGGACCATCCGTTCTCGACGGAACCAGCGTCGCCAACGACGGGGGACGGCACCGACTCCAATTGCTCTGGCCATTCTGAGTCATGTTGCACTCAAGAGGGTCGGGGGAAGCGGTCCTCGCAGTCTTCGGGGCAGGACCGGGGCGCGTGGAATCCCAAAAAGGTCGTCCAGCTGCCGACGGCGCGCTCCTCAATAGCTTGGTAGAAGCAGGACGGAGGCGTGGCCCACGAGAGATGGCGAAGTGCAGCTCCCGCCGAGGTGGCCGCTGATACGCCAGAGGAGGAGTAGTCGGAAGCTGTCCAACGGTTGGTAGTCGCCGTCGACGGCGTCTAAGTTCACGTCCTCTTCGTCTTCGTCGTCGGCCGCGCAGGCCGGACGAGCGCCGCCGGGTCGGTTGCGTCGGGGGGGGCCGCCATGGGCATCACCACAACCGCCAGTGGGCGGGCCGAAAGGACGGGGAGGGGGGAGAGGGGGCCAGAGGACCGAAGGAGGGGGGGGCAAGCCCCGCCGCCGCAGCCGTCGCCGCCACAGCCGGCGCATCCAGGCTCCATCTCGTCGCCTGAAATGTGCACGATGCCGGGAAAGTCTTTCAACGCACCCCGCAGCAGCCCCAAACCTAGGACCTCGTCAGACGTCAACACCGCCGCAGCACGCAACACAAAAGGCACCCGAGCATCAGCTCATTCACCTGAACCCGAGGAGGGTCACAGGGGCGAGAGACGGGCCCCGGACGCCCCGGCCCCACGAGGGGGGCGAATTTGACACAAGCGCCAGTATTGGGCCGCATACCGAGTACCGCCGGCCCAGTGACGCCAAGGAGGCCTCAGACGCCGCCTCAGCGCACGAAAGGCACCTATCGCGGAAGAAAACGGACGCGCAAAGGCAAAAGAGGAAGGGACAGCGCGGAGGCGCAAGTAGGTCAGTGCGGCCAGAGCCCCGCCGCCTCCCCGCTTCGCCATCGTACAGACCAGCTGCCAGTTTTTGTTGCGCATCCTCTGGCGCGGGGTAAACCTGTACGTGCACCTCACAGACGGCCGAGTCACTCGATCGACGGCTACCAGGAGATAAACAATTGTATCGAAGCACAACTGAGAGCATGGTTTTTGTACGTGCCTCTGCGGCAGTGCTCCTGCACCGTCGTATAGGAGCTCCCGCCTGCAGCAGTCAGTCGCTGTCGCCCGCAGCGATTGCAACAATGTTCTTAGTGCCGAAAGAAAGGACGGTGACGCGCTGGTGTGGCTGCATCCTTGCCAGCCTCCAAGCACCGCGCTGGAGCCTGGCTGGCGCCTCGGACCCGGGACCCACCCACGCGTGCCACAAAAGGCGCGCCAGCGGCGTGATCAGTGGTTCTTAATGGTGGGGAAGCTGAGAGAGGCCCTGAAGGCGCTCCTACCTTCTCTCATTCTACGGCACACGTCGTCCGTCCGGGGCACAGCGCGGTGGCTGCTCACGCGGCACGTTTGAGGCCTATAAAAATGCGCCCTCACAAGGACAGAGGTTCGGGTGAATCTGTATGACGGCGCTGAGTACGTGATTGCCGTCCGACGGCGTGCGGAGTAGCCCGAGCTCCCTGGTGTCTTCGCCAGAGGGGCCATCTTTCGCAACTGGCCGACTTTCCCTCCCTTGTTTCGTGCCGAAAACATTTTCATCCTCCAAAATGGTGTGCTTGTGGGTGGCGAGCCCATGCCCTTGGGCTGCGGTGGTGCGACGCGTGCCGCTGCAAACGTAGCACGCGCTCGTCAGAGCAGTCCTTATGTTACTGCAACAGGGTTGGGTCCTTGATGCTGAAGTCTTACTCTGGCTCCTCCCGATGGGGATGCAGACGAACATTCTGCCTCACCAGGTCGGGCTTGACGTCCCAGACCTCTGTGGGCGTGTGCTCTAAAAGAATTTCTGTCTTCTCCAAGGGGTTCAACGAGATTTCTCCCGGGGAGGATATGGTGGTTATGGACGCACCATGCCGGTACTCGTTCGTAGCTTTCGGGTGAGAATGAGGCGGGCCAAGATCCACAGGTCTACGGCTATCTGTGATCGGAAGACGACGCTAACGAAGAAGATGCTTCCTGTCGGCGACTATCACTACAGGCAAAGTGCGGCGTGCAGTAGCGCATGCCACTGGGACCTCTGTTCTGGGCCGCCGCCCCTCACCGCTTTATCCGTCACTTTGTCGGCGGCAACTCAAACGTGGTCGTGGGGGTACATAAGGACGTATGCCCTAGCAGTAGCTCCGTCCAACAATCTGAAAGAGGTCCTCGCGATGGCAGCGGCAAACATGGCAGCCGTGGAAGAAGACCTGGCGCCGCCAAGCGCGATGGCTAGTTGACTTCTACCCCCCCGCGTCCCCTCGAATGGTGAGCCACGTTGGCCGGCGGCGGGTTGGTCCGGTTTAGGCGCCCATGATGCCGGAAGTGTCGATGGAAGACAAGGGGGGCGACATTTTGGCACATCATGAGGGCGTGTGCCCGGCTATCGGAGCTTCGTCCCCCCATGCATATGGGAACATATCTGTTTCTGATGCCTGTCTGCACTGGCCCGCAGCTTATCAGCCAACCATTGGCTGCGCTGCAACTTTAAACAGCACGATGGTTGTGGCGGTCGACCGGGATATGCAGTACGCGCTGCGGTGGCTGCTGAAAGAAGAGTAGGAGTCAGCGGCCACAGTCAAAGCGCTGTAGCGAGGTGCAGCGCTGCTGCTGTATTTAGGGGGGGATGAATGTGCGAGGACCGCCGACAGTCGCTTCTGCTGCCGAGAATATGTCGCGAGATGACGGACTTCTTGCGGTCGGGTTGGCTGAAAACGCCGGCACAGGAGGCACCCCTGGTTTTGTGATGGGCACCCCGCAGGGACCCTACGGTGCTCTACCCGCTGCGCCTGCTTCTGCCGCGGCAGTAGCCCGGGTCGGTCCGACCTCCCTACACCCCTGCGGCCTCCCCACGTGCGGCGCCGGGTGCGACCTGGCCTCCCCCCCTGGCCCTGGTGCGTCAATGTCGGAGCCCACAGGCTGTTTCCTCGTTCGTTCCCGCCACCGTGGCCCGCCGTTGCGTCGACGACCGCTTTCCAATTCCGGTAGCCGTCCTCTGCCACGATACATCGACTGCTTGGCGCTCCGCGGGCCGAGATGGCGCCACCAGCTTCAGCGGGCAGAGGCGCCCGGCCGACCCCAGCGTCAGGCTGTATCCACCACGGAGGGCTCCTGTCGGAGCTCCTGTCCCTAGGCCACGCCGCCCTTTCGCTAACCAATCTCGGTCTGCGGCGGCTTGTTGCCGCCGACGTGGCAGCCGTGCACTGGGCGGGGGTGGCCTCTCCGTCCTCCGGCTCGCCCCTCTTGATGCCAGCGGTGATTGTTCCCTCTTTGGGATCGCGCAGCACATGGCGACATCTCGAGGCCTGTCTTGTCAGCGTCCTACAGACTCGCCGACGCCCATTACCTCGGGGAGTGGGGGGTCGCGCGCATGTCCACTGCCTAAAGCGCGTCGACCGCCCAGCGTTTGGCCTTTTCGCCGCTCGGGCTCCACCAAGTCTTCGTGTGGGAGCCGTCAGACGGTCACAAGACCACTTTCCCTGCGGACGCAACCGCGTTCGCCGCCATCCCGCTGCCCCTTCCACCCTTCTCACGTGCCCACATCCCTCCCCCTGCGCCGCCTGTCCCCCCTCGGGCTTTCGCGATGTGCAGCTCTCGTGCCTCAACAAGATGGTTCTCTCTTCTGATAGGCAAAGATCTTGTCTATTGAGACAGTGCGACCGCGGCTTCGACCAGTACCGTCACCCAAATTGCTATGACGTCCTGGTCGGAATCCAGCTGCTCGGCAACACGAGCGAGTCAAGCTACGACGGATGCGTCCGCATCATTATCTGATTGACCCGCGGCGCTCCCTGTGCCGCCCGTCGACGAGTACGCTCGACCCCAACACGCCCTGGTGCGCTCACTCAGGCTCCAGGAAGCCTAGAGACGTGCTCTTAGGCCCGCAACACGGAGCACGTGTCCGGTTTACCTGATACGGTCAACCCCCGCGCGGTCGTGGGACTTCACAAAAGCGAGGAAGCTTCCTTTTACCCAGGAACTGCTGTCGCTCCCTCAGCGAAGGAGGCAACAGGCCCCGCGCTATATCTTCCGAAGCGGTGGCCCTCGTTTGCGAAGGCATCTCCTCAGCTCGCAGACGCCCAAGCGCACGGGCTCCCTGGAGCCCATGTCTCCTTGAAGAAGAGCGAAGCTCACTCCTGTGCTCTCCCGGTGCCGTACACGTCCGTATGGGCACCCTACCCTACTGTAAGGAGTGCAAGAGTTGCCCAGGCGTCCATCCCGGGCACTACACGCGATTCGCTGACCATACAGCGTGGTCCCGCGTGGTTTGGCGGTATTGGCGGTCACCGCCTGCTGTCTCCTATTAGAAGCCCGGTTTCTGCTCTGCCATTCCCAGATGCACCGTCGTCACCGTTCTGGATAGGCTGACGCGACCAGATCTTGGCGCATTCGAACAATTGCCGCTGGCAATGCCGCTGTTCCCGCCTCGCATGGGTAGGCCCACTCAAGCGCATCACACAGCCCGCCTGTCATCTGGAGCGCTGTGTGTCTGTCAGGCGCTTTTGTGGCCCCCTCGAAGCCCGCAGTCTCCCATACCACAGCGAATAGCGTGGCACCGCGACTGGGACTGCCTTGGCTGCAAGTCCATGTGTGCGGCTGCGCGTTATGCTCGGAGTGCGTTTTGGAATGCTCCGGCCGCCACAAGCTTCCCAAAGCCATACGTTCTACTTCTATTTCTGGGGCTGCCTCTGACTCGTGCGCACTCGCCACGCACGTTATTGGGGGGGGGCACAACCCCAAACGTGGCCTTAGCCCAACCAGTATCTGGTAAAGAGTCGGCTCTGAGTTTGCCGGCAGCACCTAGGAGGTGGGACCCTGACTCTGTGCTCGACGTAGCCGAATGGCAACATGGTCTTTGACGACACGGCGCGCATGCTGGCGGTGTCGTGGGTGCTGTTTGAAGGATTCACCAAGAGGGAGACTGCTCGACGCCTTGCCTGCCATCGATCGACGCTGCAGGGGTGAGTCAGCGCCTATATCGCGTCGGGCGAGTGGTGGCCTGACCCGGTGTTGCGAAACCGGCATGCGGACAACGTCATCTATGCCTCCCACTTCCTTCAAGCCGTGAACGCTGTCATCCTGTCGGACCCGGAGCACCTGATCGGTGAAATAAAGGATGTATTTGCTTTTCTGTCTACCCTCCCTGGCTACTGAGACTCCTACAAGACGTCTATGTGCACGATCGACCGAGTCCTACGCGCTACCGGTTTTACCTACCGCCGGTTGTACCGAATGTGGAGGGAGCGCGACCAAGAACGACATGTGGCTTTTTGCGCGCGTGCTGACGGCTATTTCTCTGCGGTGCATCGTTTCTGTTGACGAAACGCGCAAAGATGGAGCAGATATGCGGAGACGGCGCGGCCGGTGGTTGTGTGAAATGCGCTATGATTGCCTCTCTCGGGCTAAAAAAGACATGCTCCGGACTTCAACGCTGATGGCAGTATTCTACGAGACGGGAGTCATCCACTGTGTGACGACACCAACGCCCCCGGCGCAGAACTCCGACGAATGGATAATCTTCCTTGGGGGGCTGCTGCCGACGATGAACGAGTTCGTTCCGGGGTTGCCTTGGGCGCTTCATCCCGAAAAGTGCGTCCTACTTTATGACAATGCGCCCATCCACTCGGCTGGAGCGGACGCACAGATTGCGGCGGCGGGCGTCTTCCCTCTGCGGCTACCTCCCTACAGCCCTGATTTCCAACCAATCGAGGAGGTGCTCAGTGAGCTTTCAGGCTCGTTAAAGACGATGCATCACGCGTTCCCGGGGGAGCCAGACGCCCTACGCCACGCTCTGGCGACTTCTGCCCTGACGGCGGAAAACATAGGTACGCACTTTGAGCATTGTCTTATGGAAGCCGTCCGAATTATGCCGCAGCTGGCTGGCCCGGAGGGGCCGTGGAGAGAGGCCTTTGAGCCGTTGCTGAGGGAGCGAGAGTAGAGCATCATAGCGTGGGTGAGTGAAATATACAAAGACCCGTTTATTGTCCGAGGTGCACAATGATACAAAGACAGGGACACGGCGCCGCCGACAAACACTCAACGCCGGGAAGACACCCAACGAGTGACCGTGTCAACCAAGCCAGCAGGGAGGTCCCCAAATGACGGGTGGTCCTCCCCGGCGTCTCCGCACTTACTCAGAATGAGCGCCGCCACAGCCGTTACGGTCAAAGATGACCCGGACACGTCGTGCCCGCGGACACACTGGCCCTCCATCCCCGCTCGCGTCTTGCCGACAAAGCCGCTTCTCTCGGTCGAGGGGCTTGGCTCATAAACGAAAATGCCGAGGCTCTCGGAAAGCTCCGCTGGTCCGAGGCGGTTGAATGCGACGCCTTCATCCGATGCCGATGCCAATCCGGGACCTCCGCGCATCTCGGCCACCATCGATTGGTTCTCACCCGCCCGACCGACTTGCGGTGGGGCGGTGCTGGCCCCAGCCACCCCAGGCTGGCCCGTCGACCCATTGCGGATGTTGTGCGCGTCCCTATGCAAGGAAAACGACGAGACCGAGAGAGTCAGACATACAGGCGATTGGGTTAGTTCCCGATTGCAGCTCTCTCTCGTGGATGGAAAGCGCGAATAAGGGAGTACGATACATTCAAGGCAACAGGGGAGGAGGCTCCGCCAACGTACAGTCGAGCCGGCCCGACTGGTCCACTCAGTGTGCTTGGCAACGCGCCAATGCGGTCCAAGTGGCCTTCGTGCTTGGTTGCTCTTGCCTTCTCAAGCCACTTGTGAAGCCCACGTCGAAGCACATCCGAGTTTGGGATCTCTCCAGGACCCGAGTTTCCAAACTCGATGCCGGCCTGCGTTGCTCCAGCGAACAGCAAGGCGGTGTTCTCGTCCATGCTCCGCGCAATCCCCCCCGCGTAGGCCTTAAGGTGGGCAGCACCACGAGGGTTCGTCACGAGAGCCGCTCGTGCGTGCGGCCCTGTCAGCGCGTCCGCCACACGGGTCATGGGGGCAGCTCGGGCTGCCGGGGGTAGGCTTTTCACGTCTGTTCGCAGCGCTGCCTTCTTTCGCAGGGCGACGGCCCCGCCCCGGTCTGCCGTCAAGGCTACTGCACGGCGTGCCGACTCCGCCTCGCGCTCTAGATGCACAAGCTGCGTCTTTCTACACACCGTTAAGCGGGGCTCGAAGCGCGTCTCCTTCTTTTTGAAGATGGAGAGCTGACCTGTTTCAGTGCGTCTTAGTGTCTATTTTACCACTGGCATCAATTGATGCCCAGGGCATCAATTGATGCCGCTTTTGGACCAGCTCTGCTCACCAAATAGCTCGTTGGGTTGCAATTCTGATAACAGAAATGAGTCCAACGGTGTCGGTTTGGTCTTGGGTCAACAGAAGACGATTTAAATCCAGACAAATTTTCTTCAGAAAGGGTTGCAGCGCCAACGTTTTCCGCGCCCCAGATGTCATCAGAGAGGGGGGAGTAGGTGAATGTCATCACATCATATGGAGCTGCCCAGCGGCCGAGGGGTATGACGGGGGATGAAGGAACCGAGCTGTTGTGGGGGGGGGGGGGGGGGGGGGTGGGGGGGGGGGGGGGGGGGGGGGGGGGGGAGGAGGCAGGCTGGCCTACGGTCTCAGCCACCTGTTTTCTAGTCCTACTTACGAGTCCGCTAGCAGGGAGGATACATCCTCCTGTGGCACGAGCAGCCTCTATAAAGTGTACACACGGCCGTGTTAGCACTTAGTGGCTCGCCTCTATGGCAGAGTGCGTCGGAGGCGGGGCCGACGGTGAGACCCATCGGAAGAGACCGTGTGATCGTTGCAAGTCCAAATCACGGTTGTTGGGGGGGGGGGGCTCGGAGGGTCGTCGTCGGGCCTGGTGGAAGGGGCGTTTCTTGTGCGATTGTACCAGGGTTCTTCCGTAGATGTAAAACAGAGGGGGTTGCCTCTCCGCAGAGCTTGAGCCCATGCTTTAATCCTCGTCGTTTTGCGGGGAAGCGCAACCGCGAGTGTTCGTTGGCACCAAATCATCCATTCTCATACGTGGGCGAGCTGGAATCGACGATTCCCGCGCGGCATCAATTGAGCACAGCAATAGCATCAATTGATGCCACGGCAGGGTAGAATAGACACTAGAGTGAAGGCCTTTGTCAAAGACATGGTATGGGGAAGGTGTCCCTCCTCAAAGCAAAGTGTACAGCTGTGCCGCACCAGTAGCGGATATCGAATAGCAATGATGAGCGAGTGACAATGAAAGTGACACCAGAGTCGGAAACTGTCACCGGACGACAAAACGAGAGAATACAAGCTCCAGAAGACACGATAAAAAAACATCCCGTCCGCAAAAGAAAAAAGAAGTGGAAACGCGCACTGCAGTACTCGGGCAAGTTCTCTTAGTGGTATAAGAGCATGGGCAGTGCTCGGCCCGACAATCGACGGGGACGGTCGGGCTGGACAGGCACTCGCGGCTCCGAGCCCCGCACGTTCCGGCGTTGTGCTTATCGTGCGAAAAACGCTTGCGGTACCCGCAAATAGAGCACGTCTGACCCGGGCGGGCCTCCGCCTCCTCCCCACACGATCCATCCTCAGCCGGAGCACCCCCGCCCAGCTGCGGACCCCTCTGAGGCGCAATGGAGGACGACGGTGCGGAGCACCCAGAAGCCACCGCATCGGTCGTCGCGACGGGGCTGGCGCGAATCGGTGTCACCGCATCGTCAGTCGCCATCGTGCGCGTCTGTAAAAACCAATTTCAGATGCGGAAACCACGACGCGGGCGTGCATCCGCTGGGAGCGGCTGGGGAAGAGGACGTGCCGACGACGTCGGCGCCCGCTGGACAGAACTGGGACGTCACTGACACACAAATTTAGAATTTCGACAGTCTGGGACATCGATCACAGCTGGATCGTACTGCTTCCAGGCCATTGTGAGAGGGGGGGGGGGGGGGGGGGGGGGGGGGGGGGGGGCTCAGCGAACCGCCACCCCTCACCCTGCAGAACGCGGAATGAGAGGCGGCGCGGCGCTTAATTCAGTCTGAGCACGCCGTCTTTGAATATGTCGAAGAAGGTTGCCCGCCGCGGACGGCGGTGGTCCGGCGGCGGTGGCGGTTTAGAAGGTAAAGCGAGATCAGGCGGGAGATTCGGGCAAAATATCAACGAGACGACAATGCGGTAAAATGGATGCGATGGGAATGTGGGCCTATCGTTCCACACTCCCCGATCCTGGGCGAGGCGAGGGAGGTAGCACCACGGTCAAGTCAATGTCGTGTCGTCAAGAGCACGAGGGGAAGTCAGGCAGGGGGCGCGGTGGGGCGGGCATGCGAGGCGGGCGAGGCGCGGCCGTACGGGAAACAAACTCCCCCCTCGTCAAAGGGGGGATGTACCGGGCGGGGCGGGTGGCGCTAGGCCTTGGCAGGGAGGCGGGGAGCGTTGCGGTAGGAGGCAGAGGTCGTTTGGGCGCCGATCAGCGGGCGCAGCATGCCAGACGACAGCGCCACGTTGAGGGCGTTGTTGAGGCGGGGCGGGCGTACGTGGGCTTGGAGAACGCGTCGGCCGGATTGTGGGCGCCGTGGACGAGGTGCACGACGCGGAGGGTACCGTCCAGGAGCTCGCGACGGAGCATGAGGAGGCCGTTCTTGCCGGTCATGTCGGTGGGGTCTTTGAAGGACGTGATGGGGTCGTAGGCGGCCGAAGACTCCGTGTACGCGGCCATGGGCACCCGGCGGGAGAGGAGCACCTGTAGGAGGAGGCGGACATCGAGGGCGGCGGCCACGGCGTCGGCAAGGGCGAGGAGCTCGCCGGCGCAGGATCCGCGGCAGACGCGGTGGGGGCGGTGGGATGCCCAGTGCAGCAGTAAGAACCGATGGGAGGAGTCGACGAGGGCGACCAGGTAGCCAATCTGGCACTGGGGGAGGGGCGAGGTCGCCGAGCCGGAGTAATCGGCGAAAACAAAGACTTGGAGGGAGGAGAGGTCCAGCTTGGGGTAGTGGAGGGCGATGGGCAGGCGGGTGAGCATGGCGAGAGTGTCATTGGCCCGGCGGGCGTCGACGCCGGTGGGCCAGCCATGTTGGCGAGTTGCGTGGTGTTCGTGAGCACGTCGGGGCGGGCCACGCGGCCGACCCAGAGGAGCTTGGCGGCCAGGGAATGGAGAGAATTGAGGTCCTTGAACGGGGACGAGAGTGGCGGGGAGAGCGGGAGCAAGGCGATAGTGGTGGTGTAGGGGCCGGCGTCGCAGTGGATGCCGTCGGTGTCGGTGCCGGCGGAGATGCCCGCACATTGGATGGTGCCGTGGTCGGGGCGGTGGGTGGAGTAGCGGCGGAGGATGGCGGTGACGGAGGAGAGAAAGTCGGCGTCGCTGGCTTTGAGGGTGTCGTCGACATAGGTGGAGATGGCGCCGTGGAGGGGCACGAGGTAGATGGTGTCGAACGCAGAGCTCAGAGTGATATTGGGGATGGTGAGGAATCGAGACTGGGTGTTAAAGTGGAAGCGGCGGCCTGAGTCGTTCTTACCATACATGGCGCGGTGGAACGCCCAGACGGTGTTGTCGGGCTCGCCGGCCTCGGGCGGCGCCCAGACGTGGACGGGCTCGGCGAGCCGGTCGCTCTGTAGGTAGGCGCGGAGGAAGTCCTCGGTGTGGAGGGTGAAGGAGAGGAGGACAGAAGCGGCCACGACCGTGCGGATGGCGCGCTGCGGGCTGACGGGGGAGGTAGCCACGGTGGTGGCTTTGTGCCAGTCGCGGTTGCCGGCGACGCAAGAGCGGGCGCGCTCCGCCGGCTTGCCGTTGCCGCGGTTGTCCTTGTGCGTGACGCGCCATAGGTAGTGGAATATCTGCTTGTCGGCGGGGACGAGGGAGGAGAGCCTGGAGGTCTTGCAGTCAATGGCATTGAGGACGGCCAGCTCGGTGGCCTTGGCAAAATCCCAGCGGGGATGGGAGGGGGAGGCGGGATTGAAGGCAGGATGGGGGCCTGCGAGGCAGAGGTGGGGCGGGCGGGCGGGGCAGCCGACGGCGGCGGACGGCGGGACACGAAGGACTTTGTGCGGGACTCGTGGGAGGAAAAAATGCGGCCGTTGTGGCGGACGTACACGGTCTTGCCGTCGAGGAAGTGGACAGTGCCGCGGATCCACCCTTGGCGGTCGCGGTGAAACCAGACGGCCTGTCCGACCTCTACGAAAGGGACGGTAGTGCCCGGTTGGGAGAGGGCGCCGCGCTGGCGGTCGGCGGCGGTGTAGGACTCCATGGTGGCTCGGGCGGTCGGCATGGCGCGGTGGTGGGCGGCGATGGTGGGTTCAAAGTGGTGGTTGGCGCCGATAAGGAGGCGGGGGGCTTCCCCGGTGACGGCAGCGGTGGGCGAGGATCCGTGGGCGCGAGGGGCGTCGTTGCGGGCCTTGTTGGCCATAGCGACGGCGAGGTCCGGGGCGAGTTCGGGGGTCTCGGCGGTGATGCGGATGTAGGTTTCGCGGATGGGGCCATGGTGTCGTTCGTTGCGGCCAACGCTCCAACGGGCCTCGGTGGGAATGGGTCGCCAGTGGACGCCCATGGAGTGGAGGGCATTTATAAAGGCGTCGTTCTCGGCTTCGTTGCCGCGGTCGGTCAGTACGGTGTCGGGGCAGCCCCATATGGCCAGCCAGGTGAGGTAGAGCAGGGCGAAAATGTGGGAGCCGTGCATGGAGGGGACGATGCGGCCTTGGCCAAAGTCTGTCTGCAGGCAGGTGATGTCGAGCACCTTGGGCAGGTCGGCGCGGAGCTGGAAGGTATCGAGGGCGATGTTGCGGTGCAACACGAGCGGGCGAGGGGGGAGGGCGTCGCGTGGGCGCCGGGGGAGGTGGGCGAACTGTTGGCAGGGGATACAGGAGCGGGCGACTTCGCCGAGGGTGGCGACGTCGGTGGGCATGAAAGTGGTCGGCGGGAAGGCTCGGAGGAGGGCGTCGATGCTGGCGTGGCCGAATTGGCGGTAAGCCAGGGCGAGCTCCGAGCGGGCGTAGTAGGAGGACGAGGCGGGCGGGGCCGGGGGGGGGGGGGGGGCGAGGGGGGGGGGGGGGGGGGGGGGGGGGGCGAGGTGGCCGCGTTGTACAGAGCATAGGACGGGGCGACGGGCGCGGCCAAACAGGATGGTGTTGCGGGCGGCATCGACGATCATTTTGAGGACTTTGCGGGTCTGGAGGCCAAGGAGCAGGGGGACGGCGGCGTGGCGCAAAACGTGGACGTCGCAGAGGGCGAAGGAGAGGGAACGGCCGGCCGTGTCGGAGGTGGTCAGGCAGAGGGACAGGCGTCCGAGAGACGGGGGGTCTTCGTGTCCGAGGGCGTAGCGCGTGGTGGCGGGCTTGAGGGGCGAGGTGGCGACTGGGGGGTGGGGTCGGAGCCAGGAGTCGCCGACAATGTCGCCCGGGGTGCCGATGTCGGCAATAGCCCTGGAGATGTCGGCCTCGGGGGCGGAGAAGACGGCGGAGACAGGGTGCACGGGCAGGAGCCAGACGCTGTCGTAGTCGATCGGGTTGGCGGCGGCCGGGCTGGGGGCGGGGGCGGCGGGCGGAGGACAGGGGGGGCGGGGGAGGACGTCTTCGGTGGTCGTAGGGGAGGCGAGGAGGGCGGCAGTCCGGACCGCGGGTTTGGCCGGGCGGTTGGATGGGCAGGTGTGGGCCAAGTGGTCCGTGCCGCGGCAGATGCGGCAGGGGTTGGCGGGGCCTGGGCCGCGGTAGCTGCGGGCACGCGAGGTCTCGGTGCGGTTGGGACTGTCGGCGCCGCCGCGGAAGCGGCGGAGTACATAGAAGACCTCGTTGGGGGCGGAGGCATCAGGGATGGTCTTGTCGACGGTCCAAGTGTCGGTGGGGGACGGCGCGGGAGGGGCGGGCGGCGGGGAGGTCAGGAAAGCGGTGGCGGCCGGGGCATCGCGGGCGGGCGGGGCAGACAGGGACGCGGGGGGCGGATGCCGGGCGGGCCGGTGGCGAGGAGCAGGTTGGCGTGGGCGGCGAGCTCGTGCGGGTTGGAGTGGGATGCGCCGGAGACGGGGGGCGGCGAACCATTCGCCGAGGATGGTGTCGAGGATCTTGTCGGCGATAATGGCGGCAGTGTGGTATCGGGGTGGGAGCTGGGATTGGAGGGGAGATAGGCGGGCAATCATGCGGTCAAAGCGAGAGACGGCGGTGTCGTTGGGTTGGGCGGGTTTACTGCGGTAAGTAGTAGACTGCCAGTGCTCGCGTACGCGGAGGGTGCGGGCGGTGGAGTATACTCGGGAGTGTATGACGTCCCAGAGGGCGTGCTCAGGGAGGCCGCGGTTGTCCTGGACGAGGGCAGGGAGGTTTTTCTCGGTGAGGCGGAGCGCGAACGGGAGGCAGGTGGCGCGGAGCGAGGGGGGGACAGAGAAGGCCTTGCAGACGCTGGTAAAGGTGGCGCGGGCGCGGGGCAGGGACTCGTCGTCAAGGCCGCCGTACTGGCGGTCGGGGGTGTTGTACTGGGCGACGGCGCGCACGGCGCCCGACGTGTAGGTTAAGAAGGGGGGGTAGTTGGGGGAGTCGGCAGCGCGGGCGGCGAGGTTGGGAGGCGGCGGGGCGGCCAATCGGGTCGGGGGGGTCTTGGAGGGGGCGGAGGCTGGGGCGGGCGTGGGCGGGGGCGGGGGGCGTGGGGAGGGGGTCGTGTCGGTGGGAGAAGTGGCGGGTGGGGGAGGCCGGGCGGCAAAGTCGAGGATCTGCTCGTGTACGCCGTCGAGGCAGAGCTAGAGCAGGCTGAGGCGGGTTAGACCGCCGGTGGTCTGGTGGAGGTTGACGGTCGGGTACGGGGGCCACACCTCGTGGATGGCGATCGAGATGGACGTGATCTGTCGACGCGTGAGGTCGGAAAGGTCGAAGTCGCCGACGGCCATGGTGGCGGCCATGTTGATGTCGGCGGTGGTCCAGGCGGGGGTGGCGATGTTGGAGGTTGCGTGCAGGCGGGCGATCAGGTCATCGTAGGTGGCGGGGTCATCGAGGATGGAGGCGAGAAAGGGTGCGGTGACGGAGGTGGATGGGGAGGGCGAGCCGGAAGGGGTGGAAGAAGACGGCATTGGAGGACGGTGGGGGCGGGGGGCGGCGGGCGGGGGGCTGGGGCGTAGTAGATCCGGGCCGAGGCGGGGGCGACGGCGTAGAGGAACCGGGCCAGGGCAGAAAACGGGGTGCGGCGAACCTCAGCAGCGGTCCACGTGGTTGCTACCATGTGAATATGACGAAGAAGGTTGCCCGCCGCGGACGGCGGTGGTCCGGCGGCGGTGGCGGTTTAGAAAGTAAAGTGAGATCAGGCGGGAGATTCGGGCGAAATATCAACGAGACGACAATGCTGTAAAATGGATGCGATGGGAGTGTGGGCCTAGCGTTCCACACCGTCGACGTGCTGACACGGATCGCGGGAGCGCGAGTCGAGCCCACGCCTCCATTCGGTACGCCACTGAGGTGCGGGGGGGGGGGGTATCCAGTCCCGACCCCGCCTGGATGCCATTTCAGCCGGAACGGTGACCGAATTTCGCCTCCGACGAGGGGGGGCGAAGACGTGGAACCGCTCTCACAGCGGCCGTTGTGTCAGGCGCGCCCCGCCGAGAGGCTGCGCCTCACCGAATGATCGCCCGAAAGACCGCGACAGACGTGCACACAATCTGTCACATCTTCGCGACATCGCGGTGCGCGGCGGCCGCGGCGGCTTCCGGTGCTTCCACCAGGAACGCCGATGACGACGATCGGATTCATCCGTGGATCTGGGCTGCCAGTCTCGTCGAAAACCTTGTCGATGATCGATCTTCCAATTCTATCGAGATCGACCCTGAACGCAACAGCAGAACACCTTGAGCAAATTGAGGCCAATCATCCTGTGGTATTTGCTAGTACAGACTTTCGGCTCACTGGAACGGCCGGCTTTCCACCTGGATTGAGCGTCGATGCATCGCTGGTTCTTCGTGGAAGCGAAGCTGCTGGTCTCTGGCACATGGCGCGTCGTCGGGCAGTTAAATTGGCAGTGGGCCCGCCATCGTCGGGAAAGAGTGGCGCATGCTGAGGCGCATACTAGGCGAAATTTTATGTACTAAGGCCCGATTTCCATACTGGCATCAATTCGGAGGTGGGGCCCAGGAGGGGGGGGCGAATGCATGTCATCTGGAGCGGGGGGGGTCAGGCACGTGGGCTACAAGCTCCCTGGGCAGCGCCGGCCGTGTGTACCAGGGGTGCCGGGGGTGTACCAGGTAAATCGGACCAGATTCTCAGGCTTGTAGCCCCTGCCGAAGCAGCCTGCACACGGCGGAAATCGAGCGTGCTGTCGTAGTTTCGCAGCGCGCCAGGGCCGGTCAGGACCACTTGTCACAGATCAATCTAGGTCGGAAGCCAGAAGCCAAGAGCATTCAGTACGTAAAAGGAACAGCTGGACTTGCTACACATCAGAGTCTTTTCCGCGACCACTGTGGATCAACGTGCTCAACGTGGAAGGACCTATACCGTGTTGCTGCACCACTGCGCTCGTGTCGTCTGCAGGGGTGCGCAGCGTCCCCCGGGGCAGCCCCGAGGCAGCCCCTGTCCCTGCCTCCGTCCCCGCCCCCGTACTGTCCCTGCCTCCGTCTCCGCCCCCGCACGCCAGCCCGCCCCCGCTCGCCCCTCACGCGCCGTTCAGTCGCCCTAACCAGACACCCAACACACACAAGGGACGACAGGCACCGTTATTTTTCCATCGTCTACCTTGTCCCGCTCCTCCCTCCCCCCCACATGTTCGCCTCTCATTCTTCATCGCTATCCGCTTCCGCATCACCGACTCAGAACGCATTCACAAAGAAACAGGCGGCGCGCAGCTCTGCAGCGGTGGACGGCACTTCGTTAGGCATGACCAGCAAGCCATGTCGCTCGCAAAGGTCTTCCCAGTCGTGCTCCACGGCAACCCAGCCCACGATGCTTGTGACTTCCACGACTTCCAGTTGGACCGCATTCCCGTCGGGGGGTACCGCCTACCGCAGTCGCTGAAATTCGTAGGCCGTCAGCACGCAGCCCTCACGAGGTGGCGCTTCCTCTGGCCGCCGAACCACCAGCCGCGCCCGCCGGCCAGTCCAGGACTTTACGACCAGCGCAGCTAGCCCGTAGTGCTTCGTGCCATCAGTCCCATGGTACTGCAGCCAGTCATATCACGGAGACACATGGAAACTCGGTGCAGCACGAATGGTCCGAGCCACCCGGCGTCGCCGCGGGGCGGATGAGCTCCCTTAGTATATGGGATCACAGTGAGGCAAAGTCGTACTGGCCTCAACCTGCAGCAGAGTACAAAGCCCAGGCAGGTTGCGCTTGCACTCCTGCTGCCGCGCAGTGCGGCGCACAGGGAAGTGCGACGGTCGCCTGCGACGCCCGGTCCTCGCCGACGAAGCTGCCTCGGCGGCCGTTGCGGCTGCGGCTTGGCGCTCCTCTTCGTCGAGCAGCAGGGCGGCCACCTGCTGGTTCACCAATAGCTGCTCGACGAACTGGTCCCGCCTCTTTTTTGTGGCCTTGTAGGCCAACTTGATCGCCTTGTGCTACTTCTCGTTGAATCCCGTGTTCCCGCCGTAGAGATTTCCCCGCAAACGGAACTCGTCGAAAAGGTGCGCGGCAAGGCGGTGCAGCTCGGTAGTGTGGGACGGGCCGAGCAGCGGTTGGTAGAACGCGACGACCCATTGCTGTGCCCTTTCAGCGACTTCCACCGCTTTGGCTCCAGTAATGCTGCCGCCAATACACCGCTCAGCAAATATCTCGTTCGTGACGGCCACTAGCTCACAAACGGCACTCGTGAGAAGTCGATGGTCCGTCTCGTTCTCCACGGAACCAATCGCAGCGCCAACGGCAAAGGGCAAGAACGGGAGAGCCCTCCAGTGCTCGCTACCCATAGGCGTTGCCTGCTTCGTTGTCTTTGGCACGAAGTACCTACATATGACAGACATGTCCGAGGCCAGTATAACAATGACGGAAGCAACACCAACATGGAAGCAGGCAGTACACGCACCAACCTTCGCGTCAGTATGGGCCAAGACGCTACTCAATCCAGTTGCTCGTCACCCACTACCCGTCACCTGTGAAGCGGGACCTTCGTTTTTCGCAGCCGAACGTACCCAGGGTGAACATGCGGCACGCATAGACGGCAAGAGGCATGTTTAAACCGCATGTTGATACCGCGCTCAGTGTTGGTGGCAGTGCCGAGTCGCACAAGGCCACCTGGCCCAGCAATCTTCCGGAGGTATTCGGGTACTACGTTTGACATTTTGCGGTTGATACCCACGTCCAACACCTGATCATCAAACGCGCAGCGCGACCATGGCAGGGAAGATACACACAAGGCAGGTATATACGGGCGATGTGTTGTAAGTCATGTGACACTCCGGCACCGCACGCCTGTCCTGCACAGATGACGGGTATATACCGAGCATAGACGAGAAGAGAAGCGTACGTGCAGATGATCAAATCCGGGCAAGCGATACAGCATGCGCGGGCCGTTGCCGAGCCCAGTCCACGCCACCAGAGCAGGAACCGTACTGTTCAGGCTGTGCTCCATCTCCGCCTGGGTGCTCAATGCCACGGCACCGCGGAAGTCTCCCATGGATACGTTACGCAGCTGAGCCCGCACCGTGTCGCCCACGTCTCTCGGGGGAGCACTCATGCCGCCCTCAGTACACGAGATCTCCCGCTCGACAGTACATGGCGTGCAAGGGAAGAGACAGCCGGACCCCTTCAAACACATGATCGCACGCTCCTCCGGCTGGTCACAGACGTACAGAAGAGCACAGGGGGAGACACGCACGCATCCACCTCCTGGAAGATTGAGCCACGTCCCGCCGTGGCTGGCCTTCAAGCTTGTTCGGAACACAACGTGCAAGATGCGCTGCAGCAGCTCAGCGCGCACTTCCTGTCCCTCCATGGTCTCGAGGAAGTTGGCCTCCACCTGCGGGATGAACTACAGGGTGATCCCACGCACCTCGTCAGTGTTGATGTTGACGACCTGCATCCGCGGAGGGTATGCCGAGACAGCGGCACTGCTGCTCAGAACAGTCGCGTCCGAGCAGATATAAAACCCCAGTACACGCGTCCCGGGGTGAAGAGTACCGTCGACGTTCTCTTCTTGCTTCTTGTACATGGCCCCGTCCCATGCGTTGCGTAGCACAGTATCCGGCTTGGTCTTACTAGCATCAGGATCCATACAGGACGCAGCATCACCACGTGCAGCACACGAAGCATCACGCGAAGGACCCCAGTACCGGTCCCCGGGTTTGGCAGACATCACCGCGTCTTGAGCTGCTTGAAGTGCGTCCCTGAAGAAGACGGTATACTGCCGCCCGTCAATCTTCATGACGACCTTCCTCCAGCTGAGCGGTGCAATGAGGGTCCGCTTGTAGCGACGCACGGCGGCGATGACGCGCCATACTGTCTTGAAGGCGTCGGTGAAGGATCTGGTCGTGCGAGCATCCGTGGCCGCTTCGACCTCTCGTGTGTAGTAGACGAGGCTCTTGAGCTCACGCTGCGACATCACCCCCCCGCTGCCGGTAGTACATGCATGGATGATGACGTGCCGAAGATAATCTCGCGTCCAGGGCTCGGCGCCTCGACCCCCCAGTAAAGGAAATGCTAACATGGATTGGTTCGCATCAGCAAAGCGTTCATAGTGCGCAAACACGTCGTCACACAAGCGGCGGTCATGGTCACCGGCGTCGGTGCCCGAGTCACCCTCAATCGCTGACTGTCCCTCACCTCGACCCACGCCGGCTTCGTCACCCGCGGCCGCAGCTCCCGACGCTAGTGTACTAGAAGCCTCGCCAGAGGCGTCGAAAGTACTTCCAGGGTCAGCTGCAGTACAGCCACCTCCAGCAGTACGGTTCCGCGAGCGTCGATGCCGCCGCGGACCCTGACCCCGACGCCGACCATGGGCTTGACGCGCACACCTCGCGCGAGAAGATGGTTGTCCTCGGCGCACATGACCACCGCCATGGTGCCCACGCGTGAGTGTTCGAGCAAGCTCCAGGAAGACATCCGATGGGAGCGCTTCGACTGCCCCGATATGCCCCTCAGCAGGTCCAGGAGGCCTACACGTTGCACCTTGATCGACCAGTATGGGATCTTCGTCACACTGGCCTGGTAGTACGGGCTGGTCGTCGTCGGTCTCGACGCATCTCGTATGGACAGGTAGTACCGCCGTTGAAGAGACAGGCGGTACGTCGCGGCAATGCAGCGCGTTGTAACGCCGCGACTCACCCATAGCAGAGCGAAGCGTACGGCCACAGCCCGGGACCCGACAGGGAAACATATCGACAGTACCCGCCGTCCTTAGCGACCGACCATTACATGAGAGTCTGAGCAGGCGCCAAAGGCATACAACGGTGAAGTGGTGGTGCGTGTCGCGCGTACAGTATGCTAGTAAACGTGTGCCAGGATAGAAAGGAGTACCACTGTCACCGTGCTGTCGAGGGCGTCAGGGGAGCCCTGCATTGGTGACCCAGTTGGGGCCCCGAGTGGTCAGTTGTCCACAGTACACCTTTCCAGTACGAATCAACTGATGCACGGGTGAACCGTATTGGTCGACGGTCCGAGCTCGCTTAGACTCGAGTGCTGATTGGTACAGCGAGCAACCAACATTGATGAGCCTGTGGCCTTGGCCCGTCACCCTTGGCCCGTCAACCTGGCTCATCCCCGCCACAGGGCGTCGCGCCCGCGACCCCTTACCATGTGGTGTAGCAACAAGAAAGGCGGGGCTGCCCAAGGCCGACACAGCGCAACGTTGAGCTCTTGAGAGCACTAGAAAGGTGTTGAGACCCTGGTCGGAGGACTGGTGACTGGCGGGCTGCACTTGCTCTCCCTGTTCGCTTGTGGTTTCTCCCTCCCTCTCCTACCCTTCGTGGCCTCGCCGCTCCCGTTGACAACCTCGTCCCCCGCCCATCCATCCGCCTACACCCCCTCCACGTTCCCCACCTGCAGAGATGACCATCTTAGACGACATTGGTCGCATTCTGGAGGCCGCCAGTCACGCTTTGGCCGGCGCGAATGAGGGGCATGGTGACGGTGTGTCCGGTGGCCAGGCAGCAGTGCCCCCAGGTGGAGGTGCCCCGGACAATGACTACGTTGCTGGCTCGGGCGACGCTCTGCGTGCCAACGTCAACCCTGTCAGCCCTGTGGACCGTGTTGCTGGCGGGCTCGCGGCGCCACCAAGCGCCGCGTCGGCCACCTTGGTCATGGAGGGCCTCTTGTTGCCGCCCAACCCACCCTTGCTGCCCGCTTTCCCGACTTCTGGGACATCGCTGCTCCCACCCTACGTCGCCCCTCCGATTCCCGTGGCCCGGGATCCCGCCACGTCGATCGAGACGATATGGGCAGCCGCGGCGAGGCTGGTCGCGGCAGCGAACAAGATCGCCAGCACCTCGAAGCTCTCCGCAACCGCCGCCCCCGCGGCCGCTGCGGTCGCCCCCACGGTCGCCCCGGCGGTCGCCCGCACGGTCCCCCCCAAGGTCTCCCCGGCGGTCTCCACGGCGGTCGCCCCGGCGGCCGCCCCGGCGGTCACCCCCACGGTCTCCTCGGCCGTCGCCCCGGCGGCTGCCCCGGCTGTCGCCCCCACGGTCTCCCCGGCGGCCGCCCCGGCGGTCGCCCCCACGGTCTGCCCGGCGGTATCCCAGGCGGTCGCCCCGGCGTTCGCTCCCACGGTCTCGCCGGCGGTCTCCCCGGCGGTCTCCCCGGCGGTCGCCCCGTCGGTCGCCCCGGCTGTCCCCCCGGCGGTAGCCAAGAACGTAGCCACGGTGGCCCCCGCCGTGGCCACGGTTGACCCCACGGTCGCTCCCACGGCCCCTCCCACCACTACTTCCACGGTCTTGGCGGTCGCCCCGGCCAGCACGGACGACACGGCCAGTACGGTCGTCACCGCCGCCGAGGTCGCCTCCACCAAGAAGGGCATCCCCCATAGTACGGGAGCCGCCCCCATCACGAGTACAGGCGCCCCCGCCAGTACGGCCGTCACGGACAGTACGGTCATCACCGCCGCCGAGGTCGCCTCCACCAAAAAGGGCACCCCCCCTAGTACGGGAGCCGCCCCCTTCACGACTACAGGCGCCCCCGCCAGTACGGAACTCCCCGCCAACCCGGTTGCCCCCGTCGTCAACACGAGCGCCTCCGTGGTTCCCGTAGAAGCTGCCGCTAACAGGAGCGCCCACTCCAACGCGGTTGATACCACACCTTCGGTCGTTCCCACCAGCACGCCGGTCGCCATCGCCAACGCGCTCACAACAGGGACGGTGTCAAACACCGCGGCGGAAACAGTGGTCACGGCCAGTACGGAAACAACAACTAGCACGGTCTCCGCGGTCATCCCGCCGGTGTTGACGGCCTGTGCAGGTGCAAGCTCGAGCGCCGCCGCCCGTGGAGGCGCGGGCGTTGCCAACGTTGGCGCTGGGGATGTGGGCGTTGGCAACGTTGGCGTTGGCAACGTCGGCGTTTGCAACGTGGGCGTTGGCGCCATGGGCGTCGGCGACATGGGCGTTGGCGACATGGGCGCAGCCGATGCAGGCGCGGGCCACACGGGCGGCGCAATGAACGCCATGGAAGTGGATGGGATCATTCCGGTTCGTCCGGTGACGCCGCTTTCTCGCAATGGAGTCTGCAGTTCACGAGGCAGTCCAGAGCGAGGCAGTCCAGTGAGAACACCGTCTACTCGCTCTGGTGGTGGTAGTACGACTGGCAAGAGGCCTGCAGGCCGCTTGGCCGACGCCAAAACACATCACCAACTGTACGTTTGTGCTTCTTTCCCCATTGACCTTTTGTATACTCGTCTTTGCATGTGTTATCGTACTGCATCTGCTATCCTGTGGAAGATGATTATTTTTCCTGAGCATATACTGACAGAGTGTGTCTTCAGGAATGTGGGTGCTTCACTCTCTTTTCTCTCCCGATCGTGCTACGATACAGACAAACCAGGTTGGATTTGGGCTGAGGAACCAACAAGGCCGGCGTCGGACCGTTGCGCATCGACAGCAATCCCGCCGCTGCCTCAAAGTCACTGCCAGCCCCGCCATTCTCGTCTCGAAAGCGCACGAGGGCGCAAATGATGGCGGAGGAGTCGAGCGCGGTCGTCAGCTCGCTGGTGTGGTCGCGAGACGGCGCCGCGGTCCTGGTTGCTCCTCCCCCGTGGAATCCTACAGGCGGCGACGCGACCTTGTACGCGTATACCTCCGCCCCCAATTCGTACGTTACGGCCGAGGCGGCAGCGCGCATGGCCGTGTTGTCGAAGACGCCGCTCGACGCGGTGAGCCAACCGCCCGACACCCCCCCCCCGCCGAGGCGGCAACGCCGAGACGGCGTCGACGGAGATACGTCGGGCGCCGCGGTCGGCGTCTCTGACGCTGGTGCAGTGGACGTCGGTGGCGACGACGCCAGTGATGTTGTTCCTGCTGCCGCCGGCGACAATGGCGACGCTGTTTGCGATGATGCTGGTGCTGTCAACGACGGAGGCGGCGACGGCGATGGCGGCGGCGGCGGCGACGGCGTCAGCGACGGTAGTGGCGACGGTGGCGGCGACGGTGGCGGTGACGGAGGCGGTGATGGAGGCGGTGACGGTACTGAAGCCGACGGTTTAGACGTCAAACGTACCTACACCCCGCGTCGATCAGCGGTCTTGCGGCGCAAAAGGACGTCCCGTGTGGTGTCAACAGGACAGCCGCACATTCTTGGCCTGCGACGCTTACTGAAAAAGCGTGTACTGGATGCGCTCGTTAAGCCACAGTGTGCTGATGACGGTTTTCACTCGGCCGACGCGCTGGATGTACTGTTGCGGGAGGTGGTGATGGAGGGACACAAGGTCGACCTGGCGGCCGCGAAGGTAATGCTCAAGAACGTGTACCGGCCGGCGCCCACAAGTTCCAACGGCGAGCGCGGCAGGCCCATGTCGTCCAAGAAGCTGAGGGAGCCCGTGCCCGTGGCTATGCGTCTGTGGTTGGGGAAGAGGCGAAACAACGTCCACTGCAGCCTCAACAAGGTGGTCCAGCGCACATGGGCTGAGGGTCCATCCTTGGACGGTCGGTCGACCTCCGTGGCAGCCGGCTTTCTACGAGGACATGCTTTCTTGGAGAGTGTGGCATGTCGGCGCGGGGTGGTGCTCGCGACGTTGGCCACCATTATCTACTGTGGCGGTGATCTGGACAAGCGCATCTTTCCGGACGGGCAGAACGGCAGTTCCCTTGTGAAGGTGGACCTCACCACCTTAGCTTTTGTCTTAAGAAAGGTATGCACTGAGTCGGTGCGGGTGCGCTTGGACGCGTGTAGCGACTAGGAGTGGGGTTGGTGTGTGTGCATGTGTATACTGACTGTGCACTACTGACCGTATGCTGCTCTCTCTCTACTGAGTTTTCTATCTACCCCCTCTTGTCCTCGCTATTACTCTTCCTGGGCAGACTGTACTGGTCCTCCTACAACAGATCCGGCTCTCGTTGGAGCAGGTCTACGTGAAGACGCTCCCGGTGCCGGCCGGGAGCAGGAAGCTGAGCGCATTCAGTCTACACGGCGGCGTTGTCCAGGGTGGTCGGGCGATCTGGGCGCGGGAGCTGCGATACCTCGACGCCCACGTCAACTCCAGTGCCGGCAGCTGGGGCGCGCTCTTCACGACCAACAAAGAAAATGCCAAGCGCGCGGCCATTTCGGATGATCCGGGCGCGCCGAATGCCTCTGTGGATATTGACATCGACGTTGACAAGAGGGGCGAAAGCCTTCGGGCGGTGTCGCCGGAGGAAGTCGCGCGGCTCAAAAGGCTCGTGACTGACTGGGTGAAGGAGCGTCAGGACGACGTCGCCGTCATCGTCGACGACGAAGACGCTGACGTTGGGGGCAGTGGTGGTCCGTATGGCCAGAGGGTCTATGGCGATACAAATGCGGAGGGTATGGGGAGTGGGGGTGGTGCGGATGCGCATGTGGGGACCGGTGGGGGGGGTGGTGGCGCTGGTGCCGGATATGGTCGTGACAAGGGCCGCGGTGGCGGTGGTGGTGGCGCTGTCGAGGCGCCGGGTGGGTCAGGTGATGACACACCGAGCGGGACGGAAGCCGCATTGGACTCTCTGTTTGGGCCCGCGGAGCCCCGGCACCCGCTGTCTCCCACGACGTCACAAGAGATGTCACTGCGGCGGAAGAAGCGTCAATCGAAGTGGCTGGTACTTCAACGACGCGACGATCGCACCGACTCCAATGCGGAGAGCAGCACGGGGGAGTCGTCGGACCATATCTCGGACGCGGACTTCACCGCCAATGATAGTCCTCTCCGGGGCCGAGGAGTCCCTACTTGAGGGAGCCTGCTTGCACTCTTTGATGTTGTGATGTCTTCAGTTTGCGTGTCTATGACATGAGTACGTGGCGAGTGCTGTGCTGATTGTACTTCTGCATGCTGTATGCTTGTAACCTGTCGAGTTGTCTTCACGTGCTCGTTTTCTGTCTTGCTGTCTTCACGTGCTCGTTTTATGTCTTGCTGTCTTAACGTGCTCATTTTTTGTCTTGCTGTCTTCACGTGCTAGTCTTTTGTCTTGCTGTCTTAACATGCTCGTTCTCTGTCTTGCTGCCTGAACATGTTCGTGTTCTGTCTTGTTGTCTTCGCTCTCTCTCTCTCGGGAGGATAGAGCTACAGGCGAGGGCGTGCAGCTGGTCGGAGGCGTGCATTGGCGGGGCAGCGCTGGGCGCCGGGGTGGTGTGGAGGGGTGGGGGCGCTCACTGGCGAGGCAGCGATGGGCGTCGTCTTGGTGTGGAGGTCTGGGCGCGAGCGCAGTCGGCTCGCAGGGGTTGGTGGCAAGCAGGGGCAGGGCAGCGATGGGAAGCGTCTTGGTGTGGAGGGGTGGGGGCGTTCACTGGCGGGGCAGCGATGGGCGGCGCGTTGGTGTCGAGGGGTGGGGGCGCTCACTGGGGGGGCAGCCACTGGGGGCGTCTTCGAGTGGAGGGGTGGCGGCGAGCACTGGCGCGGCAGCGATGGGCAGCGTCTTGGTGTGGAGGGGTGGCGGCGCTTACTGGCGGGGCAGCGATGGGCGGCGCGTTGATGTCGAGTGGTGGGGGCGTTTACTGCCGGGGCAGCCATCGGCGGCGTCTTGGTGTGGAGGGGTGGCGGTGAGCACTGGCGGGGCAGCGATGGGCGGCGCGTTGGTGTCGAGGGTGGGGGCGTTTACTGGCGGGGCAGCCATCGGCGTCGTCTTGGTGTGGAGGGGTGGCGGCGAGCACTGGCGCGGCAGCGATGGGCAGCGTCTTGGTGTGGAGGGGTGAGGGTGTTCACTGGCTGGGCAGCGATGGGCGGCGCGTTGGTGTCGAGCGGTGGGGGCGTTTCCTGGCGGGGCAGCCATCGGCGGCGTCTTGGTGTGGAGGGGTGGTGGCGAGCACTGGCGGGGCAGCGATGGGCAGCGTCTTGGTGTGGAGGGGTGGGGGCGTGCACTGGCGGGGCAGCGATGGGCGGCGCGGTGGTGTCGAGGGGTGGGCGCGAGCGCAGTCGGGACAGGGATGAGCAGCGCGTTGGTGTGGAGGGGTGGGGGCGAGCGCAGTCGGGACAGCGATGGGCAGCGCGTTGGTGTGGAGGGGTGGGGGCGAGCGTAGTCGGCGCGCAGGGGTTGGTGGCATGTAGAGGTGGGCAGCAGTTGGCGAGTAGCGATGGACGGCGTCCACGCGGTAGAGTGGGCGCGGGGTCAGCCGGTTGGCGGTATGTGACGGGTCATCGTGTTGAGACGGGTTGACGGCGCGAAGAAGGATGCCACGGTGGGTGCTGTTCCAAGGATCGGCGGCTGTGGCCGGTGTGGGGAGGCGGTGGGAGGGTGACGGAAGGGTGGGGGGGGCGAGAGGAGCCCCATGGAGGCGGTCGGCGGGGGTGAGAGGAGCCCCACGGAGGCGGTGGGAGGGGGAAAATATAAGGATGGGGGGGGGGTAGCCCCGGGAAGCATCAAGAACCACCATTGGTCCTGTACAATCGATCCAGACAGCGACCCGTACTCGGCAGGGATGCGATGCAGGTGAAAGCTCTGCGAGCACTACGTGATGGGCCCTCGAACAGACACGCTCGTCACGCCCAGAAGCGACTCTAAGCGACTGCCATTGGGGGACAGGGGTCCACGTTCTACCACTGAGATGACGAGCTTGTCTATACTGGGAGCGTGCAGAGGTCCGCCGAGCTCTAAAATATGAATATGCTGTCTATACTGAATTGGAAGAACAACAGCGTGAAGGGGGGTCGAATATCGTCCAGTACACGAGTTTTAACCCTGTACTGGAGCCTCCCAAAGGCAATTTGAAATTGGTGTGTACCACCGCCAGTAAGCAAAAATAGCATACGCCACACTTTGCCGACGATGCCAGTTCGCAATGACCAGATGGCCGTTCGAGTTGCACATTGGCAGTTTGCTGACAGGTTTCGCACCACCATTAGGCAGGGATGAGGGGGGTAAAATTATCACTTGATAATTATCACGATAATTATCTCGAAATCATCGGAACCATGGCCGAGAGTGTGAATCTTCAAGCTGCGAGCCGGGGCGCCGCGTAGCGGTGGCCACGGCGGTTGACACATCCTCGCGCGCCATCATCCTATCCGGGACCGGTGGACCAATCATCTGCCGGAATCCGATTGCGTGCGCCGCGCTTCGGCCCGTGGTCGTGTCGTGTCGTGCCGGGCCCCAGGCCGACATTTTGTGTGGCTGTGATTGGTTGATGTCTGATGGTGACCGGCGGGCCGCTACCCGCTGGAGATTGTGTGCGTTGCCGGGCCTTTGCGAGGGGGTGTGGCCCGGCGGCGGCTGTGCGTGGAAGGCTGGTTCCTGCCGGGGATTCTGTGCGTTTCCGGGCCTTTGAGTGGGGGTGTGGCCCGGCTGCGGCTGTGCCCGACGGGCTGTTTCCCGTCGGTGACTTTGTGGGCCGACGGTGCGCCAGCGGGGGGTGGGGGCCACGAGCACACAGCGCGTGCGCCCATATGAGGCCGACCCGCACCGGCTAGCGGGGGGCTCGGTCGCCCGCCAGCCTTGTCACTCCAGCCGCCGTTCTCCCAGCGAGGGGGCCGTCGGTTGCGGGTGTCGGGGCGCGAGGCGCTTACACTGCATTGTCTTGCAATCTCTCCGTGTATCCACAATCGCGATTCATCTCGCGGCGAGCGAGATGCTTTCGAAGGGCGCGCAGTGTCGCGACGCTTGCGTCCTTGTGTGGGCCCATCTTGGACCGTGGTGACCGATCCTTTTCTGACAACGCGGGCATCGCACGTGCACGCTGCCTGTGGAGGACGACGCGAGGGGGGCGAGGGACTCACTTGGGGGAACTAAGCCGTAAGAGCGGAGGCGCGAGTCGCCCCACTCAGGCACGGGTGGGGTTGAGTATTCTTAAGACTCTGACAGTCCTGGGTTGGCTTTCTCCGGTCCGCGTCTTACCAACGCAGCACAAGACCGCGGCTTGGAGGCTCAAGAGAAAGTGCTCCACACGTCGCTTGACGCGGTGCCCCTGAGTGAAGTCGCTTTCCCTCCTTTGTCTACTCGGCCGGCGGCAGTCACGCGTGGTGCTCGTGTGAGAAGTTGCGGGTAGTCTGTGTTGAGCGGCGGTGCGCATCACGGGGACGCCATCCACATTGGACGACGCTTGCTCCTCCTCTGTTGGCTGCTGGTCGTGCGTGATCACACGGGTGTACACACGGTTGGGGGTCGCGCTTGCGAGTGTGCGTGGGCGGGTGCTGTTGCCTACGGTGTGGTGTCCACCGGACGGAGAGGACTGGCGCTCGCGTGTCCGCACCACGCATATAGGCGTAAGCCGGCGCGCAGTGTGGCACAGGGCGCGTCTTCATTCTTCTTGTGGATTCCCCCCGTCACCGCGCGCGCCATTGGCGCGCGCGAGGCGGGTCGTGGGGCTTTGGGGCCGACAACCGGGGGGTGTCTCGTCTTGCGTCTCCCCCATTTCGGTGGGGCTTGGCGTCGGGCGTTAGGTGCCACGGTCGTCGGACCTGGGGTTTTGAGTGAACGACGCAAACGCACGCGAGGGTTCTTGGGTAGCGGGCTTTGCGGACAGTGGCTGAATTTCCCGAGCACGCGGGCGGCTTGCTGCCGGACGGGGCGCATCAACGGGGGGCGGTCAATTGGTTCGGCGCGCACGACGACGTCGGCTACCTGCGCATGACGGAAGAGTGCTTGTCTTCGCTTCCATGGCTGGCTCCACGGGCAGTGGGGCGGGCAGCGGCAAGGACAATCCCGTGCCGATCTTCATGGACGGCCTCGACACCGGCGACCTACCGCTCGTTCCCGCCGGCTTTGTTCGCACGATCCGCACCATCAACGGATCCAAGGACGCGGTGCCCATCCTCGGCGATGACCTCAAGCGCAGGGTCGCCAACCTCTTCCCGCCCGAGCGGCTATTCTACGCCGACATGCTCGTGCTGCCGCTGCTATATGAGGACCTGATCACGTGGCTCCAGTACTGGAAGGTGGACGTTACGGAGGACACTTCCGTCCGCGCGACGACAGTGCTCGCGCACATCTTGTACGAGGGTGACCAACGGGACGCGGCCATCAAGATGGTCGAGGCGGACAACCGCAAGTACGAGCGCAGTCAGGACGCCACGGACGGCACGGTGCCGCCCGTGGTGACCATGCGTGGTCAAGACGCTCGTCTGTTCTCCCCGACACGCCCTGAGGCGGGGATACGTCGTCACGACGGGGCGACACGCCATGTTCCGGCGGGAGTCTATAGCCAAGACGCCCGTCTACACCAGCGCTCCTCTGCGCACGGCAGCCAAGACAGCGACGTGTTTCGCGATGGAGCCGGTGTAGGCCTCGGCGGCAGTGGCATGCGTCGCCAAGGGGTGCACGACGCGAGCGGTCGCGGCCTGGGCTCCAGCGGCGCCATTTACGAAGGAGCCGGCTTTGGTGCCAGTGCCGGCAGCCAGGGCTACCGGGCGACGGGACAGAGCGCGGCGGGTGCTGGTGGCTTCCGCGGCGCCGTCGACCACGGGGAGGATAGCGGTAACGGCGCGCCCTCCGGGTTAGGTGGCGTGACCCCAAGCTTTGGTCACGGTGACGCCGGTGTCGGTGGCGTCACACACCTGTATGACAACCCCGCTGTAACGGTGAACGTCGAGTGCGAAGCCCACCAAGTGGGAAACCGCTTCAAGGACCAGTCGGCCAAGTTCTCGGGCAGGACCGAGAAGCTCTGAGACGACTACACGACGCATTACGACCTGGTTACCCGCGACTTTGGCGTGTCGGCGCAGCACAAGTTGCAGTTCCTGCACAACCTGCTCTCTGGCGAGGCATTGCGCTTCTACTTGGAAGATGTGATGCGGACGGTCTTCACGTACGAAGCGGCCTGCTCCAAGATCCGTGAGCGCTTCTTATCGCCTGTACACCAAGGCCGTGCGAAGAACTTCCTGCAGCTGCTACGCATGAGTGACTTTGTGGCCATGGGCGTTTCAGAAACCGACGCGCTGGAGGAGACGTACAAGCTCGTTGCACGCGTGTCTAAGAGGGTGCCTCGTGCCTTCAGTGGTGACACGCACCGTGCCAACTTTCGGCGAAGCGCGGTTATTGGCTACCCGTGGGCGATGCACCCCCTCAGCCGTATGGACACGCACAACATCAGCTTCCAAGACCGTGACGGGGAGCTGTATGCGGCCCTGTCCCTTCAAAAGGATTCGGCCAGCGCTATGGCGAGCGACCGAGTGCCAGCGTCATCAAGTGCTGACGTGGACACTGGCGCAAGTGTCCTGTACGGCGGACAGGCAAGGTACGGCGTGGCCAAGACGGCAGTCGGAAACCGAAGCTCTGCCTACCGAGGTATCACAAAGAGCACGGGGGGTCCCCCGCGCCATGGGACCTGCTTTGGTTGTGGTGACCCGTCCCATTGGCTGGCCCACTGCCCGAAGAAGGACATTGATCTCGCGGAGGCCTGGAAGCGCAGGGCGGCTTTTTGGGCGGAGCGCCGTGCACCAGCCGACGTGAAGACCACGGTGCTCTACGAGCTGTGGTGAAATCTCGAGGCCGACGTGGCGACGGACAAGGGCGTTGCCGGACCCACTTCGACGGCTGGCAACGTCAGCGAATGCGAAAAAACGGATTCGCGCCCCAAGGAGCTGACGGCAGGGCTAACTAAGCCCGATGCTAAGAGTGATGTGCCGCTCGACACTGCGGCCCTCTACTATGCCATGACGGACCATTTGGACGACACCTCCGGGCGCCAGGAGGATAGTGGCTCGAGTTTTCAGCCGGGGGTCTGATTTGTCGACTTTCCCCCGGCTACAGACGACCGCCACCAAAGCCCAACATTGAGAAGGACGCCGAGCTCGTCACGCTGCCGACGGACGTGGAAGTGTTCCATGGCGCCTGCCGAGACACCGGGGCACAGCGCACGGTCATCGCAAAGTCACAGGCAAAGGCGCACATGGCCTTCATTGGCAGAGACGCCAAGCTGGCTACATCCAAGGATCCGGGGTGCTACAGACTCGGCGGCGGCTGTGAAGCGGGAGGTAGATGGGTGGATGCGTTGGTTTACTTGGATGGCGGTCTTGGGCCCACTAGGACCGCCTGATATACCCCAGGCGACCCCTCTGCCAGTCCCAGGGAAGACCACCTCTCAGTGCTCCCCCAGGAACTTCCACTCTCCGCGTGTGCAGGGCCTACGGCGCACCTCCCAAAGCGGAGCATGCGCCTCCCCTGTGCTAAGCCGCCCACCGCCGCACAATCCAGTCACCACGCC
>Ga0209093_1000124_pt1 | contig 39670 bp, 24 predicted proteins | sample SidtaG_4_FD_187450 | JGI IMG/M metagenome (GOLD analysis project Ga0209093, IMG submission 187450) | Marine algal microbial communities from Sidmouth, United Kingdom - Sidmouth_Male1 metaG (SPAdes) (version 2) | ecosystem: Host-associated > Algae > Red algae > Unclassified | place: Sidmouth...
GATAAAGATAATGGAAAAAACGGAGTTTTTCCCACAGTTTGTAGGGACAAGGCATGCCTTGTTCCTACAAACGAGGTCGCCAATTCATACGTTTTATTTCCTCAATCTTTCCTTTCACGGCTAATGCTGCCTTATATCCTTCTTGTATTTTTAAATCAAAAAGCGACCATTTTTCATACTCATTTTCGTCGAAATATGTGACTAATAATTCTGCTTTTTCATTCGGTTTTAGTGTCACTTCAAATTGGTCTAAAGGAAAAGAAAGCCCATCGCCTGTAGCTTTTATGAAAGCTTCTTTTCTTGTCCAACAATTAAAAAATGCTTCGTGACGTTGCGTCTTTGGTAGCGACATCAGGCGGTTAATTTCTCCTTTGGCGAAAAAATGTTGCGCCACTTGTTCGACTTCTACTTTCGGATTAATAACCTCTACATCAATGCCGATTATATGATTTTTTGTTAATGCGATTAAAGCAATTTCACCTGCGTGAGAAAGATTGAATTGTAAGGGGTTTTTCGGTAAAAAAGGTTTGCCTTTTTCACCGTATTCAAACTGGAGTGTATTAGGTTTTTCGGATAAATACAAACTCAAAACTTGTCGCAAAGCACCTCGCGCAATGATGAAATGTTGTCGGTCTTTCTCAAAACGAAATCTGTCTGCACGTTCTTTTTCATCGCTGGAAAGTAATTTAAAGCATTGATTTACAGTAGATTCATTGCTCAAATCCACGAACCATACATGCGCCGTTTGCCGTCTGCCGCCTGCCGTCCACCGTAAGCTGTCCACCGTCCACCCTAAGTCATCAACCATTGATTCTTTTGTATAATTCATTGGCTATGATTTTAGCGGCTTCGCCTGTGAAAATTTCGTCGTGCGTACCGGGAACATGGAAAATATCTAGCTCATTTTTCGACAAGTATTCCCAAGTGTAAATGTGAAATTCTTTATCGTTGCGGTCAAGGTGTTCTTGGCTGCGTATGAGGGTAATTTTAGTTTCGTGCGGCTGCCATTTATACGCTCTTGCGACTTCTCCGAATTTTGCTAACACACGTTGATAATTTTTTTCTTGCAAATTATTTTGAGGGGTAAATTTTTCGGGTAAACGCCTTATGACAGCACTTGTAATTGCTTTAAAACCGTTGTCACGAAATCTACCCATAAATTGTTCCATACGTCCTTTTTTTTGTGGCGGATTTTTTCGTATGAATCCGGGCGCAGAATCAACGATAACCAACAAATCAACAGCTTCTCCAAGTTGATTCAATTGCTTTGTCATTTCAAAAACCACTGCATTACTAAAGCACATCCCAAGTAAATGATACGGGCCGTCCGGTTGTACTTTTCGTATTTCGTTCAAATAATGTGCAGTCATTTCCTCCATCGAATCATAAGAGAAATCTGTACCGTCCAGCCCCTCTGCTTGCACTGCATACACAGGTTGGTCTTTCGGCACATTATCCGCCAAACCTTTGTAAAACAGTACATGACCACCTCCTGCATGAATACAAAATAAGGGCGGTTTATCTCCCGTAGCACGAAGTGGCACGAGCGTACTCCATGCGGTATCACCATCACTCAACAAGGTAGAAAGTGCTTCCACAGTTCGGTGTTGAAGCAGTGTAACGGGCGGTAAATTCTGTCCTGTTTTTTCCTCAATTTTTGAAAATAAACGAACTGCCATGAGCGATGTACCACCCATTTCAAAGAAATCATCTTGAATACCAATAGAATTTCTTCCAAATATTTCTTCCCAAATTTGTACTAACTCTAACTGGGTTTGATTTTGTGGTTCAATGTAATTTTTCGTGTCACTGATTTGAGCGCTAAATGTATTTTTAGTTGTTTTTGGAGGAACTTCGAGATGCGATAATATCTCCGATATGTGCAGGTCATTTTCTAAGTGTTTCAGGATAGTTTGTATGCCTTTTTTTAGCCAATCAATAGTTGATTTCGATATTTTTGCTTCGTTATATATAAATTTAAATTTAATTGTACTTTCCGGAATAATTACAATGGTTAGCGGATAAGTCGTTGTGATTCCTCCACTAAGATTAGTTAGTTTTAAACCTGCTCCTTCCAAGCCCTTCCACGGGAAGTTTTCGACGACCATCAAGCTGTCAAAAAGCGCACCGCGCTCTGATATTTCTGATTGACCAATAATTTCATTTAAATCAATATGACTGAACTCTTGTGTTTTTAATTGTTTGATTTGGACTTGATTAAGTGTGTTAGAGTATGTTTTTTCATTATTCAACTTCACGCGCACAGGCAATACGTTCATAAACAAACCTGCCATCAAATCCACATTAGGCAAATCCGCATGACGCCCCGAAACCGTTGTACCAAATGCTACATCATCCTGCCCTGTCAATTGACTTAAAAGTACTGCCCAAACACCTTGCATAAGCGTATTGAGCGTGATGCGATGTACGCGCATGTACGCATAGATAGAATTTGTAATTTCTTTTTTTAATGAAAATTCCTGTACTTCAAGTTGATTTTTTTTATGGGTAATTGCCTGAATAAATGTAGGTTGCTGAAATCCCTTTAGGTAATCTTTCCAGAAATTTTGTGCTAAGTTTTTATTTTGCTTTTTTCTCCAAGTCAAGTAAGCACCATAAGAAGGAATTGCTTCTAATTGAGACGTTTTACTATCGTATTTCTCTGTATAAATTTGAAAAACATCTCTTAGAATTACTGCTGCCGACCAACCATCCAACAGAATATGATGACAAGTCCAAATTAATTGATATTCAGTATTTTGTAAACGAATTATAGCGAGACGATTAACAGATGCTTCTGATAAGTCCAAGCCTTTTGCCAAGTCTTTTTCCTTAAATTTTTGGACTCTCTTAGCAATATTATTTGACGGAATATCACGCCAATCGAAAGCCTCAATTGCTAATATCGCTTCCGAAAATACAATTTGTACAGACTGCTTTATATTTTCACGATAAATCGAAGACCGTAAAGCCTCATGTCGCTTCACTGCTTCTTGCCAAGCTGATTTAAATAAGTTTTCATCCCAATCGCCCTCTAAAGTACAGTTTACATGCAAAAGTCCCTCATCTTTACCACCTTGCAGATGATGAAATAATAAGGCGTTTTGCATAGAAGACAAGGGATATATCTCAGCTATTTCCTGTTTTGTTTTTGTTATTATTTGTTGCAAATCGCTGTCACATATTTTGAGGTGCGGAAAGTCAGAAGGCGTGTACTGCTGCGGTGTATTTTGACAATGTTTTATAAGTTTTCGGAGCTTATTTTCAAAGTTTTGAATGAGATTTTTGATAGTTTGTGCAGTATGAATTTTCGGAACGTATTGCCATTTGACTTGCAGTTTGCCGTCTTTGATTTGAGCGTTAATTTCCAACACGTTTGTGCGTTCGATGCGTGGGTCGCGGGTGTGTTTGAATAGAGCTTTTGCTTCACCGAAATATTTGGTTTTTTCGGATGTCTGATTGCCTACATAATTGAAAATGATTGGCGCATTGTTAGGGTTTTTAGGGAATTTTTCTTGCAGATAATGTAGTATTCCATATCCAATCCCATTATTCGGTACTGCACGAACCTGTTCTTTTATCGCTTTTAATGCTTCACCTATATTTGCGGAATTATTCAATAAAATATTTAAAGGAAAAAATGAAGTAAACCAACCTATTGTATTTGTGACATCAATATCTTCAAAAATATCACGCCCATGACGCTCTAATGCAATTTGAATTTGGTCTTGTTTGGAATAATTTAGAAAAGATTGTACGAGAGCAGTGAGTAACACTTCGTCGGTTTTAGTATTATAAGTGGAGTTGGTATCTTGTAAAAGCGCGGTGGTCGTTATGGTATCTAACTCAAAAGTAATCGTTTGGGTTGCGGCTTCTTTTATAGGTAAATCGTATTCAATATCACTCGGAAAATCACCTGCTGTTTCAATTTGTTTTTTCCAAAAATCTAACTCATTTTCAAAATGATTTTCAGCTGCTAAATCGGAAATATAATCACCCCAATATTTGAAAGTACTTGCTTTGAAAGTGGATTTAACTTGCTTATTATCAATAATTTGTAAGCAATTTTTTTTAAATTCATCTAATAAAATCTGCCACGAAACCACGTCAATAATCAAATGATGTGCAATAAATACAATTACATTTGACCGGACATCAAAACATTCAAAATAAGCCACGCGAAACAACCCACCTTGCTCTAAATTCAAATTCCCCTGAATATGCGAAATGCGTTTTTCAATTTCATTTTCTAACTCATCAACATTAATATTTGTTAAATCAAAATATTGAAAAGCATGAATATCGTTGGGAGGTAAAACACTCGCCTTGATGTCTGACACTTTAAAAGTGTCCGACACCTCACTCAAGCGAAAAGCTAACCGAAGCGCATCATTCGATTCAATTAAATGTGACACTGATTTTTTTATAACTTCTTGTAAAATGACAGATTCAACGTCCACTCGCACTGCCATATTCCAATGCTGTGGAGCAGTACGATGTTCATCAAAAAACCAATGTTGAATCGGAGTAAGCGCGATTTCACCTATGTATATTTCGTTTGAAGGAGAAGAATTATCAGTAGGTTGAGCAAATAGAGCCAACTCTGCAATTGATTGATGTTCAAAGAGTTGATTTGCTTTGAGTTGTAAACCTTCCTTTCGCGCTTTCGCTATAATCTGAATACTCAAAATCGAATCTCCACCAATTTCAAAGAAATTATCGTGAATACCGATAGCTTGGATGTTCAAAACTTTCGTCCATGTTTCCACCAATTTTTGCTCAATCGGATTACGTGCCGCCACATAATTTGAGGCAATAACAGCCGACGAACTTTGGGCATCAGGCAGCGCATTGAAGTTAATTTTGCCATTTGGTAGACGCGGAAAATCTTCCAGCAAAACCCATGCAGAAGGCAACATATATTCCGGCAATTGTGCTTTCACAAAATTGCGTAATTCGTCCGTTTTTATTTCATTATTCTCCGAAAAATAAGCGCACAGTCTTTGTTCATTTTTTAATAGTGTAACGACCACATCTCGTACTGCCAGATGTTGCTTGATGACCTCTGCAATTTCATCAGGTTCTATGCGATAACCACGAATTTTGACTTGTCTATCTGCACGTCCAAGAAAGTCGATTGTGCCGTCTGCGCGATAACGTGCGAGGTCGCCCGTGCGGTATATGCGTGTATGTGTATGCGAAAATGGATTACTCACAAAACGCGATTCGGTCAAATCCATACGACGATGATAACCCTGCGTCACGCTTGAACCGCCAACGTACAATTCACCCGCAACATTCACCGGAACAGGCTGTAAATGAGTATCTAAAATATAAATTTTAGCATTAGATGTTGGTTTTCCAATCGGAACGCGCTGCGTATCTTCCGGCGTCATTTCATGGACGGTACACCACACCGTAGCTTCCGTCGGACCGTATTCATTGTACAATTTCGCTTGCGGCAATTGCTCAAAATGACGTGCCACAAGCGAGGGCGGACAGGCTTCACCCGCGACCATGATAGTGTTGAGTGATGCCAGTTTTTCGGAACTTGAATATTGTAAAAGAATACTATACAGTGAAGGCAACATTAATGTATGTGTTACCTCATTTTCGTAAATAATATCAGCCAATTTTTGCGTATCCTGTTCAATTCTTCGCGGCGGAATGAACAGCGTACCACCACTCACCACCGACCAAAAAATTCCCGCTACCGAACTGTCAAACGCAAAGGATGACAGCAACAAAAAGCAACCCGGATGCTTCGGATAATAATCAAATCGAGCCAGCGTAGAATCCAATAAATTTTGGTGTGTAACGGGAACGCCTTTGGGTTTGCCTGTACTGCCGGAGGTATAAATGATGTAGGCAAAATTGCTGCCGTGCGCCCCGTTTTCTCCCAAAGGGGAAGTCAGCCCACTCGCCTTAATATCTTCAAATTTCAAGGTTTTTGCCTCAGTTTTGGGCAGATTTTCGATGTATTTTTCTTGTGCGACGATGACGGGAACATCAGCGTCTTTCAACATAAATTCGATGCGCTCGGCAGGGTATTCAGGGTCAAGCGGTAGATATGCGCCACCCGCTTTCATGATACCCAAAATACCAATCATCATCTCAACAGAACGCCCCGTAAGTAAGCCGACAAAGGTGTTTTTTTTGACGCCAAGCTCCTCTAATTCAGCAGCTAAAGCATTTGATTTTTTATCTAACGCTGCGTAAGTGGTCGTTTGATTGTCGGCTTTTACGGCAACAGCATTAGGCGTTTTCTCGACGTTTTTTTGAAATAAATCTAAAATCGAAACACTGTTGTCTGACATTTTCAAAATGTCCGACGGCCTAGCGTTTGGCACATTCCAATCATATATTATAGCCTGTTTTTCGACTTCAGAAAGAAAGGGAAGTTGATCAATTCTTTGATTCGGATTAGCAACAATGCCTTGCAGCAAAACCTGTAAATGTGTGTGCATTCGCTCAATCGTTTCGGGAGCAAAAATATCAGTGGCATATTCGAGTCCGGCGGTGAGTTGACCGTTTTTATTAGCGACAAAAAGGGTAAGGTCGAACTTTGCCACACCCAAATCGAATGGCTCGTGTGTAAGGGATAAATCGGAACTAAATTGCGGCACTTTCGCCACATCGTAGTACAAAAACATGACACGAAACAGTGGATTCGCGCTCGTGCGACGCTCTGGTTGGAGCGTTTTTACGAGGGTTTCAAAGGGCATATTTTTGTGAGAAAATGCGTCGAGTACCGTTTGCCGAACATTATTTAGGAGGTCAACAAATCGCGGGTTTTCCGATAAATCACTACGCAGTACCAACGTTTCATTGAAAAAACCAATTAAGGGTTCAAGCTCTTTTTTGTCGCGATTGATGAAGGGCGTACCGACCAAAATATCCGCTTCGCCGGAGTAACGATGCAGCAATATTTTATACGCCGTTAGTAGTAAAACAAAGAGCGTTGTATTGGTCGTTTTGCTTAATTCGATGAGATTTTCAGAAAGTTCGGGGGAAAAGGTTTTTGACGCATATTTCCCTTTAAATGAAGGCTTTACAGGTTCGGGATAATCCGTAGGTAAAGTCAAAACGGGTAATTCGCCACTCAGTTTTTCTTTCCAATAATTGAGGTCTTTTTCGCTGTATGGGGTTTGATTTTTTTGCCAATAAGCATAATCCGCATACTGTATTTGAAGTGGATTTTCGGGGAGTGCTTCACCATTTTGCAGGGCTTGATAGGCATTTGACCAATCTTCTTGCAGCAATTCTACCGACCACCTATCACCGATAATATGGTGCATGGCAAGTACCAACAAATGACTATTTTCTGCTAATTTAATTATCGCAATTCTGGTCAATGCACCATGCTGAAGGTCGAAGTGAGTACGAGCGGTCTGTGTGGTGATTTCTCGGATTTTTTCAGATTGGTCGGCTTCGTTTTGAAGGTCGTGTTTTTGAATATCAAATCGCGGTTTGTCGTGTATGATTTGGATAACTTGCTCACCATTTACTTCAAAAGAGGTGCGTAAAATATCGTGCCGTTGTGCTACATATTCCAAGCCTTTGAGGAGGTGTTCGACGTTCAAATTTCCGCGTAAGCGATACGTTTCTGCATAATTGTAAACCGGATTTTCGGGGTACATTTCCTGCAAAAACCAAAGCCGCTGCTGCCCATACGAAAGGGGCGCAGGCGCATCCGCAGGCTTACGCGGGATAGCGAGAGCCTGTGGCTTTTTTTTACGTTCGCGCCAAAGGGCGAGCGTAGCAGATTTAGTGGCTTTTTCCGACATCAAAAATGAGTAAATGAGTAACAATGTCTTCGCCAAATTGAAAATTGATAATTACTTTACAAACGTAATTTATAATTAAATTAATTTCAATTACTTACAAAATATTTTTTATTGAAATTGTTTTTATTTAATATCTAATTTTCTATTTGGCGAACACGTTAGAATAAATGAATAGATGAGTAAATAATGTCATTCTACCAAATCCCCAACTTCAACATTACCTTACTCCAATACCTGAAAATCAAATCATCCACAGGCAAATCAATTTCAAACAAGCGTTCAAAGACCCAATAGAAGGAAATGATAATCAGTAAAATAGACCCCCAGAAAATGAGTTTTGGATAAAAAGAGGTTTTGCGAAGGAAAAATAAAATCGGAAAAATGACGAGTATAATAAGGATTTGCCCGAACTCTACGCCAACATTAAAACCGAAAAGTGAGAGCGTCATAAACTCATTATTCAGTCCTTTTTCGCCCATGACGCTGGCGAAACCCATACCGTGAAACAGTCCAAAAACGAAAGCAATAATCGACTCACCACGATTGATAAGAGGGCGAATATTGTGAAAAGCCGCCAGTGCAATCGACACCGCGATAATAGATTCGACGATGCGAGAAGATAAATTGATAAAACCCAAAGCCGCCAAACTCAAGGTAATACTATGGGCTATTGTAAAGAGTGTCACAATTTTAAGTATATAGAAAAAAGCATCTTTGAAAGAATCGACGGGTTGCCATGTGGTAGTGGAGGCAAGTTCACCCTCCTCTCGACGGCGGCGCACTACAGCCGGTAGCAGCAGCGCGACCAAGAATAATATATGGTCTGTGCCGATGAAAATATGATGCCGACCCAAGCCGACCATTGCCACAAAGCCCTGCCAAATTGAGTTGCTCGTGAGGTCAAGTTGAAAATCGCGCTTGTTGCGGTCAAAAATATAGACAATCATCTCTTCTTCAGCGGTGGACAGCAAACCTGTTTTTTTCATCTGAATGATCCCTGCTTTGAAGTCATGCCCGATGACGACATGCCCTGTTTGGATTGGGTCAGTATCGAACATTACATCATATTTAATGTCCAGTTTTTCAGGAACTTCGGGCATATTTCCGAGCTTATAATTCGTATGTATGTACGTACCGCTTTCAATCATCAACATACTTGGTTCGGTAAATTCCATTGGGTGTTCGCCAAACTGCGATGAGCTGATTTTGACCCGTTCTTTCACATACGCCTCTATCTGCGGATAATACGGAAGAAGAGATGCCGGCAAGGCTTTTCTATCTTCTCCATCATCAATTACGCGCTTAAAATCGTCGGGGTTTAGCCCCAAATCCAAAGCGTCAATAATGTCTTTGATGTCTATTTCGACCGTACCTTTTACACTGCTTTTATACACTTTGAAGTATATATAAGTCTGGTCGGGTTTGTGGGCATCCACTTGAAAAGGTAAGGTAATGAATGCCCAAATAGCAAACGGGAGTAATAAGTCTTTGATTCTCATAGTGTGTGAGTTGCGAGTTACAAGTTTTTGAGTTTCGAGGTAATATTTTTTATTTAAATATTTAAATAATTTTTTACATATAAATAATTCTTTGACAATTTTTGCAAAACACATTATACAACCATCTTCTGAAATTTGTCGCGCTCCCATTCGTAGGGACAGGGCATGCTCTGTCCCTACGAATGATTTCCTTTTTTGCAAAAATTGTCAAAGAACCATAAAAACAAAACAAACAATTTACATCCATCTATCGACTGTTAACCTAATTCCACCATTTCACGAAATACCTCACTTTTCTGTATCAGTTTTTCGTAATTTCCTTCTGCAATAATGCGTCCTTTTTCCAACAAATAAATGCAATCTGCATGACGCACCGTAGAAAGCCGATGTGCGATGACGATGACGGTCAGATCTTCCGAATGTGCCTTAAGCGAATCAATCACCGCCGACTCCGTAATGCTGTCGAGTGCGCTCGTAGCTTCATCCAAAATCAAGACCTTCGGCTGTCGGTACAAGGCACGAGCCAAGCCGAGTCGCTGCCGCTGTCCGCCGCTAAGTCTTACGCCTTGTTCGCCGATAATTGTTTGATAGCCTTCGGGCAACTCACCACATATAAAACTGTGAATATTAGCAACTTGCGTAGCTCGTTCCAAGCGTTCTTGGTCTACTTCGTCATCATGCTGACCGATAGCGATATTGCGCCGCGCGGTATCGTCAAATAGGAAAACTTCTTGCGGTACGTAGGCAATTTGGTTTTGCCAAGTCAAGGCATTATCGACGGACAAAACATGGTCATCAATTTTTATATGCCCTTTTTGCGGATGCAATAAACCGACCATTAAATCTACTAAAGTCGTCTTACCCGACCCCGTAGAACCCACAAAAGCAACGGTTTTTCCCTTTGAAATCGTCACGTTCAAATTCGAAATCACCGCAGGACTTTTATCGTCGTAATAAAAGCTGAGATTTTCCAGTTTTAGATTTGTACTAAAATCTCCAATCGGATTTTTTATAAGTGCAGATTGTTGTAAAGGCACATCTTTTTGTAAGTCTTTTTCCAGCGCTTCTACCGTTGGATAAGTGTGTCGTAGTTTGATAATCGCTCCATATATTTTTTGCAAAGCAGGCAACAAACGATAACCTGCCAATACATATAAGGTCAATAGAGGTAGCACTTCTTGAAGGCTTTGCCCTCGCGAAATCAGAGAAAGTAACAAGACGATTACGCCTCCAAAAGCAAAAATTTCTACGACATGCCTCGGCGTTATTGAGACTAAATGGACACGCGGCTGTATTTGGCTAAAGCGTTCAGAAACAGTATCATAGCGACGATAGAAAAAGTCTTGCACACCATAAACCCTAAATGTTTTTATACCTCCCAAGAGCTCTTTTAGATTGGTAAAGCGATGTTGATTCAGTGAAATTCGTTCCTTACCAAGCCTTGTTAAATATCCTCTTCGAGTAAGGTAAACCAAGACATAAGCTACGCCCAAAACCGATAAAGTAATCAAAGCGATTGCCGGATTCACGATAATCAGCAAAGTAAAAATCAGCAAGGAAACAATAATTTGGGCAATGAGTTCACACAAAGGCGCAAGAATACCTGTGGTCACTTTTCCGACCTCGACAACGAGATTGACAAGCAACTCCGATGTATTGTGTGTAAGGAAGTATCCGTAAGATTTACGCAAATACACCCGCAACAAACGCATACCCAATTGATGGGATACGTCCCAAGTAAATTTTTGCTGCAACCAGGAAGCGAAAATCTTAAACAGATTGGACATCGTAATCAATACCAAGACCAATATACCGGATGCTATAAGTATTTCTCGTTCTGATTCAAAGTTAAACGCATAATATATTTTACTCAACCATTCGTTTTCAAGTAATTGCCCCGGATTCGCTGCTATCTGCATGAAGGGTAATACCGATGCAATACCAACAACTTCCAATATCGCCATAATAAGGATAGCTACCAATAAACGGGCGAATTTCCATTGCTCGGAACGGGTCAATATGGATAATATTCTTTTGATAATTTATAATTTTCTTTTGTCAAAAATACTTTTAGAAAACAAGATAAGTGAAAGAAATTAAATAACATGTGCCATTATACTCGTCTTTTTTCCGTCTAAGAATCCTTTGAAATCCTTATCCCGAATCGGGGTTCGGGACAGGCTGTAGCTAAGGCTATGTGAGGCTTTCAAAAAATCCTTAGACAAAAAAAATACTTCGCATTATGGGACATCTTATTTAATTTCTTTCACTAACTGCTATTTAGTTTTTGTTTATTTACAAAACATATAATCGGTAATGATAATGAAAATATAGCTAATCAAGGTAAGGGAAGACGAAAAAAATAATCCACCCGTCTGAATTGTTCTTTTTCTTATATGTTTCACTAAATCTTCCTTACGTAGCTCGGCTATGCGCGTCAAATTTAGCCAAACATATAAAAAAATAACTTCTTCATTTGGGGTAGATTATTTTCTTCCTCTTCCCTAAAGTAAGTGAGAATATATTTCACATAAAAAAATCTAACCTATACTTATGATTTAGATTTTTTTGACCTATATTGCAGCCTAATTCAAAAATTTTAAGACTAAATTATTCTCTTGATTTCACTTAAATACATAAAGGCAGGTACAAAAAAATATTGGCGCAAGTTAAAAAAATATATCATACTTCATTATCGTATCAGCACGAGTCGCTGGCGCAAATTACCTGATTTTATCATTATTGGAACACAAAAAGGAGGCACAACTTCGCTATTCTATTATCTCTATCAGCACCCTGAATTATCATTTTCACACAAAAAAGAAATATATTTTTTTAACCTTTACTTTGAAAAAGGCTTGGCTTGGTACAAAAGCCACTTCCCCTTTCGTACCAATACCAAAATTACGGGTGAAGCGACCCCGTCTTATATGTTTCATCCGAAGGCAGCCGGGCGCATCAAATCAATTTCGCCCAATGTCAAATTAATTGTGTTGCTTCGCGATCCTATCGACCGTGCCTATTCGGGATATGCAATGGGTTTGAGGCGAAAAACAGATACCGCCAACACCTTTGAAATCGCCATTGAGCGCGAACTCAAATTCCTTGAAAATCAAAGTAATACAGATGAATATACCCTCGAAAAACATGAATTATATTATCTCGAAAGAGGAAAATATTACAGCCAATTATTGCCGTGGATAGAGCATTTCCCACGCGAGCAATTGCTTTTTATTAAAAGTGAAAATTTCTTTCAAAACCCTGAAAATGAACTCACAAAAGTGTACAAACATCTGGGTATTTCAATGGTTTTACCCAAAGATTTATCAAAGAAAAATGCCGGAAAATATAATAAAATTTCACCTGGCACCGTCCACCGATTAGAGGCGTATTTTAGGGAAGAAAATGAAAAATTAACAGATTTATTAGGCAAAGAATTTATATGGCACACATCCTCCTCATTACCACAGGATTGACCGGTGTGCTTCATGCCGGATACGAAGTCATGTCGCGATTGGAAAAAACTGGACATCGCCTCACGTATGCCTGTCCGCGTGAGCGTAAAGCGGACGTGCAAATGCAGGGGTTTGTGTACGAACAATTGCCTCAAGTTTTAGTTCAACCGATTGACCGAACACCGAATTTTCCGCAACGTTGGCAGCGTATTTTATATCGTTTAACTCACATCAAACAGCGGAGAAAAGATGCACTTACCGACCTCAAAATTGATGAATTTACCGCCACGCTTCAGCGGCTTCAACCCGATTTAATCTTGATTGATGTGGAGTTACACGAATATATTATTTCGAGCACATCGCTTGATTATCAAGTAGTTCTGCTATCGCAATGGTTTACAATGTGGGAGGCAGAAGGTGTGCCGCCGCTACAAAGTGACCTCATTCCTAACGAAAATAATAAGACCGCTATTCGACGGCTTTGGCAACAAAACCGACGCGAGCGACGCAGCATGATTTGGCGGCAAAAAATCCGTAGTTTTTTTACAGATAGAGGCAGTGTACTCACTATGTATGCCCGTCAAGTGGGCTTTCCGATGCAGGAATTGCTGCCTTATCAGTGGCCTGCGCCTTTTGCTTATCGCACTTTGCCCGTATTGAGCATGACGGCTTGGGAATTGGAGTTTCCGCATACGCCACGCCCAAACTTGCATTACATCGGTCCGATGGTTTATGCCGAACGAAAAGATACGAAAACTACTACACACACAAAGGAACGTTTACAACAGATTTTTGAAGAAAAAAAGCAAAACGGATACGCCCTCATTTATTGTTCTTTTACAACGATGCGAGCGAGTGATAATGCCTTTGCACAAAAAATAATTGAAGCAGTTGCGACACGTCCTGACTGGATTTTAATCATGGGACATGGTAGTATTTCCGGTAGCGAATTATCGAAAAATATACCGAAAAACGTACATGTATTTGATTGGATGCCACAACTTTATGTACTCGAAAACGCTGACTGCTCCATCAATCACGGTGGTATTCACACGATTAATGAATGTATCCATTTTCGTGTACCAATGCTCGTTTATTCTGGTCAAAAAAGCGACCAAGACGCTTGTGCGGCGCGAATTACTTATCATCAAGTCGGCATTATGGCAGACAAAAACAAAGATGATGTGCCTACCATTCGTCGGAATATTGAAGCAGTACTTTCTAATGAAATATTTAAAAAGAACTTGGCTGCCATTCACGAAAAATATCACACACAAAAGCAAGATAAGACGTTGGAATGCTTAATAAAAAATTTTATTCAGTCGAAACAAAAATAAGTTAGCATTGTTCGATTCTCCGAATATAAAGGGAGAGGAAGAAAATAATCTACCCCAAATGAAGAAGTTATTATTTTTGTATGTTTGGCTAAATTTGACGCATATAGCTGGGCTACGTAAGGAAAATTTAGTGAAACATATAAGAAAAAGAGCGATTCAGACGGGTAGATTATTTTTTTCATCTTCCCTAATATTATTTATGTTTTGAATCCGTATAAATTGGTTTTACGTAAATATGTTTAATACACCGAGAAAACAGATAGAAATCCAATGCACCTAACCATGAAGATAGAAAAGAATAAAACGCTCTTGCTTTCAGCTAGTGATGTTCAGGAAATTATCTTGAATGAAGGGCTGGATCAAGTAATGGATGCGCTTATTGAGCGACTTGAAAAGGAGATACAAAATTACAGTGCTGAGGAGATAGACATTCCAATGCGTTCGGGTTTTAACTATGAAAATCCCGTCACCGGGCTTATCGAATGGATGCCGCTTTATCACAAGGGAAATGACGTAGTGATAAAGATTGTTGGCTATCATCCTGACAATCCTTCTGAAAGAAATTTACCAACTATAATATCTTCAATTTCAGCATATTGTACAAAGACGGGGCATTTAAAAGGCATCATTGACGGTGTGTTGCCAACAGCTTTGCGGACAGGTGCATCATCGGCGGTGATTAGTAAAATTTTGGCAAAAAAAGAAGCGAAAATACTGGGTTTAATTGGCTGCGGAGCGCAAGCGATAACACAATTACATGCGCTGTCGCGAGTATTTGATTTTGAAAAAATATTGATTTATGATGTAGATAAATCTACGTTAAATTCATTTGCACAAAGATCTGCTGTACTAAATTTGAATATACCAATTGAAGCCACTGAAATTAAGGAAATTGTTGGTCGTGCCGATATTTTGTGTACGGCTACTTCCGTAGATGTGGGAGCAGGTCCGCTATTCAATGGCGTTGAATCGCAAGCGCACTTGCATATCAATGCAGTCGGAGCAGATTTTCCCGGAAAAGTTGAAATTCCTTTATCGTTTTTGCAAAAAAGTTTCGTTTGTCCTGACTTCAAGTCGCAAGCATTGGTTGAGGGCGAATGCCAACAATTGGACGAAAAATATATAGGACCGGAATGGATGGAAGTCATTCAAAATCAGCAAGATTACATCAAATATCGAGATAAAAAAACGGTCTTCGATTCTACGGGTTGGGCTTTGGAAGATTGGGTGGTTATGGAACTATTTATGGACTACGCCGCCAAACTCGGTCTGGGAACAGAAGTGGAACTTGAAAGTATCTCCGAAGATGCTAAAAACCCCTACGAATTTATGAATGAAATGCCTGTGGAAACACTGGTTTTAAGAGAAATTGAGTATTTAAAGAAATAGTGAAAATGCAAACAAAGAAAACCATTATTCAGCTAAAAGTTATTCCAATTATTTGTACAATTTTATGTATTTCAAATTTATTGAATGCACAGAATCTTGCAGGCGAGGTATATAACGAATATAAAACACCACTAATAGGTGTTTACGTGGAGAATGTCAATTCGGAACATCCTCACCATACGCACACACGCGAATTTGGCGATTTCATCCTCGAAGATGTTCATGAAGGCGATACCATTCAGGTGACATTTTTTGGATTTGAAAATCAATTTATTATCATTGAAAATCCTGAAAATGAATTGATTATAACGCTAAAAGAGAAAACATTTGATTTGGATGAAATCGTTGTTGGACAAGATATTAAATCCATTAATTTCATTACTGATATTGACATCAAAACCAATCCCGTCCAATCTTCGCAAGAAATTCTCCGTAAAGTACCCGGACTTTTTATCGGACAACACGCCGGAGGCGGCAAAGCAGAACAAATTTTCCTGCGCGGATTTGATATTGACCACGGAACAGACATCGCGATTTCGGTCAGTGGAATGCCCGTAAATATGGTTTCACACGCACACGGACAAGGCTATGCAGACCTCCATTTTGTGACACCCGAAGTGATAGAAAGTATTGATTTTGGGAAAGGACCGTATTACGCAGATAAAGGTAATTTTGCGACAGCAGGTTATGTCGATTTTGAATTAAAAGAACGCTTGAAAAGCAATATGTTTAGTATAGAAGCCGGACGGTTTAACACCTTCCGAAATGTTGCTTCATTTAATTTATTACAAACCGAAAAACACAACGCTTACGCCGCCGCAGAATATTTGATTACGGATGGTCCGTTTGAGTCTTCGCAGAATTTTAGCCGCCTAAATATGATGGCAAAATATACTGGAAGATTGGAAAAACTGGATAAAATCTCTGTCTTGCTGTCGCATTTTACGAGTCGTTGGGATGCTTCGGGGCAGATACCAGAACGAGTCGTTGAGACCGACCAAATTAGTCGATTTGGTGCAATTGATGACACAGAAGGTGGATATACCGGACGAACAAACATTGCACTTGATTTCACAAAAAGTATTGATAATAATACGTTTATAAAAAATAATTTATATTATTCGTTATACGATTTTGAACTCTATTCCAATTTTACGTTCTTCTTAAATGACCCTATAAATGGCGACCAAATCAGGCAGAAAGAAGACCGACAAATCTTTGGGCTTCATACAGAATGGAATCGCATTACCAATTTTGATAATACGGAATTACTTTTTCAAGTCGGAATGGGAGTACGTTATGATGACATCAATGGTAATGAACTTTCGCGGACACTTAATCGTAAAACAACCCTGACGCAAATTCAGTTTGGCGATGTGGATGAGTCCAACATTTTTGCTTATTTGAATGCAGAATACGAAGTAGGAAATTGGTTGATAAATCCGGGACTTCGCCTTGATTATTTCAAATTTAATTATACTGATAAACTTAACCCTACTTATAAAAGTGAGTCGCAATCTACCGTCTTTCCAAGCCCTAAATTGAACATTGTTTATAGCCCGGATCGTGACGTTCAATTCTTCTTCAAAACAGGTGTGGGCTTTCACTCCAACGATACACGCCTCGTACTCAATCCCGAAGAAGAAGACATACTTCCGGCAGCTTACGGTGCAGATATTGGTACGATATGGAAACCTATACCTCGAATGGTTGTGAATACTGCCCTGTGGTACTTATTTTTGCAACAGGAATTTGTTTATGTAGGCGATGAAGGTGTCGTTGAGCCGAGTGGCAAAACACGCCGTTTGGGAGTCGATTTCAACTTGCGGTATCAGTTTTTAGATTGGCTGTTTGCCGATGCAGATATGACCTACACTTATGCGCGAAGTATCGAAGAAGAAGTTGGTAGTCAATACATTCCGCTTGCACCTGTCACGACAGTTACAGGCGGATTGAATATGAAAAAAGACAAATTATACGGTGGTATCAATGTCCGCTATCTCGCGGATAGAGCTGCCAATGAAGACAACTCCATTGTTGCCGAGGGTTATCTTATTACGGACTTAAATATAGGCTATCAATTCAAAAATCTGAGTGTAGGAATAGATGTAGAAAATTTATTTGATGTAGATTGGAACGAAGCCCAATTTGCTACCGAATCCCGTTTATTTAACGAACCCCAACCCATCGAAGAAATACATTTTACACCAGGCACTCCCTTTTATATTAAAGGTAGTGTTAAGTATGAGTTTTGAAAATGTAAAATAATAAATGTAAAATGTCCAATGTAAAAGTACTTGTAGTATGCGAGCAAAATGCTTTATTTTTATTATTTATAATTAACTGAAAATTAGATGAATATGAGAAAATAGAGCATCAACATAAAAAGTAGTAAATTGTACATTGCAAATAGCTGATTATTAAGAATTTACAAAATTAACGGTACTACTTTTTTAACTGACGCTCTAAAATGTGTTTGTCTCGCGCCACAATTTTTACATTTTAAATTTGATATTTTACATTTTACATCTATATAAAATGGATTTTTCTTGGTCTAAAGAATATACAGATTACCGAAATAGCGTCATCGAATTTGCCAAAAGCGAACTCGATGACGATACCCTCGTGCAGCGCGATCACGAAGGTACATTTCCACAGAATTTATGGGATAAATGCGGTAAATTTGGCATCTTGGGACTCGCGGCTCCGGCGCGTTATGGCGGTACATTTGAAGAGGTAGATTTGATGCGTGCGGCTTATGCTTTGGAGGGTTTGGGTTACGGCTGCCCTGATGTCGGGCTAAATCTCGCGCTCAATGCCCACTTGTGGACGGTGGTGATGACCATTACGATTTTTGGCGATGAAGCGCAGAAAAAAAAATACCTCCCCAAAATGTCGTCCGGTGAATGGATTGGCGCACATGCTTTGACCGAAATCAACTCAGGTTCAGACGTTTACGAAATGAAAACCACCGCCAAAAAAGTAGATGGTGGATATATTTTGAATGGTGAAAAACGGTTAGTTACACTTGCTCCGATAGCCAATGTAGCAGTTGTTTTTGCCAATTCTAAGCCCGAACTCGGCAAATGGGGCGTTTCGGCATTTATAGTAGATGAGACGATGCAAGGCTTTGAGCGTCAGCCTGTTCAGCAAAAAATGGGCTTGCGTACTGCGCCGATTGGTCGCCTCAAATTTACCGACTGTTTTGTGCCTGACAAAAACCGACTTGGCAGAGAAGGTGCAGGTTTTAGCATCTGTAATCACTCGCTGGAATATGACCGATGCTGCATCCTCGCCGGCAAATTGGGCGCAATGCAACGCCAACTCGAGCAAAGCATCGAATACGCAAAATCGCGGCAACAATTTGGGCAGCCGATCGGCAAATTTCAGTCAGTTTCCAATCGCATTGCAGACATGAAATTGCGACTCGAAACTTCGCGTCTTTTATTATATAAAATGGCATGGCTCAAAAAAAACGACAAACCCGCAATGCTCGAAGCAGCGATGTTAAAACTACATTTAGGCGAGGCTTATGTAGCCTCCAGCCTTGATGCCATACGCATACATGGCGGCAGCGGATACCTCACCGAACACGAAGTAGAACGCAGTTTACGAGATGCAGTCGGTGGAGTTATTTATGCAGGAACATCTGATATTCAACGAAATATAATTGCAAAATTTTTGGGTTTGTAAACTTAGCGCAACGCCTCCTGCTTGCGTCGCGTACTATCGCAAACTAACGCAGCGCAAGCCGAAGACATTATGCTATGGAAAAATATGAATATAAAAAAAGGCATACAAAGACGCTACCGGAAACGGACGAAAGAAGCCAAAATACGGTATAAAATTGCTACAAGTTCGTGGCGAAAGTTGCCTGAATTTACCGTCATTGGTACGCAAAAAGGTGGAACGACTTCGCTCTTTGCTTACCTCCGACAACACCCAAATGTGATGATGCCTTGGCTGAAAGAACCGCATTTTTTTAATACGCATTTCGATAAAGGTGTATCTTGGTATAGGCGTTTTTTTCCGTTAAAAAGCAGCCACAAAATCGGCGGAGAAGTCACGCCTTGTTATATGTACCATCCAGCAGTCGCAAAGCGAATTTCGGTACTTTTACCAAATATAAAATTGATAGTCATGCTGCGCGAACCCATAGATAGAGCCTATTCGGGCTACGTCATGGGGCGCGATTACGGATGGGATTCTGCGGAGACATTTGAAGCGGCATTGAAGCAAGAATCAGAGCTTAAAAAGCTGTAAATCAATATTTTAAAAAAAAATTCAAACCATTACAGCGAAGCGCGAGACAAGCTATTTTATACAGAAAGAAGCAAATATTATTCGCAATTAATTGTATGGTTAAAGCATTTCAAACGCGAACAATTTTTATTTATTAAAAGTGAAAATTTCTTCGAAAATCCAAAAAAGGAACTTACAAAAGTATATAATTTCTTAGAAATTAATCATCTTTATTCCACAGACCTAAGACCACGAAATACACGAGCGTATGACGCACTTTCCCCTGAAATTCGCGTGAAATTAGATGTATATTTTCAAGAGGAAAACGAAAAATTAATTGACCTATTAGGAGAAAAGTTTGATTGGAAAATGTAAAACAACTTTGCAAATCGTTCTTCGAGCGACACAGACAGGAATATCTGTGTTACGTATCTAAATCTGCGTTCTATCAAAATGTATTTAATTCAACATAGCATCCTGAATTCCGCCAATCACTATCCCGATAACGAAGCATTTCGGTACAATGATAAAGCACTGACATACAAAGAATTGGTCGAGCAAAGCCACCAACTCGCGCATTTGCTCATCAGCCTTGGTGTGCAACGTGGCGATAGAGTGGGGGTCTATCTCAATCGTTGTTTGGAGACGGCGGTAGCAGTATACGGCATACTTTCGGCTGGTGCGGTGTTCGTTCCACTTGACCCTTATGCGCCGCCTTCGCGCAACCAATTTGTGATTCAAGACTGTGGAATTGAGCATTTAATTAGCAATAAAAACCAAGAAAAAAATCTGAAAAATACCTTAACAGAAAACTTGAATGTAAAAAGCATCATTTCTCCCTTTGGGGCAGATAGTATCTCCCCCTTTGGAGGGGGCTGGGGGGTGGACTTCGCAACGTTTTGTGCCAACTTAAATACCCGAACATTCACGCAAAAAAATCTCCAAAAATCACTCAGCACAAAACCCCAAATCTGCATCCTTGAAGAAGACCTCGCTTACATCATGTACACTTCCGGCACAACGGGTACACCAAAAGGCATCATGCACACGCACCGCAGCGGACTCGCCTACGCCAAGCTTTCTGCCGACCTATATAATGTACAATCGACAGATCGACTTGGCAATCATGCGGCATTGCATTTTGACATCTCTACGATGGGATACTTTACGATGCCTTATGTCGGTGGCACAACAGTTATCGTATCGGATATACATACCAAACTTCCGGCGAGTATGGTGCAATTGATTGAAAAAGAGCGACTTACTATCTGGTATTCAGTGCCGCTTGCATTGATACAACTTTTACAATCAGGTATTGAAGAGCGTGACTTGACGGCACTTAGATGGGTTTTATACGGTGGCGAACCCTTCCCCGCGAAGCACCTTCGCACACTGATGGAACAATTGCCTAATGCGATTTTTTCTAATGTGTACGGACCTGCCGAGGTCAACCAATGTACGTATTATAATCTACCAAAACCACCGAAAGATGACGAAACGATTCCACTCGGAAAAGTTTGGGGCAATACTGAAATATTGATTTTTGATGAAAATAATAACCCTGCAAAAGTAGGCGAAACAGGCGAATTACTCGTTCGTTCTGCTACTCAAATGAAAGGTTATTGGGACAGGCGAGATCTGACCGAAAAAAACTTGTATAAACGAGAAAAAATTACTGGTTGTGAGGAGGTTTTTTACCGTACAGGCGACCTCGTGCGCATATGCGAACAAGGCGATTTACATTTTCTCGGACGTAAAGACCGACAAGTAAAAATACGTGGCTATCGTATCGAACTAGACGAAATAGAGGCAACGTTGACCACCCATGAAGCAGTTGATTCCGCAGCCATTTTTGCAATAAAAAACGATGATGAGGCGTATATAAATGCCGTTGTGGTCCTGAAAAAAGACCTCGAAACATCCGATTTAAAGTTGTACCTTAGTGAGTATTTACCTGCTTATGCAGTACCGTCTAATATCAAATTTATAGACGCAATACCACGTACCACGGCAGGAAAAGTGAATTATAAAATATTGAAAACCAGTTGATTGAAACGTAACGTGATGCCTCTGGCTCGCACTTCTCAATCGTAATACACGGGCTGGAAGCACCGTGCTACAACTAAAACATGACAGAGACCATTATACAATACATTAAAAAAGAAATCCTCAACGACCCAGGTACCACCCTGACCGCACAAGATGATTTGCTCGGCAGTGGCTTGGTAGATTCGATGGGTTTTGTGCGAATTATCGCATTTTTGGAAGAAGAATATGACATCACGATACCGCCGACAGATATGGTCATTGAGCATTTTATGAATATCGAAGCCATGAGTAATTACGTGGCAAAGCTGAAAGGATAGAACACGGATTTGACGGATTATGTGGATAAAGCGGATTTTTTTATGGAAATTACTTTAAAGTACCGAGAAACAAACCTATAAGGTTTCTGAAAACCTTATAGGTTTCGGATGACAGAACTCGCCTTGCATTTTGAAAATGCAAGGCGAGTTTTCAGCTCAAAAAATCCGCCTTGTCCACTAAATCTGCGTTCCATTTACACACAAAACATGAACATACTTAAGTCACTTACAGAGAGTCAGTTACTACTTTGGACAGGACAACAAATGCACCCTAATGCGCCCCTTTATAACATGATTTTTACCTTTGAAATATCGGGTAAAATCAATGTAGAAGCCTTCCAAGAAGCCTTTGCCGTATTATGCGTACAATGCGATGCAATGCGTACTATTTTTACAGAAGAAAACGGTGTACCCCAACAGCAGGTTTTACCTTCCATAAAAGATGAATTGACCTATTTAGACTGGTCAAACGATGCGAATAAAGTTGCAAAATTAAAACAATGGTTGGCTACACATAATACTCAAATTTTCGACCTTTCCAAACGGCTTTTCGACAGCGCACTCCTTAAAATTTCTGACGAAAAATATATTTGGTACCTCAATCAACATCATTTAATTACCGATGGTTTGGCAATTGCGGTGCAGTATCGCGCGATGTCCGAACTTTACCGTCATGTACTTGATAATACGCTCGAAAATGCTACGCCTCTACCGCTTTATTCAAGCTATATTGACTACGAAAGCCAAGCAAAATCAGCCAGTCAACGTGCAACAAATTATTGGAAATCACTATCAGAAAATTTACCGCCCACGCCTCAAATCTACGGTAAAAAACCAAGCAAAAACGCAACTCCGACAGGCTCTCAACGCATCAGTATTGACTTAGGAAAAGAGCGTTCGGCTCAGTTACGCACACTCGCGCAAGAACCGGATATTAAGGGCTGGACGCAACATCTTTCGCTGTTCAATATCCTGACAACTGTCTTGTTTGCTTGGCTGCATCGTGTGTCGGGGCAGTCCCAATTGGCGATTAGTACACCTGTGCACAACCGCCCGACAAGCGATTTTAAAAACACGCCGGGCGCATTTATTGAGCTATTTCCATTGGCTACAAATATTGAAAATGACGATACTTTTGGCGCACTTTTTCAACGACTTAAACTCGAATCACTCAACTTCCTAAAGTATGCTAAAACGGGCATGGCAAGCCCACAACTCAATCGGGGTATCAATGTCGTTCTCAATTACATTCTCGGAACTTATGGCGATTTCGACGGCTTACCTGTCCAAGCAGAATGGCGACATCCGAATCATGCCGATGCAGGTCATCACCTTCGCTTACAAGTGATGGACTTCGACGATTCGGGAGATATTCGCTTGTATTTTGATGCAAATACTGCCGTTTTCTCGAAAGAACAACGAGCGCGAATTTCAGGGCATTTTTTGACTTTATTAGATGCTTTTATCGCGGATAGAACGCAGTCAATTTTTCAGCCGAGTTTGATTTCCGAAGAGGAAGAAAAAGAAATTATTTTTGATTTTAATACAATGGGAAATCAGATGTCAGACACTTTTGAAGTGTCGGACATCAAACCGCTTTCCACCTTACAATTATTTGAAAATCAAGTCGAAAATTATTCTGACAATACGATTATTTCTTATAAAAAAGATAATTATACGTATTCGGATTTTAATACAAAAACGAACCAACTCGCGCATTTTCTCCAATCTAAAAACATCACATCGGGCAGTCGCGTAGCGATTTATACGAAGCGTTCTCCTGACCTGCTGATGAGTATTTTTGCTGTATGGAAATGTGGCGCGACATACATACCAATTGCCACGGATTACCCGTCGGAACGGGTACAGTATATGCTCGAAGATGCACAGGCAGGCCTGCTGATAACACATCGAAATTTATCGGAAAAATTGAGGACTCAAACGCCGATAGTCAATTTGGATAATGAGCGTGAAAATATCCGACAAAAACCTATCACTTCGCTACAAGTAAATTCGGCTTCGCCTGCCTACATGATGTATACGTCCGGCTCTACGGGCAAGCCAAAAGGCGTGGTGATTTCGCACGAATCATTGAGGAATTATTTGCAATGGGCAAAGGCGAAATACGTCACAATGCCCAATCCGGCTATGCCTTTATTTACATCCGTCGGTTTTGATTTGACGGTAACTTCTTTGTTTTTGCCATTTATAAGTAATGGTAAATTAATTATTTATGAAGAAAATGAGACGGGTGCAGATTTATCTGTATTAGATGTAATAAAAGAAAATCAAGTTGATATTATCAAATTAACACCTTCTCATTTAGCTTTATTAAAAGGAAAAAAATACGAAAATTCACTTATCAGAACGATGATAGTTGGTGGCGAAGATTTCAAAACGGAGCTTGCCATTTCGATACAAAATTCTTTTTCTTCTGGCTTAAAAATTTATAATGAATACGGTCCTACGGAAGCTACGGTAGGTTGTATCGTACAGCAATTTGACCGTGAAAATACACCTCAAAATTCCGTGCCGATTGGTGTACCGATTTCGAATATAGGGGCTTTTGTGTTGGATAATTTCGGAAATACTGTGCCGCAAGGTGTGGTCGGCGAATTGTATATTTCGGGCGTAGGTTTGGCGGAAAAATATTGGGAACGTATGGATTTGACGAATGAAAAATTTACCGAAAAATACGCTACACTCGCACCACGCATGTACCGCACAGGCGACCTCGCACGATTGAATGAAGCAGGTCAACTCGAATATCTCGGCAGAATAGACCAGCAAGTAAAAATCAGCGGACGACGCATCGAACTCGGCGAAATCGAAGCCACGCTCAACGCTCACCCCGACCTCGAAAACTGCGTCGTTATATTCCAAAAACAAGCTAAAAGCGTGACACCGGAAACGCATAATTGTACCCGCTGTGGCTTGCCGGATAATTATCCGACGGCAGAGTTTGATGTGGAGGGTGTGTGCAATATTTGCCGGAGTTTTGAAAAGTATAAGGAACGTGCAAAACGCTATTTTAAAACCCCCAACGAACTACAAATACTTTTTGAAAAAGGAAAAGAACGCAAGACCGGAAAATATGATTGCCTCGCGCTTTTGAGTGGTGGCAAAGATAGTACTTATGTCTTAGCGCAATTGGTGAAAATGGGTTTGTCTGTATTGGCATTTACATTGGATAATGGCTATATTTCGGAGCAAGCAAAAGATAATGTACGGCGCGTTGTCAAGGCATTGAGCGTTGACCATGTTTTCGGAGAAACGCCCGCAATGAATGAGATTTTTGTAGATAGTTTACAACGGCATTGTAATGTGTGTAATGGCTGTTTCAAAACGATTTATACACTTAGCACACAGATTGCACTCGATGAAGGTATTCCTTTCATTGTCACAGGTTTGTCGCGCGGACAGTTTTTTGAAACACGCCTGACAGAAGAACTTTTTTGGAAGGATAATGTGGATATTGAAGGCATTGATAATATCGTCTTAAATGCAAGAAAAGCCTATCACCAAGTCGATGATGCCGTGAAGCGTTTACTGGACACTTCGGTGTTTGATAAAGATGAAACTTTTGAAAAAGTACAGTTTGTCGATTACTATCGCTATACAGATGTGAGCTTGGATGAAATGCTGCGTTATTTGGATGAACGACTCCCGTGGGTGCGCCCTACGGATACGGGACGTTCTACGAATTGTTTGATTAATCAAGTCGGTATTTATGTCCATAAAAAAGAGCAAGGATATAGTAATTATGCTTTTCCGTATAGTTGGGATGTACGTGTAGAACATAAGACGAGAGATGCTTCATTAGAAGAAATTAATGAGAAAATAGACGAACCGGAAGTACTTAGGATAATGGAGGAAATTGGTTACGAAAATGTGACATCAAAATCGCGCTTGGTCGCCTATTTTACCGGAAAAGAAAAAACAACAGGTGAGCTGCGAAATTACCTCGCCAAACATCTCCCCGAATACATGATTCCAACGCATTTTCTACAGATGAATGAGCTGCCCCTGACGTCTAATGGCAAAGTAGACCGTGCTGCCCTGCCGACATTCACAGATGCGTCCGAAACTAACGTAAAATATATTGCTCCATCGAATGAGTTTGAAGAAATCTTGCATGAAATATGGTCAGAAGTGCTTAATATTCAGCAAATTGGAGTAAATGATAATTTCCTAATATTGGGTGGTTCTTCACTTTCAGCGATACGCATTGCGACACGTATGGAGGAGGCATTTGAACTGAAAATTTCGGTCAATAAGGTATTTGAATATTCGACAATCGCAGAATTGGGCGAGTATATTGAAGGGATGATTTTGGAATTATTGGAAGGGGAGGAAGGGTAAATAATAAATGTAAAATGCAAAGGTGTCGATGACATGAAGAAGGTGTATACGGTTGTTTTCAATGAATTGAAAATCAATGATTTACAACGTTTTCGTCAATACAAGTTTTACATTTTACATTTATTATTTTATATTTTACATTTCCTTATGCCTGTGCCTTTGGCGTATTAAAATTCATGGGTAAAACAGGTTGCTTAGGGTCTTTGATAGGTCCAAAATTTTCCTCAAATTTACGTATATTGTCTGTGAGGGCATTGAGCAGGCGTTTGGCGTGCTGTGGTGTGAGAATGACGCGAGATTTAACTTTTGCTTGCGGCACATTGGGCATCATACGGATGAAATCCAGCACAAATTCGGAGGGAGAGTGATTGATGAGCGCGAGGTTAGCATATACGCCTTCAGCGATTTCTTCGGGCAACTCTATATTGAGTTGTTTGGGTTGATTTTTCTTTTCTGCCATAGTATTAAGTTGAAGTTTAAGTTAAAGTATAAGTTTAAATTGACTCGAACGGCAAGTCGTAAATTTTCGTTTAGGCTACTAAACTTACACAAAACCCGAACTTGATAATAATTGTTGATTGCAAAGATACATTTTTTAATTGAAATTAATGAATATGGAATATACAAACGACTTTTATATTCAAGAAAATCTCAAACATTGGAATGATCGCGTGAAGTACCATGAAAAGTCTGAATTTTATGATATAGAGCGGTTTAAAAAAGGAAAAACATCGTTACAATCTATTGAATTAGAAGGACTTGGAAATGAGGTGGATGGGAAATCTATCTTGCATTTACAGTGCCATTTTGGACAAGATACACTCTCATGGGCTCGAATGGGTGCAGAGGTGACGGGCGCAGATTTTTCGTCAAAAGCGATTGATTTGGCGTGTAAATTGAATGATGATTTGGGCTTGGATGCAAAGTTTGTATGCTGCAATATTTATGATTTGAAGGAGCATTTGGAGGGGCAGTTTGATATTGTATTTACTTCGTATGGGACGATTGGTTGGTTGCCGGATTTGGAGGCTTGGGCGGATATTGTTGGGCATTTTTTGAAGCCGGGTGGTACGTTTTATATGGCGGAATTTCATCCAACGTATTATATGGTAGATTTTGATTCGTTGAAATTGACGTATCCGTATTTCAATCGCGGCGTTTTCTCCGAACCTGTCGAAAATACCTACGCCGACCTCAACGCAAAATTGGACGGTACAGAGTATTTTTGGCAACATCCGATGAGTGATATTATAGGTTCATTGATAGGGCAAGAGCTTGATTTACAAGAATTTAAAGAGTTTGATTTCGCACCTTATAATTGCTTTCCAAATATGGTAGAAGTTGGTGAACGACAGTATCAAATAAAGGATTTTGAAGGGAAATTACCTCTGGTTTTTTCACTTAAAATGAAGAAAAAAGGGAAGGGGACTTCATAATAAATAAGTAGTGGGACAAAAATAGGCTTACAATTTTGATGTGGTTATTTTTTCGATATTTTTTCTTACAAAAACCGCATATAGCCTACGCTACAGCCTGTCCCGAACCCCGATTCGGGATAAGGATTTTTGTAGGGAAAAATAGCGGAAAAAGAAACCGTCAAAAGGTAAGGATATTTTTGTCTCACTACTTAAAGTATAGATTTCACATGAAAAGGTTATTATTATAAAAAAGAATTACATCCTTTTAGAGAAAATTTTAAAATTTCTTATCTTGTGAAAAATCGAAAAGTACTTCCCGAAACGAGTCCGGGATTTGTTCCACTCAACAATTAAAAATCAAAAATACAGTAGATGAAAAAGAGTTTAGCCGCCCTATTTACAGGTGCTTCAGAGCAAGACAAACGTAGTGCAAATGCCATATATAAAGCCATAGAAAAGAATAACATAGACGGGTTTGATTACATTGAATACCGTTCGGCATTAGATGGTTTGGAAGCATTGAATATGGAAGAGGCGATGCGCTACCAATCGGCTTACGTGACCGCTTCTACGATGGGTTTGACGCGCGATAAACTTTTAAAAACCGCCAAATTTTATCGTGATATAGTGGTCAAAGAAAAAACTCAATTTGATAGAGTTGTCGAAGCACAAAAAACAAAAGGCGTCGCCAAATTGGAGAACGATATTAAGAAGTTAAAAGAGGCGATTAAGACGAAAGAAGAACAAATCAAAAAGCTGCAAGCCGACATCGAAAAACATAATGCCAAAGCCACCGAAATACAAGAAAAAATTGACAATACGGATGAAAAAATTCAAGCCACACAAGTTGGCTTTGAAAATGCCTACGAAAAGATATTAGGACATATTGACAACGATATTAGTAATATTGAAACTTATGTGAATTAGGCGTAATTTTTATCTTTAAAATGCCAAAAATGTCGATATAAAACACTGAATATCAAAGCTATAAGGTTTTTAAAACCTTATAGCTTTTGTTTTTTCGTCAAGTCCAATTCCATCACAGGCATATACCTTCCAAGGATAGAAGTCGCCAATTTCCCCACCACTTTAAACCCTAATTTTCGATAAAATAACGCTGCATTTGGGTCGGTATCTAAGGTGATTTTATTTGCCTTGCCTTTTACTCGTGTCATAAAATTCTCCATCATTATCCTCCCATATCCTTTACCAATATAATCAGGATGGATGAAAAGATTATCCAATTTGACGGTCGATTCATCAGCATAGAAATAAGCATAATATCCGACAATGAACTGTTCACTTAAGCAATATTTGAACACCTCATTTGCCTCGATATAAGGTGCTGTAATCGTCAACTCATCTCGCCATTTTTCCAATTGTTCTGCGCTGTAGCCCCAATGAGCCTTCGATAATCGGGTTAGATTAGTCAAGACTTTGTGGTCGTTTTTAGTCGCGGATACTATCATTTTAAAGTGTAAAAAATACTCATTTACAAATTTATTTTACTCCGTCATAATTTTCTTTTTATATAAAATTTGTTAAAAATATAATTTCTGCGTAAAATTAGAGTTAATTTTGAAGATTATAAACAAATTAATTTTGAAGAACAAATTTTCGTAAAGAAAAATTGAAATTGAACTCGTACATGCACGGATAGGTCGCGGTCTGTCCCCTAAGTGAAAGAAATTAAATGCAAAAAACGCTCAAAAAATATTGGGGTTACGATGCTTTCCGCCCGATGCAAGATGAAATCATCCAATCCGTTTTGGATGGACACGATACGCTTGCTTTATTACCAACGGGAGGGGGCAAATCCATCTGTTTTCAAGTCCCGGCACTCATGCAGGAAGGTATTTGCCTCGTCATTTCGCCCCTGATTGCATTGATGAAAGACCAAGTTCAGAACCTCAAAAAACGCAATATTCCAGCCGTAGCAATTTACTCCGGGATGCACTACCGCGAGATTGACCGTGCCTTCGATAATGCTATTTATGGCAATACAAAATTCCTCTATCTTTCACCCGAACGCCTCGCCTCCGACCTTGCCCGCGAGCGCATCAAACGTATGAAAATCAACTTGTTAGCGATTGATGAAGCGCATTGTATTTCGCAATGGGGTTACGATTTCCGACCTTCATATCTCAATATTGCAGAGATACGCGAGTGGCTGCCCAATGTGCCGATACTTGCCCTCACTGCTACTGCTACGCCCCAAGTTGTAGAGGATATTCAGGAGAAATTAGCCTTTACTAAAAGCAAAAAAGTATTTCAAAAAAGCTTTGTGCGAGACAATTTGTCTTATGTCGTTTTTGAAGAGGAAGGCAAGCAGGAAAAGATGCTTGACATCCTCCGGAAGGTAAAAGGCACGGGCATAGTTTACGTCCGAAACAGACGAAAAACAAAAGAAATCGCACTTTTTTTACGAAAAAAAGGTATCGCAGCAGACTTCTATCACGCCGGATTGAGCAGCGACATTCGCAGCCAAAAACAAGAGGCATGGACGACTAATAAAATCCGAATAATGGTTTCCACAAATGCCTTCGGAATGGGCATCGACAAGCCAGATGTTCGGGTAGTTATTCACTTGAGTTTGCCGGATAGTTTGGAAGCCTATTTTCAAGAAGCGGGTAGGGGAGGACGCGATGGAAAACGCGCTTATGCGGTTTTATTATATGATAATTTGGATAAAAATTATTTAGAAAAAAGCTACGAACAATCCTTCCCTGACATGACGGCGATTCGTCAAGTGTATCGGGCTTTGGGCAGCTATTTTCAACTGGCTACAGGAGGCGGAAAAGGCAATAGTTATGCTTTCGATATTGTCGAGTTTGCACAGACCTATAAATTGGCAATTTTGCAGACACATCACTGCCTGAAAGTGCTAAAAGATGAAGGTTGGATTGCGTTGACGGATAGCGTTTTTGAACCTGCTACCTTGAAAGTTGTTGTGACACAAGAGGATTTATATAAATATCAAGTCGAACATCCAAAACTCGATAATCTAATCCGCACGATACTACGAACCTACCAAGGTTCTTTTGCTAATCACATCAAAATCAACGAGAAACAATTAGCGAAATTTATAAAACTACCTTATGATATTCTGAGAAATCATTTAACACAAATGGCGCAGGAAGGCATTATTGAGTACATTCCACAGCACGAAGATCCACAATTGGTTTTCATACGTGAGCGTGTCCCCGCAGAAAATTTAACCATCAATACTCAACTCTATGATTTCCGAAAAAAAAGGTATCACAACAATATTCAATCTGCCATTAATTACGCCACTACTGCCCGATGCCGCAGCCAATTACTATTAGAATATTTTGCCGAAAAAGACGCACCCGAATGCGGTATCTGTGATGTCTGTTTAGGGCGATTAAAAGATAAATTATCTGATAAAGATTTTGATTTTTACAAAAATAAAATTCAAATACAGTTACAAGGCAATCCTACCGAATTGAAAGAATTAGTCAGGCGGTTTTCTAGCACAGAAGAACAGCAAATTTTGAAAACGATAGATTATATGCTGGATAATGGTTTTCTACGCATTGATGAGGATAATATGATTTATTGGAAAAGCTGATTTTGTCAAAAAAAAACTGTATTTTTGGAGAAACAAACTAAGATGAAGAGACTACCCGTAGACCATGATACTCGTTGGAAGGTATTGATTACTGTATTGTTCAAAGATTTCACAGCGTTTTTTTTGCCAGATGTTTACCCTTTGGTGGATTGGAAAAAGCCTGTTGTATCCTTGGATAAGGAGTTGAATAAATTGGTTGGAGATAAATTTAAAGGCGGATATGTGGTTTCCGACAAATTGTTTAAAGTCTATCTTAAAGGTGGCGGCGAACAGTTATTGCTTATTCACATCGAAGTAGAATCGTCGAATAGACCGAATATTGATAAGCGAATGTTTGTTTATTTTTATCGAATTTTTGATAATTTTGGTGAGGTGGTAACGGCTCTTGCTATATTTGCAAGTGATTCATTACCAAAGAATTATAATCGGTTTGAATATGAAAAACTTGGTACAAAAGCTACCTACGAGTACAATACCTACTGTCTCAAAGATGTAAGCGAGGAAGAATTATTAGCATCCGATAATCCCTTTGCACTTGCGATGCTTGCGGTCAAATATCTCAATTTAACGAAAAAAGAAGATGAACTTCGATATGATTTTAAACGTACATTATTTCGACTGGCAATAAATAAAGGGTATGATCACAAAAAAATTAATGCCTTACTCAAGTTCATCAGGCTTTTATTGGTGTTGCCGGAAGATTTAGAAAATAAATTTATAGCAGAAATGAAAGATACATACTTAAAACCTGAAGTCAGTGAATATGAGAAAAGAAATGCTCAAATGTGGATAGATGGCTTATATGAGGCTGTTTATGGCGAAACCGTGGAGGAATTTATTGCACGCTTGGAAAGGGAAAAAGAACAAGCAGTAGAACAAGCAGTAGAACAAGCAGCAGCGCAAGCAGCACAAAAAGCAGCACAACAAGCAGCACAAAAAGCAGCACAACAAGCAGCACAATTGGAAAATGTCGTTAAGAATATGTTGACTAATACAGATTTATCTGTTCAACAAATCGCACAAATTTTGTATATTACAGAACAGGAAGTAATTGACATCAAGGTTAAAACAAACGGCAATTGAGCCGCAAAATGCCACGTATCCTACTCACCGTCACCAACGACCTCAGCTACGACCAACGTATGCAGCGCATCTGCACCACGCTTGCAAAGGCGGGTTACGAGGTGCAGCTCATCGGGCGTAAACTCCCGACTTCCAAGCCTTTACGTGACTTTTCTTTCAAGCAAAAACGCTTGCATTGCTACTTCAAAAAAGGAAAATTCTTTTATTTTGAATATAATATCCGTTTATTTTTTTATTTACTATTTGCAAAAACGGATGCCGTGTGTGCGATTGATTTAGACACCATTTTACCTGCCTTTTTTATCGCCAAATTGCGTCGAAAAAAATTCATCTACGATGCCCACGAATATTTTACGGAAGTTCCCGAAGTGGTGAGCAGACCACCTATCCAACGTGTATGGGAACGCATTGCACGATTCACGATTCCACGTACACGATACGCCTATACGGTTTGCGATAGCCTTGCGGAAATATTTGAAAATCAATACGGTACAAGTTTTAGCGTCATCCGAAATATGCCGATGAGACGGCAGACGGCGGACGGTGGACAGCGGACGAACGAAGAACAAAAAATGAATAACGGGATAATCCTCTATCAAGGCGCACTCAATGAAGGTAGGGGAGTCGCAAAAGCAATTGCAGCGATGCAAGAAATTGACGATGCCGAATTGTGGTTAGCAGGCGAAGGCGATTTGTCGCAAGAATTGCGCGAATTGGCGGAAAAATTGGGTGTGACTGACCGCGTAAAGTTCTTAGGATATATCGAACCTGCCGATTTACATCAATTGACGCCGCAAGCGACGATTGGACTTAATTTGTTGGAAAACAAGGGATTGAACTATTATTACGCCTTACCAAACAAATTTTTAGATTATATTCAAGCAAATGTACCCTCTATAAATATGAATTACCCCGAAATTAAGAAAATTTTGAATCGGTATGAAGTGGGACTGGCTTTAGAGAAATTAGAAACAAAATATGTCGTGGACGCGATAAAGCAACTTTTAAGCGATAAAGAACAATACAATAAATTAAAATTAGCGAGTGAACAAGCCGCCAAAATTTATGTTTGGGAAGAAGAAGAAAAGAAACTAAAGGCTTTTTATAAGCGTGTTTTTTTATCGGCGGAATAACGAAATAATAATAAACCTCCCTACGGTTCAATATCAAGTATTTTTCAAACCAAATTTTTAGAATAATTGCTCAAAAAAACCTAATTTTGTTGGCTTTTTAAAATAAAGGTAAAATAAATGGTAAATACAGTCGAAGCACAAGACGATCTGAAAATTATCGCGGATAGTGCGCGTGATTTTGCAGAACAACATATCCGCCCTAAAATGATGGAGTGGGACGAGACACAACATTTTCCGAAAGATGTGATGCACAAACTCGGTGAAATGGGTTTTCTCGGCGTACTTGTACCCGAAGAATATGGCGGTGCAGGTTTAGGCTATCAGGAATATATCACTGTAGTTGAGGAAGTTGCGAAGGTATGTAGCTCAATAGGTTTGTCTGTGGCAGCGCATAATTCGCTGTGTACAGGTCATATTTTGCAATTTGGAAATGAGGAACAAAAGAAAAAATATTTACCAAAACTCGCCACAGGAGAGTGGATTGGCGCATGGGGATTGACCGAAGCGAATACGGGCAGCGATGCCGGACGTATGCAATGCGTAGCCAAAAAAGACGGCGACCACTACATTATTAATGGTACAAAAAACTGGATAACGCACGGCAAATCGGGCGATTGTGCGGTGGTCATTGTGCGTACCGGAGAGTTGTTGGATAGTCACGGTATGTCGGCGTTTATCATTGAGCATGGAACGCCCGGATTTAGTGCCGGGAAAAAGGAAAATAAACTCGGTATGCGTGCCAGCGAAACGACCGAATTGATATTTGAAAACTGCCGTGTACACAAAAATCAAATGATGGGCAACGAAGGGGATGGATTTGTACAGGCGATGAAAGTACTTGATGGCGGACGCATTTCGATTGCGGCATTGTCATTGGGTATTGCGAAGGGAGCCTATGAAGCATCCGTAAAGTACGCGAAGGAACGCGAACAATTTGGCAAACCAATTGCGAAGTTCCAAGCGATTTCATTCAAATTGGCAGATATGCTTACCAAGATTCAAGCAGCAGAATTGTTGACACGCAAAGCAGCACATCTGAAAAATACCAAACAGAAAGTAACGACAAGTTCTGCGATAGCGAAGTATTATGCGTCCGAAATTTGTGTGGAAATTGCAACAGATGCCATCCAAATTCACGGCGGATACGGTTACACCAAAGATTTTCCGGTAGAAAAGTTTTTCCGCGATTCCAAACTCTGTACGATAGGAGAGGGGACTTCCGAAATTCAGAAATTAGTTATTTCAAGAAATATTTTGAAAGGGGAGAAGTAGCTAATAGTCGATAGTTCATAGGTGGACGCGAATGGGGATGTAGAGAAAATTCATGAATTTTCTCTACATCCATGTCCTATTTGAATTAATTTTTAAAAAACTTTTCCACGATAACCTCATTCCCAGAAATCATCTGCACAAAATAATATCCTGTCTGCAAATCGCTGACATTCAATGTGATGTTGCCACTTTCATTTCCCAAATATTCTCCTACAAGCTGTCCATTTACATTTATAATATAAATTTTTGCGGTATTATTTTTCGTAGAATAATTAATATGAACTTGGTCTTGAACGATATTGGGACGAATACTCAATTGAGTATTTTCTTGTATTTTAGCATCAACAAATAAATCATTATTATTGGGCGTGACTAAGGCAGCTACACCGCCCGAAATACAAAAATTACTCGTCTCAGAGCTACCAAATCTGCCACCGCCCGAAGCAAGTAGAACACCATTTGCATCTGTGAGTGTGTAATCGCCACACATTGCCGCTGCTATACGGGGCGAGCCATTGAACACGCCACCAAGCCCCAAAGTCGCAATATTGATGCCTGTCAAAACAGTCGTTGTGCGGCGCGGACACATGCCGTCATTACCCGAATCACTTACTATCAAACTGTAACAACCATCAGCAAGGCAAGCCGTTTCGAGTGCCGATGCGCCGCTATAAGTTCCTGTTGATGAAGCAACTACGGTATTTGACGCATCCAAAATCTCCCAACTTGTTTGTTGTGGCGAAGCATCGAAATTGATAGCCAAATCTACACCTGCACAACAACTTTCCTGATATTTAATATTGGATAATGTAAAAGAATGTGTACCGCCTGCCGCGCCAGTAGCCGTATATTTGATGCCAAGATAAACCGCCGAATTGCCTGTGGCTACCGAGTAATCGACTGTAAATCCTGTTGTGCTTGTATTTCCAGCCATCGCCACCGAGTTCCAACCTGTCGCCGTAGGGCTGCCCGATGTCGCGTTCCACAAAAAGTCCAATTCAGGTCCGGAGAAGCCTTCTATAATATCCAAAACCAAATTTGCAGTATCTATACCGCTCATATTTATTGGTCCATAAACCAACCACTGCTCGCTCGGGTTAGTTGAATTAGTGAAAGCATTGATGTCGTAACTACCTGATGTACAAGTCCATGTAGGCTGCGAACCCGTATTAGTGACAACGGAAATCGCTGTCCAATCACAATTGTCAAGCGGCGTTTCGCAGAGTGTATTGACAGGCGGATTGCCCGTGCAAGTTGCGTTCCAAACCAAATCCGCATATTCGGGATGGTCTATAAATGGATTGCGATTACCTTGATTTGAGGAAAGCGCGATGGCATTATTTCGGTCAATTTCGAGCTGACTTGGTGCGTCCTGATTATGCCATTGAAGTAGCAAATCAAGCAAACAGGGTTCATAAATCGTCAAAATATCGTTGCTAAAAACCGCAGTAGTTGTCGGATTTATCCCTTTCCAATTTCCTGCAATAATTTCGTCTTGATAACGCACCGCCATGTATAAAAATGCTCGCGCAAAATCGCCTTTATAACCATTATCTGGCTCAAAAACATCGTCATCGAAAGTCGTACCTGCATCAATATTGGTACAAGACAAAGCATCTAAGCCAATATTGGTCATGGGAAAAGTCGCATACGGATAGCCACTAAGCGGATTGCTAACCACACCAAGCGGATAGGCACTTTTGTCTGTATTCGTCTGTTGGTCAGAAGGAAATAAATTATGAAAATCAGAATATTGGGTAACACCCGTGCTACCGCCCCACCACGAACGTGGAAGTACATGCTCACGATTGATGAGCGAACTGGGAAGGCTGCTACCCGAACACATCTCCGAAGTGTTTTTGTATCTATCAATCAGAAAACCGTTGGCATCTACATCGTACATACACATAAAGGCAGCCAAATCAGTGCTGTAACTTCTGACCGTATGCCCATCAATCAAATCGTGCAAAGCCTGTTTGAGTGGCATACAATTGAGTCCACTCGCAACTTGCGTTTCTACTCCGTCATAATACGTGCCTTGCGCTTGCGAGTTAAAAGGAGTCAGCAGCAGGATTAATGCGATAAAAAGCGTGATATTTTTTTTCATAGAATGTTAAACGTGTATAAAATTTGGTTTGTAAAGTAAGTGGCGTTACGCAGAAATGTGTCGGACTGGATATACCGCCAACAATGTCTTAAAAGGTTAGTGAAAGAAATTAAATAAATTGTTCCATAATGCGCCGTAATTTTTTCTTCTAAGGTCGCACTGAAATATAGCCATTTTTTAATTAATTAAAATTATTTTGTAATTTATTTATCATTAAAAATGAATTATTTATAAATATTTTTTATTATAAAATAATTTAAAAATATCCTTATTTCAGCAGAACCTTCTAAAGAATTCAAAAAATCGTTGCATAGCCATAGCTACGGAACTATTTTTTGTGTTTTTTAGAAGGGAAAAGAATAAGCATAATGGGGCAAGTTATTTATTTTCTTTCACTTATTAAACTTCTTAATGCAAGCATGTCGCGTAACATCAGTAAAGAAAATGCTTTTTTTAGGTTTTTTAACGAAATTGTGGTAAAATGTTACGAGGCTAAGTGCCTGAAAATGTTATTCCCGGAAGTGATTGTAAAATAGACTTTATTTAGGAATATTTTGTATGCATGGAACTTTTGTATTTTTTCGATAATCGAGCCTCATTTTGAGCCGCATACCCTACGGTACGGGGCGAAAAATAGGTGAAGAGTATCGGAAAAAGACAAAGTTAGCTGCATACAAAATTTTTCTAAATAAAGTCTAATATATAAAAGTTTGGTTCTTAATTACTTGAAAAAGCCTACACGCCAAGGTTTTTTCCACGAATCAATCAGTGTAAAGTGTTCTTTTGTAATTTTTTCTTTTTTAAAAAAAACAATACCCATGTAGAAAATATCAATGGTCAGTGTAACTCGCGGATGCGCTTTAATCTCCTCCCAAGCGGCTTGCATTTCGTCTGACCAATAAATATCATCAAATACAAAAACGCTATCTTCGTGAGCGTATTCGAGGGCTTGATGGAAATAATCTAGGGTGGGAATTTTGCGATGATTTCCATCAAAAAAAATATAATCTATACGCTGTATTTTGCGGAGTGCCTGCGGCAAAGTTTCCGAAAAATCGCCTGTCAGTTGTTCTATATTATCGGCATTGAGTCGGTCAAAACTTTCTTTTGCTACTGCCGCAATTTCGGGGCAGCCTTCGAGCGTAATCAATCGCGCCCGCCCGTCTGCTTTTGCCTGATACAAGGTCGAAATACCGAGCGAAGTCCCCATTTCAATTATTGTTTGAGGCTTCAAATAATGCACTAATTTGAACAGAAATTGGGTGTAACGACGTGGCGTAACCGCAGAGCGTGCGATAGATTGCACAGACCGCCGATTGGACTTGGTGGTATGTGAACCCGCACCGAGATCCGTGACTTCAATCATTCGTTTGTCGCGTAGCAAATTGATGCGCAGGCGTTCCACTTCGTCAAAAACATAAAAATGACGCTGGTCTTCAATCACTTCATTGACCAAATCAAATACAAACGGCGAGTGTACCTCATAACGAGTACACGCACGACCATAATAACGCAGATAATTTTGAATGAGTTTGATATTCACAGCCGCGAAGATACAATTTCAACTTTAACTTATAACTCAATTTCAACTTCAAACTCAATAGAATGGGTCGTCAGACGACTTACTGATGATTTATTGAACTTAAATTTCGACTTAAGTAGTGGGACAAAAATAGGCTTAGGGAGGAGGAAGAAAATAAGGGTGCATCTCAAAATGTCGTATTTTATTTTTTATAAATTAAAAACAAGCATATTTTAGGGCTAAAAATCAGTTTTTGTTTAGAAATTTAGCCCAAAATCATAAGAAATCGCTTTAAAAATAATTTACACTTTTCAATATGCGACATTTTGAGATGCACCCGAAAATAATCTACCCCAAATGAAGCCGTTATTTTTTTTATATGCTTGGCTAAATTTGACGCGCATAGCCGAGCTACGTAAGTGAAATAAATTAAATAAATTGTTCCAAAATGCGCCGTAATTTTTTCTTCTAAAGATTTCAAAAAATCGTTGCATAGCCATAGCTACGGAACTATTTTTTGTGTTTTTTAGAAGGGAAAAGAACAAGTATAATGGGGCAAGTTATTTATTTTCTTTCACTAAGTGAAACATATAAGAAAAAGAACAATTCAGACGGGTAGATTATTTTTTTCGTCTTCCCTAAGGATATTTTTGTCTCACTACTTATGTATGAAAAGATAATAAACGTTGCATCTTCACGCCGCTATTTTTTCTTTAGACGAGCCAAATTTGACGCGAATAACGGGTTATTTAAGGAGAATTTGGTGAAGTATAAAGGAAAAAGAACAAGTCAAGATATAATGTTTATTGTTTTTCATCCGTTAAACTTAAACTTTACAAGATACTTAGTAATTTTGCTGCGTCACAACATAAGCCAGGCATTCCTGTTTGGAGTAAAGCGACCAGACAGGAATGTCTGGGCGACGAAGAGAGTAAGAAAAACTATGAGCAAACGTATTATCGGAACATATACAGAAGGCAATCCCGGACCATTGTTGATTTGCATTGGTGGTATTCATGGGAATGAATTGGCAGGAGTGCAGGCATTGAAGCGCATTTTTGAATTGATAAACGAAGAGCCGTCGAAAAACCATGAATTTGCATTTT
>Ga0209093_1000127_pt1 | contig 38518 bp, 29 predicted proteins | sample SidtaG_4_FD_187450 | JGI IMG/M metagenome (GOLD analysis project Ga0209093, IMG submission 187450) | Marine algal microbial communities from Sidmouth, United Kingdom - Sidmouth_Male1 metaG (SPAdes) (version 2) | ecosystem: Host-associated > Algae > Red algae > Unclassified | place: Sidmouth...
AACGAAACTTACTTGGTAATTTTCATAAGATTAAAAGAAAATACCTACAGTTATATCTAAACGAGTTTGTTTATAAACTTAATAGAAGGTATTTTGAAGAGAAACTCTTCGATAGGCTTGTAATTGCGGGAATTACAGGATTATGAGTGAAAACGGATATTCAAAATTTGAAAAGAAGAAATTAAATATTCCTTACATTCAACCCATAAATACATTCGCTACATTCAGAACAAGATGCCAAACTTATCTAAAGCTTCACGATTCTAAAGCCAACTATATTTTATTGATCTTTTGGAATTGTTGTAACTACTTTAAGGCTAAAAAATAAGTGCTATATAATTGTTCTTTTCATTAGTTTCGTTTTAAGTCTAAACTTACTAATTTGTACAACTATAAATATTTTAAAAAAATAAAAACTCCTAAAGTAATTTTAGATTACTTAAAATTAATCCTCAAGAAAGTGTTTATATTTGTATTTTAAACCTACACATTCATGTTGTCTATCCAAAACATATCCTACGCTTATCCTAAAAATAAAACCATACTTCGCAATATTAGCTTTAATGCAAAAGATGGTGATTACATTGCTTTGTTAGGGGAAAGTGGTTGTGGAAAAAGCACCCTTTTAGAAATTATTTATGGGTTGATGGATCTTGAAAAAGGAGAGGTTTTGTATAATTATGTTAAACTATTGGGACCTAAATACAATTTAATTCCTGGACATTCTTTTATGAAATATTTGGCTCAAGATTTTAGTTTGATGCCTTATACGACTGCTGCCGAAAATGTGGGTGAGTTTTTGTCTAATATTTATAAAGATCAAAAACAAGCTAGGATAAAAGAATTACTAGAAGTAGTAGATATGAGCGCTTATGCCAACATTAAAGTAAAAAACTTAAGTGGTGGACAAAAACAAAGAATTGCTATTGCGAGAGTTTTGGCAAAAGAGCCTAAAGTTTTATTGTTAGATGAACCTTTTAGCCACATTGATAACTTTAGAAAAAACAATTTAAGAAGACGTTTGTTTCGTTATTTAAAACTACAAAACATAACCTGTATTGTGGCTACTCATGACAGTACAGATGCACTCTCTTTTGCGGATAAGATACATATTATTAAGGATACTAAAATTATAGCAAGTGGAGAACCACAAAATATTTATATGCATCCTAAAACTAAATATATTGCTTCTTTTTTTAATGAAATAAACGAAATCCCTAACACGGTTTTAAACAATAATACAGACGGGATGCTACTGTTATATCCTGAGCAAATTAAAATTGTACAAAAAAGCAATTTAAAGGCTACTGTACTAAAATCTTATTTTAAAGGAACTCATTATTTAATTGAAGCCACTCTTAAAACACATGTAATTTTAATTAATAGTAACGTGAGTATTAAGAGCAATGAGTCAATTTATTTAGAAACTATAAACAACCATTTACTTAATAGTTAGGGTTTTAAGAATTGCTTCTAACTCAAACATAAAATCTCGTTTGTTTACAGAAGGTGCGTAATTAAACCCTTCTACAACAACTACTCTATTGTTTTTAAGATCTGGAATAGAATAGTTTAAAAAAGGTCCTGCATTGTAGGCTCCAAACACTTCCCATGTACCTCGGGTTTCATACGCTTTTCTACCTCCAATCTGTACCTCTTTTACTACTGGCACCCTTGCTTTTTCGGTAATCATATACATCGTTTCTTCGTTATTCCCCCTAATAAAAGCTTTACCTATACGATCTCTATTTTTCACAATCTGATCAATTACAGGTATAGTATCGTCAAATAATGGTACTTGGTAGGCTATTAGATTGTTAGTTTGATCCCCTGATGCAATACCTCCGGAAATATGACTTCTCAACCACATGAAAGAACCTAGAGTATCCATTACTATTCTGTACTTGTTTGGAATTTGCATTTCTAATTTTAATTCTGAAAGTGCATTAATTTTCTGTGAAAATTTAACTTTTTTGTTCTCTTTCTGGATGGTTTTTATATCCTCATCCTTAAATATTTTCACCATTTGATTTCCTTTAACAGCAATTAAATTTACCAAGGCATCTATGGTTGGAGCTTTTAACTCAACAATAGTTTGTGGTTTTGCATATTTGTCTTTTGTAGTTTTAAACGTTTCTTTGTCTGACAATTGCAACACTAATAAATTTCTACTATTCTGAAACATTTTATTAAATGCTTTGGGAGGAATGGTAGAAATGTTAAACTGAAATTCTGGTTGTGGCAAACCTTCCAAAGGTTTAGCTATTAAGTTCTGTACCGCCTTTCCTATTTTTCCTTTCCAGTGGATTGGATCTACGACCACAATAATATGATTAATTCTACCTGTAGATTCAGGAGTTAAATAGCTTAAATCTTCCTTTTTTTCGTTTTTATAGTCACAGGCAACCAACAATACAAAAACTAAGAATATAACTATTTTTTTCATAAACTTTACATTTTATAAATCGCTAAACGATTTCCTAATTTTAAATTATTGGTACTCCAAAGATTGTTCCAGGACCTAATGGCGGTAACCGTAACTTTGTATTTCGTTGCAATACTCCAAAGACTATCTCCACTTGCAATAGTATGTTGTTTTTTGGTTCCTTTTTTAGGCACATCAACTTTAGCTATTTTTTTAACTTTTTTAGGTTTTGATAGCCTATAATTTGATTTTTTAGGATACACAATCAATCGTTGCCCAATTCTTAAATTATTGGATCGTAAACGATTCCATCTTTTTAAATCTCTTACATAAACACCGTGTTTTTTAGCAATAGAACCCAAATAGTCTCCCGACTTTACTTTATAACGAACGCGTTGATTCATTTCAAAATATTTAGGCAATGGCTTTTCTCTTTCGTTTACTTGTGCTGTTGCATAAGCGTATAATTTATTTTCGTTGTCAACAAAAGCTAAAGCGTCTTTTAAAGGTAACGCCAATTTATAATTTCTTCCTTTTACGTAAGGAATTATATTTAGTTTGTATGAAGGATTCAAAAACTCTAACATTTCTATATCCGTTCCTAAAACATCACTTACTTGTTGAAAAGTTAACAATTGTTTTACCTGTATACTATCAACTTGAAAATTGTGAATGATTGGTTTTTCTTTGATAATATTGTGCTCTTTTGCATACTCAAAAATGTACATATTTGCATAAAAGGCGGGCAAATAATCTGCAGTTTCCCTAGGTAAAAAAGGTCTAATATTCCAATAATTAGTTCTATTTCCTGATCTTCTAATTGCTTTAGATACATTTCCAGGACCCGAGTTATAAGCAGCCAAGGCCAAATCCCAATCGTTAAAACTATGGTACAATCGTTCCAAATACTGACATGCAGCTTGTGTAGATTTTATAGGATCTTGTCTTTCGTCAACATAAGAACTTACTTTTAAATCAAATAAAACTCCCGTTTGATACATAAACTGCCACAAACCCGTGGCACCAACTCTAGATTTTGCTCTAGGTTTTAAAGCCGATTCTACAATAGCTAAGTATTTAATTTCTAATGGAATTTGGTATTTGGCTAATTGTTCCTCAAAAAACGGAAAATAATATTCCGATTTTGCCATTAATTTAGGATACGATTTTCTTCTGTACTTTAAGTAAGTTTTGATTAGTCGCTCCAATTCTATATTGTACTCAATATGAAAGGGTGATTTTTCATCCAAACGAGCTAATCTTTGCTTTAATGTGTCAGTTGATAAATCCTCTATCACAAAGTCTTGGCTATCCGCGATAGGTTCTAAATGGTTAAAAACGCTATCAATCATGGATGATTTGTATAAATTACGAATCCAGAGACTGTCTATTTTTGCAATTTCATCATCATCTATAACGTCTTTATAGCTCTCTATAGGTTGATTAACCTTAGAATGCGAATTTAAATGCTTTTGCGCAGATAAGATGGAATTAAATAAAACAAAACAAACAACAAAATTCAATAATTTACACATCAAAACACTATTCGTTTAATAACTTGGTTACTTCATCTAAATTTGGAGACAATACTATTTCAATTCTTCTGTTTTTTGCTTTTCCAGCGCTTGTCTCGTTAGACGCTACAGGAATGTACTCACCGTGTCCTGCTGCTGTAATTTGCTTAGGAGACACTTTTTGACTTTCTAAAATTCTTACAATTGCAGTTGCTCTTTTTACAGATAAATCCCAGTTGTCTTGAATAACACCACCACTCTTGTAAGGATCATTGTCTGTGTGTCCTTCTATCAATACATTTATTTCTGGGTTTTGCTCTAAAACTTTTGCCAACTCTATAACCGCACTTTTACCATTAGAACCAACAGCCCATTTTCCAGGCTGAAACAACAATTTGTTTTCCATAGAAACATATATTTTTCCATCTCTATTTTCTACAGTCAATCCTTTCCCCTCAAAACCAATCAATGCTTTACTAATTGCATTTTTTAATTTTTGCATAGCAGCTTCCTTACTTGCTATTAAGCTCTCTAAATCTTCTATTCTCTTAGATCTCGCATCTAAAGCAGCTTTCAACTTACTTAGTTTTACTTCTTCCTCAGTTAATTTATTCTCTTTTGCCTCTACTTCTGCTAATAATTTTTGATTCTCTTTAATTTTAGCATTGATTGTAGAAGAACTATTTGCTGAAAGGTCTTTGTAAGATTCCTGTAAATTTTTATATCTGTTATTTAAAGAAGCTAATTCTTCTTTCATTTTGTCAACGTCATTTTTACAAATTTCTCTTTCTTTTTTTAAGTTCTGAATATCATTAGAAAACTCTGATTTAGATTTTTGTAAGGATTTATTTTTTGCTGATAAATCAGAATTAGACCTAGATAATCTGTCGTATTTATTAGATAATTCTGTAAATTCTTTCTTTGTAACACAACTAGATAACATCAATAAAGTAGTTGCGCTTAATAAAATTGTTTTCATAATTTTTAATTTAATATTTCTATAGCAATTGGACAATGATCAGAATGCTTTGCTTCTGGTAGAATATAGGCTCTTTCCAACTTCTCTTTTAAAGTTTCTGTAACCATATGGTAATCTATTCTCCAACCTTTGTTATTATTTCTTGAATTTGCCCTATAACTCCACCAAGAATAATGGTTAGGTTCTTTATTAAAATATCTAAAGCTATCTACAAAACCACTATCTATAAACTTGCTTAACCAGTCTCTTTCTATGGGTAAAAAACCAGAAGTATTTTTATTTTGTTTTGGATTATGAATATCAATTTCGGCATGACAAATATTATAATCTCCACAAACTATTAAGTTAGGCACTTCCTTTTTAAGTTGTATAACATAATCTAAAAACTGATCCATGTAATTTAATTTAAAGTCTAGACGCTCACTATTTGTTCCTGAGGGTAAGTAAAGACTCATCACCGAAAAACTATCGTAATCTACACGCAAATTTCTTCCTTCAAAGTCCATACTTTCTATTCCCGTACCATACTCTACATGATTGGGTACAACCTTACTCAATATAGCTACACTACTATAGCCTTTTTTTTGTGCTGAAAACCAATAGTGATGCTTATATCCTAAATTCTCAAATAAGGTAACATCTAATTGTTCTTTGTGTGCTTTGGTTTCTTGCAAACATAAAATATCTGGATTTGTGACTTTTAACCATTCTAAAAAACCTTTTTTTATAGCAGCTCTAATTCCATTTACGTTGTAGGATATTATTTTCATTTTTTTCTTAAAAATCAGGATTTTCTTCTATTAATGAATTTTGATTATCAGATGAATTACAATCAATCATTATACCAAAGCCCTCAGGTTTTTCAAAATCTTCTTGACTAATATTTAAAGACTCATCTGAATAACATTTTTTCATGTACAATGCCCATGTTGGTAAGGACATACTTGCCCCTTGACCAAATGTAACTCCTGCAAAATGTATAGCTCTGTCTTCTCCACCTGTCCAAACACCTGTTGCTAAATTAGGTACCACGCCCATAAACCAACCATCAGACTGATTTTGAGTTGTTCCTGTTTTTCCTGCAATTGGGTTGGTAAATTGATAAGGATATCCTGTAGCGATATTCTCTCTATATCTTGCTGATCTTCCACGCAAACGGACCCCTGAACCTTCTTTAGTTACTCCTTTCATCAAATCTAAAACTGCGTAAGCAGCCTCTTCACTCATAACCTCTTCTGATTCTGGCACAAAACGTTGTAACACACTTCCATTTCTATCTTCAATTCTAATTACCATGGTTTGCTTAACTCTAAAACCTTTATTTGCAAACATAGCATAAGCTCCAACCATATCATATAAACTTACTTCTGGAGTACCTAAAGCAATAGATGGATAAGGCTGTATTTTGGAAGTAATCCCTGCTTTTTTTGCCAATCTTACCACGGTTTCTGGCCCTACAATATCTATCAGTCTTGCTGTAATTACATTGATAGATTTTGCCAAGGCTTGTTTTAAAGTTAATTCACCTCCGTATTCTTTACCTGAATTTTCTGGAGTCCAATCTTTAGTACTTCCATATTTTTCCTTAGGAATAGTATAAGGTGTGTTTGGATATTTTTCGCAGGGCGATAATTTAAATTGGTTTATCGCAGATGCATATACAAAAGGCTTAAACGTAGAACCTGCCTGACGTTTTCCTTGTTGCACATGATCGTATTTAAAGTACTTGTGATTGATACCTCCCACCCAAGCTTTAATATGTCCCGTTTCTGGCACTACAGACAATAAACCTGAACGTAAAAATGTTTTGTAATATTTGATAGAATCATAAGGAGTCATTATCGTATCTTTAACCCCTTTTTCCCAGTCAAAAACTTGCATTTTTCTGCTTTGCTCAAAGTTTTTCAAAATTTCTTTTTTATTAAAACCTTTCTTTTTTAGCCCTCTGTAACGTTGGGTTTGTTTTACAGTTCTAAATAATGTTTTTTCTATTTCTTTTTGGTCTAAATCGTAAAAGGGCGCTTTTTTATTTTTCTTTTGTTCTTTAAAAAAGACACGTTGTAAATTAGACATATGCTCTTTAACAGCCTCTTCTGCGTACTTTTGCATTCTAGAGTCTATTGTTACATAAATTTTCAAGCCGTCTCTCTGTAAATTGTAAAGGTTACCACTAGACTTTGGATTTTCTTTGATCCATTTTTTTAAATATTTACGTAAATGCTCTCTAAAGTAAGTAGCCAAACCATCATTATGACTTACTGGAGTGTAGTTTATTTCTAAAGGCAATTTGTTTAACGAATCTTTCTCTTTAAGGGTTAGTAAATCGTTCCTATGCATCTGACCTAAAACGGTGGTTCTTCTTCTTATTGCTCTTTTAGGAAATCTTCTAGGATTGTACAAGGATGGGTTTTTTGCCATACCTACTAATACAGCAGACTCTTCAATCCTTAAATCTTTGGGGTGTTTGTTAAAATAAATTCTAGAAGCAGACCTTATTCCAATTGCGTGATATAAAAAATCGTACTTATTTAAGTACATAGTAATTATTTCATTTTTGGTGTACTGTTTTTCCAGCTTGACAGCAATTACCCATTCCTTTAATTTTTGACCGATTCTCTTGACAATATTAGTTGTTCCATAATTATCCGTAAACAATTGCTTTGCCAACTGCTGAGTTATTGTACTACCTCCGCCATCACTACCTAATTTTGCTACGGCTCTTGTCAAACTATAGAAATCTATACCAGAATGCTCATAAAAACGTTCATCTTCTGTAGCTACTAAAGCTTTTACCAGGTTGTTTGGCAAATCATTAAATTTTGCGGGTATTCTATTTTCATAGGCATAGGTCCCTAATATTTTTCCGTCTGAAGAAATAATTTGTGATGCAAAATTCCTCTCAGGGTTCTCTAAATCTTCAAACGTAGGTAGTTTTCCAAAAACACCATTACTTAACAATGTAAAAACAGCAAAGACACTTAAAAGTGTAAATAAAAATAAACTCCAAAAAATGACTATGTATTTTTTATAACTTGGTTTTGTTACTTCTTGTTCTTCCATTTTTTGAAATTATTTTGATAAATTTTCTATACGCAAACCAATATCTGTAATACCTGTAAGGCTTGGAACTCCTTCAATATCATTTCGCTTTCTCATACCATGAGTAAATTCAAATTGATAAACTCCTTTTTCTGGAAACTGATAATTTTCTAAAAAATATAATTTGTTATCTCTAACATCCGTCAATCCTTGGCCTAACCAATTACCAAAAGCGTCAGTCATTTCATATTCCAACGTATCTTGCACCACTGTTTTGTTAGGTAACGTCAGTTTAGACAATACATATAAATTCCTATATAAATAATCGTTATCTGTGCGTATATTCAAAAAAACGTGGTGTTTATGAGAAACATCATCTATAGCTACTTTAAACACAATAGGCACATCTAACCCCCAAGCTTTGTTGGTTAGTGTTTTATAACTATCAAAAGTTTTTGCATCATCACAAGAAACAAAAACTGACAGAACTACTAATATTAAAAATTTATTCACTCTTAGTAGGCCCATTATTTGATTTATTTGGTCTTCTCCTATGGTTTGGTTTTCTTCTAGAATTTGGTTTTCTAACAGGTGTTTGTTTTGCCCCTTCAACCTCTTTTTTAGGCGCTACACTGGTAGCATCTCCAGAGTTTTTGGCATTTTGGCTACCTGACTTCTGAGGTCTTCTCTGGTGTCTTGATACTGTTGGTTTTACACCTTCTTTACCCGATTCTGCAACTTTTGCATTTAGATTTGGTTTATTTGCAGATCTTGGATTTGCTCTGTTAGTTTTGCTTTTAGAATTTGGTTTTCTATTGGGTATGTTTTCACCATCTTTGGTTCCTATTTTTCCTTGCGTAGAATCTCGTTTTACAACGGTTGATTGTCTTTGATGAGCTGTAGGTTTTGTGGATCTCGCTGGTTTAGATCGGTGACTTGTTTTTCTTTTTTTGTTGCTACGTTTAGGATCGTCAAAACGTGTCAAACTATCTTGTCCAACCACATTTTCAAAATCAATTTTGGTTTCTACAATATTTTCTGCATCAAACTCTTCTAATCCATCAACTTTGTTACCTTGCTTATTTTCCTCTATAATTTCTTGAACCTGAGACAAAGTTAATTTAAACCACTTGGATTTATCTTCACGATAAGTATACCACAGGATTTCTTTAAAAATATCCATTTTAATAAAAATCCCTAGTCCCTTTGCTGTTTTTAGGGTTACGCTTTGAGATGGAAAACCTTTTAAAGCATCTAAATAAGTATCTAACTCATAATTTAAACAACATTTTAATTTACCACACTGACCAGCCAATTTTTGAGGATTTAAAGACAATTGCTGATATCTAGCCGACGCTGTATTTACTTTTCTAAAATCTGTCAACCAAGTAGAACAACATAACTCTCTTCCACAAGAACCCACTCCACCTAAACGAGCTGCTTCTTGTCGTAGGCCTACTTGCTTCATCTCCACTCTGATGGAAAATGATGAGGCTAATTCTCTAATCAATTGACGGAAATCTACACGTTCATCTGCTGTATAATAAAATGTAGCTTTGTTACCATCTCCCTGATATTCCACATCAGAAAGTTTCATTTTAAGCCCTAATTTAATAATAATTTCTCTTCCTTTTTTTTGGGTTTCCGTTTCTCTATTTCTGGCATGTTCCCAAGTATCTATATCTTTAACGGTAGCTTTTCTATATATTTTCTTTACCTCATCGCTATCCAATGCTACTTTTTTCTTTTTCATTTGAATTTTAACCAACTCTCCTGTTAAAGAAACCGTACCAATATCGTGTCCTGGATTTCCTTCTACCGCTAGTACTTCGCCTATGGTTAATTGGAAATTTTTCTCGTTTTTAAAAAAATGTTTTCTTCCGTTTTTAAATCGTACTTCAACGATGTCAAAAGGCTTTTGACCTGTTGGCAATTCCATGTTAGAAAGCCAGTCAAAAACCGTTAATTTATCACAACTTCCAGTACCACAACTTCCGTTGCTTTTGCATCCATTGGGGATACCACTGTCTTTAGTTGAGCAATTACCACAGCTCATATATTAATATATTAATCACACTACGTGTAAAATTCATAAATTAAGATGTATTGTTATAGTTTATTTACTATAGAAATTTTTATCATTTTATTCTACTGAGAATTTACACTAAAAACTTATTTTTCAATAGATATAGAATACTCAAAAAATTACTTAAAACAATCATCTTCTAATTTTTAAAGATATAATTAAAATAACAGATAATAAAGAACTATTATTTTTTATACTTTAACACCTCTGAACGTCCTTTTTTGAAAATTTTATTACTGTTGGATTTACCCTTCCTAAGCTCTTTTTGAGTTTCAAAAGGCAACGCATTCACTGATTTGCATTCTAAAGAACAACATTCTTCCATTTTTTCTTTACAACTGTCACATTGTATAAACAACAAATGACATGCCTCATTGGCACAATTCACATGTGTATCACACGCCTTTCCACATTGATGACAATTAGAAACAACATCGTCTGAAATTCTTTCTGATTTTCTGTGATCAAAGACAAAATTTTTCCCCTTAAACTTATTCTCAATCCCTTTTTCCTTTACCTGACGTGTATATTCTATAATACCACCTTCTAACTGAAATACATTTTTAAACCCTTTGTATTTGTAATAAGCACTGGCTTTTTCACATCTAATTCCGCCGGTACAATACATTAACAAATTTTTATCTTCTTTATGATTTTTTAAGTCTTCCTCAATAATATCTAAAGAACCTCTAAAAGTATCTACATCAGGAGTAATCGCTCCATCAAAATGACCTATCTCACTCTCATAATGGTTTCTCATATCCACACAAATTGTGTTTGGGTCTGCCAATAAATTATTAAACTGTTCCGCGTTTAAATGTACTCCTTTATTGGTCACATCAAAAAGATGGTCATTTAAACCATCTGCAACTATTTTCTCTCGAATCTTAATTTTTAATTTTAAAAACGACTTGTTGTCTTGTTCAATAGCTACGTTTAAGCGTATGTCTTTTAAGAAAGTAATAGAATCTATATGTGCTTTAAACTCATGAAACTTGTCAGCAGGAATTGAAAGCTGAGCATTAATCCCCTCTTTTGCTACATAAATCCTACCTAAGACCTCTAATTTATCCCATTCTAAGAATAAATGATCTCTAAAAACCTGAGGGTTAATTATTTGATGGTATTGGTAAAAAGAAATGGTCAAACGGTCTTTTCCCGCTTTATCTATTAACTGAGCGCGTTCTGCTGCGCTTAACTTATTATACAGTTGCATGCTATATCAATTTGTTAAACATTTATAATACTTCACAAAAGTAACAAATCTATTAATATTAAATTCTGTAACTATTGTAATAATAAAAAAACTCCTTGTAAAACATTTATTTTACAAGGAGTTTAAACTAAAACTATGAAAACTATTAGTATAAACAAACCAAACACTGTGCCATTAACAATCTATATAAAAAAAAGACAACACAATTGGTTGTCTTTTTTTTATATAGATTGTTATTACTCTACTCTAAATGTTAAAGGCAGAACAAATAATAAATTTACTTTTCTACCATTCTGACTAGCTGGTACCATTTGAGGTAAAGATTTTATAGACTTCTCATACTCTTTAACCAGTTCTGGACTTTTGGGTTTAGATCTGATTCTTACTTCAGATATTTTACCGTTGATATCCACCTTAAACATTGCAGTTAGTCTTATAATACCTGACAATCCTAATTCATCAGCCAATCCTGTATCAAATTTTTTCTGAACAAATTTACCTACTTTTTCACTAAAACATTTTTTCTTATCCTTTGATTTTTCACAACCAGGAAAAATTGCTGGATTTTGTATAGCTGCAAAAGGAACATCTTCATAGGTTACTTCCTCTTCTACTTCTGTATACTCAACCTCTTCTATCTCTACAACATCATCAACCTCAGCTTCTGTAGACTCAATCACGACCTCTTCAATAACAGCATCGTCTTCAACTTTTTCAAATTTATCTGGAGATGGTGGAGGTGGCGGTGGCGGTGGCGGTGGCGGCGGTGCAGAAGGAGGCGGTTGAATTTGCATCAATACCATGTCTTCAACGTCATCCTCACCTAATGTAACGGACTCTAACTCTTCTACAACCCTGTCGTAAGTTTTATGTTCAATAGCTATATAAACTATATACAACGCTAAAACCAACCCAAGCAAGGTAAATACCTTACTGAAATTTTCAAGGTTAGATTTGGGATTCTTTTTAACTTCCATTTTTATTCAGTTGAATTGAATTTTCGTTTGCTAAAATAACAAAATTAGAATTAGACTTGCAAATATAAACGCCTTAGGATTTTAAAAATAACACATCCTAAAACTACTCCAATAGTGTTTGCCATTACGTCTAGTAAATCACCTGCTCTACTTGTGGTTAGCTTCCATTGCATGATTTCTATTAGGACACCATATGCAATGATAATTAGAACTAAATTTAAAAATTTTATTTTTATTTTACCTACTTGATAAGATACAAACCAAAAAAAAGACATGACTGCGTATGCAAATGCGTGCTCAAATTTATCTATATGATTGTATTTTATAGTAGGAACTCCGTTCATATTCATCATACTTAATGCAAGTATCAATAAAGTACAAAACAAAGCTAAAAATAAGGAGTTATGCTCCAATAAGTTCTTTATACGCTGTTGCATCTAATAACTTTTGAACATCTTCTATATTTGTAGGCCTTACCTTAATCATCCATCCTTTGCCATAAGGCTCACTATTTACCAACTCTGGTTGATCTTCTAGAGCCTCATTTAATTCTAAAACCTCTCCCGTAATGGGCATAAACAAATCTGAGACTGTTTTAACTGCTTCTACAGATCCAAAAACCTCATTTGCTTCCACAACATCATCTATCGTATCTACGTCTACATATACAATGTCACCCAGTTCGCTTTGAGCAAATTCTGTAATTCCTATAAAAACAACATCACCCTCAACTTTTACCCATTCGTGATCTTTTGTGTATTTTAAATCTTCTGGAAAATTCATTTTTTTTATTTTTTAGTTTCCTAGGTTATATACTAAACTTAGTCCTGCGTTTACAGATTGTCTTGGATACAACGTAGATATTGCATAGCTAGACATGTTCTGATCATAGTACAAAGATGCCGTAAAACTACGACTTAAATTATAATCTGCTGCGACTTTAAGACCAAATAAATTTTGACCTCCAACAGGTTGATTGCTGTCATTTCCCAAACCAATAGTTCTTATATTTGTAATATCTCTTTTGTAAGAGACATCTGCTTTTATATTGATGTCGCCTTTTAAAGTTCTTCGTTGTCTTAAAAATTTGGTTTTAATCTTTACATCTTTTATTCTATACCCAGCTCCAAAAACATATTCTTGACCTGATATTTCCGAGAGAGATACGTTGTTCAAGTTTAATGACAATGTTCTATTCGTATTAATGATCCCTCTAAAAGAGAGTGAATTTTTAAATCTAACATCCAATTTAATCAATGGAGAAAAAGCGTCTACCAAGGTTACACCAGAGTAAATAAATTTTGAGTTTTCCTGAAATGGGTTAGACTTCTCTGATTTTAAATTTCTTGAAAAATTATTTATGGTAAAAGAAGAATTGTAACCATGCGATATGTTAAAATTACTAAATCTCTTTTTAATAAATTCTAATTTCATCAATCCTCTATAGTTGATTGTCCAATTAGGAATAGGAATATTCTTAAAAATTGTTTCGTTTGAATTTGTTACATTGTTCCCGCTGTACGCTGCCAAAAAGGAATGAATTAAAACCTCCTGTTGGTTTAAAGCCTGATTTCCTAACCTATCTATGGTTACTTGATTTGTAACTCCAACCAGACTTTCATCCAAAAGAGCCTTATCAAAAATTTTATTTCTGTTGTCTTTAAATGTATCAAACAAAACATCTGAATTGCTATTTAGGGCAGTTTTTACTAATGAATATGAAATATTAAAATTCCCTGATTCATTAATAATAACATCTTCTCCAGAAACTGAACTCTTATCCACTATTTGCTGTTGTCTACTACTAGAAAAGCTTCTATCACCCGTTAATTGTATATTTAAATCTTTAATAGGTTTTAGAGTAACATCGTAATTTAAACTTGTAAAATCGGTTTCGTTGAAATTTTTATTATAATTTACTTGCGTTGCTCCAGTACCATCATCCTTATCAAATAAAAGCCATTCGTTGTTGACTGATTCTTTAAGAATATTTGATGGCAAGCCTAACACATAATTTAAAGTTGGTGCCAAACTTCCATTGTATCTATTTCTTCCCAAAAACCCAATTTCAGGCTTGTAACCATCTAAAGAACTGCTTGTGTTTTTATTATAACTAATTTTTCCTGTTTTTACAGAGGTTAATAAACCATAAATCACATCTTTAATAGATGTTTTTTTCTTTTTCCCTCTCCCTCTAGGAGTACGGATTCCTTTTTTATCCGCTCCTTTAAACAACTTTCTTAAACCTATTTCTTTGTAAAATTTAGAAAAATTAAGACTTCCTGTTAAATTGTGTGTAGCTCCATTGTTAATGGTATTCCCTATTAGAGACTCACCGTCAACCATAAAAGTTGGGGACGCTGCTCTCCAATTAAAATTACCTGTGTAAGAATAATCTGAACTTAAAAAACTTAAAAAGGGTATTTTATCAATCGGTATTTTATATGTAGCTGTTAAAGCTTGTGCATAGTTGTTAGCTCTACCCAAATTAAAAAAGTTTGAATATAAATCTATATTATCTAATTCTTCTGTACTTACATTTTCATCATATTCAAAACCATCATAAATATAACTATTGGTTGCATTAAAGTTTAAATTAATCGCTTTAGTAAGCTGATAACCTATTCTATAATCCCAATCAAACATAAAATTACGCTGTTTTAAAACTGGTATTTTAATCCCTGGAACCTCAGCCAAATCTCTAGATTTAAACTCATTAAATGTTCTTTTAACAGCTCCGTTTATTGCAATATCTGAGGGTAATAAATTAAAATTAAAATCTTTTAAAAGTCTTAATTTTTTGTTTTTTAAGAATTTAATTTTTTTTAGTGGTGTTACTTCAATCTGCTTAAACTTGTAAGCGTAATTTAAAGAAGCATCTACATTTTTCCTACTATCTGTTTGGATTACATAATTCTCACTAATCGCTTCACTATAACTGTATGAAGCACTAAAGTTTTCTATGTCATAAGGCATTAGTTTGCGTAAAATGTTTCGAGATCTTTGTTTTTTAACATTGATTACACTAAAGCTTCTGTGTTTTAAGGTTGAGTCTACATTTTCTGAAGCTACATTTTGTGCTTTGGCATCTTGTGACAGAACATCTTCATATTTCGGATCAAATTTAGGGGTTTTAACCTCCTCTGAAACTGTATAATTAACGGGAATTCTAAGCCCCCAATTTTCAGGTAATAACTGACCTGCGTTTATACTTGTATTTACACTATATTTCTTTATTTCTTCTTGACTTCTTTCGTTTACACTTTGGTCAATAGTTCCAAAACCAATAGACTGATATCCTCCATTTACAGCAATTCTAGCAAAATCTGCAAGGTTAGCATCCGCAGATACTTTGGTTGCCCATCCTCCTTGATTTTCAAACCCCGACATTCTTAGCTCGTTAAACCAAATTTCTGCAGACTTTGGTAAGGCACTTGTGTTTTTAACTCCTAAAAAAAGAGTTCTGATGTTAGATAGATTAGGGTTTCCTTTTATTTTTATTTGTGTTCTTGTAGGATCTGAATTTAAAGCAGTATACAATTTTACTACGGAATATGTTAAAGGATCATTTTTAACACTATTATCTCTCTGTATTTTAACTTTTGTTAAATCTTTTAGTAAAACCTCTAAATTATTATCTTCTGGCCAAACTTGTAAAGCACTTTTAATATTTCCGCTTCTAATATCTGTTATTTTTAAAGGAATTTCTATTTGATAGAAATTATCACTAGTATCGCTACCAAGCCTGATAACAGCTTTTAAGTCGTCATCATCTACATTACTGCTTATCAATTCTTCTGCATGAATAAACATTTTTAAACGTTTAAACATTCGCGTGTCTACATTAATATTTTTAAATACTCCAATTGTATTGCCTTCTTCTAAATTAGTTGCTGTTATAGTTAAAGACTGCTCATTTTGTTGTAAAATATTGGAGTTACCTTGTAGGTTCTCTCTTGTAATAGCTGGAGGTAAAACATAATTCACTGGAGTTCTATTTTCATTCTCCTCTATATTAACTGTTCCCGTTTCTATTAAATTGTTTACATCTATTAACTCTCTTTTATCAGAATTGTCATTTTCATCTATAACCTGATCGTAAATACGCCAATCTCCTCTTACCATTTGCAAATCTGCAAAACGTAAATTGACAGGAATTTCAAAATCAGTTAAAAACATACGCATAAAACGAATGGATTGAAAGCTGTTAATTCCTCCAATAGATCTTCCTCCTGAGATAGGAATTCTAAATAAATACCATTTAAAATTTTCTTGTGTTCCGTTCTCCAAATCTACCACTGTAGTTCGTTCGTCAATAATAAATTTATTACTAGATTTACTTAAATTTTGTTGAGATAAGTCTACCTTGTATTGCCAATACGCATCTACCGTGTTCATCGTTTGGTCTCTGTCCGCATCCTCAGCATCAGGATTATTGGTTGCGGAAGTAGGATATGATTCTTTAGACAATTCCGCAGTTGGTGAATTTCCTTCTGGGTTGTTAAAATCTTTGTATCTAGTTAAAATGGATGCATTTTGAATATCATAATCTTCACCTCTAAAAAAACGATAATCATCTGAAGAAAGGTCACTAAAAGTTGTTAAATTCTCAACATCTTTAAAACTTTCAAGATCTTTGAATTTCACTTGCTCTCTTAGATTATTAGCACCATCATACCCTACATCTTGATTTCTTCTAGCCTCGTCTCCTTGACCAAATGCGTACAATAAAGATCTTGTGGTTGGAAGGTCTGCCAAATCTCCACTTATATCAATACTCTCAGGAGCACCGTCTTGGGGTAAACCGTTTTCAAAACCCTTTCTATTATCTTTTAAAATATCTTCCGAAATACTTCCTAAATTTAAATATAGTGTTCCTTTTTGATTTACAGGTAATGTAGTTGGTACATCAAAACCTTCGTCGTCATTAATACTATAATTAGCGTAAGGATCTTGCAACCAAAATTCTACGTACTGTATATTTGATCTTTGAAAATCTGTAGTTAACAACCCTCTGGTAATACCTGCCCAATTAGTTTCAGGTTTTTCTATTTTTTTAAACTCAGACTCGGTGTTTGATGTTAAATTAGCTGGTTTTTCATAATTATAAGGACCACGTTCGTTAGGATAATAGGTTAAATCAAACGTTTGTAAGTTCGTCCTTTGCGTATTATCTAGACTCCTTTCCGGAAAAAGTTCTAGACTTTGTATAGGTCTTACCTCTGCTCGGGACAACTCGTTAGGATCTATATTTTCAGGTTTTAAACTAGAACCCGTATAGAATAACTGATCAATTGTGTACCAAGATAACTTTGCACGTTTTTTACCAGAATCAACACTCCCATTTCTATTTACAGGCATGTTTTCTGTACCAATTCCAAAATCTTTACCATCAAAACCTACAGGTACACTAGACATGGACCAAGATTGACGATTTCCTAGATTGATTGGAATTTGAGCTCCTTCAAAATCATCTAAATAAGAAGTAGCCTCACCTCCAATATCAACAACAGAAGGTGTACTGGGTCTTAAATACGCTATATCCCCCCTTACTGAGATACTAGAGGGTGCATCGGTATCAATGTTAGGTAAATAGTTCACCAAATCTGTAATTACAGGTAAATCTGCACTGTAATTTACATTTAAACCATACATGGAGTTATTAATAGGGTCTTGTCCAAATTGGACTTTTTGAGTTAAAGGTTTTTCGCTAACATTTAAATACGTAGCCCCTAAAACAAACTTATCACTAAACTTATGCTCTACATCTACTCCTATAAATGTTTTTTGTTGTTGATTAAAAAAGGTATTGCTTTCTAAAGAAACGTTAATAGCTTGTCCTGAAGACTCTATAGCTGGATTAATAATTTTTACTCTTCCTGCAAAATAATCTACCGTATAATCTACTCCTTCTATCAGCGTAATACCTCCTGCCGTTACAGTAACAGAACCTCTGGGTACATTAAATGCCCCTAATGGAATTCCATCTGCAGCACTTGAGGTGTATTGTCCTCTTATTAAAAATTTATCCTTGATCTGAAAATCATTTTCTGCTACTGAAGCTGTAGTTGTGTAAAGTTCTTTAAATACATATTTATCTTTATCAGCTTGATCTATTAACAGATTGCCTAAATCTCTACCAAAAGGCTCTATCACTGGAAAAATGATAGCTCCATTTCTAGAATCTACAGTTAAACCCTCTATAAAATCAAAAAAACCGTCACCTGTTTTTACAATATCTGTTCCAATAGCATTTCTTGTAATATTATTATTAGCATCCAACCTATCTAAATTGGTTAAATTTAAAATGGTTCTCTCATTAATATTTACTTTTGATCCATCTGATGTATTTGTCTTAGCATCAAACAAATTATTGGTTGCCTGCCCTGTAGCATCATTTCTATATAATAAATCGAATCGAAAGCCATCCTTTTGCAAATCAAACGCACCGATGTTATATACGTTTTTCATTAATAAATTAAACACAACATCATTTGTATTTATTAACTGAGGCCTTATCAATTTCACTACCAAATTTTGATCACTTTCTATACCATCCGTAGACAACTCACCAACCCTATAAACTTTCCCTCTATAAGTATACTCAAAAGCTATTCCCAACACATCACCGTCATTTAGTCTAGAACGCAAAGAGATATATCCCAGTTGTGTATTGTAACTAAACTCTGTATTTTTTAATTTTCGGGCATTCTCTATAATTGTATATTCTCTACCTTGCTCAAAATCAATCAATACACCAGGTACATCTTGAACTTTTCTAAGCGTAGTTTTGTCTGTACCAATAAAATTATTTAAACTATTTACTCTGTTATCAGGAATAAATGGAGGGACTTGAGAGGTTGCTGGTGAATTTGATGTGACAGAGGTTGTATTTGTAATGTTAGATTGGCTAGCATCGTAAACATCTGTTCCAGATTCTCCTAAATCTACCAAACCAACAACGTTTCTTACATCTTGCGTATTGGTGTTTCTGTTGGTAATCCAAACCTCAATTTTTGTAATTTGTACCGATGAATTTACAAGAGGTAAATTCTCTAAAGCCGTATTGTAGTTGTTTCTAAAATATTGTGCAATAAAAAAATGCCTATTATTATCATACTGAGATGCTCTTAACTCAAACTCACTTAAAGCAGAGCCTCCTTCTGCTATAATATTTTTAGCTTGAGATTGTTGTTGCGAAAAAACCCCTGTTACTGTAGTAGCTCCAAACTGCAATTGTGCTTTCACCCCAAATAAAGCCTGAGAACCTGATATTAAATTATTTTTAATATTCATGTTAACATTACCCACTTCTAACTTTCTTAATAGATCATCTTCTCCAGGTTCATATTCTAATTTTATTTGGTTTTGGAAAGAAAAGGTCGACTGCGTATCGTAGTTGACTTCTGATTTTAAACGAGTTCCAATACTAGCTGTTAAGTTTGCTCTAATTTGTTGATCGAATTCAGGTGTAAAACTACTCCTGTTTTCTTCTGACAATAGAGGATTCTCAATGTTTTGATACAAGCCACCAAAACGAAGTGTAACTGATCCTCTGGGTACTAGTTTAATTTCAGCTCCACCAAACAGGCTTTCAAAAATTTTATTATTCACGTACGCGGAAGGCAATAAATCCTTTTGAGCTTCTTCTGCCTCTTCTGTTTTACCTTCTATTGCTGCTGTTTTTTTCTTAAAGTAGTGTTGAATATCTTGTTTTAACTTGTATTTTGTATACTCTTCTTCTGTTAAATATAAGGGAGTAGAAAAACTAGTCTTCCCTATTTGCTCTCTTATGATGTATCGCCCGATAGAAGCATTATATAACACCTGTTTTTTTGATGGATTATCTAAATACAAAACACCACTATCAGTATTGGTAAATGGATATTTTATTATTTTCTCAACAGACATCAAGCTGTCGTTCTCTTTTTCTTGTGCATATCCGCAACAAATTATAAACAAGAACAACGCGGATATTTGAAAATACTTTTTCAAGCTATTTATAATTTTTTCAGTGCTAATTTTATGAGTTTTTCAACGCTTAAATCTGGGGTTTCTTTTAAAATTGAATTCACTACTTTATCAGCCTGTCTTTTAACAAATCCTAAAACTTCTAATGCAGATAACGCTTCATCTTTCACACTATTGTTTAAAATAGCAGAAGAATCTTCCATATCATAGGTTTTAACTATTTTATCCTTTAACTCAATAATTACTTTTTGAGCTGTTTTAGCACCAATTCCTTTTACAGATTGAATAACCACTACATTTTCTGTAGCCAATGCTTTCTGAATCTCTTCTACAGACAAAGAAGACAGCATGGTTCTAGCTATACTTGGACCTATACCCGAAACAGATATTAACAACTTAAAGATTTCTCGTTCTAAAGTAGACGTAAAACCATACAAAGTATGAGAATCTTCTTTTACAATTAACTGAGTAAATAACGTGACCAGCTCACTATTTGGAATTTGAGAATAAGTATTTAATGATATATTTACAAAATAACCTACACCACTACATTCTATAATGGCATAGGTTGGATTTTTTTCTACTAATTTACCTTTTAAATGGGTAATCATTTCTTTTATTGATTTTGAGCATCAATTACAGCAACTGCTGTAATATTTACAATTTCTTCTACACTAGCCCCTAACTGCACTACATGTGCAGGCTTATTTAACCCCATTAACAAAGGCCCAATAGAGGTTGCATCTGTTAATTCCTTAATCATTTTATAAGAAATATTTGCGGCATCTAAATTAGGAAAAATAAATGTATTTATCTCTTTATCACACAACTCAGAAAAAGAAAATTGTTTCTTTAATAAATCTTGATTCAAAGCAAAATCTGCCTGTATAGGCCCATCTACGGTTAAATCAGGTCTATTCTCTTTTAAAATAGCGACAGCCTTTTCTACTTTTGCCACTTCTTTAGAATTTACGCCTCCAAAATTGGTATAAGATAACATAGCTATATTAGGCTCTATTGCAAATATTTTTGCCATATGACTTGTTAACTCTGCAATGTTAGCAAGCACCTCTGCTGCAGGATCAATATTCACGGTAGTATCTGTAAGTATTAAGGGTCCTTTAGAAGTAATCATAATATTTGCGGCTGCAATTCTAGAGGCATTGGCTCTTTTACCAATGGTTTCAAAAATAGGTTTAATAGTAGTTGGGTAGTTTCTAGAATATCCAGAAACCATTGCATCGGCATCACCTTCATCCACCATCATTGCTGCAAAATAATTACGAGTCACCATTTGCTTTTTAGCATCTAACAAACGGATTCCTTTGCGCTGACGTTTTTTCCAAAATTTTTGTGCGTAACTTTCTACTTTTTCTTTTTGAGCCTCACTTATTGGATCTATAATTTCAACTTCCGTATCAAACCCTATCTCTTGTTTTAAGGCTGATATCAGCTCCACATCCCCCAATAAAACAGGTATTGCAATACCTTCGTCACTTGCAATTTGTGCTGCTTTTAAAACATTTAAATGTTCAGCCTCAGGAAACACCACTCTTTTTGGGTTTTTACGAGATCTACTCACCAACATACGTTCAAACTTACTTCCAGCTCCAGAACGCTCCATTAACTCATGCGTATACGCATCCCAATTGGTAATTGGTTTTTTGGCTATTCCGCTTTGCATAGCCGCTTTAGCAATGGCTGGTGGCAATTCGTATATTAATCTTGGGTCAAAAGGCTTTGGAATGATGTACTCTCTACCATATTGCAGATTTTTTTCTCCGTATACAATATTTACTTGCTCAGGCACATTTTTTTTAGCCATATCTGCCAAAGCATGTACCGCAGCCATTTTCATTTCTTCATTAATTCCAGTAGCTCTCACATCTAAAGCTCCTCTAAAAATAAATGGAAAACCTAATACATTGTTTACTTGATTTGGATAATCTGACCTACCTGTAGCCATAATAACATCCTCACGAGTAGCTACCGCCACATCGTAATCAATTTCAGGAGTAGGATTTGCCATCGCGAAAACAATAGGATCTGGTGCCATTGTTTTTAGCATATCAGGAGTTAAGGCTCCTGCAACAGACAAACCAATAAACACATCTGCTCCATCAATAGCCTCTGCCAAAGTAGTAAACTCTGTATCTACAGCAAACTCTAACTTTTGCTTGTTTAAATTGTCTCTTTTTGTACTGATAACTCCTTTGCTATCGCACATTAAAATATTTGTTGCTAAAACTCCTAATTTTTTATATAGTTTTGTACAAGATATTGCCGCAGCACCTGCACCATTTACCACCACACGTACTTTAGAAATCTCTTTTCCTGTAAGCTCTACAGCATTTTTTAGTGCTGCTGCAGAAATAATGGCTGTCCCGTGTTGGTCATCATGCATTACAGGAATGTCTAATTCCTCTTTTAATCTTCTCTCTATCTCAAAAGCTTCTGGAGCTTTGATGTCTTCTAAATTGATTCCTCCAAAAGTTGGAGCAATCATTTTAACAGTCTCTATAAACTTATCTACATCTTTGGTATCAACCTCAATATCAAAAACATCAATGTCTGCAAAAATCTTAAACAACAAGCCTTTACCTTCCATTACTGGTTTTCCTGCCAAAGCTCCAATATCACCTAACCCTAAAACGGCTGTTCCGTTAGAAATTACAGCTACTAAATTCCCTTTAGAGGTATATTTGTAAGCATCCTCAATATTTTTCTCAATAGCCAAACAAGGTACAGCAACTCCTGGTGAGTATGCCAAAGCTAAATCTCGTTGTGTAGCATACTTTTTAGTAGGCACCACCTTAATTTTACCGGGTTGTGGCTTTTCATGATAATCTAGAGCTTCTTGTTCTTTTTTTGTGTGTGCCATGTATTGGTTTTAGCTAATTTTTACAATGCTGAATTTTAATTCAGAAAGATAAATAGATTTTTTGAGCTGACTTAATTTTTAGTCTAAAAAAGAAGTGGGAATTACTTCTTTATTCTTACAGATGGCTCGGAATTGTTATCGGAATTTATTTTTTAGAAAATCACATTCGCTGTGGTAAATACTAGCACGAACGGTATACTTTGGTTGATACATAACAAATAAGTTAAAATCTTATTTATCTCTACAAAACTATGGAGCTATATTCTATTAAGTTATATTTATACATAAGAAACATCCTAATAAAGCTTAGAATATCTTGTAGTAACATTGAATTAAAACCAAAAATATTTTTTACTTCGCATAAAAGGAATTTGTGTAATAATGATTACCCACAATAGATTTTATGGTTTCTTCACTCATGTTTTCAACAAATATTATTAGGCATTTCCATATCTTTTGTTGATTTAAGTCTAGGGTTATCAATTACTACAATTTTTAGCTGGCTGGTCTAATGATCTGAGAGTTGTTTTAAATAGTTATGAAAAATATTTCTATTCACATTTTCTATCTTTAGTATGATACTGTCTCCATTAATTGGAAAGTATGCTCTGTAAGGATATGTAATTTTGAACATGTGTTGAAAATTCACAATTGAAGCAATTGCTTTAGTTGTAAGAACTGTATCCCCCTCTTTTTTTAAGCCAAAACGAGCCTCATCTTAAAAACATAAGTTAACAAAATCGTGCAAATATTTATTTAGACTTAATCTTAGTTCTTAAATAATATTAGGTAGTTTTTAAAAAAATCAGCGTTAGCTTCTAATTTATTCTTCGCTTGGGGTTTTCTTGGCTGTTTAATTTTGGTTCAAAAATAGCAATCATATAATCTCTTATGATAGAGTAATAATAACTATATCATAAGTTTCTTTTAAACCAGACTAAGATATCAACATAGCTACCAAACCCTTTAAAACTATCATTTAGTTTGTCTGACAATACTGCATGAACTTCTTGACTAATTTTAGACTTTGGGCATTTCTAGGTTTTGCCCCGATTGACATGACCTTAATTCTTTCTTCTTCATAAACTTTTAGCTATAATCCCATACTACTAATAGGGTAACCAAAATTATTCGCTAAATCAGATTATTTTTTAAATCTCTTTTCTTATATATGAAATAAGAATTATAGTCATAAATATATTTTGAATTTAACTTTTTGCCAATTATAGAACTAAGTTCTGATGACGTTTGAAACATCTCAAATGAGAGGTGTTTTCCCATACCTGATTATATAAAACTTAAATTCGTAAATAGTATTAGCTCAGGATTATTATCTAAAGATCTTACCCAATTTTTGAACGATGGATTCACCTCTTTAAACTTGTCTATTCTTTTCATTAAAAGACTTTGAATACTATCTGTTTTGATTTGGATTATCAGATTTTTTAAGAGCATTTCAACATCATCAACAAATTTATTTATCACAATTATAGAAGTTAAGTAAAATGCATCTTTTTTAACTCCAAATGCATGACAAGAATAGGACACCAAATCGAATTAAGCACAACATCAATGATAAGGTAAAAGTACTGTCAGCCAAGCTTAGGTATAACTAAAGATAAATCACATCTATGCGTTAGTGATGGAATGGTATTTTTGAGCTCTTTGGTGTAAAACGGAATAGGCGGCGAGTAGTGACAGCACGACCCAAAGCGTAATAGCATAAATACTATAAAATTAATCTAAAAGCAAAAAAAGCCTTACTAATTATAGAAAGGCTTTTTTGTAATATGTTAAGAATAAATTTTTATCCTCCAAAGTCATCAAAACGTACATTTTCCTTTGGTACTCCAAAATCATCACACATTTTTACTACGGCTTGGTTCATCATTGGCGGTCCACAGAAATAGAATTCTATATCTTCTGGTGTTTCGTGCTTAGATAGATAATTATCTATTAATGATTGGTGAACAAATCCTACGAATCCATCTCCTTGATCATCATTGATATCTTGTTTAATCTTCCAATTGTCTTCAGGTAATGGTTCAGATAATACTAACTGTAATTTAAAGTTAGGGAATTTAGCCATTAAGTCTTCAAAATAGTGAATATAAAACAATTCACGCTTAGAACGACCTCCGTACCAATACGATACTTTACGACCTGTTTTCATGGTGTGAAACAATTCGTATAAGTGAGAACGCATTGGTGCCATACCAGCTCCACCTCCTACATATATCATTTCTGCATCTGAATCTTCGTTGATAAAGAATTCTCCGTAAGGGCCTGAAATTGTAACTTTGTCTCCTGGCTTTTGGTTAAAAACGTAAGAAGATGCAATTCCCGGATTTACGTCCATCCACCCACCTTTTACTCTGTCAAAAGGAGGACAAGCTACACGTACATTCAGCATAATTTCTCTTCCTTCTGCTGGATAAGAAGCCATAGAGTAAGCACGCTCTACTGTTTCTGGGTTTTTCATTTTTAAAGGCCATAAACCAAACTTTTCCCATTCTTGTTGGAATTTATCTGGTTCTCCTGGATGATCGGTTGGATGTGCTGTAATGTCCATATCCTTAAAATCTACCTCGCATGGTGGAATTTCAATTTGAATATATCCTCCTGCTCTGTAGGGCATATCTTCAGGAATCTCAACTACAAATTCCTTGATAAAAGAAGCTACGTTGTAATTACGCACCACGGTTGCTTCCCATTTTTTAATTCCAAAAATTTCTTCTGGAATTGTAATATCCATGTCACTTTTTACTTTTACTTGACATCCTAAACGAGCTCCCGCCGCTAATTCTTTTCTAGTAAAGTGAGGTGTTTCTGTTGGTAAAGCTTCACCTCCTCCAGATAAAACATGACACTCACATTGTAAACAAGTACCACCACCACCACAAGCTGATGGTAAAAATATTTTTTCATCTCCTAAAGTTGATAATAAAGAACTTCCTGTTTCAACTTCAATTGTTTTTTCTCCATTGATCGTAACTTTTACTTTTCCTGATGGTAATAACTTAGCTTTTGCTCCTAAAAGGATACTTACTAAGATTAGTACTATAATCAAAAAAACTACGATACTTATTGCTATAACATTCATAATGATATCTGTTCTTTATTATAATTTAATTCCTGAGAAACTCATAAATCCTATCGCCATTAAACCTGTAATGATGAAAGTAATCCCTAAACCTTTTAAAGGTGCAGGAACATGAGAGTAGGCTATTTTTTCTCTAATAGCTGCAATGGCAACAATAGCCAACAACCATCCTATTCCTGATCCTATTCCGTATACTGCAGATTCTCCAACGTTGGCAAAATCTTTTTGTTGCATAAATAATGATCCTCCTAGTATTGCACAGTTTACAGCAATTAAAGGCAAAAAGATACCTAAGGCTCCATATAATGCAGGTGCAAAACGTTCTACAATCATTTCTACCAATTGTACCATAGACGCTATTACTGCAATAAACATGATAAAACTTAAGAAAGACAAATCGATGTCTTCATACTCTGCTCCTAACCAAGATAAAGCTCCTGGCTTTAGCAAATAACTGTCTATTAAAAAGTTTACAGGAACCGTAATAGCCAATACAAATACTACTGCAGCTCCAAGACCTACGGCTGTATTTACTGTTTTAGATACTGCTAAGTAAGAACACATTCCTAAGAAATATGCAAATACCATGTTATCTATAAAAATACTTTTTACAAATATGTTAATATATTCCATTATGCTATTTTTTAGTGTGTTTCAATTAATTTTCTGTTCTTATAACGTTGTACCCAAATAATGAGACCTACCGTGATTAGTGCCATAGGAGACAACAACATAAACCCGTTGTTTTCGTACCCTAAAGCATATAACCCTGTAGAATCTGCAATAGTTTTTGCTTTGTGACCTAAAATCTCAAATCCAAATAATTTACCCGAACCTAACAATTCTCTAAAGACAGCCACTAATACTAAGATAAATGCATAACCTGCACCATTCCCTACTCCATCTAAGAAAGATTTCCAAGGTCCGTTTGCCAAGGCAAAAGCCTCTAAACGTCCCATTACAATACAGTTGGTAATTATTAACCCTACAAATACAGATAACTCTTTACTTACATCGTATGCATATGCTTTTAAAATTTGATCTACTAAAATTACCAAAGAGGCAACAATTAATAGTTGAACAATGATACGTATACGTCCTGGTATTAAATTACGAATTAACGATACAATTACATTAGATGCAATTACAACAAACAATACAGCCAATGACATTACCACCGCTGGTTTTAATTGTACAGTAATTGCTAATGCTGAACATATTCCTAATACCTGAACTGAGATTGGGTTGTTATCGTTTAATGGATCTGATAACAACGCTTTATTTTGCTTCGAAAATAATGCTTCTTTTCCTTCTGCCATGACTAGTTGTTTTTAAAGTAAGGTAAATAATTAGACAAACGTTCGTCAATCATATCAGACACACCATTAGAAGTAATTGTACCTCCTGATATAGCATCAACACCATGATCATCACCTGCTTTTGCGCCACCTTTTACAGTAGTTACAGACACAAAATTGTTTGACTCATCTAAAATCTTTTTCCCTATGAATTGATTCTGGAACCAATCCGTAGTGATTTCTGCTCCCAAACCAGGAGTTTCTCCCTTGTGACCAAAGTTTGCACCTACAATTGTGTTTTTATCTGAAGCTAGAGCGATATAGCCCCAAATAGCATCCCAAAGCCCTGCTCCGTATAATGGTACAACATAGAATGTTTCTCCATCTTTTTTAGCAACATAAAGTGGGTAACGTTGTTCTTCTGAATCTTTTTTTATTTCATTTTTTAATCCAATATTAAAAGCTTTGGTTGTTTTGTCAACAGTTCCATCGTTTTTTAAGGCCAACTGCTCTTTAATATATTCATTAAACTCTACTTCTGCATCTTCTCTTGATACTCCAGTTACACCAATGGTCCCTAGTATGTTCTGCATTTTTTCTGCTTTAACGTTTATAGCCTGTAAAGGTTTTAAACTTGTAGCCGTAAATGCCAATAATCCTGCAATGATTGTTACAATAATGATTGCAAAAATAAATGTATATGCGTTACTATTTCTGTTCATAATTATGCAGTTTTTAAACGATTCTTACGCTTTTTGATATTTCCAGCAATCACATAGTGATCAATGGTTGGTGCAAAAACGTTCATTAATAAAATAGCCATCATCCAACCTTCTGGATAAGCCCCATTAAATACTCGAATCATTAATCCGAAAACCCCTATTAAAATACCATAAATCCATTTTCCTTTGGTAGTTTGTGCTCCCGAAACAGGATCTGTAGCCATAAAAACAGTTGCAAACAAGAAACTTCCTACTAACATGTGTTTCCACCAAGGAAAACTCATTAATGAATTGTAACCAATGGCATTAAAGATAAGTCCCATTGCAGCACATCCTATTACAGATCCTAACATTATTCTCCACGAAGCTACTCCTGTAGAGATTAATAATATGGCTCCAAGTATTATAGCTAATGCAGAGGTTTCTCCAACAGATCCAGGAATGTATCCTGTTACCATGTCCATTACAGACCAACTTGCGTTGTTAGCACCAGAAATCAAAGCTTCTGCTTTGTCTCCATTAGCTGCCAACATTCCCAATATAGTTTCTCCTGAAATAGCATCTACAGTACTAGCATCTGCCACCCATACCTTATCTCCAGACATTTGTGGAGCGTATGAGAAAAATGCAAAAGCACGTGCAATTAATGCAGGATTAAAAATATTCATTCCTGTTCCTCCAAAAGCTTCTTTACCAATAAAAACAGCAAATATTACTGAAATTGCCAACATCCATAAAGGAAAATCAATAGGCATAATTAAAGGAATTAACATTCCAGAAACTAAGTACCCCTCATTAACTTCGTGTTTGTTGTAAATGGCAAACCCAATTTCTATTGCCAAACCTACACCATAAGAGACTAGTAGCATTGGTAAAAATTTCCAGGCTCCAAAAATCATACAGTTTAATAAATCAGTACTTTCCCCTAATTGAGAAAAATGCTGATAACCGATATTGTACATTCCAAAAATCATAGCAGGTAGCAATGCAAAAATTACAGTTACCATCACTCTTTTTAAATCAACACCATCTCTAATATGAGCCCCTTTTTGCGTATTATGCTTAGGAACAAACAACAAAGTATCTATAGAGTTAATTGCTGGTGCATATTTCTCTAATTTACCTCCTTTGTTAAAAGGCTTTCTTATTTCGTCAAATTTCTTTCTTAAAAAATCCATTATCCTACTTCTTTAATCATTAAGTCTAATCCTTGTCTGATAATTTCTTGAGCCTCTACTTTAGAAGTGTTGGTATAATCTACCAATGCAAAATCTTCTGGAGCTACTTCGTAGATTCCTAAATTTTCCATTTTCTCAATATCATTTGCGATACAAGCTTTTATCAATTGCATTGGAAAAACATCTAAAGCTACATACTTTTCCATTTCTCCTGTAACCACTAACGCTCTATCTTCTCCGTTTGTACTTGTTGTTAACGTATACTCTTTGTTAGAGTTTAACCAAGCAAATGAGGTTTTAGCTGCACTGTGTATTTTTCCGCTACCTACAAAAGGCAACCATCCCATAAAACGATCTTCGTTTCCTTCTGGAATTACCGTAACTATACTATCATAGAAACCCAAATAGTCATCAGCTAGTATTTTAGTACCGGTTAATACATTTCCAGAAATTACACGACTTCCTTCTAAGTTTACATTTTCTGCCAATACTTTTTGCAAACTTTGTCCAGCTTTTAATTCAAAGTATCCTACGTTGTTTACTTCAGAACCTGCCAAAGCTACTATTTTGGTTGGATTGTAGTTCCCTGTTAAGAACAATTCTCCAATAATAGCAACTCCTTGTGGGCTTACTGTCCAAACACGCTCTCCTTGGTTTATAGGATTTACTTTAGCAATGTGAGTCCCTACATTTCCCGCAGGATGCTTTCCTGACACCTTTAAGATATTCGCATTTTCAATATTGTCAAAAAAAGTAGCTTCTGTACTATTAACTGCTAAATTTACAGCACCTTCTGTCAACTTTGACAACGCATTGATCCCTGCTTGAAATGCCTCTTCTTTTCCTTTTAATGCATAAGCATTATTTGGAGCCAATGGAGACGTGTCAAACGAAGAAACAAATATTCCTTTTGGAGCATCCGAAGGATTTGCAATAATATCATACGGACGTTGCTTTACATAAGCAAAAGCACCACTCTCCAGAATCTTATTTAACACAGTATCTTTATCCAAACTTAATGGATTTGCTGCCCCAAAATCTTTTGATTGATCTTCTGATTTCGCCTCAATAACAATTGCCAAAACTCTACGTTTCGCACCTCTTTGCACCTCTTTAATTGTTCCACTAACAGGAGAAGTAAACTTTATCCTGTCATTTTCTTTAGAAAAAAAAACCACATCACCAACAGCCACTTCATCACCAGCTTTCACAACTAGTTTAGGTGTAATTCCATGAAAATCTGTAGGTTTAATAGCATAGAAATCGGAACGAGAAGCTGCAGCTGTAGTCAGAACTGCTTGTCCTTTAAGCTTAATAGTTAAGCCTTTCTTTACCCTAATGTCTTGTGACATATTTATAGATTTAATTTATTTTATACGTAAAAAATATGTTACAAATTTAAAGAAATTGCCTGTTGATTGAGATACAAATACACTGTTAATTTAACACAGATCTATTATTTATAATTAATCTAGTTTAAAAGTTTACTTTACAAACTATAATCAACCCCAGTAACAAACAATTATTTACAAAACAGTATATTAGCTTTTAAAAACACTTATGCATCCTAAACTTACTTTTTTAATATTTCTAGTAAACGTGCTTGTTTTTTCTCAAAAAAATGATGAAAAATTCATAAGGAGTGTGGAGATAAAAAGTGGTGTTAGTAAATTTTCTAACACAATACATCCTTTAAAAAATAAAATCTCGTTTAATTTTGATGACATTAACGGAAATCAAGACGAGTATTATTATTTAATAACACATTGTGAAATAGACTGGACTCCATCAAACTTACCAACCTCTTATTATATAGACGGTTTTAATAATTTTCAAATTAATGATTTTGAAAACTCTTTTGGAACCCTTCAGAACTACACACATTACCAATTTAACATACCTAACGATGACACTATTATTACTAAATCTGGAAATTATTTATTTCAGATATTAGACCACGACGAGAACATTGTTTGTGAACGAAGAATTACACTATATGAAAATAAAGCAATTGTGAATTTAAAGATATCTGAAAGTAGAGATCTTATCAATTTAAACAAAAAACAAGCAGTAGCTTTAACAATTAATGCCCAAAACAATGCTATAAACTACCCTCGTGATGAAATTAAAACTTTTATTTTTCAGAATGGAGATAGACAAATAAGAACACGTTATTTACAACCTACTTTTACAGATAACAAACGCTACACTTACAGGCCCACAAAAGAAACTGAGTTTTATGCAGGGAATGAATTCTACTATTTTGACAATAATGAAATTTTAGCAAATTCTCGTTTTATCGTTCGTAACTATAGAGAAGATAACTTGTTCCATACTATTTTGTTTCCTAAAAAAAAGAGAAACAACGATATATACATTTACAATCCTGACATTAATGGTAACTTCTTGTTTAGAGTTCACAACAGCCAGAACACCCACACAGAAGCAGAATACAGTATAGTACATTTTGCCCTGATGAATGAGCCTGAATTTAAAGATTTGGAAATTTATGTATATGGCGCTTTTAATAACTACCAGTTTACAGAACAAAACAAATTGCATATTGATACTTCTGGAAAATATTTAACAGCAAACATTCTTTTAAAGCAAGGTTTTTATAATTACGATTTTGTAACGAAAAAAAACAACATCATAAATAAAGGAATTATAAGTGGTTCTTTTTTTGAGACTGAAAACAATTACGAAAGTTTGGTATACTTTCAACCCATAAACTCTATTTACTACGAAGTGATTGGTTACGGAATTGGTAATAGCAAACAACAAATAGAAAATTAGTTGTTTGCTAACTTTTTGTTGATTATATTTAAATGATTGAATTTATATTAAATGACTCAGACGATTACCAAAGGAATAAAAATATCTGTGAATTCTGTTTTTTGTGGCGTACAAGAACGCAATCAGAAAAAACTCTTCTTGTATAATTATTATATTGTGATTGAAAATTTATCTCCAAACACCATACAACTAATCTCTAGATATTGGGAAATATACGACTCTTTAAATTATACAGAAACTGTAGAGGGTGAGGGTGTTATTGGTTTGCAACCTATTTTAAAAAGCGGCGAAAAACACGCATACAAATCTCATTGTATTCTACTCTCTAATTGTGGCTCCATGAAAGGATATTACAGCATGTTAAATCTTGATAAAAAGAGTAATTTTAAGGTTGAAATCCCAAAATTCCAACTACAAACAGATACTATTTTAAATTAGACTTTTACAAACAAGAACTGCGTTCCATTTTGTTCTATAAAGACTTCTTTACAATTGGTAGGATATACAAAACTGCATGCTTTATCTACTTCAAAACTGGTTGATTTTACTTTAAAACTTCCCTCAAAATCTTTCTCTCCTTTAGACGAGTAACGTGCTATTTGATAGACTCCATTGATTTCTGAAACAATACCAAACCACGCTCCACTTCCAATCCCCCCTAACCATGTTCCGTTTGACAATTCAAAACTTTTGGTATCTGGAAACTCAGTACCTATTCTGTTGGGTTTTTTATCTATTTTTTTAAAAAAACATTTAGAGTATTCTTGAATTATAGATCGATTGGTATATTCTGAAATCTGCTGATTTTCTACCTTAAAAATATAGTTTTCCGTAGTTCCTTTTATTGTATTTCCAATAGGACTTGGCGTAAACAAATTTGAGACCGTTAACTTTCGTTTTACCTTTTTATCTAGACATGAATTTAGAATCGTATCCGTTACAAAACGAGCACAATTGGTTCCTTTTTTTACAAAAGCTCCGTAAGGTATTTCTTTTTCAGAAATTAATTGATGAATATAAGCACTTGCCTTGTTGTAATCTATAGCATCATTTACACTTGCCACCAACCTACCCTCTCCATGAGTTTTTTCGGGATGCTTATCTAACCACAACAACAACTCTTCTAAATTCATCAATTGATTATTTTCAAAAGTTGCCTTTATCGGAACCACCAACTCAGGGTCAGATGCTTTAGAACGAACTCTACCAAAGCCAAATGTGGTAATATATCTTCCAAAATCAAAATAATCTACAATTCCAATTTGTTTATCAATCAACAACAAAGAAGCATGCCCAGCTTGAACAGCATCATTACCTCCAACTCCAAAAAAAGGCCATATTTTACTAGAAAACTCAGAATATGCAGGCCTAACTACAGTATCTGGATACGATAAAACTACAATCACTCCCTCTCTCATCAACTTAAAGCTTTACTTCTGAAAAAACACGCTCATACACCTGAACTATATCTTTGGTATAATCATAATACTTCAAACCTAATACATCCTTTTTTTTAGAAACCTGTGTAGTACTTATAGTTTCCACTTTATCTCGTTTCATTTTAGGTGCTGTTTCTAAAGTTCCTAAAACTTCATTTTGATGAAATGCTATCACTGTATCTTGTGTAATCTCTAACCTTGATAAAATTTGTTCTTTAAACCATAAGTTTCTATCAGCTTTCATTTCCTCATTATACAAAGTAGAAGAAGACCAAATATAAGATTCTCCTACATCCAGCTTTCTAATATGTTTCTGTTCTCTACACCAAACCAATTCGTACATTTTAGTTTGTTCTTCCCAATCCAGCACAATTAATGTAAAAGGAGCCACTCCCATTAAATCTATATTATCTAAGACCTCCAATAAATTAGCACTCATCAGAATTGTTTTTACAACCACCCCTCTACTTTTAGGGTATTTTGTTAGCGGATTGTGATACACAAAACCACCGTTTAACAAACAAACCAATCGGTTATTCTCAGACAAACCAATCCAAGTTCCGCCTGCTATTTTGTCTTTAGGATAAAACAAATTCACACCTTGCTCGTTGTAATATGCAGGAGAAATTGTTTCTCTTGTGGGTTGTTCGTCTCGGTTAGAGGTAAAAAAAAACCCTTCTCGTTTCGGAATATAAGTAACTGTACACATCTATGATCTAAAATAATTTAATGCAATCAGTCTGTAAAACTATCAAAAATTACACTTCTTTTGCGGTTTATCACTCTTAGAATTTTTAAGATTGTTAAATTTGCAACCTCAACAAACTTAAATGCAACGTATAAAAAAAGTTTTTACTATTGATGCTATTTCGGGAACCAAAGAAAAAACATTGCTTTGGGGAAATCATCATGCTACTGTTGCTTGGTTAGATTCCAATCAGAATTTAAACTCTAATACAGAAGCACTTTTAGCTGTTAGCACCATTCAGACTTTAAAAACTGATTTTAAAGATGCATTTCAACAATTAAAAAAATTTGTAGAGAAACGCAAAGATTATGTTTTTGGATATTTAGGATATGATTTAAAAAATGATGTAGAAAATTTAACCTCTAACAATCTTGACGAGACTGACTTTCCCGATTTATTTTTTTTTCAACCTTTAAAAGTTATTGAGGTTTCTAAAAACCAGATTATTTTTAGATATCCTGAAAATATTCAAAACGAAATTGAAAGCGATTGGTTGGCTATTCAAAAAACAACACACGCACCAACCCCAAAAAAAACACTTACTATTAAAGATAGAGTTTCCAAAGAAACTTATATCAATCAAGTAGAAAAAGTGTTGAAATACATTCAGGAAGGGAAAGTATACGAGCTGAATTATTGCATGGAGTTTTATGCAAAAAACGCCATTATCAATCCTATTGATAGCTATCTGGAACTTAACCATATTTCCAAAGCTCCTTTTGCTACTTTTTTAAAGTTTGAGGATTGTTATTTATTATCTGCATCCCCAGAAAGGTTTTTAAAAAAAATTGGCACTGCATTAACTTCAGAACCTATAAAAGGAACTGCTAAAAGAGATGTAAATATTGATAAAGACCAACAACTTATTGCTAATTTAAAAAACAACACCAAAGAGATTGCAGAAAACATTATGATTGTTGATTTGGTAAGAAACGACTTATCTCATATTGCTAAAAAAGGAACCGTAAATGTTGATGAACTTTGTAAAATCTATAGCTTTAAACAAGTTCATCAAATGATTTCTTCTATTAGCTGTAAAATAAAACCTAACATTCATCCTGTAGATGCTTTAAAAGCTTGCTATCCCATGGGAAGTATGACGGGAGCACCAAAAATTGCGTCCATGAATTTTATTGAGGAATTAGAGCACACCAAAAGAGGTTTGTACTCAGGAGCCGTAGGTTACTTTACTCCAGAACAAAATTTTGATTTTAATGTAGTTATTAGAAGTATTCTCTACAATAAGGCTAAAAATTATGTTTCTTTTTCCGTTGGTAGTGCTATTACCGCCAAAGCCAATCCAGAAAAAGAATACGAGGAATGTTTGCTAAAAGCAAAAGCTATGCGAGAGGTTTTAACACAACATTAAACAATTACTTGTGATTAAAGAATTAGAAAAACACATCCAACTTAATTTTCCTTTTTTAAAGGATAAAAAATTACTTTTAACCGTTTCTGGTGGGGTAGACAGTGTTGTATTAGCTTATTTAATGCATCGGTTAAATTATAAGATAGGTATTGCACACTGTAATTTTAAACTCCGAGGCACTGAGAGTGACGAAGATGAAAATTTTGTTAAGGATTTTGCTCAAAACAACAACATTCCTTTTTATTCTATTGAATTTAACACAAAAGAATATTGCAAAAAAAACAAAGTTTCTACTCAAATTGGAGCTAGAACTTTAAGATATGATTGGTTTGATCAACTAGCCGTAGAATTTAAATACGAATATATTTTAACTGCGCATCATTTAAATGATGTGATGGAAACTTTTTTCATCAATCTATCTAGAGGTACAGGGATTGATGGATTGACTAGTATTCCACCTATCAATAATAACATTGTAAGACCCTTACTAAGTTTTTCTAGAAAAGAAATAGAACATTTCGCCATCACAAACAATATCCAATGGAGAGAAGACAAAAGCAATGCAGAAACAAAATATCTTCGCAACAAAATAAGGCATCAAATTGTTCCAGAATTCTACCAATTAAACCCACAATTTGAAGAGAATTTTAAAAAAACAATTGCTCATATTTATAGCAGTAAAATCTTTATCACACAAAAAATAGAAGCGTTAAAACAGGCTGTTTTTCAAGAAAAAAAAGAACAAATTACAGTCTCCAAAACAAGTATTTTAGCTCTTAGTGATTACGAAATTTATGAACTATTTAAACCTTATAACTTTCACTCTCCACAAGAAATTACAAAAGTTTTAAAGGCCCAAACAGGTAAAAAAATAAAAGCATCCACACACACTATTCTCAGTAATAGAGACACTCTTATCATTTATAAAAACACCTACTTAAAAGAAGATACTTTTATTATTAAAACTATTGACGATTTTAAAAACACTCCTGTAAAGCTAGATATTTCTTTTTCTAAAAAAGAAATTAACAACCATACTATTGCCATAGATTTAGAGGAAAATCCGTTTCCATATACACTAAGAAAAAGAACAGATGGTGATGTTTTTTACCCAACAGGAATGACTGGAAAAAAGAAAGTCAACAAGTATTTTAAAGACCAAAAATTCTCAGAATTAGAAAAGGAAAACACTTGGTTGCTCTGCAATCATAAAAATAAAATTATTTGGATTGTTGCACACCGAGCAGACCGAACTCAAACCACCCAAAAGAACACAAAAAACACCCTTTATATTCAGTTAACACAAGCTCCCTAACCCTTGTTATCTCTATAACTTTTATAGAGATAATTGTGTTTTTTATCGATATATTTTATCAGTAGATAGGCATGTTGTATCTTTAGTGTAAATTAATCTAATAAAACATGTCTAAACAAACCAAGCTAACGAGATTCAACGACAATGTTCTTGCTAAATACCAGGTTTACAACAGTGTTTTTAGTACGCTTCCTTTTGACGAGGTAAGCAAAACTGGAACGCTATTGCCTTTATTTAACGAAACTTGTATTGAAGGTTTTAAAAGTGGTAAAACTCCCACTGTAATTGTAGATGAGTTCTTTGATAAATACAAAACAGGAACCAGCGAAGAAGATAAAATAAGTTTCTTATTTAAATTTATCCAATACATAGAACGTCAGGTTGTATTATTTGATGCTATTGAAGATGCTGCTTTTCCTATTGTAAACAATATGGCTGGAGTAGGAACTCTTAGAAATATTAAGGAGGAAGCAAGTTCTAAACGTGTAAGAAAAGAATTAAGACAGTATTTATCTGAATTTAAAACACGTTTGGTGTTAACAGCACACCCTACGCAATTCTATCCAGGTACTGTGTTAACCATTTTAACAGATTTACAAGAAGCTATTAAAAATGATGATTTAAGTTTCATCAAAAAGTTATTAGCTCAGTTAGGTAAAACTACTTTTTTTGCTGATAAAAAACCAACACCTTATGATGAGGCTATTAGTTTAATTTGGTATTTAGAAAACGTATTCTATCACTCCATCAGTAAAATATACGATTACATTCAATCTCATTTATTTGACGGAGAAGATATAGACAACGAAATTATCAACCTAGGTTTTTGGCCTTGTGGAGATAGAGATGGAAATCCGTTTGTTACTACAGAAACAACTTTAAAGGTTGCCAGAAAATTACGTCAATCTGTTCTTAAGAATTACTTTAGAGACATTCGTAAACTAAAGAGAAGACTTACATTTCCGGGTATTGTGGAATTAATGAACGAGATAGAATCTGCTTTATACGATAGCTGTATCACCGAAAACTCTCCTATTAGAATCTCTGTAGAGTCTTTGTTGAGCAAAATGATTGCTATCAAACAAACATTAAAAGAGGAGTACAATAGCTTTTTTATTGATGAAGTAGATAGCTTTATCAACAAAGTAAAAGTTTTTGGATACCACTTTGCCACCATGGATATTCGCCAAGATAGCCGTGTGCACCATGATGTATTTACAGGAATTGTAAAAGAATTAGCAGACAAAGGAAACTCTCCATTTCCTACAAATTATTTAGAATTATCTCCAAACGAACAAATTGATGTTTTAGCAAAAATAAAGGGAGACATCAATCCTTCTCAGTTTTCTGAAGAAATGGTAGAAAGAACATTAAGTTCTATGAGAGCTATCAGAACTATTCAAACAGAAAATGGGGAAAGAGGTGCCAATAGATATATTATTAGTAATAATCAAACCGCTTT